>Ga0164242_10007556_pt1 | contig 11888 bp, 12 predicted proteins | sample OricomgcompostMG_FD_108783 | JGI IMG/M metagenome (GOLD analysis project Ga0164242, IMG submission 108783) | Miracle-Growth compost microbial communities from Emeryville, California, USA - Original compost - Miracle growth compost (MG) ... | reverse complement strand
GGTCGCGGCCCTGCGCGCCGACCCGGCGGGCGACGAGCTGCTCACCGGCCTGAGCTCGGCCTGGTACCGCGTGCAGCTCGCTCGGCGGTTCCACAACGAGGCCGTCGCTCAGACGCAGGCGGTCCGCCGCGGGCTGTTCGTCAGGACGCTGCGGCTCGCCGGCCGGGCCCGCGAGCCGCGCACGCTCGAGCTCGACGACGCGTGGCCCGAGAACCTCGACAGCCCGGGCGCGCGCACCTCGGCGCGGGCCGACGAGGGCGTCGACGAGCCGCGCTGAAACGCGCTCCGGTCGGGTCCCGGCCACGCATTACGATGAGCTGAACCCACCAGCACCCATCTGTGAGGCCCGACGTGACCAGCGAGAACAGCCAGCCCGCCACCACGACGCACGAGGCCGCCGGCCAGGTCGGCACCGCCCGCGTCAAGCGCGGCATGGCGGAGATGCTCAAGGGCGGCGTGATCATGGACGTCGTCACCGCGGAGCAGGCCAAGATCGCCGAGGACGCCGGCGCGGTCGCCGTGATGGCGCTCGAGCGCGTCCCCGCCGACATCCGCGCGCAGGGCGGCGTCGCCCGCATGAGCGACCCGGACCTGATCGACGGCATCATCGAGGCCGTCTCGATCCCCGTCATGGCCAAGGCCCGCATCGGGCACTTCGTCGAGGCGCAGGTCCTGCAGAGCCTCGGCGTCGACTACGTCGACGAGTCCGAGGTCCTGACGCCGGCCGACTACAGCCACCACATCGACAAGTGGGCGTTCACCGTCCCCTTCGTCTGCGGCGCGACGAACCTGGGCGAGGCCCTGCGTCGCATCACCGAGGGCGCGGCGATGATCCGCTCCAAGGGCGAGGCCGGCACGGGCGACGTGTCCAACGCGACGACGCACATGCGCACGCTGCGCGACGAGATCCGCCGGCTGACCTCCCTCCCGGAGGACGAGCTGTTCCTCGCCGCCAAGGAGCTGCAGGCGCCGTACGACCTGGTCAAGGAGGTCGCGGCGGCCGGCAAGCTCCCGGTCGTGCTCTTCACCGCGGGCGGCATCGCCACCCCGGCGGACGCGGCGATGATGATGCAGCTCGGCGCCGAGGGCGTGTTCGTCGGCTCGGGCATCTTCAAGTCGGGCAACCCGGCCGAGCGCGCCGCGGCGATCGTCAAGGCCACGACGTTCTACGACGACCCGGACGTGATCGCGAAGGTCTCGCGTGGCCTGGGCGAGGCGATGGTGGGCATCAACGTCGACGACGTGCCCGTGCCGCACCGCCTGGCCGAGCGCGGCTGGTGAGCGACTCGCAGACGCAGCCCGAGGCCGCGGACCCCGCCACGGGGTTCGCGGCCTCGGCCGTCCCGGCGCCGACCGCAGGTGCGCCCCGCGCGCACGAGGACGGCGGGGGACCGGTGCACGCGCTCGGCCCCGAGTGGCAGCCCGGACCCGACGGCATGCTGTTCCGCCGCGCGGCGCGCGTGATCCTGCTCGACGAGGACGACCGCGTGCTCCTCATCCGCGGCCACGACGTCGACCAGCCGGAGCGCAGCTGGTGGTTCACGATCGGCGGCGGCATCGACGCGGGCGAGGACGCGCGTTCGGCGGCCGTTCGCGAGGTGCTCGAGGAGACGGGCATCGCGCTGGCCCCCGCCGACCTCGTCGGGCCGGTGTTCACGCGGTCCGCGATCTTCGACTTCTACGCCGCGCACTGCCGCCAGGACGAGGAGCTCTTCGTCGCGCGCGTCGCGGCCGCGGCGTTCGCCGGCACGGACCGCGCGGGCTGGACGCCGATCGAGCTCGACGTGATCGACGAGCTGCGCTGGTGGGCGCTCGACGACCTCGCCCGCGTCGACCTCGAGGTGTTCCCCGAGGACCTGGCGGCGCTCGTCGCGTCGCTGCTCCCGACGTGGGACGGGACCACCCGCCACCTGGGCCTCGCGCGCGAGTAGCGCGCCGCGGTGGCGGCGAGGCGTCAGCGGCCGAAGCCGCCCAGGATCGAGCCCAGGACGTCCTGGATGCCGCCGCCCGAGGAGCCGGCCGTCGCGGACTCGGTGCTCGACCCCGTCGTCACCTTCTTCGTCAGGTACGACAGCACGATCGGTGCGAGCACCGGCAGGAGCTTGCCGATCGTGCCGCCCGAGAGCCCCGCGGCCTGCGTGGGCCCGCTCTGCAGACCCGCCGCGACCTGCTGCGTCGCCTGCTCGGTGCCGCCGAAGACGTGGCCGAGGATCTTGGCGCCGTCGTCGGGGTCGACGTCCGCGAGGTCGACGCCGCCGTCGAGGAGCGACGCGGGGTGCTGCTGGAGCGCGCCCTGCAGCGAGGCCGCTCCCTCGGCGCTCGCGGCGTTGCTGCGCAGGCCGCCGACGAGCGCGGGCAGCGCCTGGCTGACGGCCTGCTGCGCCGTGGTCTCGTCGACGCCGAGGTGCGCCGCGAGGTCGGAGAACGGGATGTGGGCCATCAGGTCGTCGAGCTCGCTCATCGTCGGGCCTCTCGTCGGGGCCGACGGGGCGCCGGCGCCTCGGGTCGAAACTAGCCCGGCGGAGGCCGGCCGGCGCGGTGCGCGGTCAGGTGACCGTCGAGCGCCGCTCGTGGCGCGGGTCGAGGTGCGCCTCGTCGGCGAGCACCGCCGCGAAGGCGCGCGCCGCGGCGAGCATGTCGCGGTGGGTCAGGTAGGGCGCGGCGACGCCGAGCCGGACGATGTCGGGCGCCCGGAAGTCGCCGACGACGCGCCGCTCGGCGAGGGCCCGCACGATGCCGTACGCGTGCTCGTGCCGCACGGACAGCTGCGAGCCGCGCCGGTCGTCGTCGGCCGGCGTGACGACGTCCACGCCGGGCACGAGCTCCTCGAGGCACGCGCGCAGGAAGGCGGTGAGCGACAGCGACCGCTCGCGGACCGCGGTGACGTCCACCCCGTCGACCGCCGTCAGCGCGGCCTCGAGCGCGAGCAGCGAGAGCAGCGGCGGCGTCCCCGTCCGGGCCCGCTCGATGCCGCCGGCGGGGGCGTACTCGCCCGCCATCGCGAACGGGTCGGCGTGCCCGTGCCAGCCCGGCACGGGGTTGACGAACGCCGCCTGGTGCCGCGCCGCGACGTAGAGGTACGCGGGCGCGCCGGGACCGCCGTTGAGGTACTTGTAGCCGCACCCCACCGCCAGGTCGACGTCGTGCTCGTCGAGGCCGACGGGGATCGCGCCGGCGGAGTGGCAGAGGTCCGCGACGGCGAGCGCGCCCGCGTCGTGCGCCGCGCGCACGAGCCCGGGCAGGTCCCACAGGTGGCCGGTGCGGTAGTCGACGTGCGAGAACGCGAGCGCCGCCACCTGCTCGCCGCGCGCCGTGAGGTCGGCGAGCAGCCCCGGCATCGCGGTCGGCTCGGCGAGCTCGACGCGCCAGCCGGCCTCCGCCGCCACGCCGTGCGCGACGTAGAGGTCGGTCGGGAACGAGCCGGGGTCCGTCACGAGGACGCTCGCCCCCGGCCGGAGCACGGCCGCCGCGCGGAGCGCCTGGTACAGCCGCAGCGTCGTGGTGTCGCCCGCGACGACCTGCCCCGGCGCGGCGCCGACGACCGCACCGATCGCGTCGCCGACGCGGCCGGGCGCACCCCACCAGTCCGCGGTGTTCCACGAGTCGATGAGGTCGCGTCCCCACTCCTCCTGCACGACGCGACGCAGCACGGGCGGCACCGCGGCGGGGAGGGCGCCGAGCGAGTTGCCGTCGAGGTAGACGAGGCCGTCCGGCAGCAGGAAGCGGTGCCGCAGGTCGGTCTGCGAGTGCTCGGCGTCGAGCCGCGCGGCGCGGTCGTCGAGGTCCGTCGTCAGGTGGGGGAGCGACGGTGCGTCCGCGTCGCCGGTCTCGGCATCCGGGGCCATCGTCGGAGCCTAGCGAGCGGGCACCTAGGATCGGACGCCGTGACAGCCTCCCCGAGGGTCGGAGTCCTCGCACTGCAGGGCGACGTGCGCGAGCACGTCCACGCGCTGGAGACGGTCGGCCTGCGCGCCGCGCCGGTCCGCCGGGAGCGCGAGCTCGATGCGGTCGACGCGCTCGTCATCCCCGGCGGGGAGTCCACGACGATCGACAAGCTGCTGCGCGCGTTCGACCTGTTCGCGCCGGTGCAGGCGCGGCTGCGGGCCGGCATGCCGGCCTACGGCTCGTGCGCCGGCATGATCCTGCTCGCCGACCGCGTGCTCGACGGCATCGAGGGCCAGCAGACGCTCGGGGGCGTCGACATGACGGTCCGGCGCAACGCGTTCGGCCGGCAGGTCGACTCGTTCGAGACGGACCTGACGATCGACGACATCGAGGGCGGCTTCCACGCCGTCTTCATCCGCGCGCCGTGGGTCGAGGAGGTCGGGCCGGCGGCGAGCGTCGTCGGGCGCGTGGAGAGCGGGCCGGCCGCCGGTAGGATCGTCGCGGTGCGCCAGGGCCCGTTGCTGGTGACGTCGTTCCACCCGGAGGTCACGGGCGACGTGCGGGTGCACGAGCTGTTCGGACGGATCGTCCGCGAGAGCCTGTGAACGCCGCCCCGGTGCGGTGTCGGGCGCGGAGAGCCTCAGCGGTGACGAAGGAGTAGCAGAGTCGTATGTCGGGTCACTCCAAGTGGGCCACCACGAAGCACAAGAAGGCCGTGGTCGACGCGAAGCGCAGCAAGCTCTTCGCCAAGCTCATCAAGAACATCGAGGTCGCGGCGCGCACCGGCGGCGGTGACCTCGCCGGCAACCCGACGCTGTACGACGCGGTCCAGAAGGCCAAGAAGAACTCGGTCCCGATCGACAACATCAACCGGGCGGTCAAGCGCGGCTCCGGCCAGGAGGCCGGCGGTGCGGACTACCAGACGATCATGTACGAGGGCTACGGCCCCGGTGGCGTCGCGGTGCTGGTCGAGTGCCTGACGGACAACCGCAACCGCGCGGCGTCCGACGTGCGCGTCGCGTTCACGCGCAACGGCGGCCAGATGGCCGACCCCGGCTCGGTCGCCTACATCTTCAGCCGCAAGGGCGTCGTCGTCGTGCCGAAGGAGGGCACCGACGAGGACGCCGTCATGGAGGCCGTGCTCGACGCGGGCGGCGAGGAGGTCAACGACCTCGGCGAGGCGTTCGAGGTGCTCAGCGAGGCGACGGACCTCGTGCCGGTCCGCACGTCGCTCCAGGAGGCGGGCATCGACTACGACTCCGCCGACGTGGTGTGGTGGCCGTCGACGCAGATCGAGGTCGACGTCGAGGGCGCGCGCAAGATCCTGCGCCTCATCGACGCGCTCGAGGACAGCGACGACGTGCAGAACGTGTTCGCGAACTTCGACGCGTCCGACGAGGTCATGGCGCAGCTCGACGAGGAGTGAGCCGCCGGCCCCCGCGCGGGGTGTCTGGCGGGCTCGCGTGCCGGTCGGTGCGAGCATGACGGGCATGCGGGTGCTCGGCGTCGACCCGGGCCTGACCCGGTGCGGCCTCGGCGTGGTCGACGGCCTGCCCGGCCGGCGGCTGCGCTACGTGGCCGTGGGCGTCGCGCGCTCGGAGCCGGCGCTGGACGCGGACCAGCGTCTGCTCGTCATCGAGCGCACGATCGAGGAGTGGCTCGAGGAGCACGCGCCCGACACGGTGGCCGTCGAGCGGGTGTTCGCGCAGCACAACGTGCGGACCGTGATGGGCACCGCGCAGGTGGCAGGCCTCGCGATGGTGGCCGCCGCCCGCCGCCGCATCCCGGTGGCGCTGCACACGCCGAGCGAGGTCAAGGCCGCCGTCACGGGCAACGGCCGCGCCGGCAAGGCGCAGGTCCAGACGATGGTCGCGCGGCTGCTGTCGCTCGACGAGCTGCCGCACCCGTGGGACGCGGCAGACGCGCTCGCCCTCGCGGTGTGCCACCTGTGGCGGCCGGCGGGTGCGCTGGGCGCACCGCAGCGCGCGCCCGGATCGCTCACGCCCGCCCAGCGCGCCTGGGCCGCGGCCGAGCAGGCAGCTGCGCGGCGGGGCTGACGGTGTGCGTGCAGCGGTGCGTGCAGCGGTCGGTGCAGCCGGAGCGCCGCGACACGCCGCACGCGCTGCACCGACACGTGCACCCATCAGGTGCCCGTGCGTGTCGTTCGTACACGTGTTCGCGCCGCTGTGGCACAGTGGGCGCTGGTTCGTGACGAGGGAGGGGTGCGCGTGATCGCGTCGGTGGCAGGCACGGTGCTGGCGGTGCGGCTCGACGCCGCGGTGGTCGAGGTCGGGGGCGTGGGCCTGCTGGTGCACGCCACGCCCACGACGCTCGCGGGGCTGCGCGTCGGGGCGCCGGGACGGCTCGCGACGTCGCTCGTCGTGCGCGAGGACGCGCTCACGCTGTTCGGCTTCGCCGACGCCGACGAGCGCGACGTGTTCGAGATCCTGCAGACGGTGAGCGGCGTCGGACCGCGGCTCGCGCTCGCGATGCTCGCGGTGCACACGCCCGACGGCCTGCGCCGCGCGGTGGCGGGGGAGGACCTTGCGGCGCTCAAGCGCGTTCCCGGCATCGGCCACAAGGGTGCGCAGCGCATCGTGCTCGAGCTCGGCGACCGGCTCGGCTCCCCGCTCGGCTCGGCCCCCACCGCGGCGTCCGCGGCGCCTTCGTCGGGCGACCGGCGCGAGCAGGTGGTCGAGGCGCTGGTCGGGCTGGGCTGGACGGCCAAGGCGGCGTCCGACGCGGTCACGACGGTGCTCGACGGCTCGACCGAGCCGGTCGGCGCCGACGAGGTCGCGGGCGTCCTGCGGGCCGCGCTGCGCACCCTGGGCGGCGCGCGTGTCTGACCGGCCCGCGTCGCAGGACGAGGAGCTCGTCACCGAGCGGCTCGCCGCCGACTCGCTCGTACGGCCCGGGGCGGACGACCTCGAGCGCGCCGCCGAGGCCGCGCTGCGACCGCGCAACCTCGACGAGTTCGTGGGCCAGCGCGTCGTGCGCGACCAGCTCTCGCTCGTGCTGCAGGCGGCCAAGGCGCGCGGCCGGGCTCCGGACCACGTGCTGCTCTCCGGCCCGCCCGGGCTGGGCAAGACGACGCTCGCCATGATCATCGCCGCCGAGCTCGGCGCGTCCCTGCGCGTCACGAGCGGTCCCGCGATCCAGCACGCGGGCGACCTCGCGGCGGTGCTGTCCTCGCTCGAGGAGGGCGAGGTCCTGTTCCTCGACGAGATCCACCGCCTGGCGCGTCCCGCGGAGGAGCTGCTCTACGTCGCCATGGAGGACTTCCGCGTCGACGTCGTCGTCGGCAAGGGCGCGGGCGCGAGCGCGATCCCGCTCGCGCTGCCACCGTTCACCGTCGTCGGCGCGACGACGCGCGCGGGCCTGCTGCCGGCGCCGCTGCGCGACCGCTTCGGGTTCACGGGCCATCTCGACTTCTACGCGGACGACGAGCTCGAGCGCGTGCTGCTCCGCTCGGCCCGGCTGCTCGACGTCCCGCTGGAGCACCGGGCGGCGCACGAGATCGCGTCCCGCTCGCGCGGGACGCCGCGCATCGCGAACCGGCTCCTGCGACGCGTGCGCGACTGGGCCGAGGTGCGCGGCGACGGCCGTCTGACGCTCGGCGCGGCGCGGGCCGCGCTCGAGGTCTACGAGGTCGACGCGCGCGGCCTCGACCGCCTCGACCGCGCGGTGCTCACGGCGCTGTGCACGCGCTTCGGCGGGGGACCGGTGGGCCTGACGACCCTCGCGGTGGCCGTCGGCGAGGAGCCGGAGACCGTCGAGACCGTCGCTGAACCGTTTCTGGTGCGCGAGGGTCTCGTGGGCCGCACGCCGCGCGGCAGGGTGGCGCTACCTGCGGCGTGGCAGCACCTCGGGCTCGAGGCGCCTCGGGACGCCGGTACCCTCTTCGGCTGAGACGTCGCGGTCGGGAACCCGGCGCGGTGGTCGCGCGTTGGAGCGTCCGGCCGCTGCGCCTAGACTGCGGCGGACACCGACGACAGATCCGGAGCAGCACCCCCTCATGGATGCCACTTTCCTCATCATCCTCGTGATCGCCATCGGCGGTCTGTGGCTCATGTCGAGCCGGCAGCGCAAGCAGCAGGCCGCGGCGAACCAGTTCCGCAACAACCTCGTTGCGGGCGACGAGGTCATGACCGGTTCTGGCCTGTTCGGCACGGTCGTCGACGTCGAGGACGACGTGATCACGCTCGAGTCGACGCCCGGCGTGCGCACCCGCTGGCTGCGCGCCGCGATCGCCAAGAAGATCGAGCCGCCGGTCGAGGCGGATGAGATCGAGGCCGGGCCGGCCGTGGTGGACCCCGCGACCGCCGAGGCCGAGCGCATCCAGCGCGCCAACGACGCCGTGATCGACGTCCCGGACGACCTCTCGTCCCTGCCGCCCTCGAACAAGGACGACGACGAGGACGGCAAGCACTAGGACCACCACCCGACCCGGGTGACGACGCCCGGGTCCTGGACCCCACCGGCCGCTGATCGGCCGGTGCGCGCACGAGAGAAGACTTCCGTTGGCCCCTCCCACCCGCCGCTCGAGCCCCTGGCGCACGCTCGCCGCGCTCGGCGTGCTCATCGCCCTGCTGTACGGCGTCATCGCCGTCGGCGTCGCCACCGGCAAGGCGTCCTGGACGCCGAAGCTGGCGCTCGACCTCGAGGGCGGCACGCAGATCATCCTGACGCCGAAGTCGACGGACGCCAGCGGCAAGATCACGTCGAACACGATCAACCAGGCGATCGACGTGATCCGCCAGCGCGTCGACGCCTCGGGCGTCGCCGAGGCGCAGATCTCGGCCCAGGGGTCGAACAACATCGTCGTCGCCCTCCCGGGCCACCCCAGCGAGGCGACGCTCGACCTCGTCCGGACCTCGGCGCAGATGCAGATGCGGCCGGTGCTCCTGGAGGCCGGTCCCGCCGCCAGCACGGACGACTCGACGGCCACGCCGACGGACGCCGCGACCCCGGACGCGACCTCGACGCCCGACGCCACGTCCACGCCGGCCCCGACCGCGACGCAGAAGTACGCGAAGTCGGCCGACCCGACGCCGGCGCCCACCTCGAGCCCGACGGAGACCACGCCGACGAGCCCGAGCGACGCGGCGTACTACCTCACCCCCGAGATCCAGGCGCAGTTCGACAAGCTCGACTGCACCGACGTCGCGAACCGCGGCGGCGGCGAGATGGGTGACCCGACCAAGGCGTTCGTGACCTGCGAGCAGCAGGGCCAGGCGAAGTACGTGCTCGGCCCGGTCGAGATCGAGGGCAAGGACGTCAAGAGCGCGGCCTCGGGCCTGAACTCCCTGCCCGGCGGCGGCACCGGCTCCGACTGGGTCGTCGACGTGACGTTCAACAGCTCGGGCGCGTCGAAGTTCGCCAAGATCACCGAGCGGCTCAAGGACCAGACGAGCCCGCTCAACCAGTTCGCGTTCGTGCTCGACGGCCTGGTCATCTCGGCGCCGTCGGTCAGCGTCATCATCCCGGACGGCCGCGCGCAGATCTCCGGCACGTTCACGCGCGACTCGGCCTCGACGCTCGCCAACCAGCTGAACTTCGGCTCGCTGCCGATCCAGTTCACGGTGCAGAGCGAGGAGCAGATCTCGGCGACGCTCGGCACCGACCAGCTCCAGAAGGGCATGATCGCCGGCGCGATCGGCCTGCTGCTCGTCGTCATCTACTCGATGCTGCAGTACCGGGCGCTCGCCTCGCTGACGGTCGGGTCGCTGGTCGTCGCGTCGATCCTCACGTACGGCGTCATCACGCTGCTGTCGTGGGTCCAGGGCTACCGGCTGTCCCTCGCCGGTGTCGCGGGTCTGATCGTCGCGATCGGTATCACCGCGGACTCGTTCATCGTGTACTTCGAACGCATCCGTGACGAGCTGCGTGAGGGCCGTGCCCTGCCCGCGGCCGTGGACCGCGGGTGGGAGCGGGCGCGCCGCACCATCCTGGCGTCCGACACGGTGAACCTCATCGCCGCCGTGGTCCTCTACTTCCTCGCGGTCGGCAGCGTGCGCGGGTTCGCGTTCACGCTCGGCCTCACCACCGTGATCGACGTCGCGGTCGTGTTCCTGTTCACGCACCCGGTGATGCAGCTGCTCGGCGGCACCCGCTACTTCGGCGGGGGCCACCGCTGGTCCGGCCTGGACCCGCGTCGGCTCGGCGTCACGACCGCGCGGTACGCCGGCCGCGGCCGGGTCGTCACCGCGGCGAGCGTCGCCGCGACCGCCCCGGCGCCCGACGCCGGAGCGAGCGACGGGCCCGTGCCCGCGCGCGAGCCCGTGCCGGTGGGGACGCCCGGCATGACGATCGCCGAGCGTCGCGCAGCCGCGAAGGCCGCAGCCGCGAAGGCGGCCGTGGACGAGCCCCAGCAGTCCGAGCCCGAGGCCGGACGCACCGACGGGAGTGAGCACTGATGGCGCAGGGCTTCGCCCAGTGGGGCAACGACCTCTACACGGGGCGCCGGTCGTACGACATCGTCGGCAAGCGCCGCGTCTGGTACACCATCTCGGCGGTGCTGGTCGTGCTGTCGGTGATCTTCCTGATCAAGCCGGGGCTCAACCCGGGCATCGAGTTCCGCGGCGGCCAGGAGTTTGACATCGCCGCGACGGCGAACCCGGACCAGCAGCTCGCGGTCGACACCGTCAAGGGCGTCGAGCCCGGCGAGTCGCCCACGGTGACGACGGTCGGCAAGTCGGGCCTGCGGATCCAGACGTCGCAGCTGACGTCCGACCAGGTCCAGGAGGTCAAGGACGCGCTCAAGACGGCGTTCGACGTCGACGACACCAAGATCAGCGCCGAGTACATCGGGCCGACCTGGGGCGCCGACATCACGCGCAAGGCCGTGACCGGCATCATCGTCTTCCTGATCTTCGTGACCGTGGTCATGACGATCTACTTCCGCAACTGGCGGATGGCGCTGTCGGGTCTGATCGCCCTGTTCCACGACCTGATCATCACCGTCGGCATCTACGCCGCGGTCGGCTGGGAGGTCACGCCGGCGACGGTGATCGGCTTCCTGACGATCCTCGGGTACTCGATGTACGACACGGTCGTCGTGTTCGACAAGGTCCGCGAGAACACCGCGGACACGCTCGACCAGAACAGGTTCACGTACGCCGAGAAGGCCAACCTCGCCGTCAACCAGACGCTCGTGCGGTCGATCAACACCTCGGTCGTCGCGCTCCTGCCGGTCGCGTCGATCCTGTTCGTCGGCGCCGTCGTGCTGGGCGCCGGGACGCTGCGTGACATCGCGCTCGCGCTGTTCGTCGGCATGCTCGTCGGCACGTTCTCCTCGATCTTCCTGGCGACGCCGCTCGAGGTGTCGCTGCGGGAGCGCGAGGCGCCGATCGCCGCGCACACGCGCAAGGTGCTGGCGGCGCGCGCCGCTCGCCCCGCGGGCGAGGACGTCTCGCAGGTCGAGCTCGCGGGCGTCACGCGGTCCGCGGCTCAGCTGCGGCCCGGCTCGCACCAGGGGCAGGCCGCGCAGCCGAAGCGGCGCAAGCCGACGCGATGACGTCGCAGGAGCCCGCACCGTCGGGGACGCCTTCGGGCGTCCCCGACGCCCGTGCCGCGCTCGTCGAGCGCATCGAGGGTCTCGTCCGGCTCGTGCCGGACTACCCGCAGCCCGGCATCCTGTTCCGCGACATCACGCCGCTGCTCGCCGACGGCCCGGCGTTCACCGCAGTGGTCGACGCGATCGCGGCCGGCGTCGACGGTCCGGTGGACCTCGTGGCGGGCATGGAGGCGCGCGGCTTCCTGCTCGCCGCGCCGGTCGCGGTGGCGCTCGGGGCCGGCGTCGTGCCGGTCCGCAAGGCCGGCAAGCTGCCGGGGCCGACCGCGTCCGAGAGCTACGCGCTCGAGTACGGCGAGGCCACGATCGAGCTGCACCCGTTCACCGTCCCGCGGGGGTCGCGCGTGCTGGTGATCGACGACGTGCTGGCCACCGGCGGGACCGCCGCGGCGACGGTGGCGCTCCTCGAGCACTGCGAGGCGCACGTCGT
>Ga0164242_10007555_pt1 | contig 11889 bp, 9 predicted proteins | sample OricomgcompostMG_FD_108783 | JGI IMG/M metagenome (GOLD analysis project Ga0164242, IMG submission 108783) | Miracle-Growth compost microbial communities from Emeryville, California, USA - Original compost - Miracle growth compost (MG) ... | reverse complement strand
TTGCCGCGAGGCGTTCTGTGACGAACCGGGAGGTCTCGTGCTCGTCACGCTCGCCGTGTTCGCGATCCTCTCGCTAGTGCTGCCCGTCGCATCCCGAGCAATCGGCACGCGTGTCTTTTATCTGGCGGCGCTTGTGCCTGCGGGCGCATTCGTTTACGCGGTCGTGGCCGGGCCAGGCATCGTGGCCGGTGAGCCCCTCGTCGAGCGTTTTCCGTGGATCGCGACACTGAACGTCACGATCAGCATGCGGATGGACGTGCTGTCCTGGGTGCTCACCCTTGTCGTGACGGGCGTCGGCGCGATCGTGCTCGCATACTGTGCCAAGTATTTCGCGACGGACGACCCAACGGTCGGCCGGTTCGCCGCCGAACTGCTGGCGTTCGCCGGCGCAATGTACGGGCTCGTCACGGCGGATGACGTCTATCTGCTGTTCTTCTTCTGGGAGGCGACCAGCGTCTTCTCGTATTTGCTCATCGGCCACTACACCGATCGCCGCGCGAGCAGGGCCGCAGCGTTGCAGGCGCTGATCGTGACAACCGCAGGCGGACTCGCGATGCTCGTCGGGTTCGTGATGCTCTCGGTCGCGGCTGGTACGTCGTTGATGTCCGAGATCATCGCCCATCCGCCGCATGGTGCACTCGTGAGTGTCGCCGTCATTCTTGTTCTTGTCGGTGCGCTCTCGAAATCCGCGCTTGTACCGTTCCACTTCTGGCTGCCTGCTGCCATGGCGGCACCTACCCCGGTGAGCGCTTACCTGCACGCCGCCGCGATGGTCAAGGCAGGCATCTACCTGATCGCACGCCTGGCGCCCGCGTTCGCCCTGATGCCCGGATGGCGCCCGCTGCTGGTCGGCTTCGGCGTCGCAACCATGCTGATCGGCGGATGGCGGGCCATGCGTCAGCATGATCTCAAGCTGCTTCTCGCCTATGGAACGGTCAGCCAGCTCGGCTTTTTGACGGTCGTCGTGGGCTACGGGGCGCGCGATGTTGCGCTCGCCGGGCTCGCGCTCCTGCTCGCGCACGCACTGTTCAAGTCCGCGCTGTTCCTCGTCGTCGGCATCATCGACCGCAGCACGGGAACGCGCGACTTGCGCAAACTCAGCGGGCTCGCATCCAAAGCGCCCCTGCTCGTTGTGATCGCTGCGCTCGCCGCCGCGTCAATGACCGCGATTCCGCCCACCCTCGGATTCGTCGCCAAGGAGGGCGTGTTCACGGCTCTGCTCGAGTCATCGGTGTCAGGCTCCGACGGGTCGACAGTTGCGCTTGTCGCCCTGATCGGAATCGCCATCGGTGCCGTGCTCACCGTCGCATACGGCGCTCGATTCATCTGGGGTGCATTCGCGCGCAAACCGAACGTGCCAGACATCCGGTTCGAGAACCAGGGCACGACGATGAGCGTATGGCCGCTGATCCTGGCCGCTTCAGGCCTCATTCTTGGCTGCATCGCACCGGTGGTCGACGGGTGGGTGAGCGGTTACGCGAACACGTTGCCGCCGGCCGGCGAGCATCCGTATCACCTTGCGCTTTGGCACGGATTCGAACCTGCACTCGGCATCTCGGTCGTCACGCTCGCCCTTGGGCTGCTGCTGTTTTGGCAACGCGCCGGGGTTTCGCGTCTGCAATCGCGGGTACCTGCACTGGTTGACTCCGGGCGTGCGTACTGGGCGACAATGCGCGGGATCGATCGGATCGCTGCACGCACGACCGGTGCGTCCCAGCGAGGTTCGCTTCCGGTGTATCTGACGGTCATCCTGCTCGTGCTGGTCGGTGGCGTCGGAGTGAGCCTTGCCGTGAACGGGTCGTGGCCGTCAGGCATCCGCCCGTGGGATCAGCCGGTGCAGGTGCCCGTCGCGCTTGTGATGCTGATCTGTGCTGTGGCCGCCACTCGTGCAACGAAACGCTTCACCGCAATCGTGCTGCTCGGCATCACCGGATACGGGTTGTCCGCGCTGTTCGCACTGCAGGGTGCGCCGGACCTTGCACTCACGCAGATGCTTGTGGAAACGATCACGCTTGTGGCATTCGTTCTGGTGCTGCGGCGCCTGCCTGCCGATCTCGGCGAGCGCCACGGCACGACGCATCGCTTCTGGCGGGCAATCCTCGCCGCCGCGGTCGGTCTGATCATGGCGATTGTCGCGCTCGTGGCTCTTGCAGCCAGAACGGCCAAACCGATCTCGGAGATGTTCCCCGATTTCGCGCTGAAAGACGGACACGGTCGGAACATCGTCAACGTGACGCTTGTCGACATCCGCGGCTGGGACACGATGGGCGAGATCTCGGTTCTGGTGATCGCCGCGACGGGAATCGCAAGTCTGATCTTTCTCAAGCGGCGCACCGGCAGCGCTCCGCGCCTGGACGAAGATGGCGAGCGCCGCCGACTGCGCGAGCGGCTCACGCCGTTGACGGAGCCGACGGGGGACGACGATCGAGAAGCTTCGGATGCCGATGGGTCAAGCGCTGCGAATGGCACCCGCCGGACCTGGCTTCTCGCCGGGTGGACACTGCAACCTCGTAACAGGTCGATCGTGCTCGAAGTGGTTGTTCGGCTGGTCTTCCACTCGGTAATCGTCGTTTCGATCTATCTGTTGTTCGCCGGGCACAATCTGCCAGGTGGGGGCTTTGCCGGTGGGCTTCTCGCCGGGTTGGCGCTCGTTGCCCGATACCTTGCTGGCGGACGATACGAGCTCGGTGCGGCGATCCCGCTCGATGCCGGAAAGATCTTGGGCACCGGGCTCGTTGTCGCCGTGGGAACGGCGACAATTCCGCTGCTGTTCGGCCTGGCGCCGCTTGACTCGCAGTGGTGGGAGGGCAACGTGCCACTGCTCGGGCACCTCGAGTTCGGCACGACGACATTCTTCGACATCGGCGTATACCTCGTGGTCGTCGGTCTTGTGCTCGACGTGTTGCGCAGCCTCGGGGCGGAGGTCGACCGTCATCAGGAGGACGAACTCGACGTCGACGCATCCGACGAGCTGACCGCGGCCGAGAGGAGCACGCGATGAACGCGTCTCTCGTGCTGGTCGCGATCATGGCGGTGATGTATGCCTGCGGTATCTTCATGCTTCTCGAGCGAAGCATGACCCGTGTCTTGATCGGCTTTCTGCTGCTTGGGAACGCGACGAACATCCTGATCCTGATCATGGCGGGCACGGTCGGGATAGCGCCATTCGTCGCCGAGGGCGTGCAGGCTGAGGAGCTTCACGATCCGCTGCCGCAGGCGCTCTCGCTGACCGCGATCGTCATCACGTTCGGCCTGTCAGCATTTTTGCTTGCGCTCATCTATCGATCGTGGCATCTCGGCCAGGTCGACGAGGTCGTGGACGATCCGGAAGACGTTGCGGTCAGCGAGCGGGATGTCGCGGTGGAAGACGAAGAGTCCGACCCGCAATTCGCCGCAGACACCGACTTCGAGACGGAAGCGGCATCCACGACACATGCTGCCGAAACGAGCGTGCGTCCGAATGAACCTGGCGTGGCAAAGAGTGGGGGAACAGAATGAGTTTCCTCCTGCCGCTTGTCGTGCTTTTGCCGCTACTCGGGGCGGCATCCGCCCTGATCGCAGGACGCCGACCACGGCTGCAGGCGATTTTGACCGTCGTTGCGTTGTCTGCGACCTTGGCCGTTGCCGTCGCACTGCTCGTGGCCGTCGACACGGGCGGAACCATCGTCGTCGAGGTCGGCGGCTGGGCGGCACCGTGGGGCATCGTGCTCGTTGCGGATCGCCTCGCAGCGCTGATGGTGGTGACTTCTGCCGCCGTGCTTCTCGCCGTGTTCATCTACACCATCGGTCAGGGCCTTGCCGATGGCGACGACGAGACTCCTGTGTCGATCTACAACCCGACATATCTTGTGATGGCCGCGGGTGTTTTCAACGCGTTCATCGCCGGCGACCTGTTCAATCTGTATGTCGGCTTCGAGATTCTGCTCGCGGCAAGCTATGTGCTGCTGACCCTAGGCGGAACACGTGCACGGATTCATGCCGGCGTCACATACATCGTGGTGAGCCTGCTGTCTTCCCTGCTGTTCCTGGCCTCCGTTGCCATGATCTACGGCGCGACCGGCACGGTGAACATCGCGCAGATTTCCGAACGCATCGGCGAAATCCCGTCCGACGTGCAAACGATCATCCACGTGATGCTGCTGGTCGCGTTCGGCATCAAGGCCGCCGTGTTCCCGCTGTCGTTCTGGCTGCCAGATTCATACCCGACGGCTCCGGCTCCGGTTACTGCCGTGTTCGCCGGGCTGCTGACCAAGGTCGGTGTTTATGCCATTCTGCGCACTGAGACGGTGATCTTTCCCGGCGGCGCACTGTCGAATGTGTTGATGGTGGTCGCGTTGCTCACACTCGTGATCGGTGTGCTTGGGGCGGTCGCGCAGGCCGATATCAAGCGACTGTTGTCGTTCACGCTGCTCAGCCACATCGGATACATGATCTTCGGCATCGCCATGGGAACAGTGCTCGGAATCGCCGCCGCGATCTACTACATCATTCACCACATCATCGTGCAGACAACGCTGTTCCTGGCCACGGGGCTGGTCGAGCGTATCGGCGGCACGACCTCGCTCACCAGGCTCGGTGGGCTGCTGAAGCTCTCGCCGGTCGTCGGCGTTCTGTTCTTCATCCCGGCGCTGAACCTCGGCGGAATACCACCGTTCTCCGGGTTCATCGGCAAGCTCGGTCTGTTCATCGCTGGCGCTGAGCTCGGAACCCCGTTGTCGTACGTCCTCATCGGGGCAGGTGCGATCACATCGCTGTTGACCCTGTATGCCCTGATGCGCGCATGGAACCTCGCCTTCTGGCGGCCGAAGGCGGAGCTCGACGCGAGCGAAGCCGCCGACGAGGCAGCAGCATCCGCCGCCGCGCATTTGACCGAGGCGCCGAACGCGACCACGACGATGACCGCTCGCAGCGCCCCGCGGCTGATGACGCGGGCGACCGCAGCGATGGTTCTGTTGAGCCTCGCGCTGACAGTGTTCGCCGGTCCGCTCTATGAGATCGCACACCGCGCAGCGCTCGATCTGGACGGTCCTGGCGCGTACGTGCACGCCGTTCTCGGATCGGATGACGCCCCATGACCGACAGCCGCAGACACCACACCCGCAGACAGTATCTGCGGCAGCTTCCATACGCGCTCTGGTTGATCGTGCTGTGGCTTGCGCTCTGGGGCCAGCTGAGCGTGCTCGCCCTGCTGACCGGCGCGATCATTGCGTTTCTGGTTGTTCGGGTGTTCTACCTGCCCCCAGCGGAAGCCCCAGGAAGATTCAACCCGTACCGGTTCGCCATTCTGGCCGGGGTGTTCGCGTTCGATCTGATGCGTGCATCGTTCCACGTGGCCTGGCTCGCAATCCGGCCGCGGCGGGTGGATGTGAGTTCGATCATCCAGGTCGACCTGCGCACCAAAAGCGACCTCATCCTAACGCTGACCGCTGAGGCGATCACGCTGATCCCAGGATCATTCGTCGTCGAGGTGGATCGGGAGAACACCATCATCTATTTGCATGTTCTGGATGCATCGACGCTCGACGATATCGAGGCGATGCGACGAACGGTGTTCGCGCAGGAGGAGCGCATCATCCGGGCCATTGGCAGCGCAGATGATCTCGACAGGATCACGCACTGGCACGAGCACAGGGACGACCATCCTGGCGAGCATTTGAGCGGCGGTCGCTCCACGGTCCGACCTGCGCACGGATTTCCGGAGCGGGAATCATGAGCGCTGTCATCCTGAACGTCGCGCTGATCATCGTCGCAGTCGTATTCGCTGCGGCGGCATTGTTGGCGACGTACCGCATCGTGCACGGCCCAGGCATCCTCGACCGCATGATCGCGTCCGACATGCTCATGACAACGCTGATCTGCATCCTCGGAGTCGAAATGGTGGTCAACCGTCACACAACGCTGATGCCCGTGATGATCGGTCTTGCGTTGACCGGCTTCTTGTCCTCGGTTGCCGTTGCACGGTACGTCTCGAAGCGGCGTGACCCGAAATGAGCGGCGCGGATGCTGTCAATGCGGTCCTCGATATTCTGACCGCGATTCTGCTGTTGCTTGGCGCATACTTCTCGCTTGTAGCAGGCATCGGCATCATCCGGTTCCCGGACACTCTGACTCGTGTGCACGCTGGAACGAAGCCGCAGGTGTTCGGTCTGGCGTGCATCTTGACCGCCGTCATCCTGTCGACCAGGAACTGGTCGGCGATCGCGATCATGCTGCTGATCCTGCTGTTTCAGATGCTGACCACGCCGGCTGCCGCGCACATGATCGGGCGTGCTGCATACCGACGGGAGCGTCCGGACGATGACCGGCTGTTCGTCGACGAGTTGGAGCAGGCGGTCGAGTTGGCGCACGGCGAGCCGCCACCGGCTATGGACGAACCGTAATGACCGTCTTTCCCTTGTTGCGCTGCGTCGGGTTCAGCGCAGCGAGCGCGTCATCGAGCGTTGCGACGGTGCCGATGTTCGTGCGGAAGCGCCCGTCGCGCACCCGCTGCACGATCTCGGTCAACTGAGCAGGATTCGACTCGACGACGAAGTCAATGGCACGCGTACCCGTTCCCTGCAGCTCGGCCGGTCCGACGATGGTCACGAGCGTTCCGCCGGCCCGGATGATTTCGGCCGACTGCTTCTGAATCTCGCCACCGATGACGTCGAAGACGAGGTCGACATCACCAACGTCTTTGAGATCGTCGCTTGCGAGGTCGAGAAACTCGTTGGCGCCGAAGTCGAGCGATGCCTGCCGGTCGGCCGCTCGCCCGGTGCCGATGACGTATGCGCCGAACTCCCGCGCAAGTTGCACCACGGCAGACCCGACCGCGCCGGCTGCACCGTGAGCGATGACGGTCTGCCCAGACTGCAGGTGCCCGTGTTGGAAGAGGCCCTGCCATGCGGTCAGGCCTGAGATCGGCAGGCTCGCGCCCACCGTGAAGTCCACATCCCCCGGCAGCGGTGCGAGGTTGCGTGACTCAACGGCTGTGTACTCTGCAAGGGTTCCATCCCGGTGCCAATCGGTGATTCCGAAGACACGCTGCCCAAGCGAAAGCCCCGTCGTACCGTAACCCAAAGCGCGGACCACCCCGGCGAACTCGTGCCCGATCACTGCTGAGGCGCGGTCGCGGCCTGAGCGATCCGCCCACGTGGATGGCCATTCCCATTCCGCGGGGACGAACCCTGACGCGTGCACCTCAACGACGACATCGTTGATCGCCGGCTTCGGCTCTGGCAGCTCTGTCAGGGTTATCCCGGCTGCTTCGGCGGCTGGGTCCGTCGCGATGATCGCCTTCATCAGTTCCTCCTTGTTTCAGCGTTACTGTCGATTCTCGAACGCAGTTCCGCGGTGAGACAAGCGTATGCGCAATGGACGGAATCGTCCAGTTTGTCGTTTCGTATGCACTAGTCGGCGCGCGTTGCCGCTGGAGCGCACGCAACCCTAGTCGCTGGCGGCGTCTGACGGCCCGGGTGCGCCCGGGGGCCTTGGCGCGTTAAGTTTGAACCGCACTCCGAGCAATCGGATGAGAAAGCAGACCCCGGCGGCGGTGATCGCGGCGAGCAATCCGTACAGGCCGGTCAGGATTGCGACGACGGTCAGTGTCGCACCTGCGAGTGCTGGAATGGCATACAGTCCCTCGCTCATCACGGACGGGATCCGCCGCACGAGTGCGTCTCGGATGGTTCCCCCGCCGACCGCGGTGATGGCGCCGAGGATCACAGCTTGCGCTGGACCAAGACCGAACTCGATGGCTTTGCTCGCCCCCGTAACCGCGAACACGCTGAGGCCGACGGCGTCGAGGATCTCGATGGGAACCGCGAGCTTGCCGAGTCCGCGTGAAAAGGCAAAGGCGATCAGCGCGCCGGCCGCCGCAACCGCCAAGTATCGCCAGTCGCGGAAGGTTGCAGGCGGCAGATCGTCCAACAGGATGTCCCGGATGATCCCGCCGCCGAGGGCTGTGATCATCCCGAGCGTGACGACGCCGACGATGTCAAGTCGCGCAACCCGCACCGCGGTGAGTGCACCGTTGAGGCCGAAGGCGAACGTTCCTGTGAGGTCAAGGATGAGCAATAAAGGGGACTCGCCGCTCATCTAGCTCCTCGTGTCGGTGGCGCCCAGCACTGTCTTCAACTCGGTGCGTGAACCGATCCCGAGCTTCACGAACACTTTACGCAGGTGGTACTCGGCCGTGCGTGCGCTAATGAACAGGCGCATTGCAATCTCGCGGTTGGTGAGACCGTCGCGCGCGAGCCGTGCGACGGCGAACTCCTGTTCGGTGAGCTCATCCACTCCACGGGACGCTTGTGTGCGCACCGTTTCCCCAGTTGCCTGCAGTTCGCGCTTCGCGCGCTCGGCGAAACCGGTCATACCGCACGCCGACAAGCCTTCGTATGCCAGCTTGAGCTGCTCGCGAGCCTCCGATCGTCGACCAAGCCTGCGCAGCATTTCCCCGAGAAGAAGTTGGCTTCGTGCGGCCAGAATCGGCACGCGGATGCGTTGAAACCGCTCGATTGCCTCGTGATAGAGGCGTTCGGCCGCATCCCCCTCACGCAGTTGCGCCCGGGCAAACGCGACTGCAGCGAGAGCCCACTCGCTGTTCCCGACGGGCAATGTCACGCTTTCCAGCCGTTCAACCGCCTCCTGAGCGATCGCACGCTCTCCGGTGCGCGTTGCAGCTTCAATGAGCTCGAGCAGCGTCCTCATGGCATGCCCGAACTCCTTTTCGTGTGAAAGCTCGCCTCGGGCAGACGCCAGTGCCTCTTCGTATCTGCCTGCGCCGTTGTACGCGATGGCCTCCGCGAAATTCGCGACAGTGAGCGCGTAGCCTTCCCCGCGTTCGTGCCCGTCGATGCGAAGTTGCTTCGTGTAGCGCTCGACGACGTCGACCTGTCCGCGGTATGCCGCGAGAAAGATCCGCCCGTATTTCGGGATCGGGTGGCCAGTAACGGAAAGTATGGTGTCAATCTCGTCGCAGGTCGCCTCCGCAGCATCCAATCGGCCATCGAACGTGCGAACAACCATGAGTAGGTTGAGCGCCGCAGGAAGGACCGTGAGAATTCCGGCAGCGCGTGCGAGTACCACCTGCCGGTCAGCGAGCTTGCGCAAGCCTTCTGCATCCCACAAATCTTGGGCTGCGCGAGCTGCGAACCACATCCAGTGCAACTCGAGAGCGTCTGGCGGATGCTCGAGAAGGGCTCGCGTTGCGCGCTGCAACGTGGGAAGCGCGGCTGCTTGGCCTTCGGTGACGAGCAGTGCTTGTCCGCGCAGAACCAGGTCTTGCGCGTTCGCCGACCGATCATCGGCTGTCGCGTCGAGAATCGCGTCCGCGACCTCGGCGACCGCGCCGGGCTCACCTAGCCGACCGGCCGACACCGCAGCAGACAATGCTTCCATGTATGTATCGCGCGCGAGTCTCTGGTCGTGCGGCTCGAGCGCACGCGCCGCCAGAAGAAGCTGGCGCGGCGCGCTGCGATCGCGACGTAACGCGTATGCGCTCCGCGCCCGCAGACGGTCGATTACCGCTTGCTGCAGCGCGCTGAGCGGCAGATCGCGAGCGTCGTCGAGCAATCGCATGGCGGACTCTGGCGCACCTGCATCATGCTTCGCCTCTGCGGCGGCAATAAGACGCTCGGCTCGACGAGCCGGCTGAGGCGACAATTCGGCAGCACGCTCAAGGAAGGCGGCCACGGCAGACACTCCGCCGCGCCGGCGCGCACGCTCAGCGGAGCGCTCCAGGTCGGTCGCCACCGTTTCGTCCGGCAGCGTCGTAGCGCTTGCTCTGTGCCACGCCCGCCGGTCGGGGTCACGCTCGGCGAGCGTTGCGTCGGCGAGGGCTGCGTGCGCACTGCGCCGTTGCTCCGCTGATGCCGCTCGATAGACAGCAGATCGAATCAGCGGATGCCTGAACATGACACGCGTGCCGATCACGAGAGCATCCGCCTGAACGGCAAGGTCGAGGTTCTCCGGCCCCAAGCCGATCGATGCCGCGGCCCGCCAGAGCAGGTCGGGGTCGCCGGTCGCATCCGCCGCAGCAAGCAGCAGCAGTGTGCGGGTTGCCTGCGGCAGGGGTTCAAGGCTGGCGAGCAGGCTTTGCTCGATCCTGGTTGTAATCGGCATCGATTCGACGAGTGCGAATCCGCCCCCGACCTCGGCCGGGCTCAGCGCGCGTGGCAACTCCTGCAGCGCAAGGGGGTTCCCGCGTGCCTCCGTGATCAGTTGGTCGCGCACCCGCGTGTCCATGGCCCCTGGGAACGCGCCGCGGAGCAGTTCTCTGGAGTCGGCGTCGCCGAGCCCTTCGAGTGCCAGCTGCGGAAGGTCGGCGAATTGTTCGTCGACCACCCGCACCGCCAAGACCAGCGCAATTCCTTCGCTGCTCAAGCGTCGCGCAACGAACGCGAGCGTGCGAGCCGATGCGTCATCGAGCCACTGCGCGTCGTCGACGATGCACACCATGGGCCGGCCGTCTGCGACCTGGGTGAGCAGGCGCAGCACAGCCAGCCCGACGATGAACGGGTTAGGTGTTTTGGCTGCGCGCAGTCCGAACACGATCTCAAGTGACTCACGCTGCAAGCTGGGCAGTCGGTCGGCAGCGTGCATCATGTGGGCGCAGAGCAACTGCAGGCCGGCGAAGGCGAGTTCCATTTCGGACTCGGATGCGATCATCCGCTCGACGCGCATGTGTGCTGGTGCGAGGTCGGCGACTCGATTGAGCAGTGCTGTCTTGCCGACGCCGGCCTCCCCAGAGACCACGATTGCTCCGCTCCGCCCGGCACTTGCCTGCTCCAGCAGTGCGGTGAGCGAGGCAAGCTCACGGTCGCGGCCGCGCAACCCGCTCGCTTTGCCGACCTGCGGTGTCATCCGGGTGTCCTAGGGGCGTGGTGGTAGTCGGCCTAGGGATGCGACTAGTCGTTTCGACGGATGCCGCGTCACGCGGTCGAGAAGGAACGTGGAGTTACCCAGATCTTAGGACGGATCCTCATGAATGTCTCCACGGATACACCGCAGGGCCTCGACGACGCTGCAGCCATTTTCGTCGGCGTTCGCCCGCGCCTGTCCCAGATCGCGTATCGGATGCTTGGCAGCGCCAACGATATCGAGGATGTCGTGCAAGAAGCGTGGATGCGATGGCAGCGAACCGATCGAGCCGCGGTGCGAAACCCTGCGGCGTTTCTGTCGACGACGACCTCGCGGTTGGCGATGAACACCGCCATGTCAACCAGGGTTCAGCGTGAGAAATATACGGATCCGCAGTTTCTCGAGCCGAACAACCCGGAGTCCGCGAACTCCGCGCCAGCACCGGACGAGGCGATCGAACACACTCAAGCCGTCGAAGACGCGGCGATGCTCATGCTGCAGGTGCTCAGCCGGTCTGAGTTGGCAGCGTATGTGCTTCGGGAAGCCTTCGACTATTCGCACTGCACAATCGCGGAGCTCTTGGGAATTCGTCCTGACAACGTCAGACAGTTGGTGTCGCGCGCGAGGCGGCGGATCGCCGCGGCAAGGCCCGGACCCGTCTCGGGACGTGCGGCTCGCGGGCGTAGGCGCGCCAAGGCATCCGAGTTCGACTGCTTTGTGCGCACGTTTCGCGCCGCCGCCCGCACCGGAAACCTCCGTGCGCTCGAGCGCCTGCTGTGCGGCCGCGCGTGAGGGTGCTCGCGACCGACCTTGAACGCATCCTCGGCGCTCTGCGCTCAGCTGGCGGAATGCGACCGCGCTGACGCTGTTGCGCCGAGGCGACGCAGCGCAAACGCTCTGACGGCGTCGAGCGCCTCAGCCGCACGGGGAAGCTCGGCGCCCCGCCCGGGGAAAACGTGCGGCACGCCTGCACCGGCGGCGCTGAACCACTTGCATCTCGCGTCTAATGCTACTAGAAAAGTAAGTGCTTACTTATGCGAGAGGAGAACA
>Ga0164242_10007554_pt1 | contig 11889 bp, 13 predicted proteins | sample OricomgcompostMG_FD_108783 | JGI IMG/M metagenome (GOLD analysis project Ga0164242, IMG submission 108783) | Miracle-Growth compost microbial communities from Emeryville, California, USA - Original compost - Miracle growth compost (MG) ... | reverse complement strand
CCGGGTTGATCAGCCCGAAGGAGGCCTTCCGGACGAGGCCCTGCCAGCCGAGCTCGGCGGGGGCGGTCGGCGCGTCGGGGCGCTGAGCCATGAAGTCGTCGAGCGTGGGGGCGTGCTCGGGCGGCAGCGGCACGGCGGTCGCGGCCGAGGGCGCGGGCTGTGCGGGCGCGGCGGGCGGCGGCGCGATGGTGTTCGCCGTCGGTGCGGCGGATGCCGCCGGCTCGGCCGGCGCAGGGTCTGGGGCCGGCGCAGGGGCGGGACGCACGCTCACGGGAACCGCGGGCGGGGCATCCGCCGCGGCGTTGTCGCCGGGCGCCTGGAAGAGGTACTCGAGATCGGGAACGGCCGCCGAGCGGCCGGCGGGCTGCGTCAGGGTGTCGTCGTCGCTGACGGGGCTCTGGCCCGGGTTGTGCTGGTCGCCCGCGCCGATGATGGCGTCGAAGTCGAGCCCGGCCGCCGGGGCGGGCGGCGCTGAGGGCGGCGCGGAGGGGGCGGGCGAGACCGGGCTCAGCGCCTCGGTGTACCCGTCGGCAGAGACCCGCACCTCCTGCGTGCCGAGGCTGTCGCGCGCGATCAGGCGGACGGGCCGGTCGAGCCGCTGGGCGACCCCCGCGACGGCCCGGATGATGTCACGACGCACGCCGTCCTCGGTGCGGCCCTCGATCGTGGTGATCGAGCCGTCGACCGAGATCTGGCCGATGTACGGCCCTTCGGCGCTGCGCACCACGGTGGCTTCGATGTGAGGAGTGTTGGTCATGGGGGTGGTGTCCGTCACGGGTTCCCTCCGCTGATCATGGCTGCAGAGCGTCGGGTAGCTGCTCTGTGCCCCTAATGGGGGTAGATACTACCGAACACCTTTGGGGAACCGTCAAACGGAAGAGGCCGCCCCGAAGGGCGGCCTCCCTGTCGAACGGCTCAGGCGACGCGCGTCTCGGGCGACTGCGTGAGCGTCGGGTCCGTCTCGGTGAAGCCCCCGAGCGCCTCGTCGATCTTGGCCAGAACGGACGCCTCGAGCTTCACGCCGGCTGCGGCGGCGTTCGAGGCGATCTGCTCGGGGCGGCTCGCGCCCACGATCGCTCCGGCGACGTTCGGGTTCTGCAGCACCCAGGCCACGGCGAGCTGAGCCTGCGTGAGGCCGAGCTCGTCTGCGATCGGCTTGAGGCTCTGCACGGCGGTCAGCAGGTCGTCGCGCATCCACCGGGCGATCATGTTCTTGCCGCCCTTCTCATCGGTCGCGCGGCTGCCCTCGGGCGCCGGCTGCCCGGGCAGGTACTTGCCCGTGAGCACGCCCTGCGCGATGGGCGAGAACACGATCTGCGAGAGCCCGAGCTCTTCGGAGGTGGGCACGACCTCCTGCTCGATGACGCGCCACAGCATGTTGTACTGCGGCTGGTTCGAGATGAGCTGGAACCCCAGCTCCTTCGCGAGCTTGTGGCCCGCGCGGATCTGGTCGGCATTCCACTCGCTCACGCCGATGTAGAGCGCCTTGCCCTGTCGCACGATGTCGGCGAAGGCCTGCATCGTCTCTTCGATGGGCGTCTCGTAGTCGAAGCGATGCGCCTGGTAGAGGTCGACGTAGTCGGTGCCGAGGCGCGTAAGCGAGCCGTTGATCGACTCCATGATGTGCTTGCGCGAGAGACCGGTGTCGTTCTTGCCGCCGGGGCCGGTCGGCCAGTACACCTTCGTGAAGATCTCGAGGCTCTCACGACGCTCGCCCTTGAGCGCGTCGCCGAGCACGACCTCGGCCGCCGTGTTCGCATAGGCGTCGGCCGTGTCGAAGCTCGAGATGCCGGCGTCGAGCGCGGCGTGGATGGTCGCGTTGGCCGCGTCGTTCTCGACCTGCGAAGCGTGGGTGAGCCAGTTGCCGTAGATGATCTCGGAGATCTTGAGACCCGAGTTGCCGAGGTATCTGAATTCCATGGCCCCAGCCTAGGCAGATTCATCGAATCGTTTCGACCCGCCCGGATATCAGTTGCCCGAGAGAAGATGGACGACGTGGGCAAGACGGACGGAAGCGACCGCCAGGTGACGGTCGGCCCGGTGGACGACACCGGCGCCCACATCCTGCACGTCGACATGGACGCCTTCTATGCGTCGGTGGAGGTGCTCGACCGGCCAGAGCTCGCGGGCAAGCCACTCATCGTCGGTCATGCGAGCGGGCGGTCGGTCGTCTCGAGCGCCTCGTATGAGGCGCGCCGGTTCGGCGTGCGCTCGGCGATGCCCGTCGCGCAGGCGCTGCGGCTGTGCCCGGATGCCATCACCGTCGACCCTCGCATGGAGCGGTACGCCGAGCTGTCCCGCCAGGTCATGCAGATCTTCCGGCGGGCGACCCCGCTCGTCGAGCCGGTCTCGATCGACGAGGCCTTCCTCGACGTCGCCGGCGCGCGCAAGCTCCTCGGCAGCCCCGCGCACATCGCGGCTCAGCTGCGCGAATGGGTGCGCCGCGAGACGGGGCTGCCGGCATCGGTCGGAGTCGCCGGAACCAAGTTCGTCGCCAAGCTCGCCTCGGGCCGGGCCAAGCCCGACGGCCTGCTCGTCGTGCCGGTCGCGCAGACCCTCGACTTCCTGCACCCGCTGCCCGTCGGTGCGCTGTGGGGCGTGGGCCCGTCGACGCAGACCGCGCTCGCGGGCCTCGGGCTGCGTACCGTCGCCGACATCGCGGCCGCGCCGGTCGAGCTGCTCGAGAAGCGGCTCGGGGTCGGCGGCAGGCGCCTGTGGCAGCTGTCGAACGGCATCGACGTGCGCGAGGTCGAGACGACCCGCCTCGAGAAGTCGATCGGCCATGAGGAGACCTTCGAGTTCGACGTCACCGACCCTGCGGTGCTGCGGCGCGAACTGCTGCGGCTGGCCTCCCGTGCTGCCGAGCGGCTGCGCCAGGCATCCGTCGCCGGGCGCACGGTGAGCCTCAAGCTGCGCTTTGCCGACTTCCGCACCATCTCGCGCTCGCGCACGCTGCCCGAGCCGACCTCGGTCGGCCGCCGCATCTATGAGGAGGCGGTGGCGCTGCTCGACGAGGCCTGGCGGGAGCGCGTGCCGGTGCGGCTGATCGGCGTGCGGGTCGAGCAGCTCGAGCCGGATGCCGGCCAGCCGGCCCTGTGGGACCCCGACGAGGACTGGCGCGAGACCGAGCGGGCCGTCGACGGCATCGCGGCGAAGTTCGGCGCGGGGGTGCTCGGGCCCGCGGCGCTGCTCGGCACGAAGCCGCGGCGCGTCGGCGAGAGCGATCACTACCGCGGCTAGTTCAGGCCGACCTCGATCGGGCGGTGATCGCTGCCGTTCGCGGGCAGCACGACGCTCGAGACGACGCCGAGGCCGCGTTCGAGCAGGTGGTCGACGCGGGCGACGGGCAGCCGTGCGGGCCACGTGAAGCCGAGGCCCCACTGGCTCGTGCGCGGCTCGCTCACGGTGTCGAGCAGCTGGCGGAAGGCGCGGTCGGTGGACGCCGCGTTGAAGTCCCCGACGGCGATGAGCCGCGTCGAGTCGTCGGCGCGCAGGGTGGCCGCGAGGGTGCGCAGCATCTCGTCGCGCTGAGTGAACTGCCCCGGCCTCAGCGACGCCGCGTGCAGGGCGTAGACCCGCACCGAACCCTCATCGGTCTGCACGTCGACGCTGAGCGCCCGCTTCCAGCCGAGGCCCAACGTGAGCGAGTGGCCGTTCGAGAGCGGCAGCTCGCTCCACACTCCGACGGTGCCCACGATGTAGTGGTGCGGGTAGGCGCCGGCCAGCGTGGTCAGCGCCGCCTGCGTCGACGTGTCGGTGAGCTCCTGAAGCGCGATGACCTGCGGGTGCCGTGCGGCGATGGAGGCCACGGTCGCGCCGGGGTCGGCGTTGTCGGCATCCACGTTCTCGCTGATGATGCTGAGGTCCGCGTCGCCCTCGCCATGATGCGGCGTCAGCTGGGGGACGAAGAGCGCCGCCCACACGACCGCCGCCACGAGTGCTCCGATTCCCGCGAACGCCGATCGTCGGGCCGCCGCGATGACCGCGAGCAGGACGATGAGGATGCCGAACCACGGCAGCACCGACTCGATGAGGCCCATGACTCCGCCGCGGTCGGGGATCGCCCCGTGCCAGAGCAGGAGCGCCGCGACGGCGAGCGCGACGACGCCGAGAACGGCGTCGGCGACCATGCGGCTCAGGCGTCGGGCGGGCATCGGTCGATCTTCCCATGCGAGTGAGGCGGCGTCTGAGAAGACCCTGGCACCGCGGCGGGGCGCCGCGTAGCGTGGCACGCATGAGCAGCGTTGCGGAGAGAATCGGTGAACTGATCAAGGGCTTCGGTCTGTCGACCGTGTACGGCGAGGCGACCGAGCTGAACGGGGTCCACATCATGCCCGTCGCGCTGTCGTATCACGCGTTCGGTGCGGGCGAGGGCCACGGCAGCGGCGAGCGCCCGGGGGAGTCCGCGCTGAACGGCGAGGGGGAAGGCAGCGGGGGCGGCGGAGTCGCTCTGAGCGTTCCGTTCGGCGCCTACGTCCGCGACATCCGCGGGCTGCGCTTCGAGCCCAACATCGTCACGCTGATCGCCGTTGCGACTCCTCTGGTCTGGGTCGCCGGCGGCGTGCTCAAAGGCCTGGCGCGCGCACGCACGAAGCGCCGTTAGCGTCGAGCGGCCCGGCGCTCGGCGCGCCGCTTCTCGTCCCGGCGACGCCGCCAGATCAGAACCCGCAGCAGCACGATGAACGCGATCGCGAGCGCGATCACGGGTGCGAACGGGGTCATGCGGCTCAGTCTATGATTGGGGCCTGTACACGGGAGTCCGGTGAGCCGGGCTGAGAGGAAGGTTCTCAACCTTCGACCGTCGAACCTGATCCGGGTCATGCCGGCGCAGGGAGGCAGACATTCTCATTTCCCGTGCCCTCGTTTCTTCAGGGAAAGGGATCAACGAGTGCACGCAACAATCGATTCGCTGACGGATGCCGCGCCGAAGCGCGCCAGGTCGCTGAAGTGGCGCCCCGTCGACATCGTCATCGCCGCGGTTCTGGCCGTCGCCGCCGGAGTGGTGTTCTGGGTGTGGGACCTCGTGTCCAACCCCGTCGGGGCGCCGCTCGAGGCCGCTCTTCCCGGGCTGCAGGGCCTCATCAACGGCCCATGGCTGTTCGCCGGCGTGCTGGTGGGTCTGATCGTGCGGAAGCCGGGCGCCGCGCTGTTCGGCGAGCTGGTCGCCGCCAGCGTGTCGGCCCTGCTCGGCACGGTGTGGGGCCCGCTGACCCTGCTGTCCGGTCTTGCGCAGGGGCTCGGCGTCGAGGTCGTGTTCGCGATCCTGCTGTACCGCCGCTGGGGGCTCGGGGCGGCCCTGCTCGGCGGCCTCGGAGCCGGTGTCGGCGAGTCGGTCCTCGACCTCACGGTCTGGTACCCGGGCGCGAAGCCGCTGTTCGCCCTGCTCTACGCGTCGACGACGATCGTCTCGGGCATCGTCATCGCCGGCCTCGGCTCGTGGCTGCTGGTCAAGGCGCTCGCCAAGACGGGTGCGCTGAGCCGCTTCGCCGCGGGGCGCGAGGCGGTGGCGCGCTCCTGAGCGGCCAGGGACCGGCCGGCCCGGCACGCGTGAGCGCCCGCGGCTGGGGCTGGCGGCACGCGGGGCGGCGAGAGTGGGCCGTCTCCGACCTCGACCTCGTGATCGAGCCCGGCGAGCGCGTGCTGCTGCTCGGGGCGTCGGGGGCGGGCAAGTCGACGCTCCTTGCCGCGCTGGCGGGGGTGCTCGGCGGCGAGGAGGAGGGCGAGGAGCGGGGCACGCTTCTCGTCGACGGCGTCGACCCGACGCAGCAGCGCGGCCGGGTCGGACTCGTGTTGCAGGACCCCGATTCGCAGCAGATCCTCGCGCGCGTGGGCGACGACGTCGCCTTCGGGCTCGAGAACCTCGGGGTTCCGCTCCACGAGATCTGGCCCCGCGTGCGCGCGTCGCTCGACGCGGTCGGGCTCGATGTGCCGCTCACTCGGCAGACCGCGGAGCTGTCCGGCGGGCAGAAGCAGCGCCTCGCGCTCGCCGGCGTCCTCGCCATGCGCCCCGGCCTGCTGCTGCTCGACGAGCCCACCGCGAACCTCGACCCTGCCGGGGTGGCCGAGGTCCGCGCATCGGTCGGCAGCGCCGTCCGGGCGAGCGGGGCGACGCTCGTCGTCGTCGAGCACCGGGTCGCGGTCTGGCGCGATCTCGTGACGCGCGTCGTCGTGATCGGCGCCGACGGCCGCCTGCTCGCCGACGGGGCCCCTGATCGCGTGCTCGCCGCCCGCGGCGATGAGCTGGCGGCGGCCGGGGTCTGGCTGCCCGGCCGCGCCGTCCTGCCGTCACTGGCGGTGCGACCGGCCGGCGAGCGACTGCTCGCCGCGACCGGCCTCGGCGTCGGCAGGCCGGGGGCGCAGCCCGTTGCGGAGGGCATCGAGTTCGCGTTGGGGGCGGGGGAGGCCGTGGTGGTCTCGGGGCCGAACGGTGTGGGCAAGTCGACGACAGCACTCACCCTCGGCGGACTGCTGGCGCCGCGGAAGGGCGCCGTGACGGCCGCACCACGGCTCGCGGCCGGTGCGGCATCCGCGCCGATCCGCTGGTCGTCGCGCGAACTGCTCACGCGCATCGGCAGCGTCTTCCAGAACCCCGAGCATCAACTGCTCGCGTCCACCGTGCGCGCCGAGCTCGCGGTCGGTCCGCGGGCGCTGCGGCTCTCGGCCGCCGAAGTCGACGCGCGGGTCGACGAGCTGCTGGCGCGGCTGCGGCTCGACGGCCTCGCCGACGCGAATCCGTTCACCCTCTCTGGCGGGCAGAAGCGCCGGCTGTCGGTCGCGACGGCACTCGCCACGCGACCGCGCGTCCTGCTGCTCGACGAGCCGACCTTCGGGCAGGACGCGCTCACCTGGGCCGAGCTCGTCCTGCTGCTGGGCGAGCTGGCCGACGCGGGCAACGCGATCGTCGCGGTGAGCCACGACGAAGAGCTGGCCGGTGCCCTCGGGGCCCGCGAGTGGCGGCTCGAGCCTCGCAGACAGCAGGAGACGCTGCGATGAGTGCGCTGCTTCCCGCGATTCGCTCTGGCCTGCTCGCGCGCATCAACCCGGTGACCAAGCTCGGCTGCGCCCTGCTCGTGGCGTTCACCCTGCTCGCGACGGTGGACTGGGTGAGCGCCGTCGTCGCCGTCGTGCTCGAGAGCGCCGTGCTCGCCTTCACGGGTCTGCCGTGGCGGCGCGTGCTTCCGCGGCTCATGCCGCTCATCGTCGCCGCGCTCCTCGCCGGCGTCACCACGACGCTCTACGGCGTGCCGTCCGGGCGCGTGTGGTGGCAGTGGGGGGTCGTGGAGGTCACGGACGGGTCGATCGGCTTCGCGATCGCGACGGCCCTGCGCATTCTGGCGATCGGGGTGCCGTCGGTCGTGCTGTTCCTCACGATCGACCCCACCGAGCTCGCCGACGGGCTCGCGCAGATCGTGCGCCTTCCGGCGCGCTTCGTGATCGGCGCGCTGGCGGCGCTGCGCCTGGTCGGGCTGTTCTTCGACGACTGGCGGGCGCTGTCGCTCGCCCGCAGGGCGCGCGGCGTCGCCGACCGGGGCAGGCTGCAGCGTTACGCGGGTGTGGTGTTCGCGCTGCTCGTGCTCGCCATTCGCCGCGGTACGAAGCTGACCACGGCGATGGAGTCGCGCGGCTTCGGTGCCGCGGGCCCGCGTAGCTGGGCCCGGCCCGCCACGCTCGGGCGCGCCGACGCGGTCGCGTTCGCGATCGGCTTCGCGATCGCCGCGACCGCGGTGGCCGTGTCCGTCTCGACGGGAAGCTGGCACTGGATTGCGTCTTGACGAGAAGGTGATCGCCGCCGTCGCGGCGCTCCCGGCGAGGAATCCGGTCGTCCTCATCGACGGGCCGAGCGGTGCCGGCAAGTCGACGCTCGCGGACGCGCTGGTCGCCGGCTGGCCAGGGGGCGCCGTGCCCGAGCTGGTGCGGCTCGACGATCTCTACCCAGGCTGGGAGGGCCTGGTCGCGGCGAGTCGCGCCGTCGCGACCGAGCTGCTCGCACCGCTGCGCCACACGGGCACCGGTCGCTGGCGGCGCTGGAACTGGGCGGCCGGCCGCCCGGCCGAGTGGCATGAGGTGCGCGCCGACCGGCCGCTCGTGATCGAGGGGTGCGGTGCGCTTAGCAGAGCCTCCGCGCCTCTTGCCGATCTGCGGGTGTGGCTCAGCGCAGACGACGCCGTGCGCAAGAGACGCGCCCTCGTGCGCGACCGCGGCGCATTCGACGCGCACTGGGACATGTGGGACGAGCAGTTCACGCGGTTCGTGCGCACACAGCATCCGCTCGCCCTCGCTGACCTCGTTCTCGACGCAACGCAAGTCCCTAGCCCCACGTCGTAACCTCGGGCTAGATTCTCGACATGAGCACCGCAGAGACCGCTAAGGAATACATCACCGAGTTCCTCGACGGCCCCCTTCAGGGACAGACCCAGCACCGCAGCTTCATCGAGGGCGAGTACGAGAAAGACATCGAAGCGTTCGTCGCCGTCGAGGGGCTGCCGTCGCAGCTGCACTACGTCGCCCAATCGACCCGGCAGGTCGGCGACACGCTCTTCGTGAGCTACCGCTTCGACGCCTCGGGCAGCGACTCCATCGAGCTCGACGATCAGGACACCAACATCTAGTCACGCCCAGCCGAGGCGATGCAGCTCGGCGTCGTCGATGCCGTAGTAGTGGGCGATCTCGTGCACCAGGGTGACGTGGAGCTCGTCGCGCAGCTCGTCGACGCTGTCGCACGCTGCCAGGTGCGGCTCGCGGTAGACGATGATGCGGTCGGGCAGCTCGCCGAAGCCATAGCGGTCCCGCTCGGTCAGATCCGTTCCGTCGTACACGGCTAGCAGGTCGAGCGAGCCGTCTTCCGGTCGGTCCTCGACGAGGAACACCAGATTCTCGAGCCCGTCGACCATGTCGTCGGGCAGGGCGTCGAGCTCGTCGGTGACGAGTCGTTCGAACTCGTCCTGGCTCAGCTCGACCACGGCCCCACGATACCGTTGGCCTCGTGAAGAACGGCGAGGTGTCCTTCTGGTGGTCGCAGCTCGGCGAGGTCGAGCAGCGCCCGCCCCTTGCCGAGTCGATCGAGGCGGATGCCTGCATTGTCGGCGCCGGCTACACGGGTCTCTGGACGGCCTACTACCTGAAGAAGGCGCAACCGGCCCTGCGCGTGGTGCTGCTCGAGCAGCGCTTCGCGGGCTACGGCGCGTCCGGGCGCAACGGCGGGTGGCTCGCGAACTCGATCACGGGCGGGCGCGAGCAGTACGTCGCTCGGCACGGCCGGTCTGCCGTGGCGCGCTTCCAGCAGATCGCGAACGAGACCGTCGACGAGGTGATCCGCGTCGCCGGCGCGGAGGGCATCGATGCCGACCTGCACAAGGGCGGCGAGTTCACCGTCGCCACCGACCGCGCCCAACTGGGGCGCCTGCACGAGTTCGCGCGCGCTGAGCAGACCTGGGCCGAGAGCGGCGTCGAGCTGCTGTCAGCGAGCGAAGCTCGCCGTCGCATCAATGTCGAGGGCGCTCTGGGCGCCGTCTGGCACCCGCACACCGCCCGGCTGCACCCCGCGAAGCTCGCGCGCGGGCTGCGCGAGGCGGTGCTTCGGCTCGGCGTCGAGCTCTACGAAGGCACGCGCGTCGCCGCGATCGAGCCCCATCACGCGCTCACCGCGCACGGCACCGTGCGCGCGCCCGTCATCGTGCGCGCGACCGAGGGCTTTACCGCCGGCTTCCCGAAGTTCCACCGCGAGTGGCTGCCGCTGAACTCCTCCCTCGTGGTGACGGCACCGCTGCCGGCATCCGCGTGGGCCGAAATCGGGTGGGACGGGCGTGAGACGCTCGGCGACATGGCGCACGCGTACATGTACGCGCAGCGCACGGCCGACGATCGCATCGCGTTCGGCGGCCGCGGGCGCCCCTATCGCTACGCCTCCGGCGTGGACGCAGACGGGCGGACTCCCGCGGCGACCGTCGCCGAGCTGCGCGCCCTCATCGAGCGCTTCTGGCCCGTGCTGCGCGGTGTTCAGCTCGACCACGCCTGGTCGGGTGTGCTCGGAGTGCCGCGCGACTGGTCCGCGACGGTCGGGCTCGACCGGGGGACGGGGCTCGGGTGGGCAGGCGGCTACGTCGGCACGGGCGTCGCCTCGACGAATCTCGCCGGCCGCACCCTCAGCGACCTGATCCTCGGGAAGGACAGCGAGCTCGTGACGCTGCCGTGGGTCGACCACCGTGTGCGGCGGTGGGAGCGCGAACCGCTTCGCTGGGTCGCGGTGCAGTCGCTGTATGCGCTCTATCGCGCCGCGGACCGCGCCGAGCATGCCGGACGAGCCACGACGTCGCCGTTGGCGAGGCTCGCGGACCTCGTCTCAGGGCACCGCTAGTTGCGCGCGCCGGTCTGCAGCAGCGCCGCCTGAGTGCGGCTCTGCAGGCCGAGCTTCGCGAGCAGTGACGACACGTAGTTCTTCACCGTCTTCTCGGCAAGGCCCATCTCGTGGCCGATCTGCTTGTTCGACAAGCCGTCGGCGATGAGCGAGAGAACCTGCTTCTCACGGGCCGTGAGCGCGTCGAAGCGCGGGTCGTCGGCGCCGTGCCGCATGCGCTGCGTGACGCGCTCGCGCAGCCCGGCGTCGATGAGCGACTCGCCGCGGGCGGCGCGGCGCACGCTCTCGACGAGGCCGTTGCCGCGGATGTCCTTGAGCACGTAGCCGATCGCACCGGCGAGGATCGCCGAATAGACCGCCTCGTCGTCGTCGTACGCGGTGAGCATCACGCAGCGGGTATCGGGCGCCGCCGCCAGCACATCGCGGCAGATGTCGACGCCGCTGCCGTCGGGCAGGCGCACGTCGAGCAGCACGACGTCGGGGCGGGTCGCGAGGATGCGGCCGAGGGCGTGCGTCGCGCCATCGCACTCGCCGACCACCTCGATGTCGCGCTCGCGGTCGAGCAGGTCGGCGACACCGCGGCGGACGACCTCGTGGTCGTCCACGAGGAAGACGCGGGTCATGCGCGGGCCGCCGGTGCGGGTGCGGCGCTCAACAGCAGCGCGGCGGCTTCGTCCCAGAGCAGAGAGTGGCCGCACTCGTGCGCGTACTCGGGGATCTGGCCGGCGTAGGCGACGTAGTAGTGGCCCTCGTGGTGGATCCAGCCGCGCTTGCGGCCGTCGACGTAGACCGCGCAGGTGTCGAGGTCGACCTCGCGCGCGACGAGCTGCACCTCGAACGGCGCGCCGTCGGCGCGCGGCACGCGGACGGTCGCCAGCGTGCTTCCGTGGGTTCCCAGAACCCCGGCGGGCCGCGGGGCGGGACGCTCGAGCATCAACACGGTGTGCACCTTCGATCCGGCAGGGGGTGATCCGCCTACGTGCCAGCATTGCCGGGGGCGGGGGCAGGATGCCAGGGCAGAAAGTCCCTGCGCCGCCAGGCTACGCCGCGCGGCAGGTGCCGTGAAGGGCTGAGCAGAAAGACCCGGTGCGCTGCGCCGCGGGCGGGCAAGACTGCGGGCATGAACACAATGGGGGTGGGCGAGAGGCCCACGAAGATAGTGGTCGGGCTCGACGGCTCCGAGCGTTCCGTTGCGGCACTGCGCCGCGCGGCGGCGCTGGCGGATGCACTCGGCGCCCGCCTCCACCTCGTCGCGGTGTGGCAGTACCCGTCGATCGGCGCTGGCGCCTACCCGGTCGACGCCGAGCTCTTCGAGAGCTGGGCGCGCGACTCGCTCGCCGACGCGAAGCGCGCCGTGTGGGGCGAACAGCCGCCCGCGGGGCTGACCGGGGTGGTGCGCAACGGCTCGCCGGCGCGCGTGCTGATCGAAGAGAGCAGGGATGCCGACATGCTGGTCGTCGGAAGCCGCGGTCACGGCGGCTTCGCCGGCCTCATGCTCGGCTCGGTGAGCATGGCGGTCGCGGAGCACGGCAAGT
>Ga0164242_10007553_pt1 | contig 11889 bp, 12 predicted proteins | sample OricomgcompostMG_FD_108783 | JGI IMG/M metagenome (GOLD analysis project Ga0164242, IMG submission 108783) | Miracle-Growth compost microbial communities from Emeryville, California, USA - Original compost - Miracle growth compost (MG) ... | reverse complement strand
CGAGTCCTACCGGATGCGCCACGCCGACCACAAGAAGGGAGCCGCCAAGAATTAGCCAACCACCCGCAGCGGAGTGGGGACTTCTGCTGGCCACCAGCGGGGACTTCTACTTGGCCATTGACATCGGGATGACCACCAATGCCTGGGAAACCCGGGCGGTTCTGGGGCTGGGATGGTGTGCGCGAAAGGCATCGATATGCTCGGCTTGGATCGTGGCGAAGTCAATCGACTGTGATCCTTCGCTGCTGACCAGGTTTGCGGTGAGGTAGTTCAGGGCCTCAATCCCGGCCCAGACCGCCGATCGCAGGCCGCCGCCGTACCAGACCCGGCCGGCCAGACCGGGTGAGTGGGGCTGGACTCGGCGGAAGAATTGGTCGTGGCCGAGTGTCCCCTCGAAGTCGCTGACCGGATCACCGCGAAGGCATGCCAGCAACCGCGCCACCCGTGCCTTCGAAAAGTTCTCGGCCGCATGGGTTTCTGGGTACAACGCGGATTTGATGTGCTCGTAGAGCAGTGGCACGCCCACGGACACGCCCGGATGGAGCCGGCCACCCGACAAGACGTCGACGGTTGCGAGGTCTTCGGCCAGTCGCAGCGGGTTTTCCAGGCCGAGCGGGATGACTGCGGTACCCAGCTCGATGCGGCGGGTGCGCTGGGTGGCGGCAGCCAGGAGGGCCACAGGTGAGGAGATGCCCTGTTGTAAGTGCCGCTGTCGTACCCAAACGCTGTCGAAGCCCAGGGCCTCGGCACGCTCGATCATCCGCAGTGTTCGCTCATGGCCGGGTCCCGGATCCCTGTGCTCGAACCGGCCGATGGTCAGGAAACCCATTCTGCGCAACGGTGTTCCGCGCTCAGGCATGGATTCGAAGGTATTGCCGCAGTGGCGGGCTGACTAGCCGATGTGCGCGGCGCGCTGGCCGGATTACGCCCGGCGCGGATATGGTCTGCGGTGCAGGGTCGCCGACGGCGCCTCACCGTACCGGTGTGCATGTTCGGTAGCGAACCGGCCGAGATTGGTGAAGCCCCAGCGGTACGCCACCGAAGCAACGGTGACGGTCGACGGGTCGGACTCGAGCAAGTCCTGGTGCGCACGGCGCAACCGGACCTGGCGCAGATATGCCATCGGCGACACGCCCAGATAGCTGCGGAAGCCTTCTTGGAGGGACCGGACACTGACGTGACTACGTGCCGCGAGGGAGGAGATCGTCATCGGCAACTGCGCCTGTGCCTCGATGACGTCAATCGCCGCACGTATCGTGCGGGGCGGAGCCTGGCCGATGTCTGTTGCTATGGCTTCGCGATGCGGGTGATCGACGGCCAGCAGGAACCCGCGGACGAGGCTGTCGACGAACGGCAGAGCAACCAGCGGTTGATTGAGCAGACCATCGGCCCGGCAAAACTGCTCCGTGAACAGCATCACCATGTTGACCCAGCTCCGGGTCGGTGATGACGATCCGACTTGCGTGATAGGTGTGAAGTCGACTTGCGACTTGACCTGCCTGCCGAGTGCATCGCCGAGGGCATCCTCGAGGGCGCGCCGGTCGATCTTCACACCCAACATCCGGCTGCCCGCTGCCCAACGCCCTGCACCGTAACCCTCCGGCTGGTGCACGGCCACAGTGCCGGCACCGGCGCGCAGCGACAAATCATTGTGGATGGATTCGAGGCCGCCCGATTGGACCACGTTGATGCGATACCCGCTGCAATATTCGCCAGAGTCCATGAATACGTCTGAGCCTGTGACGAAATCGCTGAAGGCAATGGGACCTATCCGGCCCGTCCGCTGCGTCAGCGAGAACGCGCGTGGGTCACTCCGCACCTCGAGGTGCGGCTCCGGGCAGCACAGCAAGGCGAAGTCGTCAAGCGAATTCGTCGTCGTCCACGCGTCGGTATCCGAAGGGTTAACTGTTTGCCGGTCCGTCACTCGCTTAGCCGTTTTCCATCTTCCGGGGCACCCAGTCGGGCAAGGCCACAATCCGTGATGCCGATGCCGAGATTACTCCGCCGCGGTCTGATCAGCACCACAGAGTTCGCTACCTGCGCGCTGTGGCCCGAGCGTCGCGTGCTGTGGCTAGGCGGCATGCGATTCGGTTCCCTAGCGTATTACTCATACCTATCGATTCAGGAGCCTCGGCCATGAGCGTCAAGCAAACATCCGTCGGCGACACCGGCTACGTTCTTGGTCACCGCGACACCGAGATCCAGCGTCTGCTCCTGCAGGGCCGTCTGTACAACGACTTCACCGAGCACGCACTGCGTCTGGCAGGCCTGCGCCCCGGAATGCGGGTGCTGGATGTGGGCTGCGGACCGGGCGATGTGTCAATTATCGCCGCCCGGTTGGTGGGGCGGGAGGGCGCGGTGCTCGGCGTGGATGCGGCCGCCGACGTCATTGAGCTCGCGCGCACCCGCGCCGCCCACCACGGCCTGCACAACGTCGGCTTCGAGGCAGCGCCGATCGCCGATATCCGTTTGGACGAGCCGGTCGATGCCGTGATCGGACGGTTGATCCTCATGCACCTACCCGACCCCGTCGCAGCGCTGCGGCATCTCGCGGCGACGGTGCGTCCCGGTGGGCTCATCGCATTCTGTGAATCGGACATCAACGGGGCATACAATTTCACGGACCTTCCCCTGTTCGCGGCAATGAAAGAGACTGTCGCCAAAGCCTTTCAGGCGGTGGGCGTAGATCCGGCGTTCGGGGCGAAACTTCCGACGCTCTTTCGACGCGCCGGCCTGGACGCGCCGCGGCTGACGCTCGGCGCGCCCCTGGGCGGGCCCGGGGACGCCGACATCTCCGCTTACGTGGCAGAGACGTGGCGCTCGGTTTTCCCTGTGGCTCAGGGGCTTGGTTTGGTTCCGGACGAGCTGGCTGATCTCGATACGCTTCGGGCTCGTCTGCACGACGAAGCCGCGACCTCACACACCGTGGTCGTCATGCCTCCGCTGATCTGCGCGTGGACCACGGTTTAGATCCGGCCGCGTTCCACGAAGGCGAAACCGCTTGCACCGCCGCCCAAACCTTGCCGATGGTTTACCTCGGTACGTCCGACCAGTAACTCAGGAGGTACGCAGGGTGACACGCCAAAATACTGCGGCACAACCGTCCACCTATCTGCGTACGTTGGGACCGCGGGAACGTTGCCTGTACCGCTACTCCGAGCGAAATCCCTTGCTCTTTGTACTGATCGCTGAGTTTGACATAGCCCTCGACGCGCACCTGGTGGGCAATGCGCTCCATGCCGTGCAGAGTCGGCATCCGTTGCTGTCAGCGCACGTCAGAGACGATCCCAAAATGGGTTTGAGTTTCTACCGCGCCGACTCCGTGGCACCAATAGATCTGACGTTCATCCGTGGCCCCTTCCAGGATTGGCAGGCGATCGCTACCGAGGAACTCACGCGGCCGTTCGACTCGGCGAGCGCCCCGTTGATGCGCGCGACGCTGCTCACCCAGGGCGTGTCGTCGACGCTGTTGCTGACGTTCGATCATGTGATTTCCAACGGGATTTCGTCCGTCATGGTGCTCAACGACCTACTAAGCGTCCTGAACGGCCAACCGCTTGCCTCGCTGCCGCTACCGAGTTCCCTGGAAGAACTCGCAACTCGCAGGTTCGGCGCTACCCAGATCGCCACGTTGCCACCGGATGCCGACGATCCACGCATGGTTGTGCCCACATCGATCCGGCCCTTTGATGCGATTCCGCCGTATTTGAGCCGAGTTGCGATGGGCCACGATGCCACTGCGCGCCTCGTTGAGCGCTGCCGTGAAGAACGCACCACCGTGCATGCCGCGATCGTGACAGCCGCCTCCCGTATTCGCAGTGCAATGTCTGGCGAAGACTTCGTCCGCACGTACAGCCCGATGAATGCCAGGGGCCTTGTGGCCCAAGGAGGCGGCTGTTGCTTATCCATTTCCTTCGCATGCACCGGGATGGCGCCGGCGGATGGCACCGCGTTTTGGGGTCAAGCACGTGAGATCGGCGACCAACTCAAGCCCATGAGGTCGGCTGCCGGACTGATGATGGGTTCTGCGGTAATCGAAGAATACTTCCCGATCGACGCCGACTGTGCCGCCGCAGAACACTTTCTGCGTACCCTGTTGCCTTTTGAACTGACGATCACCAACCTGGGCGTGCAGAACGTGCCCTGCTTATGGCCGATTCGGCCCCGGGCCCTGTGGGGTCCGGTCGTGCTGACACAGATCGATCGAGAATATGTGACTGGGGTGATCACCTACGATCGCCAGCTACGCATCGTCACCTGCGGGCATACCCCCACGGCCGCGTTCCTCGAAAACATCTGCGAGACAATCGATTATGCGTCCAGGCGCTAGCACTGACATGCCCGCAGCAAGAGGCCGCATTGCAGCCGCTCCCATTGGGTTGCTTTGCAGCGTGACCGGGTGCCAATGCGCGGTACGGCCGAAAGGTTGCGTCCGACGGGTAGTCGCCACGCTGCGGCCTGCCTAGCGTTATCAATATGACTAGCCCAGCGATCGCCATCGTTGTCGGGATGTGAATAGCAATGGTGTCGTTGTGGTGGGGGGACACAACCAGTCTTATCTGGCCGACTGCCGAGAAGAGTCGAGTGAGAAAGGCGGCGCGAGCAGCAGCCGTACCGGCGACGGACAAGTCCCCGATGCAGCGGCAAGCACAGCAATGCCTTTCGCTCAGTGGGTTACGTTGCGAAGCGGCGAAGAGCGGTGATGTCTACGACACATTGGTCAAATCGGGAATCTTCAGTAGGACAAATCCCGAAACGGTGTCGGCCTGGGCCAGGCAATTGACACCCGAGCAGTTCGGGCCCGGCTGCGTCGTAAGCACGCACAGTGGTCCCGTCCGGCGCCTCTACGTGATCATGTCCGGCAAAGTCAAGGTCTCATACCGGCTTCCTGATGGCTTCGAAGTCATGCTGACGATTCTCGGACCATCGGAAACATTCGGCGTCATCACGCTTTTCGATCCGGAATCGCCAGAAATCAGCGTCACCACACTTACTGATGTTCTTGCGGTGCCAATTCAAAACGATCAACTCCTCGAATGGATGGTTGGACACCGGGAGATCAGTGATCAGGTTCTGCGGCTTTTCGCCCGGTGGGCGAATACGACGACGAACTCCTTGGTGGATTTCGTGTTCGCGGATGCTCAGAAGCGCATTGCCAGCCGCCTGCTGTTTTTGAGGAAGCGGTTTGGCCGGCGGGAAGGTGATGTGGTGAGAGTCGTGCATGACCTGACATTGAAGGAGTTCGCTCGTCTTGTCGGAGTTGCACCGAGGACGACCGTCGAAATCTTGCACGATTTCGAGCGGCGTGGCTGGATCCGCCTGGAGGACAACAGCGTTGTCATCGTGGATGGGCAATCGATTGCGTCGCTGGGTCTCGTCAATATTTCAGAGGCAAATTGTGCGTGATCGGTTTGCCTTGGCGGAACTGAGGATCCCGGTGCTCGGGGCACCTATGGCCGGGGGTCCGTCGACCCCTGAGCTGGCCGCCGCGGTGACCAATGGTGGCGCTCTTGGCTTTCTCGCGGGTGGCATGTCGTCGGCCGAAGACTTAGCCGATGCCATCGCTGCCGCGCGCAGACTGACATCCGGTCCGCTCGGAGTGAACCTCTTTGTGCCCCAGCAGCAGTTCGGCAATTCGCAGCAGCTCGCCGCGTACGCGGCGACATTGGCAGGGGAGGCGAAATATTACGGTGTAGCTCTTGGTGAGCCATGCCGTCTCGACGACGAGCGGGCCGCGAAGCTCGAAGTTGTCTGCGATCTACGACCCGAGGTCGTGTCATTCACTTTCGGCTCACCGAGCAGGGACGAATGCCGGCTCCTGAATGGAGTTGGGACCTTGAGCTTCGCGACAATAACCACGATCCGCGAGGCGATGATCGCGCTGAGCGCCGGTGTGGATGCCGTGGTGGCCCAAGGCCCCGGCGCGGGCGGGCATCGTGCGACATACGACGCGTTCGCCAAACCACCCGACGCTCCGCTCGATGACTTGGTTGCTGCGCTGGTAGCCTCCCTCGACGTTCCTGTTGTGGCTGCCGGTGGCGTGGCAACACCTCGCGATGTCCACCGGCTGCGAGATGCCGGTGCCACCGCCGTGCAGTGCGGCACGGCGTTGTTGCTCGCCGACGAAGCTGGGACCAATCCCGTGCATCGGGCGGCACTGCGCGATCCGGGGTTCACCGAAACGGTGGTGACGCGCGCCTTCACCGGGCGGTACGCGCGCGCCTTGCGGAACCGATTCATCGAAAAGCACGAAACCGACGCGGTATTCGGCTTTCCCCAAGTAGCGGTGATGACCGCACCCATCCAGGAGGCCGCGGTGAAATTGGGCGATCCCCACGGCACGCCATTGTGGGCGGGTTCCGCCTTCCGCCACTCAGAGACCGGCCTGGCCGCCGACATCGTGCGCGAGCTGGGCAGCTCGACAACATAGAAAAGAGGTACCGGCAATGGAATTCGGCGACGAGAAGGTTGCGATCATCACGGGCGCATCGCGCGGGATCGGTGCGGGGTTGGTCGAGGCCTATCGAAAGCACGGCTACCGAGTGATCGCCAACTCCCGCACTATCGCCGAGTCACCCCACCCCGAAGTGGTGTCGGTCGCGGGTGATATCGCCGATCCCAGCACTGCCGAGCGCCTCGTCCTCGAAGCGGTGATGCGCTACGGACACATCGACACGCTTATCAACAACGCCGGCGCCTTCATTCCCAAGCCATTCATCTACTACACCGCCGACGACTACGTATCGGTCACATCGGTGAATGTGGCTGGCTTCTTCCGCATTACGCAACGCGTCATCGCCGAAATGCTGGCGCAAGGCGGCGGCGGTCATGTCGTCAACATCACCACCACTCTTGCCGAGCGCGCCCAAACGGCCGTCCCGTCGGCACTGACCGCGCTCACCAAGGGTGGTCTCGCCGCCGTCACCAAATCGCTCGCCATCGAATACGCCACACACGGGATTCGGGTCAACGCCATATCGCCCGGCGTGATCGAGACGCCGCTGCACGCCGGCATCGATGCCTCCGCCGCTTACGCCGGAATGCACCCCCAAAACCGGATCGGCGCCGTCGCCGACATCGTGCACGGTGCGCTCTATCTGGAAACGGCACCGTTTGTCACCGGGGAAATCCTCCATATCGACGGCGGACAGAGCGCGGGCCATTAACAACGGTAACGACGATCACGGGGTGAGCAACACATGTCACAATTGTCGCCAGCTGCGGAACATCTTGTGGACCAACGTATCCGGGAGAACCAGAACCGCTTGGCCGCTGAACTGAAGCGGCAGTACGACTTCATCGTCTGCGGTGCGGGGTCTTCGGGCTGCGTCGTGGCGCGCCGTCTGGCCGAGGACCCCTCAGCGAGCGTCTTGCTGCTCGAGGCGGGGGGAAGCGACGACATGCCATGTGTGGCCGAATCCACGCTGTGGCATACGAATCTGGGTAGCGCGACCGATTGGGCGTTTCGCGCCGAACCGAACCCTTATCTGAACGGCAGGGCACTCACGCTATCAATGGGCAAAGTTCTGGGCGGCGGGTCGAGCATCAATCTGATGGCCTGGGCCAGGGGTCACAAGACGGACTGGGACTTCTTCGCCGCCGAGTCGGGAAACCCCGCGTGGGGCTACGAGGCCGTGCTGGACATCTACCGCCACATCGAAGACTGGCACGGTGTCCCCGACCACGAATACCGGGGCAGCGGAGGGCCGGTCTTCGTGCAGCCGAAGAGGAATCCGCATCCTGCCGGGCCCGCGGTGCTGGAAGCCGCCCGGTGCCTCGGGGTCGACCGCTTCGACAGCCCGAACGGAAAAATGATGGAGGGCAAGGGTGGAGCGGCGATCGTGGACCTGCGGACGCGGTGCGGCAAGCGCCAATCGGTGTTCCGGTCGTACACCTATCCGTACATGGACCATCCCAACCTGACCGTGTTGACGGCCGCTTTGGTTCAACGAGTGATCATCGAGCGCGGCCGCGCCGTCGGGGTCCAAGTCCGCTACCGCGACCGCATCCGCCACTTTCACGCTGGAACCGAGGTTGTGTTGTCACTGGGCGCGGTCCATACTCCCAAGGCCCTGATGCTCTCTGGAGTGGGAGACCATAAGCTGCTGCGGCGCTTGGGAATTCCTGTGACCGCGGACTTACCCGGTGTAGGTCGCAACCTGCACGACCATCTCGGCTTCCCATGCATTTGGGAGGCACCCGATAGTGAGCCCCTCCACAACTCCGGCGATACGATGCTGTTCTGGCCGGATCGGCACGGCGGCAACGAGCCCGATTTCTTCGCGTGCCAGGGGGCGATCCTGATCGCCAGCCCGGAAAGCATCGCCCGCTTCGGGCTGCCGGACACCGGTTGGACGCTGCTTGGTGCGCTCACACACCCTAAAAGTCGCGGCCTGGTTGAACTGACGAGCGCGGATCCCGACCGCCCCGTCAGGGTGGTTCACAACGGCTTGTCACATCCCGACGATCTGAGGCTGGCCACGAAATGCGTTGAGGACATGCGGGAAGTTGGCAATTCCGCACTACTGCGCCCGTTCGTGAAGCGCGAAGTCATGCCCGGCGACCTGACCGGCGAAGGACTGGTCACATACCTGCGTGAAGCCGCGCTCACCTATTGGCATCTGGTCGGCACGGCCAGGATGGGATGCGACCGGCTCGCCGTCGTCGACGGCACCCTGAAGGTGCATGGCATCGAAAACCTTCGTGTCGCAGATGGATCGATCATGCCGAGAATCTCCAGCGGGAACACGATGGCACCCTGCGTGGTCATCGGCGAGCGCGCGGGCGATGAGATCAGGTCAGCACACCGAATGTCGGGTCGCGAGGTGATGACGCCCGGCGACGCCGGATCCACGAGCGGCATGGAAGAGTCCTGATGCCCACGCCCGGCAGTCGTGCCGCAGTCATCGGTGCCAGCATCAGCGGGTTACTCGCCGCCAGAGTGCTGGCGGACCACTACGAGTCCGTTACCGTCGTGGATCGAGATCTTCTTCCGGCGGGGCCGCTGAACCGGCGCGGCGTTCCGCAAGCTGCGCACGGTCATGTTCTGCTGGCATGCTGCCCGCCGATTCTGCGCGAGCTGTTTCCCGGATTCCTTGACGAGCTATCCGCCGACGGCATCCCCGTGTGGGCAGATGGAGATCTTTCGAAGATCGACTTGTCGTTTGGTGGCCATCGGCTGGTGCGCACCGGTCGCCTGCGTTGCCCCGAAGCGTACGTCCAGTACTACCCGAGCCGGCCGTTATTGGAGTATCGGCTTCGGCGGCGCGTCGAGGGCATTGCGAATGTCACCATCCTCGATCGGCGCGACGCCGTGCACTTGGTGGCGACGGCCGACCGCGCGCGGATTGCGGGCGTGCGGCTGGCAGATCGAGATGGAGGCGAGACGACGCTGTCCGCGGATCTGGTCGTTGACGCGACGGGCCGCGGCTCGCGAACGCCGGTTTTTCTGGAGAAGCTGGGTTACGGTCGTCCGCCGGAGGACGAGCTGGTCGTGCGGATGGCGTACGCCAGTCAGATGTTGAGAATGCCAAGCGGGATGCTAAGCGCACGGCTAGTCGGGCGGCCCCCCGAGCCGGGCCGGCCGGCCGGCTTTGTTCTGGTGGGCAATGAGAACGACGATTGGGTGCTTACCCTCAGCGCGATAGCGGGCAACGAGCCACCAACCGAGTACGCCGAAATACTGGAGTTTCTCGGACAACTCGCGCCAGATGACGTCCTTGCGGCGGTCCGAGCGGCCCAGCCTGTGGGGCAGGTGAACCGCTACCGGGTACCGTCGAATCGTTGGCGGCGATACGACAAAATGCGGCGATTCCCTGACGGATTGATCGTCATCGGTGACGCGATCTGCAGCTTCAACCCTGTTTACGGCCAGGGCATGACGATGGCCGCGCTAGACGCGATGGTGCTACGCGACTGTCTGCGGGACGAACCCCGCCATCTGCCGCGACGGTTCTACCACGACTCGGCCAAAAAGATCGCGGTGGCCTGGCGAACTGCCGTCGGTGCTGATCTCGCCCTGCCGGAAGTTGCGGGACCACGGCCAACCGCGATGCGAATCACCAACACCTTCCTGGAACGTGTGTTGATAGCAGCGCAGACGGACCCTGTTGTGGCGGAACAATTTCTACGCCTCGTAGGAATGATCGACTCGCCGGCTCGGCTGCTGCGGCCGGCGATGATGGTGCGGATCGGCAAAGCTGGCGGCCGCTCAGCGCTTTTCACACCATCGAAACCCGCCGTATCGCATTGTTCCTAGAGATTTCGGTACCCGGATACATCGTGTGGCTATCGGCTATGAGGCTGCCTCATACCCCGACTGAGGGATCAATCGTATGCGCAGCCCTGATGCTCGCCAGAAGACGCCCGAGTGATCTTGCGGACAGTCCAACCGTCGCCGACCCGCAGCAGGGGTGAATAGACAATGCCGACCGAAGCCTTCGAAATGGCCTTGGTTCACAACATCTTTCGTGACGAGCTCAGTTCCGCGCCAGACCTGATCCGCAGCGTGCAGCACGGTCAGCATCGCCGTGCGAAGCGAGTGGCAGGCCACATCGAAAACGTACTCGCCGCGTTGCACCACCACCACATGGCCGAGGACGAGCTGCTGTGGCCGAAGCTGCGCGAAAGGGTGTCGCTGCACGCTGACGACATTCAGCGGATGGAAACCGAACACGATTTCATAGCGAAGGCGGCGGCGAGCGTCGCGTTGCGGCTGGCCGAGTGGATCGCCGCCACCGGCTCCATGACCCCGCAACTCGCGAGCGCGTCATGGGCCGCGGCGATGTTGGTTTCTGAGATCAACGTGCTCGCCGAGTTGGTCAGCGATCACCTCAGCGCCGAAGAGGAGCGCGTCGTTCCGCTTATCAACGAGACCCTGTCGAATGCCGAATGGCGCGCCGTGACCGAACGGGGCGGCTCCTTCCTCACCGGCCGCAGGATGTGGTTCGGCCTGGCATTCGTTGGCGCGACCCTGGAGGCATGCACACGCGACGAGTGCCGGCGCTTTCTGGCCGGCATGCCGCCGCCTCAACGTCTGCTGGTGAGGCTGCTGGTCCGCCGGGCCACAACCGCGTATCGCACGCGGCTTGCGCGCGCCAACGGCTAGCGGCCCGCCCATGTCACCCCCGTCCGCCACACTGTCGCCATGCTCGACTTGGTCCTGCCGGCTGAGTGCGGCGGCTGCGGGGCGCCATCGTCGCGCTGGTGCGACGCCTGCGCCACCGAGCTGGCCGTCCGGCCGGACGAGCCGCACGTGGTGAACCCGCGCACCGACGCGGGGGTCCCGGTGTTCGCGCTCGGGCGCTACGCCAACGCCCGCCGCCAGGCGATCCTCGCGCTCAAGGAACACGGCCGCGCCGATCTCGTCGCGCCGCTGGCGCGCGCACTGGCCCTCGGGGTGCACCGGCTGCTGGCGTGGGGGATGGTCGATACCCCGCTGACCCTCGTGCCCGCACCGACGCGGCGTTCGGCCGCACGCCGGCGCGGCGGCGACCCGGTCACCCGGCTGGCCCGCGCCGCGGTGGCGCAGCATCCGGAGATCGCCGTCGCCCCGGCGTTGCGCATCAAGGCATTGACCCGCGACTCGGTGGGCCTGGGCACCGCGGCGCGGGAACGCAACATCACCGGGCGCGTCGTGCTGCGCGGCCAGTTGCCGCGCACCGACGTCATGGTCGTCGACGACATCGTCACCACCGGGGCGACGGCGCGGGAGTCGGTGCACGTTCTGGAAGCCGCGGGGGTCCGGGTCGTCGCGGTGCTGGCGATCGCCGCCGCGTGAGCGTGTGCGGCAGCCAAGAGGTTGTGAAGAACTCGCAACAGCTCTGCGAAATTAGTGGCATGGGTAGGCGAACACGAGCTAACGTCGGAATCAACATTCATTGACTCACT
>Ga0164242_10007552_pt1 | contig 11890 bp, 17 predicted proteins | sample OricomgcompostMG_FD_108783 | JGI IMG/M metagenome (GOLD analysis project Ga0164242, IMG submission 108783) | Miracle-Growth compost microbial communities from Emeryville, California, USA - Original compost - Miracle growth compost (MG) ... | reverse complement strand
TCGCTGACCGTGGCGCTGTCCATGCCGGCCGCTTCGGCCGCCACCGCCAGTTCCACGAGTTCACGCGGGGCGAACTGCTCCGCCGACGCCTTGTATCCCAGCTTGAGTTCCGCCATGAGCCCTCTTCCCATTCCGCACGTGCGCAATTTCTTTTTTACTCTGCCTACACTCGGCCCATGGCGGCAGCCCTGAGCGCGATCACCGACACCGTGCACCTCGCCCGAACCGACCTGGTGAACTGGACGCTGGTCACTGACGAGACCGGGGTGATCCTGATCGACGCCGGCTTCCCCGGCCAGCGTGACGAGGTGCTGGACTCGCTGCGCCAACTCGGCTTCGAGGCCGCCGATGTGCGCGCGATCCTGCTCACCCACGCCCACGTCGACCATCTGGGCAGTGCCATCTGGTTCGCCAAAACCCTTGGTACACCGGTGTATTGCCACGCCACCGAGGTCGGGCATGCCAAGCGCGAATATCTGGAGCAGGTCTCGCCGCTGGATCTGGTGACCCACGCCTGGAACCCGCGGTACCTGACCTGGTCGCTGACCATCGCCGGCAAGGGCGCCCTGGTACGCGAGGGCATCCCGACCGCCGCGGCGCTCACCGAGGACATCGCGGCGACCCTGCCGGGCAACCCGCGGCTGATCCCCAGCCCGGGGCACACCGGCGGACACTGTTCCTATGTGTTCGGCGATGTGTTGGTGGCCGGCGATGCGGTGATCACCGGGCACCCGATCACCGGCCGACGTGGCCCGCAGCTGTTGCCGCGGATGTTCAACCACGACCAGGACGGTTGTGTACGCAGCCTGGCCGCGCTCGGGCTGCTCGATACCCAGGTGCTGCTGCCCGGACACGGCCCGGTATGGCGCGGGCCGATCCGGGAGGCCGCCGAGCAGGCCACCGCGCTGGTCAACGGCTGACTCAACGGTTGACCAGATCCAGGAACAACAGGAACACCGCGACCAGGCACAGCCCAGCGCCGATGATGATGGTTGGCATCACGAAGAACTGATCGAGTTCGTCACCGTCGAGTGCGGTGCGCGGCCGGCCGTCGCCGCGGGGCCGATCGTCGAGCGGACCGTAGACGAACCGGCCCGGTGCCGAGGCGCGCAGCGCCAGCGTCAGCCGCGCCGCCCGGTCGGTCTCCGGTGCCCGCCCCACATACCAGCGCAGACCGAAGCCGGCGGCGAACACCAGGGCCGCAACGCCCAGCAGCAACCAGCCGACGGCCCACTCAGACAACGGGTTTCACTTCGTGTATGTCGGGTGTACGGACACGCTCGGGGCGCAGACCACGACCGACGAACAGCGGTGGCAGGTATTGCAGCGGCCCCTTGCCGATGAAGGACGGCACCCGGATCGGGGAGAGGTCACCGGCCAGGTTGGGTTCGATGGCCCGGTCCTGGATCAGCACCTGCCCGGCCTGCACCACCCGGGTCGGCAGCTCCCGGCGACGCTGTACCCGGGCCAGATCGGCGTCGACCGGCACACCGTTGCGCAGCGGGCCGCACAGGATGTTGGCGGCGGCCACCGCGTCGGCGACGGCCAGGTTGATCCCGACACCGCCGACCGGTGACATCGCGTGGGCGGCGTCGCCGATGCACAGCAAGCCGGGCCGCCACCAGGTCTTGAGCCGGTCCACCCGCACGTCCAGGTAACTGGTGTCGTCCCAGGACCGCAGGTCGGCCACGTGTTCGCGCAGCTGCGGGCGCACCGACACCAGCCGGGCCTTGAAGTCGTCGAGCGATCCGCCCTGCGGGTTGGTGCCCTTGGGCATCAGGTAGGCGACCTGCCAGTAGTCGCCGCGGTAGATCATCGCCATCATCAGGCCCTTGCGGATCACCCCGAACAGTTCCTGCGGGTCGCCGGGGCGCCAGTTCAGCCGGAACCACAGCACGTCCATCGGGCTGTGGTCGGAGGCCATGGCCAATCCGGATGCGGCCCGCACCGCGGACTTGCGGCCGTCGGCACCCACCACCAGTTCGGCGCGCACCTCGAGCTCGGGGGTGCGCACGCCGACCACCCGGTGGCCCTCGACGATCAGATCGGTCACCTCGGCATTGCGGATCAGGGTGAATTCCGGGTAGGCAGAAGCCTTTTCGGCCAGAAAGTCCAGAAAGTCCCACTGCGGCATCAGGGCGATGTAGGGCTCGGGGAAGCCCAGCGCGCGCAGCGCCGAGAAGTTGCCGAAGGTGCGCAGCGTCCCGTCGGTGTCGAAGCAGACGTGGTCGATCTTGGTGTGCGGCAGCTTCAGGAACTCGTCGACGAAGCCCAGTTCGTGCATGATCCGCAGCGTGGTGGGATGCACCGTGTCGCCGCGGAAGTCGCGCAGGAAGTCATTGTGTTTCTCCAGCACCACGACCTCGATGCCGGCCCGGGCCAACAGCAGGGCGTGCACCAGACCGGCCGGGCCCCCACCGGCCACACAGACCCGGGTCGTCAACACACGCGTCATGGCTTGAACCCTATCCCGCGACGGTGTGGCAACCGGGGCTTCAAATCAAAACTTGACATGTGTAAAGTTCGCCGCCATGGACAACATCAGCGGTAAGACCATCGCCATCACCGGTGCCGCCCGCGGCATCGGCTACGCCACCGCCAAGGCACTGCTGGCGCGCGGGGCCCGGGTGGTGATCGGCGACCGCGACGTAGCGGTGCTGGAAGACGCCGTGGGCACCTTGGGCAGGTCCGGCCAGGTCACCGGCTACCCGCTGGACGTCACCGACCGCGAATCCTTCGAGGTGTTCCTGGACAAGGCCCGCAGCGACGGCGCCGGACACCTGGACGTGCTGATCAACAACGCCGGGGTGATGCCGATCGGCCCGTTCCTCAGCGAGTCCGAGCAGTCCATCCGGTCCTCGCTGGAGGTCAACGTGTACGGCGTGCTGACCGGCTGCCAGCTCGCCCTGCCCGAGATGGTCCGCCGGCGCAGCGGCCACGTCATCAACATCGCCTCGCTGTCCGGCCTGATCCCGCTGCCCGGTCAGGTGGTGTACGTGGGCGCCAAGTACGCCGTCGTCGGGCTGACCACCGCGCTGGCCGACGAGATGGCACCGCATGGCGTCAACGTCTCGGTGATCATGCCGCCGTTCACCAACACCGAGTTGATCGCGGGCACCAAGTCCGGCGGCGCCATCAAGCCGGTGGAGCCCGAAGATATCGCCGCGGCGATCATCAAGACGCTCAACAAGCCCAAGACCCACGTGTCGGTGCCGCCGCCGCTGCGGTTCACCGCGCAGGCCGCCCAGATGCTGCCGCCCAAGGGCCGGCGCGCCATGAACAAGGCACTGGGCCTGGACACCGTGTTCCTGGATTTCGACGCCGCCAAGCGGCAGAGCTACACCGACCGTGCGGAAGCCGCACAGGGCGTGTTGGAGAAGGAGGAGAGTTAACCCAGCTGCGGCGGTTCGTCGCCGACCCGGTAGGCCTCGATCGCATCGAGGCCTGCCGAGAGCTGCTCCAGATCCAAGTTGTAGATCGCGCCGTCCTCGGCGGTACCGACCAGCACCAGTTGCGGGGCCTGCGGATCGGACACCCAGATCCGGGTCACCGGTTCGCGCACGTCGTCGTCGGCCAACTCGATCCCGGATTCCGGGTAGTACCAGGTGATGAAGTCATCGGTGGAGTACTCGTCGTCGTAAACCCAACCGCGCGGCACGATTTCGTCGGCAATCCGGGCGATGCCCTGCACCTCGGCGTGCACCTCGTCGGGCAACCAGCTGTCATTGCGGGTGGATAGTCGCTTCTTGCGACGGGCCTTCTTGGCGGCGCTCTGCTTGGACATCGACCCGGCCCCGCTAACTCAGCGCCCGGTCCAGATCGGCGATCAGGTCCTCGGTGCCCTCCAGACCGATCGAGATGCGTACCACCCCGTCGCCCAGACCGATCGCCGCCCGGCCGTCGGGCCCCATCGCCCGGTGCGTGGTGGTGGCCGGATGGGTGATCAGTGTCTTGGCATCGCCCAGGTTGTTGGAGATGTCGATGATCGCCAGCTTGTCGAGCACCTCGAAGGCCCGGTCCTTACCGCCGTCGAGCTCGAAAGTCACCACCGTGCCGCCGCCGCGCATCTGCCGCTGAGCCAGGTCGTACTGCGGATGTGATTGCAAGAACGGATATTTGACCCAGTTGACCCCGGGCTGCCCCTCCAGGAACTCGGCCACCCGTTGCGCCGAGCGGTTCGAGTAATCGACCCGGATCGGCATGGTCTCCAGGCCCTTGAGCATCACCCAGGCGTTGAACGCGCTCATCGCCGGGCCGGTGTGCCGCATCAACTGCTGCACCGGACCGGAGATGTATTCCGCGTCCCCCAGGATCGCGCCGCCGAGCACCCGGCCCTGACCGTCGATGTGCTTGGTGCCCGAATACACCACGATGTCAGCGCCGAGCTGCAAGCCCTGCTGCAGCAGTGGCGTGGCAAAGACGTTGTCCAGCACCACCTTTGCGCCGGCCGCATGGGCCAGATCGGATACCGCGGCGATGTCCACCAGGGCCTGCATGGGGTTGGACGGGGTCTCGAAGAACACCGCGGTGGTGGGCACCGACAGCGCCTGCTCCCACTGGGACAGATCATCGCCGTCGACAAACACCGTCTCCACGCCCCAGCGCGGCAGGATCTCGTTGCACACCACGAAGCACGACCCGAACAAACTGCGCGCGGCGACCAACCGGTCCCCGGCAGCCAGCAGTGCGCCCAGCGCGGTGAACACCGCCGCCATGCCGCTGGCGGTGGCGAAGCAGGCCGGCGCTCCCTCGATCAGCCGCAGCCGTTCCTCGAACATCTGGACAGTCGGGTTGCCGTAGCGCGAGTAGACGTACCGTTCGATCTCGCCGGTGAAGGCCTGCTCGGCGGCCGCGGCGGATTCGTAGACGTAGCCGGAGGTCAGGTACATCGCCTCGGCGGTCTCTTCGAACTCCGAGCGCAGCAGCCCGCCGCGCACCCCGAGGGTGGCCTGGCTGACACCGTCGGGCAGCGGCGCCGGCACCCGGACCGACGGGACCCCATTCGCGTTGTGGCCCCTCATGACTGGACCCACGGCAGTCCGATGGCGCGCCAACCGCCGCCACCGCGATGCCGGTGTTCGTCGAGGTTGCCCTCGAACCCGTCGAGCACGTTGTAGGACGGGGCGATGCCGGCGGCCGTGGCCGCCTCGGCCGCACCGATGGACCGGTTGCCCGAGCGACACAGGAACACCACCGGCCGCTCACCGGGGGTCACCCCGGCGGCCTTCAAATCATCGACGAAGCCGTCGTTGTGCCGGCCGTCGCTGGTGTTCCATTCGATGTACACCACGTCGCGTCCGAGGCCGGAGAGGTCGGGCACCCCGACCCACTGCCATTCGGCACTGGTCCGGCAGTCCACGAGCACCGCCTCCGGGTTGTCGCTCAGCAGGTCCCAGGCCTGCTGCGGTGTGATATCTCCCGCGTAGCTCACGGCTGCGAGTCTGTCACACCTAGCTGGTGACCGGTGAGCACACCTTCCACGCCCCGTCCTCGCGAACCAGCGTCACCGGCGTCTTGACCTTGTTGTCGGCGCTCTTGTCGAAGTGCACGGTCACCGTCGCGGTCGCCCGATCGCCGTCGATGTGGATATCGGAGACCCCGTCGATGTAACGCTGGCCGTGTCTGACCACCGAATCACGTTGCTCGGCAATGACATCGGCCTGCGTGCCGTGCTGGGCCTTGCAGGTGTAGGTCGCAAAGCGCGCATAGTCCAACCGTTGCAGCCCGTCGTTCTGGCCCACCACCGCGACGCGCACCGCCTGGTCCGGGTTGGGCCCGCCGCCACCGATGACCCCGACCTTGTTGGCCACCACGATGCCGATCAACACCACCACGATCACCGCCAGCGCCCCGATGAACGGCGCCATCGTCGGCCGGTCGACCGGCTCCTGCTCACCCACTATTTTCAACCCAATCTGATGTCGACATAGCACCAGCGCCAGTTCTCGCCCGGCTCCACCGAGCGCATCACCGGATGGCCGGTTTTGCGGAAGTGTTCGTTCGCGTGCTGGTGCGGGCTGGAATCGCAGCAGCCGACCTGCCCACAGGTCAGGCACATCCGCAGGTGCGCCCACGTATCCTCGCCAAGTGCCGCGCAATCCCCGCACTGACCGGGGGTCAACGGCTCGGGCTCGGGAGCTCCGGTGGCCGCGACGAGGTGGTCGCAGGTTTGTGGCCCGGTGGGCTCGACGGCCGGCCGGGCCCGCCCCAGTTTCCTGCGCATGATGAACAAGAATAAGCGGGCTCAGGTGAGGAGGTTTCGCGGACGTGGGTGCCCCACTGTTGGCCGTTCTGGTGGCCTCGGTCCTGCTGGCCGCGCTGGCCCGCCGGTACGACATCTCCGCGCCCCTGGGCCTGGTGGTGGCCGGCCTGATCGCCGGACTCATCCCCGGCATGCATGGCATCGAGCTGCAACCGCAGCTGGTGATGTTCGTGGTGCTGCCGCCGCTGCTGTGGTCGGCCGGGCTGGACAGCAGCTACGTCGCGCTGCGCCGCAACGTTCGTAGCGTCGGCATGCTGGCCGTCGGGCTGCCGCTGGCCACCACGTTCGCCGTCGCGGTGGTGGCCTTCCACACCGTGCCGGAGCTGACACTGGCCGCGGCCCTGACCCTGGGCGCCATCGTGGCACCACCGGATGCGGTGTCGGCCACCGCGATCGGCCGCCGGCTCGGCTTGCCCCGGCAGATGATGACGCTGCTCGGCGGCGAGAGTCTGCTCAATGACGCCACCGCGCTGACCGCCTACAAGGTGGCGCTGGCCGCCGCCGTCGGCACCGCCGCCACCTGGACCGGGGCGATCGGCACCTTCGCGCTGGCCGCGGTCGGCGGGGTGCTGGTCGGCGGGCTGATCGGGCTGTTGATCGAGTACATCCGGACCTGGCTGGACGACCCGCTGGTGGAGAGCGCCATCGGCCTGGTGGCCCCCTACTTCGTCTATCTGCTGGCCGAGGAGGTGCACGGCTCCGGGGTGATCGCGGTGGTGGTCGCGGCACTGCTGCTGGGCCAGCGTTCCACCCGCGCCACCTACGCCACCCGGCTGCAGGACGACGCGGTGTGGAAGGCCCTGACGCTGATCCTGGAGTCGTTCGCGTTCCTGATGATCGGCCTGCAGCTGCCGACCGTGGTCGGCGAGCTGACCGGTATCCGGGCCTCGACGCTGGCGATCGCGTCGGCGTCGGTGCTGGCCACCGTGATCGCGGTGCGGATCATCTGGGTGTTCGTGCTGGCCTACATCCCACGGGCGTTGTGGCCGCGGTTCAGCGCGCGGGAGGCGCCGCCCACCCCGGCGCAGGCGTTCATCGTGGCGTGGGCCGGCATGCGCGGGGTGGTGTCACTGGCCGCGGCCTTCGGCGTGCCGATGTCGACGCTGTCCGGCCAGCCGTTCCCGGGCCGGCCCCAGCTGGTGTTCCTGACCTTCGTGGTGGTGATCGGCACGCTGCTGCTGCACGGCCTGACGCTGCCGTGGTTGATCAAGGTGCTCGACGTCAGCAGCGAAGCCGAGGCCCACCAGGACGCCCTGGACGAGGCCGCGGCGTCCACCCGGGCCGCGGCGGCCGCCGCCGACCGGCTCGACGAACTGATGGCCGAGGACCCGGATTCGAAGGTGCAGGAACAGGTCGGCATGGTGCTGCGGCACTGGAACGACCGGCGCCGCAACGCCGTCTGGGAGCGGCTGGGCCGCGGCGACGACGACATCGGCGAGAGTCCGGCCGCGGCCACCCGCAGACTGCGGCTGGAGATGCTGGCCGCCGAACGCGAGACCTTCATCGCCGAACGCGATGCCGGCAACATCGACGACGAGGTGCTGCGCTCGGTGCTGCACGGGCTGGATCTGGAAGAGGCGGCACTGCACCGCGAGTAGCCGCCGCGCCGGTCACGGCGTCCAGATCATCAGGTCTTCCATGCCGTTGTTCATGGTCACGGTGTCCGGTGGCGGGCCGGTGACATCGAAGTGGATCTTGCCGGTGGCGTGGGCGCCCTGCGGGATCGAGGCGCCGCTGATGTTGACCGGGCTGGCCACCTGCCACAGCACCCGGTAGGACGCCTGGCCCGGCGCGACGGCGTTGAATTGCGAGATGGCCGGGGTGACGGTGCCGCGAACCGCGGTCACCGTCGCGGTGGCCTCCCACAGCTTGCCGGCCACCGGGTAGCCGGGCATCACGTCGGTGCTGGGTCGCAGGTTGCTGACCCGCCAGCTGAGCACCACCTGCCCCACCGAATCGGTCATGGTCAGGTCGCTGCCGAGCTTGCCCACCAGTGGGTAGGTGGCCGCCGCGGTCGGCGGACCGGCGAGCCCGACGATCGCCATGAGCGCAGCCACCACAGCTGCCCCAAACATCCTGGAAGTTTTCATTGCCGACCTCCTTGACGGGTGAATTCACGATAGGCCGGGCGGGACTCCGCTGACCGGATAAATCGCGAATTCTCGCTCATCTGGCCCACTTTGGACGCGCAGCGGACCATGATTGGGGGCATGCATCTGGAGGCCGACCGGGACGCGTGCATCGCGTCGGGCAACTGTGTGATGGTCAGCGCCGCGCTGTTCGATCAGGACGATGACGGTGTGGTGGTGCTGCTGGCCGACGAGGTACCCGATGCCGAGGCCGAACATGCCCGCGAGGCGGTCAAGCTCTGCCCGGCCTCGGCGCTGCGGCTGAGCTGATATCCACTGCCCTTGACGGCGGTCGCGCTCCGCCCTAATCTACAACCAAATGGTTGTAGATGAATTGACCGACGCGGAGATCGACCGGATCTTCCACGCCCTGGCCGACCGCACCCGCCGCGACATCGTCGCCCGCACCATGCGCGGCGACCAGTCCGTGAGCGGCCTGGCCCGCGGCTATGACATGAGCTTCGCCGCGGTACAGAAGCACGTCGCCGTACTGACCTCGGCGGCGCTGGTGCGCAAGGAACGCCGCGGCCGCGAGCAACTGGTGCGGGCCGTCCCGCAGACCCTGCAGCGCGCCGGCGCGCTTCTGCAGCGCTACGAAGCCCTCTGGCGCGACCGCGCCGCGGCGATCGAGGCGATCCTCGCCGAGGACGGCGACCTGCCGCACACACCGGAAGGACACCGATGACCGTCGTCAGCAGCAGTACCGACCCGCAGGCCCTCACCATGACCTTCGTGGCCGAGTTCGCCGCACCACCGCAGCGGGTGTGGCAGGTGTGGGCGGATCCGCGTCAGCTCGAGCGCTGGTGGGGACCACCGGGCTGGCCCGCCACGTTCACCCGGCACGAGCTGGCGCCGGGCGGCCAGTCGCGGTATCACATGACCAGTCCCGACGGGCAGAAAGCGCCGGGCTGGTGGCGCACGGTGGTCACCGAGCCACCGATCCGGTTGGTCATCGAGGACGGATTCTCCGGACCCGACGGCGAACCCGACGAACAGATGCCCACCATGCGACTGGAGGTGTCCTTCGAACCGGTCGCGGCCGGCACCCGGATGACGATCCTCACCCGGTTCACCGATATCGGCCAGCTGGAAAAGGTCGCCGCGATGGGCATGGTCGAGGGCATGACCCAGGCGCTCGGCCAGATCGACGCGGTACTGGCCGAATGACATCACCGCACCCCTGCCTGTGGTTCAACGACCAGGCCCGCGAAGCCATGCAGTACTACGTCGAGACGTTTCCCAACTCCCGGATCGTGTCGATCGACGAGTACCCCGACGAATCGCTCGACGAGCACGTCACCGGGATGACCGGCAAGGTGCGGGGTGGCCGATTCATCTTGAACGGCAACGACTTCACCTGTCTGGACGGCGGACCGACCTTCACCTTCACCGAGGCCGTCTCGTTCGTCGTCAGCTGTGCCGACCAGGCCGAGATCGACCACTACTGGTCCCGGCTGTCGCATGTCCCCGAGGCCGAACAATGTGGTTGGTGCAAGGACCGGTTCGGTATCAGCTGGCAGATCATCCCGTCGAACATGGGTGAACTGCTGGCGCGCCCGGCTCAGGTGCGGGCCATGATGGGGCAGAAGAAGATCGTCATTGCCGAGTTGGCGAACGCCTGACCCCGGTCCCACACCCATCGCCGTGCCGCGGGACGCGTAGGGTGAAAACAAGGGGGCCAGACCAATGACGTTGTACGGACCGGATACCTCGAACAACAACTTCACTTCACCCGGCGCGGCAACAGCTTTCGTCGCGCAACTGCCCGGGCAGGGCTTCTCCTGGATCGAGCAGAAGGTCTCCGAGGGCAACTATTACTCCGACCCGTACTGGCCGGTGATCCGGGACTGGTGCGCCGCCAACAACTTTCCGTGCATCGGGTACCACTACGTCAGCACCGACAACCCGGCGAGCCAGGCCCGCAACTGGCTGGCCAACGACGGCGGCCGGTACGCGATGCTGGACTTCGAGGCCAATTCCGGTGATATCAGCAATTTCTGGGCCGTGGTCGACGCATTCGATGCCGTCGGCGTCACCGTCACCCTGTCTTACATCCCGCAGTGGTACTGGCGGCAGATCGGGTCACCGGACCTGACCGGGGTGCCGGGCCTGATCGCGTCGAGTTATGTCGGCGGTACCGGCTATGCGTCCAGCCTGTATCCCGGTGACGGCTCCGGCTACTGGGCACCCTACGGCGGCGCCACGCCGGCACTGCTGCAGTTCACCAGCACCGCACAAATCGGCTCATTATCAGTGGACTGCAACGCATTTGACGGAACTCTGGATCAACTGATCGCACTCTTGCAGGGAGGCACCATGACAACGCCGGATCCCACCACCGCAACCCTGAACCAAATCCTGGCCATCGTCCAGGACATCCAGACGCAGTTGCGCGGGCCGAATCTGCAGGGCTGGCCGCAGCTCGGACAGAACGCCGACGGGCAGAACCTGACCCTGGTCGACGCGGTCGCCGCGTTGATCGCCGAGTCAAACGCGGTCAGGTCCAGCTGATCAGGGCTGGCCGGGCAACAGCCGGATCATCAGGCCGTTGGCCTCGGCCAGCAGATTGCCCTCGGGGTCATACAGTTCGGCGGCGACAAACGCCTTGCGGCCCTCGGCGTCGGTGACCCGCCCCTTGGCGATCAACTCGGTGTCGATCGGAGTGACCTTGCGGTAATCGGTGTGCAGGTAGGCGGTGCGGCTGATCGGCCGGCCCGCGGCATGGATCACCATGCCGAACACCGAGTCGAACAACAGCGGCAGCACCCCGCCGTGCACGGCGTAGTTGCCGCCGACGTGGTACCGGCTGAAGGTCACCCGTAGCTGCACGCCGTCGGGCTCGAACCTGTCGACGAACCACGGCGGCATCAGCAGGCTGCCGGCCCCCGGCAACGACGGCACCCGACTCGCCGGGCCGACTCCCTCGGCGGCCTGGAACGGACCCAGCAGCTTGACCAGTTCTTCGACCCGGTCGGCGGCGTCGTCCCAGGTATCGCTGTCCGGATCGGCGGACACCGCGAGATCCTGCAGTCGCCGCATGCTTTGGAGGAACCGGCCGAAACCGGGGCCCGGGTCGGCAACCTCGAACACCGGGAAACCGCCGTGCTGGTCGGCGAACCCCTTCGTCACGCGAGGATGTCCCGCCGCACGATGGTCTGCTCGCGGCCAGGGCCCACGCCGATGCACGAAACATGCGCTCCGGCAAGCTCTTCCAGCCGCAGTACGTAGTCGCGCGCCTTGGCCGGCAGGTCATCGAATTCGCGGGCCTCGCTGATGTCCTCCCACCAGCCGGGCATCTCCTCGTAGACCGGGACGGCCCGGGCGATGTCGGCCTGGGTCATCGGCATCTCATCGGTGCGCTTGCCGTCGACGGTGTACCCGACGCAGATCGGCACCGTCTCCAGCGAGGACAGCACATCCAGCTTGGTCAGGAAGTAGTCGGTGATGCCGTTGACCCGGGTGGCGTAGCGCGCGATCACCGCGTCGAACCAGCCGCAGC
>Ga0164242_10007551_pt1 | contig 11891 bp, 10 predicted proteins | sample OricomgcompostMG_FD_108783 | JGI IMG/M metagenome (GOLD analysis project Ga0164242, IMG submission 108783) | Miracle-Growth compost microbial communities from Emeryville, California, USA - Original compost - Miracle growth compost (MG) ... | reverse complement strand
GTGGTCTCGTCCATGTTTCCGGTTTCACGCCGTCCGATGCGGCGCATGTCCTCGGCATGCAGGCGAACTGGGACGCGGACGCCGCGAGGCTGGGCGCGGCGCTCTTCTGCCGCAGGCGCGACGGACGTGGCCGGCAGCTCGCTTCCGATCCGGAAGAGCTGTCCGAAATGGTGCTCGCGGCGCTGACGCGGCGTTCGGCGGAAGTCATGCTTGAAACGGCTTTTGCGGAGGATGGACTGGACGGCGCGCAGACCGTCGCCCATGCGCTCGTCCAGCGCTCGATCAGCGCGCATGATGGCGTTGCGCGCCTTTCCGTTCGCCTCGATCGGCCGGTGATCGGCCTTGGCGCCTCCGCGCCGCTGCACTACGCCGGGCTTCCAGCACTGATCGGAAACGAATGCATCGTTCCGCCCGACACCGACGTGGCGAATGCGCTCGGAGCGGTGGTCGGGCAGGTGCGCGTCTCGGTCGAGGTGAGCGTCAGCCAGCCGAAAGAGGGATTGTTCAGAGTGGCCGCGCTCGACGGCGTCGAGGACTTCCCGTCGGAAGGAGAGGCGCTCGAAAGAGCGCAGGCGATCGTCCGGGCGGCGGCCGCAAGAGAGGCGGAAGAGGCGGGAACCGACCTCGCCCGCATCGATCTGGATTGCGACATTCGCGCCGTAACCATCGAGGGGCAGCGCCGTTTTATCGAGGCGATCATCTCGGCGGTCGCGAGCGGCAGGCCGCGCATTGCTGCCTGAAGGGGAATTTTTCTTCAGTATGTTTCCTCGCAAAAGCCCATTGTTATCCTTCCCGCCGCTCAATAGAAATTCGCTGAGGAAGCCTTGCGGCTGAACAATGAGGTATCGGGAGAGCGGAAATGACGGACCGGGTCGAGATCGACGGTTTGCGGATCGCGCGCGTATTGCACGATTTCGTGGTGAACGAAGCCCTGCCGGGAACGGGCGTCGAGGCCGCGGCGTTCTGGACCGCCTTCTCCCGCATCGTTCATGATCTTTCGCCGAAGAACCGCGCCTTGCTCCGAGAGCGCGACCTGTTGCAGGCGAAGATCGACGAATGGCATCGCGCCAATGGCGCGCCTTCCGATGCCGTCATCTACAGGAAGTTCCTGACCGATATCGGCTATCTTCTGCCGGAAGGGCCGGACTTCAAGGTGACCACGGCGAATGTCGATCCCGAGATCGCCATCGTCGCGGGGCCGCAGCTCGTCGTGCCGGTGATGAACGCGCGCTATGCTCTCAACGCGGCGAATGCGCGCTGGGGTTCGCTCTACGACGCTCTCTACGGCACGGACGCCATTCCCGAAGCGGATGGGGCCGAGAAGGGCGCGGGCTACAATCCCAAACGTGGCGAGAAGGTCATTGCCTGGGCGCGTGACTTCCTCGACAAATCGGTGCCGCTCGCGGTGGGAAGCTGGGCCGATGTGAAAAAGCTTTCCGTTTCCGCGAAGACGTTGAAGGCGGAGCTGCCGGACAGCGTTGCTATCCTGGATGATCCGATCCATTTCTCCGGCTATGTCGGCGCGCCCGAAAATCCGTCCGCGATTCTTCTGGAGCGGAACGGCTTGCACATAGAGATCGTCATCGACAGGGACCATCCGATCGGCCGCACCGATGAAGCGGGAATTGCCGATGTCGTGCTGGAGGCGGCGCTGACCACCATCCAGGATTGCGAGGATTCGGTCGCCGCCGTCGATGCCGAGGACAAGACGGCCGTTTATCGCAATTGGCTTGGCCTGATGAAGGGCGATCTTTCCGAGGAGATCGAGAAGGGCGGCAAACGCTTCACCCGCCGCCTGAACGACGACAGGGTCTACACCGCTCCCGACGGCACCAAGCTGACCTTTCCAGGCCGTTCCCTGATGCTGATCCGGAATGTCGGGCATTTGATGACCAGCCCGGCGATCCTCGACCGCGACGGCAAGGAGGTGCCGGAGGGAATCATGGATGCGATGGTGACGGCGCTGATTGCGCTTCACGATGTCGGCCCGGATGGCCGTCGCGCCAATTCGCGCACCGGTTCGATGTATGTCGTCAAGCCGAAGATGCATGGCCCGGCGGAAGTCGCCTTTTCGGTCGAGCTCTTCGGTCGCGTCGAGGAGGCGCTCGGCATGGCGCCCAATACGATCAAGATGGGCATCATGGATGAGGAACGCCGCACGACGGTGAACCTGAAGGAATGTATCCGTGCGGCGAAAGAGAGGGTCGTTTTCATCAATACGGGCTTCCTCGACCGCACGGGCGACGAGATCCACACCTCGATGGAAGCGGGACCGATGATCCGCAAGGGCGACATGAAACAGGCGGCATGGATCAACGCCTATGAAGCCTGGAACGTGGATATCGGCATCGAATGCGGCCTGTCGGGTCGTGCGCAGATCGGCAAGGGCATGTGGGCGATGCCCGATCTGATGGCGGCGATGCTGGAGCAGAAGATTGCCCATCCCAAGGCTGGCGCAAACACCGCCTGGGTTCCATCGCCCACCGCCGCGACGCTGCACGCCACGCATTACCACCTGGTCGATGTGCATGAAGTCCAGGCGGAACTGAAGGACCGTCCGCGCGCCAAACTCGACGACATCCTCTCCATACCGGTCGCGACGAGGCCGAACTGGACGCCGGAGGAAGTTCAAAAGGAGATCGACAACAACGCGCAGGGCATTCTTGGCTATGTCGTGCGCTGGATCGACCAGGGCGTGGGATGTTCCAAGGTGCCCGACATCAATGATGTCGCGCTGATGGAGGATCGCGCCACCTTGCGGATTTCCTCCCAGCATATCGCCAACTGGCTGCATCACGGCGTGGTCAGCGAGGAGCAAGTGATGGAGACGATGAGGCGAATGGCGGCGATCGTCGATCGCCAGAACGCAGGCGATCCGCTCTACCGCCCCATGGCTCCCGATTTCGATCAATCCATCGCCTTCCAGGCCGCGTGCGATCTCGTCTTCAAGGGGCGCGTCCAGCCGAACGGCTACACCGAGCCGATCCTGCATGCGCGCAGACTGGAATTGAAGGCGCGGCATTAGCGAGTTTACACGCTCGACCGCGGACTCCCCATGAACATCCTCGCCATCGATACGTCCGCCAGTCTCTGCGCCGCCTGCGTCTATGATGCCGCCGCCGATGTCGTGCGCGGGCGTTCCGTCCTCGACGTAGGCAAAGGCCATGCCGAACACCTGATGGGCACGATCGCAAAGGCGCTGGAAGAGGCGGCTGTCGGCTATCCTGACCTCGCCCGCATCGCGGTCTCGGTGGGCCCGGGCTCCTTCACCGGCGTTCGTGTCGGCGTCTCGGCCGCGCGCGGGCTGGCTCTGGCGTTGAAAATCCCCGCCGCCGGCGTCAGCACGCTCGAAGCGCTCGCGGTCGAGGCGGGCGCTGACTTTCCGGGCAGGACCGTGGCCGCCGTGATCGACGGCCGCCGCGGCGATCTCTATCTGGCGGGATATGATCGCGACGGAAAGCTGCTTGGGAAACCCGCGGCGGTTTCCATCGAAACGGCATGCGAATTCGCGGCCACCCATGATGCCGTCCTCGCGGGAAACGGCGCGGATATGCTGACCGCTTTCTTCCCGGAAAGACGTTTCGACATTGCATCGCGCGCGGCGACCGGCGAAATCGCGACCTACGCTCGGCTGGCCGCCTTGCGCAACCCGCCCTTCGAAAAGCCGAAACCGCTCTATCTGCGGGGGGCCGACGCGAAGCCGCAGGCGGGCTTCGCGCTCCGGCGGGCGGAGGGATGAATGCGCATTCCGCTCATGGTGAAACGGGAATATTCGATCGAAGTACTGGAGGGGGAGGATAGCCATTTCCTCGCCGGGCTCCATCACGAGGATTTCGTCCGTCCCTGGTCGGAGGAGGAATTCGCTTCGCTTCTCGGGCAGGAAACGGTGTTCGGCTTCAAGGCGATCGGCTCTGGCCGGCGTTCGGGGCGGCCCGCCGGTTTCGTTCTGGCGCGCCATGCGGCCGGCGAGGGCGAAATCCTGACCATCGCCGTCGCCCGCGCGCGGCGCCGGGGCGGCATCGGCCGCGGCCTCATGGACGCGGTGCTGCGGCGCCTGCATCACGAGCGAACCGAATCCGTTTTTCTTGAGGTCGATGAGGGCAACGCCGCGGCGATCGCTCTTTACCGCCGGCTCGGCTTCCGCGAGGTCGGCCGCCGCGCGGCCTATTACCGCTCCCGCGAGGGTAGCAGGAGCGATGCGCTTGTCATGCGGCGCGATCTTCGCTAATCGTCCTCTCCGCCGCAGGGCGTGCGGCACAACCTCGCTGAATTTCGAACGCTACGCGATCTCGGGGCCTTTTGCGTCGCAGCGTACTGGCTGGAACGTCACATGATCGAGCGTATCCGCATCGGCTTCGGCCTTGCCTGCATCATTGTGGCAACCGGTCTGGTCGCGCTCACCCAGCCTTTCGTGCTCAAGACGAAGCTGTTCTCGGACCGGCCGATCCCGCGTCTGTGGCATCGTTTCGCGCTGCGCGTCTTCGGCATCCGCGTGCGCCAGATCGGGACGATGGCCGAGGGACGCCCGCTGCTGCTGGCGTCGAACCACGTCTCCTGGACCGATATCATGGTCCTGGGGGCATCCGCCGACGTCCATTTCATCGCCAAGGCCGATATGATCAAATGGCCGATCATCGGCTGGCTCTGCACGCTCCAGCGCACCGTTTTCGTCGATCGTTCGCGTCCGCGCCAGTCCGGCGAGCAGGCGAACGAGATCGGCTCGCGTATCGCCGCCGGAGACCCGATGGTGCTTTTTGCCGAGGGGACGACGTCCGACGGCAATCTGCTCCTGCCCTTCAAGAGCACGCTTTTCGGCGCCGCCTCGATGGCGCTCGCGGCTGCCCCGGAGGGGAAGGTCTTCATCCAGCCGGTCGCGATCGCCTACACCCGCCTGCAGGGCTTGCCGATGGGAAGGCAGCACCGCCGTCATTCGGCCTGGATCGGCGATCAGGATCTTGTGCCGCATGTCGTTTCGCTTTTGCGCGAGGGCGCGATGGATGCCGAAATCTCGTTTGGCGAGCCGATCGAGTTCGACGTCGCCAGCAACCGCAAACATGTCGCCAGACTGATCGAATCCCGCGTCCGCGACATGATGACTTCCGCCTTGCGTGACCCCCTGCCGGCGAAACGGGGCAACGAAACACTGTTGCCGGCGCCGGAAAAGAGCTAAGAGCGCTTTCATGGAACTCGATAGCCTCGAAACGGACCGCAATTCGGCCAGCGAAGTCTTGCCTAGAAAGGTCTTCGTCAAGACTTATGGCTGCCAGATGAACGTCTATGACAGCCAGCGCATGGCCGACGCGCTCGCGGCGGACGGCTATGCCACGACCGAGCATGCGGAGGAAGCCGATCTCATCCTTCTCAACACCTGCCATATCCGCGAAAAAGCGGCGGAAAAGGTCTATTCGGAGCTGGGCCGGCTGAGGAAACTGAAGGCGGGGCGGGGCAGCCGCGAAAAACTGATCGGCGTGGCCGGTTGCGTTGCGCAGGCGGAAGGTCAGGAGATCATTCGCCGCGCGCCGATGGTCGATCTGGTGATTGGCCCGCAGACCTATCATCGCCTGCCCGATGTCGTTCGCCGCGCGCGGAAGGGCGAGCGCGTCGTCGAGACCGATTATGCCGTCGAGGACAAGTTCGAACATCTGCCGGACGCCAGGCCTGGCACAGTCAGAAGCCGGGGCGTGACGGCGTTTCTCACCGTGCAGGAAGGCTGCGACAAGTTCTGCACCTTCTGCGTGGTGCCTTATACGAGGGGTTCCGAGGTTTCACGCCCCGTGGCGCAGATCGTCGCCGAAGCGGAAAAACTGGCGGCGGCGGGCGTGCGCGAACTCACCCTGCTCGGCCAGAACGTCAATGCCTGGCATGGCGAGGGGACGGACGGCAGGGAATGGGGTCTGGGTCGTCTGCTGTTCCGCCTCTCCGAAATCCCGGGTCTCGCACGCCTCCGCTACACCACGAGCCATCCGCGCGATATGGACGATGCGCTGATTGCCGCGCATCGAGACCTTGATAAATTGATGCCCTATCTCCATCTGCCGGTCCAGGCAGGTTCGGACCGCATCCTGAAGGCGATGAACAGACGTCATACGGGCGACGATTACCGGCGGCTCGTCGCGCGCATCCGCGAGGCGAGGCCCGACATCGCGATGTCCGGGGATTTCATCGTCGGTTTTCCCGGCGAGACCGATGCGGATTTCGAGGAAACTTTGAGGATTGTGCGGGACATAGGCTATGCGCAGGCCTTCTCGTTCAAATATTCCCAGCGCCCCGGCACGCCCGGCGCCGATATGGATGGGCAGGTGGACGAGGCGGTGAAGGATGAGAGATTGCAGCGGTTGCAGGCGCTGTTGACGGAACAGCAGCGCGCATTCAGTGTTGGGGCCGTTGGCAGGGCGATCGACCTGCTGGTCGAGAAACCAGGCCGCCTGCCGGGTCAGAGAGTCGGGCGTTCGCCTTGGCTGCAGCCCGTCATTGTTGATGAAAAAGCCGGTGAAATCGGCGACATTGTGAAGGTGCGAATCACGCGGGCGGGGTCGAACAGCTTGTTCGCTGAAACGGTTTGACAAACCAGGAGGGCTATTGCGCACGATGAGGACGAACGGTTGAGCGCCGCGACGGAATTGACGAAAGCCTCCGCCGGAGCGTCCGACATGGCGCACATTGTCCTGACCTTCGACAACAACAAGCTGGCCAGTGCGCTCTACGGTCCTTTCGATGAGAATCTGGCGCGTATCGAGCAGAAACTCGGCGTCGATGTTCGCTCCAAAGGCAACCAGCTTGCCATCAAGGGCGATGCGGTGGCCGCCGAACAGGCGCGGCGCACGCTGGATTACCTTTACGACCTTCTTCAGAAGGGCACCGAACTCTCTCCATCCGAAGTCGACGGCGCCATTCGCATGGCGGTCGCTGCCGACGATCAGCTGACCTTGCCGACACTAGAGCGCAAGGGAAAGATGGCCGCGGCGCAGATATCGACGCGGAAGCGCACAATCTATGCCCGTTCCCTCAACCAGGACGCCTATATGCGGGCGCTGGAGCGCTCGGAGCTCGTCTTCGGCATCGGTCCGGCAGGCACGGGCAAGACCTATCTCGCCGTCGCTTACGCTGCCATGTTGCTCGAGCGTGGCATGGTCGAGCGCATCGTCTTGTCGCGTCCCGCGGTTGAAGCCGGGGAAAGGCTGGGCTTCCTGCCCGGCGACATGAAGGAAAAGGTCGATCCTTATCTGCGGCCGCTTTACGACGCCCTTTATGACATGATGCCGGCCGACAAGGTCGAGCGCGCCATAACGGCTGGCGTGATCGAGATCGCGCCGCTCGCCTTCATGCGCGGACGCACGCTCTCCAACGCGGCGGTTATTCTCGACGAGGCGCAGAATACCACGCCGATGCAGATGAAGATGTTCCTGACGAGACTTGGCGAGAAGGCGCGCATGATCGTCACCGGCGACCCCAGCCAGATCGATCTGCCGCCGAACACCAAATCGGGGCTGGTGGAGGCGCTGCGCGTGCTCGATGGCGTCCCCGGCATCGTGACGGTCCGCTTCAACGAAACGGATGTCGTGCGCCATCCGCTCGTCGCCGAGATCGTCGCCGCCTATGACCGCGCTGCGAACGGCCGTCCCAACGGCGCCAAGTGACCGAAGAGCAAGGCAGTGTCTCCTGAGCCAGCATCATCCTGGGCGGTGAACGACGTGCCGATCGAGCTCGCCATTCTTGTGGAAGCCGGGAAATGGCCGGACGAGAATGCGCTTGCTGCCGTGGCCGGGCGGGTGCTTGCCGCCACGATCGACGTTCTGGCGCTGGACGTTGAGGAACAGACGGAATTGAGCCTGGTCTTCACCGACGACGCGCACATCCGGCAATTGAACGCGGCCTGGCGCGGCAAGGACAAGCCGACCAACGTGCTTTCCTTTCCAATTGCGGATGCGGAGCCTGGGCTGCCCCTTCCCCCCATGCTGGGCGACATCGTGCTCGCCTTCGAGACGGTCCAACGCGAGGCTCTCGCGGAGGAAAAGCCGTTCGAGCACCATCTGGCGCACCTCATCCTCCACGGTTTCCTGCATCTTTTGGGCTACGACCATGAGGAGGAGGGGGAGGCCGAGCGCATGGAGGAAAGCGAGCGCCGGGTGCTCGCTGTTCTTGCGATTCCCGATCCATACCGATAAAAACGGCTTCGAGCGAACGAACACCGATGAGCGATAAAGAGCAGTCCGCGCCTGAGCGAGGGCCGGAAAACAAGGCGAAAGCCTCAGATGCGCCCGAAGAGGGGCGAAGTACGACCCTCGCCCCATCCTTGCCGGGGCCGACGCTCTTCGAGCGCCTGAGAAATCTTCTTCTCCACCGCAACGGCTCCAGCCTGCGGGAGGATTTGGCCGATGCGCTGGCCGAGACCGCGTCCGACGCGGCGGCCTTCTCTCCCGCCGAACGGGCCATGCTCAACAACATCCTGCGCCTGCGGGAAGTGCGTGTGGAAGACGTTATGGTGCCGCGTGCGGACATCGACGCCATCGAACTGACGATCAATCTGGGCGACCTTCTGCTCAAATTCGAGGAATCGGGCCGTTCGCGCATGCCCGTCTATGGCGAGACGCTCGATGATCCGCGCGGGATGGTCCATATCCGCGACATCTTGGCCTTCATCACCAAGGCGGCGCGCCAGAAGAAGACCCGCTCCCGCAAGCTGGCATTGCCCGAGCAGGCCACGCTCGATTTCGGCAATGTCGATCTCGCCCGCAAGCTCGGCGACCTCAATATCCTGCGCCCGGTGCTGTTCGTTCCGCCCTCCATGCTGGCCTCTGACCTGATGGCGCGGATGCAGGCGGCGCGCATCCAAATGGCGCTCGTCATCGACGAATATGGCGGCACCGACGGTCTCGTCTCGCTTGAGGACATTGTCGAGATGGTCGTCGGCGACATCGAGGACGAGCACGATGAAGACGAGCCCATGATCACCAAAACGGGCGAGGGAATTTTCGTGGTCGACGCCAAGGCGGAGATCGAGGAGGTGGCCGAGATGATCGGCGATGCCTTCAAGCCCGGCGAGCATGGCGAATATGTCGATACGATCGGCGGCATGATCTTCAACACGCTCGGCCGCGTGCCAGCGCGTGGAGAGGTGGTTCAGCCGATACCGGGCTTCGAGTTCCATGTCCTCGACGCCGATCCGCGCCGTATCAAGCGCGTGAGAATCGTCCAGACCCGTACCGGCGCGCGCCGCCGCGGCCAGGGTGGGCGGGCCGCGGCTGCGGAATAGGATTTCCCGACGGGTGGCGCCGACCCGGATGCGGAAGGGTTTCCATCCGAAGCTCAAAGGCTCTAGAACACCGGGCGTGATTCTCCGGTCGGGATAGCGGCATGAGTCGCCTAGCGGGCAAATTCATATTGCTTTGGGGATGGCGGCGCGCGCTGGCTGCATTCCTGGCGGGTGCCGCCGCGGTTCTTGCTCAGGCGCCGTTCGATTTTTTCGCCGCCTGCTTCATCTCCTTTCCGCTTCTGGTCTGGCTGCTCGACGGAGCGACGGCCGAGCCCGGCGCCACCCTGATCGGGCGAATAAAGCCGGCTTTCGCGGTGGGCTGGTGGTTCGGCTTCGGCTACTTCGTCGCCGGCCTATGGTGGATCGGAAACGCCGTGGTGGCCGAATCGGAATCGAACGCGTGGGCGGTGCCGCTGGCCGTCATCGCCCTGCCGGCGCTGCTCGCCATTTTCTACGGGCTCGCGACGGCGGTGGCGCGGCTGTTCTGGTCGGACGGCGCAAGCCGGATTGCCGCTCTTGCCTTCGGCTTCGGCCTGTTCGAATGGCTTCGTTCCTGGGTTTTCACCGGCTTTCCGTGGAACGCGATCGGCTATGCGGCCATGCCCGTGCCGCTGCTGATGCAGTCCGTATCCCTCGTCGGCCTCTTCGGCATGAACGTGCTTGCGGTTTTCGTCTTCGCCATGCCGGCGACGCTGGCGGACAGGAAACCGGCGAAGATCGGCATCATCCTGGCGGTACTTATCGTCGCGGCCGATCTGGGCTACGGCTTCTTCTGCCTTTCGCGTGCGGACATGTCCGGCGCGCCGGTGCTTGATGTCAGATTGGTGCAGCCGGCCATTAATCAGTCGGAGAAGTGGGATCATGCCATCCGCGACCGCATCTTCGATTCGCTGATGCGTTTCACCTCCGCCCCGCCCCGGTCGGGCGCGAAAAAGCCGTCATTGATCGTTTGGCCGGAAACGGCTGTGCCGTTCCTCTTTACGCAAAGGCCCGATGCGCTCGCCAGGATCGGCAAGGCGCTTGATCCGGGCCAAACGCTTTTGACCGGCGCCGTGCGGGTGGAGGGCAACCCGCTCGACGGCGCGCGTTATTACAATTCGGTCCTCGCCATCAATGATGAGGGCGAGATCACCGATGCGGTCGACAAACTGCATCTGGTTCCCTTTGGCGAATATCTGCCGTTGGAAAATCTCCTGAATAGCCTTGGGATCCAGAAGCTGGTCGAGATGCCTGGGCCGTTCGTGGCCGGTTCCGCGCGCCATCCGATAAGGCTGTCCAACGGCGTGAAGGCGCTGCCGTTCATCTGTTATGAGGTCATCTTTCCGGGCGCGGGCGAAAGGGAAGCAGGCCGTTCCGACCTGATCGTCAATGTGACCAACGATGCCTGGTTTGGCGATACGCCCGGCCCATACCAGCATTTGCGCCAAGCCGAACTCCGCGCCGTGGAACTCGGCCTTCCCATGGTACGCGCCGCCAATAACGGCATATCGGCCGTCATCGACGCGCATGGCCGTATTCTCGACGCTTTTGCGCTTGATGCTAAAGGGGCGCTCGATGTGGTGCTTCCCTTGGTCAAAGGGGGTAATCCCGGCCCTAAGTGGCCTGAAAGGATTGGGCTTTTATTGGTAGCGCTATCCGGTCTTTACTCTGTTGGAATGAATTTGTTGACCGCCCGTCGTGCGAATTGACATCTGGTATATTAGAAATTCATATTGCATCGCCGTTGTGGCGAACCTCGCGCTCCCGTTGCCGTGGTCGGACATGGCGGACGGGGGGCCGTCCTTGTAAATTAACAAAAAGCGCCTGCGTGACAACGCGAGGAAAGAATGATCGAAAACAAGAAGCGGCCGAACCCTACCGATGTTCACGTCGGCAGCCGGATAAGACTGCGCCGGAACATGCTCGGGATGAGCCAGGAAAAACTCGGCGAGAATCTCGGAATAACGTTCCAGCAGATTCAAAAATATGAAAAAGGGACAAACCGCGTCGGCGCCAGCCGCCTTCAGGCGATCGCATCCATCCTTGAAGTGCCCGTTTCCTTCTTCTTTGACGACGCCCCCGGTCAGGGGGCGGATGCCGCCAAAGGATTCGCGGAAGAGAATTCGACGACTTATGTCGTTGATTTTCTCAGCAGTTCCGAAGGGATTCAGCTCAACCGCGCATTCGCCCGCATCACCGATCCCAAGGTGAGGAGAAAGATCATCGATCTCATAAAGACCTTGGCGCCCGCCGAAGGAGAGTGATCTCGAAGGCGCAAAATTCTTGCCGAAAACGCGTGAGCGACCGCATCCGGAATGCTTGACGAACGGCGATTTTGATCGTTAACAGAACGCGCCCGAAGCCGGCGCTTCCGCCGGCGATCAATCTTCCAGAGGGGATGCCCGTGTCTCGCAGCGACTATTTCTTCACCAGCGAATCCGTGTCCGAGGGTCATCCGGATAAGGTCTGCGACCGTATATCGGACGAAATCGTCGATCTCGTTTACCGCGAAGCGCGGAAGACGGGAATGAACCCTTGGGATGTGCGCATCGCTTGCGAGACGCTCGCCACGACGAATCGGGTGGTGATCGCGGGCGAAGTCCGTGTTCCCCAGACGCTGATGAAGAAGGACAAGAACGGCAAGGACGTCATCAACCCG
>Ga0164242_10007550_pt1 | contig 11891 bp, 9 predicted proteins | sample OricomgcompostMG_FD_108783 | JGI IMG/M metagenome (GOLD analysis project Ga0164242, IMG submission 108783) | Miracle-Growth compost microbial communities from Emeryville, California, USA - Original compost - Miracle growth compost (MG) ... | reverse complement strand
GGGCGCTCTGCTGCATAGTCGGCAGAGACCAGGATCGGCTTATGGTCAGATTCGCCCCGTGCGAGCGTCTCGACATTGTCGATGGCGAACCCTGACGACGTGACGAAGTCGTAGTGCCCGCGGAAGATCTTGTATCGGGTGTACGTGCGCGTGTCGCTCAGCGAGAGGTCGTAACCGGAACCGCTGACGTGCTCCGTGAGGTTCTTCTTGAAGATGGGGTAGTTGTAGTCGCCCACCATCAAGGTCGGAAGACTGTCGCCCATCGCTCCGAGCAGTGAATACGCTGCGCTGATCTGCTTGCGTCGAAGGGAGTTCAGCGCGGTGAGCGGCGCAGCGTGGAACGAGGCGACGATCAACTCGTGACCGTCTTCGTTGTCAACCAGCTTTGTGCCGATCAATCGCTCGTGCGCCGGCGTGAGAACCCGATCATGAAGCGATTTCTTGAGCTCGAACGCCTTGGTTTCTCGCGCGGTGAAGCGGTCCTTGTTGTAATAAACGGCCAGGCCGAGTCGATTGCGCTTGGTGGAGTCGGCCAGATGAAGCTCATCGATGTTGGCCGGCATGTCGGTCGTGTCGCACTCCTGCAGGCACAGAACGTCGGCATGAAACTGCTTCGCGAGCGCGACTAATTCGCCGCTGGCATGATTCTTGCGGAGGTTGTAGCTGATGACTCTTATCAGGATGATCTCTTACATGATGTCGGCAGAAGAACACTTTTACTGTACTCGGCATCCCTCAGTGCCAGGTGCGAGCGACCGCCCCGCTAGTCACGGATGCCGCGGACGTCACCGATGCCGTGCCAGATCCGTGACCTGCGTTCGCCGACTGGTGCCAAGCTCATAGTCTTCGGTCTCCGGCAGGATGCTGCGCAAATAACGCTGGTTCGTCGCGCTCATGCTCAGGCCGTCTCCTCCGTACTGCTCACAGCAGAGCACGCCTTGGAAGCCGCAATCGATGGCAATCTGGATCGCCTCCCGATAATTGATCACTCCGCCCTCCATCGTGGATGGCGTCGATACATACTGGTCGCGGGCGCGGTCCTCATCGCGCTGGTAGTTCTTCATGTGCCAATAGTTGGTGTACGGCAGCGTGCTTTCCAGAAGGCTGCGCCAGTCTTCGATCGGTCGGTGCAGCCTCAGCAGGTTGCCTGTGTCCGGATTCAGCCCGACCGATGGTTGCCCGATCTCCTCCACGAGTCGAACCGCTGAATCCGCCGTGCCAAGGTAGGTGTCTTCGTACATCTCAAGTGAAAGCAGAACGCCGACCTCATTGGCGTGCTCGCCGAGTTCGCGGAGCCTCGTGACCGCCGCGTTCCACGCATCCGAGTCGCTCGGATCGTCGTGATGGCCGTCGACCGTCCAGAACCACAATTGTTCGCGTTGCTGAGCGGTCAATTCCTGATGCAGCCCAACCGAGACGACCTGGGCGCCGATCGCCGCTGCTGCGTCGATCGACCGGTGGCTGTATGCCAGATTCTGCTCGCCGTGCTGCGCGTGGATGACGCTGCGCCTGATCAGGGATACGGCCGGGGCGGACAGCCCGCTCTCGTGCGCTGTATCAATAAACGCGCGCAACCGGTCCGGCGAGAGGTCGCCGATCCGCACCCAGGTGTCGATCAGGTCGACGTTGTCGAACCCGGCCCTGACCACTTGACGGAACGCCGACATCCACGCCTCTGGCGCAGCGGTCTGCGCCTCTACCCCGTACCTGTCGATCGCAGGAAACGAGAGAAGGGCGGCCGCGATCGGCCAGGTTTCAGTTGACAGTGGCATCGGTTGTCTCCTCGTGATTGGATGCGCCTGCCTGGTCAAGAGAATGCACCGGGTTCTCGAGTGCACCTATGCCTTCGATCTCGATGCGAACCAGCTGGCCGGCCCGCACGGGCGCAAGCGCATCTGGGCATCCGCCGAGGATGACGTCCCCCGGGCCAAGCGTCGTGTACCTGGTCAGGTACACCAACTGGTCTATCACGCCGCGCACAAGGCCGGCGGTGGATCCGCTTGCGACAGTCTCGCCATCGATGATCACCCGCACGCCGCGCGCATCCAGGTCGGTCAGATCGGTATCGATCCACGGGCCGAGCGGCGTGTATCCGTCGCCGTTCTTCGACTGCGTGAGCAACGTGTCGATCTCGTTCTGGTCGGCGGCGGTGACATCGTTGCCGATCGTCAGTCCGAAGACGGCTTCTAGCGCGTTGCTGCGCGTGAGATTGCGCGCGTGCCGGCCGATGACGACGGCCAGTTCGCCTTCCACGTTCGTGGTTCCCAATCGCTCATCGACGACAATGGCGTCGCCCGGGCCAACGACGGTGCGCGCGGATTTGAGAAAGGCTTGCGCCGGCAACCCGACGCCCGCCGGCGCCGCGTTGTGTGCCATCCCAAGAACAACCTGAGGCAGGCTCGGGCTGAGCAACCGCGCTGTCTTCATCGAGACCGCGATCGGGGTGTCACGCGGCCCGCCCTCTGATGCCCGGGCGAACGGGTCGCCCTCGATGGCGCGCCATTCCTCGCCATCTTCGCGCGCAAAGCGTTGGCCTGCCTGTGTTTCAATACGCGCAAAACGCATCGTGTTACTTTCCCTCTTTCTTGTCGGCATCCTGCTTGTCGGGACGGGCCTTGTCGGGACCGTAGCTCGCCGCGTCAGTGGTGAGTGTCTGGATGCCATACAGGCTCGTGGATGCGGCGATGAACAGGTGCCGTCCGTCCGGTCCACCGAAGCAGACGTTTGCGACCGTCTCTTCGACGGCGATGGACCCGAGCCATGTACCCGCATGGTCGAACACGTGAACTCCGTCGCCGGCGGATGTCCACAGATTGCCGTCGACGTCGATCCGGAATCCGTCGGAGACGCCATGGGGGACGTTCACGAACGCCCGGCCGTTCTTGCATCGCCCGTCGACCACGTCGTAAGCGCGGATGTGCTTGCCGTTGTAGCTGCCGACCTCAGCGGCGGTGTCGGAGACATACAGAATGGAGCCATCCGGCGAGAACGCGAGCCCGTTCGGGTGGAACATGTCTGTCACCACCGGCAACAGGCTGCCTGAGGCCGGGTCGAAACGGAACACGTAGCAATCGCCGTATTCGCGCTCGCCAGGGTGCCCCTCAACCGGAATGGTGATGCCGTATGGCGGGTCGGTGAACCACACGCTGCCGTCTGGCGCGACGATCACGTCGTTCGGAGAGTTCAGGCGAACACCGTTGTATGAATCGACGAGGCTGGTGACAGCGCCTTGGTCGTCACGCTCGACGCGACGCCTGCCGTGCGAGCACTGGATGACCGTGCCATCGGTGTCGAGGGTTCGGCCGTTGGTGAACTCGGCGTCTGCGGCATAAACGGAGGTCGACCCGTCAACGGTGGAGTACTGCATGATGCGGTTGCCCGGGATGTCGCTCCAGCGCACTGTGGCCGATTCAGGCATCCACACCGGCCCCTCAGACCAGGTAGCCCCTGTCGCAAGCTTCGTCAGCGTGGCCGTCGCCGGAATCAGATCGTCGAGACCGCTGACCGCTGCCTGGCGATCGAGCGCCTGCCCTACATCCATGGTCACCTCCGTATCACCTCCGTTGATGAGAACAACTACAGCATCGCAGAACACCGCTGGCGGCGGCGGGTGCTGGGTTTCGAACAGTCTTGCATGGAACCCGATGGGCTGCTCGCTATCGAAAATGGCACAGCCGTTGATAGCGTCGATGCATGGAGGACAACGCATGCAGATCGTGACGGCCGAGGACATCCGGGCATCCTTCATCAACTGCTCGAAGGGCGAAGCCGAACGCATCTGGGTGCCGCGCGATCTCGCTGAGCGGCCGTGGGGCCACCTCGATTTTCTCGGTTGGCGTGATCCGGGTGCACCACAGCGCAACTACGTCGTGACGGAACGGGATGGCGCTCTCGTCGGCGTCGCGCTTCGCTCTGCTCCAGGCGTTCCGGCCAGGGTGGGCATGTGCTCGCTGTGTTTGACGACACATCCGGGCGACGGGGTGTCGCTGATGACCGCGCACAAGGCAGGCGAGTCTGGACGCAGGGGAAATTCGGTCGGCATACCGATCTGCACCGACCTTGGCTGTTCGCTCTACGTGCGGCAGAAGAAGCAGCCGATGCTCGGCGGGCGGCTGAATGAAACGCTGTCGATCGACGAGCAGATCCGACGCGTGCGCCACAATGTGCTCGGGTTCATCGCATCGGTGGAGGCGTGATGTGTCGTGATGGTGGTGCGTCTCACGTTCCGGCGCTGCACGGCGTTTACCTGGTATGAACGAGAACCTGAGCGAATCGAGGCAGGTCGTGTATGACCGTCACGCCAGCGTCAGCACGGCGATCGGCGATCTCACCTTCGTCGCATCAGACGACGCACTGATCGGCATCTATTTTCCGCAGCACTGGGTCGGGTTGGAGCGCGCGAATCGGGGCGTGGAAGTGCACGCACACGACGATCCGGTGATATCGGATGCCGCCGCCCAGCTGAACGAATACCTGGCAGGCGAGCGCACGACCTTCACGATCAAGACGGCTGCGGAGGGTGACGAGTTCCAGAAGCGCGTGTGGGCAATCCTGGAAGAGATCCCATTCGGGCAGACGGTCACGTACGGTGACATCGCCGAGAAGCTCGGAGAGAAATCCCTGGCGCGCGTCGTCGGCAAAGCGGTCGGCTCGAACCCGCTGTCGATCATTGTGCCGTGCCACAGGGTCGTCGGCGCAGGGGGAAAGCTCACCGGATACGCCGGCGGGCTCGAGCGCAAGCAGCACCTGCTTGCGCTCGAGGAACCAGCCGCTGTCGCGGCATCCAGACTCTTCTGAGCCGCACTCTTCTGACTCGCGCCTGTCTTGGCCGCGAGCTAGGCGGGCCGGACGGTGTAGTTGCCGGCGAAAAGCACGTCGGGGTCGTAGCTGCGCTTCAGCTCGGCCAGGCGCGCGTATGTGCTCGGCGGGTAGACCGCTGCAACATCGCGCTCGTTCGCCGACGTCATGAAGTTCGCGTACGCACCGCCGACATGCGGAGCGAGCCGCTGCCAAATCGCGTCAAGCGCTGGCCGTGCAGCGTCAATGACCGCAGGTGGACCGGCAATCGTCGTCATGAACATCAATTCGGCCTGCCGGTGCACATACGCCGTGGCATCCGCGGCGACGCGGGACACCGCGCCGCCGACGCTACGTACCGCCAGGAACGGTGAACCTGGCTGAGCGGCGACCTCGGTGAGGATTCGAAGCGTATCGGCCACGGAGTCCCGCTCGACGAACGCACTTCTGGTCACGAACTGCAATCCAGGCGGAGGTGTACCGCCGTCGACGAGGATGTCCACGTAGGGCTTCAGTGCGATGTCGTCCTTGATCACAGTGCCAAGACGACGGATCGGGTCGACGGCCGCGGCCATCAATTCGGCACTGTCACCGTCGAATGCGATGTGCAGCTCGACCGGGGCATCTGGACCGGCGAACGGATTGGCGAATTCGGCAACAGAAGTGAGTTCCTCAGGTGCGACACGAAGGTGCTCCGCCCAGCCCTGCAGCACGGCATTCGCCTCTGCAGCCGGAAACGCGATCGTGCCGAAGTACACGTCGGTCGTTGGATGCGCGCGGAATTCGAACGCTGTCACCACGCCGAAGTTCCCGCCGCCTCCCCTGATCCCCCAGAACAGCTCGGCGTTCTGTTCTGTGCTCGCGTGCACCAGGTTTCCGTCGGCCGTGACGACATCCGCGGCCACCAGGTTGTCGAGCGCGAGCCCGTGTTTCCTGACTTTCCAGCCGATTCCGCCGCTCAACGTCAGTCCGCCGACCCCAACGCTCCTGGTGTCTCCTGCGGAGATCGCCAGAGAATGCCCGGCAAGCACAACCCCGACCTGCCCCCAGGTTGCGCCGCCGCCCACGCGAACCACGTGGCGCTCGGAATCGATGATGTCCACGTCGGCCAACCGGGTGAGGTCGATTACAACTCCGCCATCATTGGTGCCGAAGCCGGCGAAGCTGTGCCCGCCGCCGCGAACAGCCAGCGCGAGCCCGGCGTCCGCTGCGAATCTGACCGCTGCCCGCACACCGTCTACACTCTCCGGACGCAGAACGTACGCCGGATGGCCTGCGGCAAGTTTGACATTGCTGACCAGCTCGTATTCCATGTCGCCCGGCTGGATGATGTCGCCGTCGAAGCCTCCACGTAGCATCTGACCGGTTAATGTCATGACATTTCTCCCTACTGAGTTCTCGTGATCGTGTGCGACCGGGGCGGTCGTCTCGACCGGCCGCGATCGGCCGCACACTGATCTGACGAGATAGCTCAACGGGGTGTGAGGTCAGGCTGGGCTGGCCTCCGCCTCGACAGCATCATCGTCGCCGACGCGGTCGGCATCGGTCGCGGGACCCTCATGCACGGCTTCTTCTTCGTCCAGGTCGGTAGCAGCTTGTTCGAACTGGGAGTTGTACAACCGCCAGTACGCGCCCTCACGTTGAATGAGTTCGGAGTGCGTACCCTGCTCCACGATGTCGCCTGACTCCATCACCAGGATCAAGTCGGCGTCGCGGATCGTGGACAAGCGGTGCGCGATCACGAACGACGTGCGCCCGTGGCGCAGCGCTGCCATCGCCTGCTGCAGCAATAGTTCGGTGCGGGTGTCAACGGAGCTGGTCGCCTCGTCCAGGATGAGCACGCTCGGCCCGGCCACGAAAGCCCGAGCGATCGTGATCAGCTGCTTCTCGCCTGCGGACACGTTCGACGCCTCCTCGTCGAGCACCGTGTCGTAGCCATCTGGCAGTGAGTGCACGAAGCGATCGACGTATGTGGTCTTCGCCGCGGCGAGGACCTCGTCGTCCGTTGCATCCTGCCGCCCGTAACGGATGTTCTCCCTGATCGTTCCGCCGAACAGCCACGGGTCCTGCAGCACCATGCCGGTGCGTGCACGAACGTCGTGCCTGCGCAGGTCGGCGATGTTCTGACCGTCAAGCAGGATGCGCCCGCCGTTCAGCTCGTAGAAGCGCATGATCAGGTTGACGAGCGTGGTCTTTCCCGCGCCGGTCGGACCGACGATAGCGACCGTCTGCCCAGGTTTGACCGAAAAGCTCAGGTCTTTGATGAGCGGGCGCTCAGGTGTGTATGAGAATTGCACGTTCTCGAACACGATCGTGCCAGCACCGTTCGCCGGCGCAGGAGCATCCGCATCGTCCGCACCCTGTTCGTCGGCGTCAAGCAGCTCGAAAACGCGCTCGGCCGATGCCGTGCCGGACTGCACAACCGCTGCCATCCCACCCAGCTCAGACAGCGGCTGCGTGAACTGCTGCGAGTACTGAATGAAGGCTTGAACGTCACCGAGACGCAGCTGCCCGCTCGTGACCATGAGGCCACCGAGCACCGCGATGCCGACATATGTGAGGTTTCCGACGAACATCATCGCAGGCATCATGATGCCGGAGAGGAACTGCGCCTTGAACGACGCGCGATACAACTCCTGGTTCTCCGCCTTGAACTTGGTCAGCGCATCCTGCTCACGGCCGAAGACCTTCACAAGAGCGTGACCGGAGAACGACTCCTCGACCCTGGCGTTCAGTCTTCCGACCTTGCGCCACTGGATGCCGAATGCCTTCTGCGACTTGGGTCCGATGACGCCGAAGATCACGGCCATCAACGGAAGGCTGACGAGCGTCACGAGCGCGAGCTGCCATGAGATCGAGAACATCATCACAAGCACGCCGACGACGGTGAGCACGCTGGTCAGCACATTCGACAGCGACTGCTGCATCGTTTGGGTGATGTTGTCGATGTCGTTGGTCACGCGCGAGATGAGCTCGCCGCGCTGCACCTTGTCGAAATAGCTGAGCGGCATGCGGTTGATCTTGGTCTCGACGTCTTCGCGCAGCTTGAACATCGTGGTCATCATGATCGCGTTGATCACATAGCCCTGCAGCCAACTGAGAATGGATGCTGCGAAGTAGAGGCCAAGAACCAGAATGAGAACCTGAGACAGGCGCACGAAGTCGACGCCCTGCCCGGGGTGCACCCCGGCCGTTGCGACGATATTCGCGAGATCCCCCTGCCCGGATTTGCGCAGATTCTCGACCACCTGGGCCACGGTCGCGCCCTCTGGAAGGCTCTTGGAGATCACACCGGCGAAGATGATGTTCGTGGCCTCGCCGAGAACCTTCGGCGCGATCACCGTCAGCACGACGCCAATGGCACCGAGGAACGAGACGAACGTGAACGCGACGGCGTGCGGCTTCAGCAGGCCGAGCAGTCGCCCGAAGCTTTTCCCGAAGTTCTGCGCCTTCCCTGGCTTGACGCTCGACCAGTCGTCAGCGCCGAGCCTGGCCTGCTCGGCGAGCTCGAGCTCGAGTTGCTCTTCCTCGGACAGCGGTGTCGGAGTGCTCGTGGTCATGATTGCGCCTCCACTGACAACTGGGACTCAACGATCTCGCGATACGTCCCGCACGTCTCGACAAGCTCGGCGTGTGTTCCGAGGCCGACCATCTTGCCGTCGTCGAGCACCACGATCCGGTCGGCGTCGACAATGGTTGAGACACGCTGAGCCACGACGATCTTGGTTACCCCTGGCAGCTCACGCCAGAGCGCCTGCCTGAGCCGAGCATCCGTCGTCAGGTCGAGCGCCGAGAACGAGTCGTCGAAGACGAGAACCTCTGGAACGTGCACAATGGCGCGAGCGATCGCGAGCCGCTGCCGCTGCCCGCCAGAAACGTTCGTGCCGCCCTGAGCGATCCGCGCATTCAGGCCGCCATCCATGTCGGCGACGAAGTCGCGGCCCTGCGCGATTTCAAGAGCGCGCCAGAGTTCTTCGTCTGTGGCGTCCTCCCGCCCGAACCGCAGGTTGGATGCGACGGTCCCCGTGAACAGGAACGGGCGCTGCGGCACAAGTCCGATGCTGTTCCACAGAACGTCGAGATCTGCCTGTCGAACGTCAACGCCTCCCACCTTGACGCTTCCGCCTGTCACGTCGAACAGGCGGGGAATGAGCGAGATAAGGGTTGTCTTTCCTGCACCGGTCGAGCCGACGACTGCCACGGTCTCTCCACGATCTGCGCGGAACGACACGTCGTCGAGCACCGGATGCTCCGCGCCAGGGTATGTGAATGTCGCGCCGTCGAACTCAACTGTGCCGGGGGCAGTGAATTGCGTGACGGGGTTGTTTGGCCGCGTGAGCGTCGATTGGCTTGCGAGCACCTCGCTGATGCGCTCGGCGCTCACCGCTGCGCGCGGAATCATGATGGTCATGAAGCTCGCCATGAGAACGCCCATCAGGATCTGCATGATGTACGCCATGAACGCGAACAGCGTTCCGACCTGAATGTCACCGTTGTCGACGCGGATGCCGCCGAACCAGATGACGCCGACGACCGTCACGTTCAGAACGAGCATCGCAAGCGGGAACAGCAGAACGAACAGTTCGCCGACGCGGCGGCCGATCATCATGATGTCGTGGTTTGCTCCGCGGAACCGCTTCGTCTCGATGTCTTCACGCACAAACGCTCGCACAACGCGGATGCCCGTGAGCTGCTCCCGCATGATGCGGTTCACCCTGTCGAGCGTCTTCTGGTACGCGCGGAACAGTGGAACCATTCGGCCGATGATGAGTGTCGCGAGGATCAGCAGAGCAGGAACGGCAACGGCGATCAACCAGCTGAGGCCGACATCCTGACGCAGCGCCATGATGATGCCGCCGATCGCGAGCAACGGAGCGGTGACGAGCATCGTCGCACCCATCATGGCGAGCATCTGCACCTGCTGCACGTCGTTTGTGTTGCGGGTGATGAGCGAGCCTGGACCGAACTGCGAAACCTCTCGCTCGGAGAATCCGCTGACGCGCTCGAATACGCCGTCGCGAATGTCGCGGCCCATCAGCATGGCGGCCTTCGCCGCGAAGTATGTCGCGATGATCGAGCATGCGATCTGCCCGAACGAGATGCCAAGCATCATGACGCCGGTGGACCAGATGTAGTCGACGTCGCCCTTTGCCACACCCTTGTTGATGATGTCGGCGTTCAGGCTGGGCAGGTAGAGGGATGCCATGGCCGACGCGAACTGGAATAGCAGCACGCCGGCCAGAAGCCATCGGTATGGCTTCAGGTAACTGATGAGGAGTTTTCCGAGCATGATCTCTTTCGATTTTGTCGGTCGTCGATCATGGCGGGCAGCGCACAAGACGACCGTTGGCTTGACCTTGGCCGGTATGGGGGAATAGGTTCAGCACGACCCACACGTTGCATTAAGGGTCGGTAGAACCGAGCATGGTCGCACCCTCTGACACCTGAGGGTTGGCTGCGATCTCAATACGCCAAGCAAGAAAATTGGACAGCTTCCAATCATGGCATCCATGCGCCTGCGGCGTCAACGACGCATGCGTTTCATTGCATCCGCTGCGATGTCTGCTTGTGTATCCAACCAGTTCAGCACGGATGCCTGGTGTTCGTTCAACGCTGGCGGCGGGTCATGCCTGACCCTGGTCGTCTCCACCTCTGCTCCACCGACGTTTTCGAAGAAGCGCAGCGGCGGCCCCGGCAGAGTGATCGGGCCAAGAACCGAGTGATCGACCTCGACCAGCAACCCCTGCGACGCGACCTGGTCCCAGGCGTAGACCTCATCGAGCGTGCGCACGCGCCCGGCGGGGACGCCGGCACGGTCGAGAAGTGCAAGGAGTTGTTCGGCAGAGTGCGCAGCGAACACATGCTCGATGATGCCGATGAGCTGGGCGCGATGCGTCACCCGCTCCGAGTTGGTCGCAAACCCTGGCGCAGTGGAATCAAGCCCGAACGCGTCGCAGAACCGCTGCCACAGACTCTGGCTTCCGACGCTGATCTGCACGGCGCCGTCCTGACAGGCGAAGAGCCCGTACGGCGCGATCGACGGATGGTGGTTGCCCTGCGCATGCGGCACTTCTTCTGCGACGGTGGCGCGCGTGCCCTGGAATGCGTGCACTCCGACGAGGGCGGCGAGCAGCGAGGTGCGCACCACTTCTCCACGTCCGGTCGCCTGTCTGCGATGCAGGCTGGCAAGCACCCCGTATGCGCCATAGATGCCAGCGAGCAGGTCGCCGATCGGCACGCCGACCCGCTGAGGGTCATCCTCGCCCGATCCGGTCAACGACATCAAGCCGGATTCGCCCTGGGCGATCTGGTCGTACCCGGCTCGGCCTCCCTCTGGGCCATCGTGCCCGAAACCGGTGATCGAGAGGATGACAAGGCGCGGGTTCAGCTCATGCAGCCGCCCGGTAGACAGCCCGAGTCGTGTCATGACACCGGCGCGAAAATTCTCCACAAGAACGTCGGCTCGTGACACAAGACGCTCCAACGTCCGCCTGCCATCGGCCGACTTCAGGTCAAGGCAGATCGATTCCTTGTTGCGATTGGCAGACAGGAAGTACGTCGCCTGCGGGTCGTCGTCATCACCGACGAACGGCGGTCCCCAGCCGCGCGCGTCATCGCCGGTTCCCTCGGCCTCGACCTTGATCACGCGTGCGCCTAGATCGCCGAGCATCATCGCCGCATGCGGCCCGGCGAGTGCCCTGCTCAGGTCGACGACAACCAGCCCGGCCAGGGGCCCTGGCGCCTGGTCGTCCGCCCGGCGCACCGCATCCGCAGTCACTGGATCGCGACCCGATCCAGGAACACCGTGTTGTCGCCGGCGTTCACACCTCTGAACTCGATCGTGTGCTGCCCGGCAGTCGTTGTGAAGCTTGGCGTCGTGAACGACTGGAACCCGCCACCGGATGGCGGAGCGAACGGCGACGCGTTGACCTTCGCGCCATCAATGTAGAAGTCGAGTGCCTGCGCACCGCCGTTGTTCGTGCGCTGATCGACGGCGAACGTCACGGTGTGGGCACCTGCCGAGACGTTCAGCTCCTGCTTCGCTGAACCCGTTCCCTGAATAAACGCAGTCTGCTGCTCCTCCGCGGCCCCCT
>Ga0164242_10007549_pt1 | contig 11891 bp, 11 predicted proteins | sample OricomgcompostMG_FD_108783 | JGI IMG/M metagenome (GOLD analysis project Ga0164242, IMG submission 108783) | Miracle-Growth compost microbial communities from Emeryville, California, USA - Original compost - Miracle growth compost (MG) ... | reverse complement strand
ATCGGAACGCGATCGGAAACGACCGACCCCCAGACCGATTACGTCCAGGCTCGACACTGATCATCATCATTCCGTTTCCCCACCCGCACCAGAACTGTCTCACGACCATCCTGGCGACCTGGGTCGAACGGAGGCCGGAGTACCGACGTGAGGCAAAGGCTGTGCGAACTGGAGCAAGGATGTTTGCCGTCGCCGTTGCCTCACTTTGACCCGTCCCTGCTCCCGCTCGGCCCCGCCCCCTGTACGAACGCCGGCGGCTTGTACGAACGCCGGCGGGAGCGTACGAGCTCGGCCGGGTCAGTCGGTCCGAGGCCTCGGAGGGGCGGAACCGCCGGTCGCTAGGCGCATCAGATCGGTGTCGAGGTCGATCTCGGTCTCGGTGCCGCCGGCGCTGCCGTAGCTGTGCTGGTAGCGGTGCCAGGAGGCTTCCTTGATCTTGGTCGCGAGTTCGGCCTCGATCAGCAGCACCAGCTCGGTCGCGGCCCGGTCGATGCGCTTGGCCAGGTCGTCGGTGCTCCAGTCCTCGCTCGCGGCGAAGAGTGAGGTCGGCACCGACAGCGTCCGGAGGTAGGCGAACTGCGACCGCAGTTGATCATCGACCACCAGCGCATGCCGGGCCGTCCCGGCTGTGGCCGCGAGGATCACCGGCTTGGCGATCAGCAGATCGTTGTCCAGCGACTGGAAGAACGACGTGAAGAGTCCGCTCGGGCCGGCTTTGTAGACCGGGGTGCTGACAATCAGACCGTCGGCCCGACCGAGCGCTTCGACGGCGTCGGTCATCTTCGGACCCAGCAGCTGCGAGGTGATCGCCGTCCCGATCTCCGGAGCCAGTTCGCGCAGACTGATCGTGGTGATCAGCACCGTGTTCCCGCGTTCCCGGGCGAGGGTCGCGACCCGATCGGCCGTACGGTCGGCGAGCAGCCGGGTCGACGACGGGTCGCTCGTCCCGCCGCTCACCACGGCCAGGTGATAGGTCCGGCCGACCGGCTGTCGGTCACTGGCGTTGGTCATCGTGGGTGTTCCTTGCTGCAAGCTTGCGGCAGATCGATTCGAGTTGACGCAATTCGTCCTGGTCAAGAGTGGCACCGACGGTCCGGGCGACGCCGACCGCATGCCGGCCACCGATCGCGCGCTGGCGATCGGCGCCCAGGTCGGTCAGGGACAACCGTACGCTGCGGCCGTCCTGCGCGTCCTTCGTCCGCTCCACCAGCCCGCGCTCGACGAGGCGGTCGACCATCCGCGACAACGCCGGCTGGCTGAGCAGCACGTTGCGGTGCAGTTCGCTCGGTCGGATCGGGCCACCGCACTTGGACAGCGTGTAGAGCACGTCGTACTCCCGCATGCTGATCCCGTCCCAGACGTCCTGGGCGTCCAGTTCCTTGATCAACACCGCATGTGCGGTCAGCAACGCTTCCCAGGCGTCATTGGCCAAGCGGCTCTTGGAGACCATGATCAGCTTTCCGACCTGCTCAGACGATGCTCGGATAGGTGACCTGGACATCCTCGCTGTCCTGGTAGGGCGAGGCGCCGGTGACATTGTCGCCGCGGTTGGCGTTCGGCCGCGGCTGCCGGGCCGGTTGATCACCGTACTTGGCCTTGACCAGGCTCTCGTGGGTCGGCGCGTCCGCGGACTCCGGATCCTTGCGGGACTCGAGCTCCTTGCGCAGCACCGGGACGACCTCCTCGCCCAGCAGGTCGAGCTGGTTGAGCACGGTCTTCAACGGCAGGCCGGCGTGGTCCATCAGGAACAACTGGCGCTGGTAGTCGCCGAAGGTGTCGTGGAATGTCAACGTCTTCTCGATCACTTCCTGCGGGCTGCCGACGGTCAGCGGCGTCATCTGGCTGAAGTCCTCGAGGCTCGGGCCGTGGCCGTAGACCGGCGCCTCGTCGAAGTAGGGTCGGAATTCGGCGTACGCGTCCTGGGACTTCTTGGCGATGTAGGCCTGACCGCCCAGTCCGACGATCGCCTGCTTCTTCGTCCCGTGGCCGTAGTGCTCGAACCGCTGCCGGTAGAAGTTGATCAGCCGCAGCGAGTGCGACGTCGGCCAGAAGATGTGGTTGGCGAAGAAGCCGTTGCCGTAGAAGGCTGCCTGCTCGGCGATCTCCGGGGTCCGGATCGAGCCGTGCCAGACAAAGGGCGGTACGTCGTCCAGCGGCCGGGGTGTGGAGGTGAAGCCCTGCAGGGCCGTCCGGTACTGGCCCTCCCAGTCCACCACGTCCTCGCGCCACAGCCGGTGCAGCAGGTTGTAGTTCTCCAGCGCCAGCGGCAATCCCTGACGGATGTCCTGTCCGAACCACGGGTAGACCGGTGCGGTGTTGCCGCGGCCGATCATCAGATCCATCCGTCCCTTCGACACGTGCTGGAGCATCGCGTACTCCTCGGCGATCCGGACCGGGTCGTTGGTCGTGATCAAGGTCGTCGCGGTCGTGACGATCAAGCGCTTGGTCGTTGCCGCGATCGCGGCCAGCAGGGTGGTGGGGGAGGACGAGAAGAACGGCGGGTTGTGGTGCTCGCCGATCGCGAACACGTCCAGGCCGACCTCCTCGGTCTTCTGGGCGATCCTGATCACCGCGTCGATCCGCTCCGCTTCGCTCGGCGTCACACCGGACACCGGGTCGCGGGTGATGTCGCTGTCCGAGAAGATTCCGAACTGCATCACTGTCTCCCTTGCTGGTAGCACATGGTCCACCATATTTCATGCGTTTGCATGTATCAACGAGGATCGGTCCCCGTTATTCCCGGGGAGCGGGAGATGGGTCGAACGTCAGTCGAAGAGCAACACCAACCGGCCGCGTACGCCACCGGCCTCGAAGCGCCGGTGCGCCTCGGCAGCCTGCTCGGCCGGATAGGTGTCGGCCACTCGCAGCGTGATGACGCCGGACTCGGCCTGCTCGCGTAGCCGGTCGAGGGCGGCGTGATCGCGGGCGTGCTCGCGGACCAGGACCGGCTGCACCCGCAAGCCGCGCCGGCCGTCGCCGGTGTAGCCACGCACCGTCGCTACCGCACCATCGTCCTTGACCGCGGGCAACGCCAGCTCCCCGAGCAGGGCGCCGTCGGCCAGGCCGTCGACACCCTGGGGATATTCGGCGCGGACCCGGTCGGCGAAGTCGTCACCCCGCGGCAGCACCAGATCCGCGCCGAAGCCGCGGACCAGGTCGACGTCGGACTCCTTGGCATCGGCGACCACCACCAGTCCGTCCGCCTTGGCCAACTGGATCACGTAGCCGCCGAAGGCTCCTGCAGCGCCGGTCACGGCGAGCACCTGCCCCGGTTGCAGCCCCAGTTGATCAAGGGCGGCACGAGCGGTCAGCCCGTTCATCGGCAGTGTCGAAGCTTCGATTTCGCTTGCCCCGTGGGGAATCCGCACCACCGACTCCGCCGGCAACACCAGGTCGGCTCGGTAGCCGCCGTGCTGTCCGGACGGTACGACGATCGCCATCACCTGATCACCGATCGCAAGATCGGTGCTGACGTCGCCGGCGATCTCGGTCAGCACGCCGGCCACATCCATGCCGGGCACGTCGGCCTCGTCCTCGGGGTGTCCGGACTCGGATCGCTGCCCGGCCCGCAGTCCGGTGTCGGTCGGGTTGATCGCCGCTGCGGTCACCGAGATTCGCACGGTCCCCGGTGCAAGCTCCTCGGCCGGCAGATCGAGAACCTGCAACTTCTCCGGGCCGCCGTATTCGGTCACTCCGATCGCTGTGGTCATGGCTTCACCCTGTACCCACGCCCGCTGCTGCCGAAGCCCGGGGATCGCGTACCCCGGGTCAGGCGCGCAGCTGCTCAGCCGTTCAGTCGCTCAGTCGCTCCAGGGCCGCCCGGACAGCGGCGGTCGTTCGGGCGCGGTCACCGGTGGCCAGAAGGTCGAGCATGGCACCGCGTAGCACGGCGAGCACGGCCGTCCGCCGGGCGACGCCCACGCGGGTGCGCCGCTCCCGCCCGGGTTGCGCGTCGGCGAGGACGGTGAGCCAGTCCTCGACCGTCGTCCGCGCGAAGTCGGCCCACGGACCGTCCGGCTCGGTCAGGGACCGGCCGAAGATCTCGACCCAGAGGGTGAGCAGTCCGCGGTGATCAGGGTCAGCCAGCCAATCCCACACGCGTTCGGCCACGGCCACCAGGTCGGTGCCCTCCTTGCTGTCCCGGAGCTCCTGCAGAAACCTGAGCTCGTCCTGCCGGGCCCGATCGAGGACGGCTCGGACCAGACCGTCCTTACTGCCGAAGAGGAACAGGAGCACCCGCGGACTCGAGCCGATCGCCGCTGCCAGCGGGCGAAGTGACAGACCGGCGAGCCCGTGCTCGAGAACGTAGGCATATCCGGCCTCGAGCAGCTCGGTACGGCGAGCCGACGGGGTTGAGTCGCTCTGGGTCATCTGCCTAGCATGTCACTGACACGAGTGTTTCAGTAGCAGGATCCCTGGGAGACTTCACATGACAGCAGATGAATCGGTCGGCGCACTGACGATCCGCAGGCTCGGCACGCCGGGTGATCTCGGCTGGATGATCATGGCCCATGGCGAGCTGTACGCCGAGGAGTTCGGCTGGGACGCCGGCTTCGAGGCGTTGGTCGCCCGGATCGTCGCCGACTTCGCCGGGTCGGCGGATGTCGGGCGGGAAGCCGGCTGGATCGCCGAGCTGGACGGCCGCCGGGTCGGCTGCGTCCTCTGCGTCGCCGATCACGACAGACCGGACACGGCCAAGCTGCGGATCCTGTTGGTGGCGCCGTCGGCCCGGGGCCACGGCCTCGGCGGCCGACTCGTCGACGCCTGTGTCGAATTCGCCCGCGCAGCCGGCTACGCCCGGCTGGAGCTGTGGACCAATGACGTCCTGACCGCTGCGCGGAGAATCTATCGGTCCCGCGGTTTCGTCCGCGGTACGCAGGAACCGCACCACAGCTTCAGTAAGGACCTGGTCGGCGAGTCCTGGTCGCTCACCCTTGCATCGTGATCGCGGACTCCGGCGGCTCGCCGGGCCCGTCGAGACTCAGCCACAGCACCACAGTCGGTGCCGGCGCGGAGCCGGTCGTCGGTGCGTCCAGCCCCAGTGCCGCGATGGTGTACGGATCGATCCGTACGTCGACCGGTGCCGTCGCGCCCGCGGCCAGCTCGACGGCGGTGAAGCCGAGCAGCACCGCCTGTCGCGGCAGCAGTCCGGGAGTCCTGCTCCGGCCGTACAGCTGCACGATCTGCCGGCCCTCCCGGCCGGAGTTGTTGGTCAGGTCTGCTGACACGACAGCATCGGCGAGGTCCGGCCCACCGCTGTTGCGGGGCACGCCGAGCGACCACGTCGCGTAGCCGAGACCCGAGCCGAAGCGGAACAGTGCCGACGACTCGATGTCGGCATACCGCCGGGTCGCGCCGAGGCGTTCGTTGTAGGCCACCGGAAGACTTGCACCGGTCCGCGGCAGCGAGACCGGCAGCCGGCCGACCGGCTCCCGGTCGCCCATGATCAACTCGGTGATCAACCGACCTCCGTCGGGTCCGGGATAGCCGGCCCACACCAGCGCCTTGCTGTGATCGATGACGCCCTGCAGGCCGAGCGGGCGGCCCGAGATGATCACGGTGATGATCGGTGTTCCGGTTGCGGCGACCGCCTCGACCAGCTGCTGCTGGGCCGCGGGCAGCGCCACCTCCGCGATGTCGACGCCCTCGCCTCCGGTGGCGGCGACCGCTCCGGTGAGCTCGGCGGCACCGTTGTCGGCGAACGTGTCGGCATAGTGCCGGACGCTGCTCCCGCCCAGCACCATGATCACCAGGTCGGCGGCATCAGCCGCCGACACCGCGCGGTCCAGGCCGCCCGGAAGCGGTTCGGTCAGCAAGCTGCCCGGTTCATGATCAACCAGCTCCGTGCCGAGTCGGTCACGCAGACCGGCCAGCACGGTCGTCCCGGCGCCGTCCGGCAACGGCGGAACGTAGTCACCGAGCAGGCAGTCACGATCATCGCCGTTCGGCCCGATGACCGCGATCCGTCCCGGCATGTCAAGGGGCAGCAGCTGATCGTCGTTGATCAGCAGCACCGGGGTCGCCGCCACAAGATCATCCGTCGACCACGGGGCGGGGAAGACCGGCAGCGGGGCGGGTGGATCGAGCAGACCGAGCTCGATCTTGACCCGGAGCACCCGCGCGCAGGCACGGTCGATGAGTGCCTCGTCGATCAGCCCGGCGCCGACCGCCTCATCCAAGAAGAGATACGCCTCGTCGCACAGGCTCAGATCGACACCCGCCCGCAGCGCGACCGCGGCCGTCTCGACCGCGGACGAGGTGGTCCGGCCGAGTTGATCAATAGCACCGAGGTCGGCCATCACGATCCCGCCGAAACCCCACCGGTCCCGCAGCAGCCCAGTCAGCAGCCATTCGTTGGCCACGCACGGGATCCCGTCGATCTCGTTGTAGGCAGCCATCACCCCGACGGCTCCGGCGTCGATCCCGGCCCGGACGGCAGGCAGGTGGAGCTCGTCGAGTTCGCGTGGCCCGATCGGCGCGCCGGCGCCGTTGCGGCCGCCGACCGCCGCACCCTGGCCCGCGAAGTGCTTCAGCACCACGCCGACGCCGGGCTCGGATCGCAATCCATGCACCTGGGCCGCGGTGAATCGCGCCGCCAGCAGCGGGTCCTCGCCGAAACACTCCTCGGACCGGCCCCAGCGCGGGTCGCGGAGCAGGTCGAGCCCCGAGGCGAGGGCGATGTGTGCACCGCGGGTCCGGAGCTCCTGGCCGACGTGGGCGAACGCCTCGGTGAGCAGCTCAGGGCGCCAGCTCGCAGCGCTGGCCAGGTTGGTCGGCAGCAGCGTGCCGCCCAGCGCCTGGTGGCCATGCGGCGCTTCCTCGACGATCAGCGCCGGGATGCCGAGCCGCGAGGACGCCACCACCCGCTCCTGCACGATCGCTGTGATCTCGGCTGACGCTGCCGGATCGGCGCCGGTGGTCCAGTCCCGGCCGGACCAGGCGTCGGCGCGCAACAGCCCGTAGATCGCTCCCAGCCCACCGAAGCGCTCGAGCTCGGAATCGAGGGTCGTGGTCAGCGTCACCTCCGGGCCACGCCGCTGCCACAGCTGCCAACCGAGTGGCCGCTGGTTGAGCTGGCCGATCTTCTCCGTCAGTGTCATCCGGGAGATCAGGTCGGCGACCCTGGTCCCGACGTCCAGGCTGCTGTCGCGATACGGCTCGATGCTGCCCGATGGCGAGTTGATCATGGTGGACCAACCTACGTGATCAGTTGTCGGCGAGCAGTGACCGGGCGACCGCGCCGGTTTGTGCGCCGTAGCCGGCACCGAAGATCACCGTGTGGACCAGCAAGGGGAAGAGCTGATGCAGCCCGACCCGGCGTTGCCAGCCCGCGGCGAGCGGGTGCACCTGCTGGTAGGCGTCCAGCACGACAGAAAGATGCGGAAGGCCGAAGAGTGCCAGCATCGCCAGATCGGTCTCGCGATGCCCGCCGTACGCTGCCGGGTCGATCAGCACCGCCCCGTCATCGGCCCAGAGCACATTGCCGGACCAGAGATCACCGTGCAGCCTGCTCGGCGGCTCGGCGGCTCGGCGGGCCCGGCGAGATCGGGCAACCGGTCGATCACCTGCTCGACTGCGCGACGATCATGGTCGCTGATCGTCCCGGCCGCCACGGCCCGGTCCAGGAACGGCCGCAATCGTGCCCGGGCGTAGAAGTCCGGCCAGTCCGTTGCCCCGGATCCGGCCGGCAGTGTCTCCGAGGCGATCATGCTGTCCACCTCGCGTCCGAAGGCGGGGGAGCCGGCGTCGTGGGTGATCGCCAACCGCCGCCCGAAGTCGGCGGCTGTCCGTGGCGACGGCCTGTGCGGCACGATCCGTTCCAGCACCAGCAGCTCGGGTCCGGCCGCCAGCACTGCTGCGGTCCGGACCCCGTTCTGGACCGCGCCGAGCCAGCGAAGTCCCCAGGCCTCATGATCGAAGAAGCCGTCCGGTGCGTTGCGGCCGGCCTTCACGAAGACGGTCCGGCCATCGCCGAGTTCGGCGAGATAGGGCCGCCCGAAACCCCCGCCGCCGAGCGGGCTCAGCCGCCGCACCTCGATACCGAGCAGGGTCGCAAGTTCCTGCTGTGGCCACTGCGCCTGCGAGCCGTCCATCCCAGCCAGCTTAGGCGTCGGGGACCGACCCGCCGCTCCTCCCCGGCCGGCTGGCCTCGACGTAAGGCACCTTAGGCCGCCGGAGGGGGCACCTCAGACCGGCGGCGGTCCCGAACGGTCGCGAAGATACGGCACTTGCCCGATGCCCGGGACCCCGCCTCAGAACGAGCATTGAGTCATCAGGCAGACGGTGCAGCCCACGAGGAGACCAGGAGGAGAAATGGCCCTCGACGATTTCTACTACGAGACGGTCGTCAAGCAGCATGCTGCGGACGTCCAGGCGCATGCGGCCCGGCAGCAGTTGATCAGGATCGCCCGGACTGCTGCCAAGCGGGAGCGGGCCGCCCGGCGCGAGGTGCGCCTCTTGCAGGACACGGTCGAAGGGCGGCGCGGCCTGTGGCGGACACTGCGCGGCGTCTTCGCCGATCGCTTCACCCGGGCCCAGACACAGCCCGGGACCGTACGGGCAGCCGACCCGTCGACCGGCGTACCGGACTCGTCGGACACGTCGATGGCGGATCGACAGTCCTCCGCCGGCGCCCGCTGAGAGCCGAGCAGCAGGAACCAGCAGCAAGAAACAGACATGGCACCATGGCGCTCGTGAGGAGTGGCTCCCGACCCACGACGAATCCCGGGCCGGCCGTGGTGTCCCAGGCCGGGACCCTTGACCCCAGTCCCGGCCGCCGCGACGACGATCCCGTCGCAGCGCCGGGCCTGGTGTCCGGTGCTGCGACGGCGATCGTCGGTCGTGACGCCGAACTCGCCCGGCTGCGTACGCTCCGTGATGCGGCCTTCGCGGGCCGGCCGGGCACCGTCCTGATCGCCGGCGACGCGGGTGTCGGCAAGACCAGCGTCACGAATGCGTTCGTCGCGGAAACACTGAGAGCGGATCCGCGGGTCCGGATCGTACGCGGCGAATGCGTGCCGCTGGGTGGCGACGGACTGCCGTACGCGCCTGTGGTCGGCCTGCTTCGTGATCTTGCCGATCTCTTCGGGGAGCAGGAACTGTTGCGCCGGGCCGGGGTCGGAGCGGCGGAGTTGAGCTGGCTGTTCCCCGAATTCGGTGCTGCCGACCGGACCGTCGACGGCACCAGGCCGGAGAACCGGCTGCGGCTGTTCGAGACGATCCTGCGGTTGGTCGAGGATGCGGCTCGGCAGGCGCCCTTGATCGTCGTCGTGGAGGATCTCCACTGGGCGGACGAATCCAGCCGGCACGTGATCGACTTCCTGGTTCGTGCGGTCACCGGTGTGCCGGTGTTGATCATGATCAGTTATCGCACCGACGAGCTGACCCGTCGACATCCGCTCCGGCCGTTCCTGGCCGAGATCGGCCGGGTGCCGGTGGTGCAGCGGATCGAGATCGGCCCGCTGGCCGACTCCGCGGTCGAGCAGCTGATCATGGCGAGTGCACCCCGGCATGACATCCGGAGAAGTCGTGATCAACGATCTGCACATGATCATCAGCATTCGGAGTTGATCAAGCGGGTCGCCTCGGCCGGTGGCGGCATTCCGTATTTCGTGGTCGAGCTGGTGCGCGCCAGCCGGTCCGGGGGCGAGCTCCCGGAGACGTTGCGGGACACCTTGCTGCTGCGGATCTCCCGGGTCGGCGAGGACTGTCAACGACTGCTGCGGTTGATGGCGGTCGGGGGCAACCGGGTCGAACACGATGTCATCGCGACTGTTGCAGGTCTGCCTGCGACGGATCTCGAGCGGGTGTTGCGGGAGGCGATCGAGGCGAATCTGCTGGTGCCCGACAAGTCGGGCTACGCATTCCGGCACGCGCTGATGCGCGAGGTGCTGCACGACGATCTGCTGCCGGGCGAGGTGACGAGGCTGCATCGGGCGTACGCGTCGGCGCTGGAAGCGCATCCCGACCTGATGCCCGATTCGGTGCGCGCCGTCCGACTCGCGCACCACTGGTACGCCGCCCGCGACAACCAGGCCGCATTCCGCTGGTCGGTCGAGGCGGCCCGGCTCCAGCGGTACGGCTATGCCGAGGCACTGCGGCACTACGAACGCGCGCTCGCGTTGTGGGAAGTCGTACCGGAACCGGAGTCGGTGGCCGGACCGCTGCCGGAATTCCTGGACGAGGCATCCATGGCCGCCAACGATGCCGGTGACGGGGACCGGTCGCTGGCCCTGCTCAACGAGGCACTGCGGGTGGCCGGTCCGGACGCCGGCGCCGAAGCGACCGCGTTACGGCTGGCGCGCAAGGCCCGGCGGATGCTGAATCTGTTGCAGCCCGGGGTGCTCGATCTGATGGATCAGGCGATCTCCCTGGTGCCGTCGGATCAACCGTCGGCCTTCCTGGCCCGGTTGCTGGACTACCGGGCCTCGATCCAGTTGCTGCTGGACAAGCCGAAGGCGATCGCCTCGGCACGGACCGCCATCGAGACCGCCGCCGCAGCGGGCGATCCGGACATCGAATCCAGTGCGCGGAACACGCTGGGCTGCACCCTGGCGACCCTGGGCATCGACGCCGACGAGGGCCTGGCCCAGCTCCGGCGGGCCGGTGAACTCGCGATCACTGATATGACCAGAACGCGCTATTACATCAATCTGTCCGACACCCTGACGTTGCTCGGGCGGCCACGCGAGGGTGCGGCCGTCGCCTCCGAAGGGCTGGAATTCGCGGCCAGGGTCGGCCTGACCCGGCACAGCGGGGTGATGATGGCCGGCAACGCGGCCGAAGCGGCCATCGAGCTCGGTCAGTGGGAGCGTGCCCGGGAGTTGGTCACCGGCGCGCTCCGTGCCGATCCGACCGGGAACCACTGGATCCATCAGCGTCGGCTGCTCGCCGTGATCAAGCTGTGGATGGACGATGATCTTGATGCGGTGGAGGAGATTCTGACCGACCTCGGCAGATTCAGTCAGATCGCCGTCAACGGACCCCAGTACCACGCCGGCATCTCCTCGGTCCACGCCGAACTGGCTCTGGCCCGCAACGACCCGGTGACTGCCTGGCGCATCGTCCGGCAGGCGGTCCACTCGTTTCCCTGGTCGGAGCCCGTCTCCGTTATTCGGGTCGCCGGGGTTGCGGCGGTGGCCTACGGCCGGAACCCGGAACGGCCCGCCGACTGGGCGGACTGGCTCGAAGCGCACCTGGGTGACCTGCCGGTGGCGCCGGTGTCCGATCGGTGGGTGCCCTTCATCCGTGCGGAACTGGAGGGCACCGTCGATGGCTGGAGTGCCGCCCTCGAGGCGATGTCGGCGGCGGACACGCCCCCGCACCTGATCGGCTACGGCCGGCTGCGGCTCGCCGAGCATCAGGCGGCTGCCGGGTTGGATGCGGAGAGCTTCCGCAGTGCTCGGGCGGCACGTGACCTCGGCGAACAACTCGGACTGAGATTGCTGGTGCGCCTGGTCGACGACCTGGGTCCTGGCGGTGGCCGCCACCAGGAGTCCACGGAGGGTTCGCCGCTGGCGCGGCTCACCCCGCGCGAGCGCGAAGTGCTGTCGCTGGTCGCGGAGGGTCTGTCGAACGGCCAGATCGGCGACCGGCTGGTGATCTCGGCCAAGACGGCCAGCGTGCATGTGTCCAACATCCTGGGGAAACTGGCGGTCAACAGCCGTGGAGAGGCCGCTGCACGCTACCGCTCAGCGTCGTGATCGGAGTGACCGTGAACGTTCACGACCCTGAGCTTCTTCGGCGGTCGGCGGGGCGCTAGCGTGATCCTTCATGGACCTGTCCTCAGTCGAACCCGGCATCGGAACACTGCCGCCCCGAGCCCGCTTCCGTTCGAGCCTCGGTGAGCAGTCGCTCAACGGGGACTGGCGGTTCCGGCTCAGCCCCAGCCT
>Ga0164242_10007548_pt1 | contig 11895 bp, 13 predicted proteins | sample OricomgcompostMG_FD_108783 | JGI IMG/M metagenome (GOLD analysis project Ga0164242, IMG submission 108783) | Miracle-Growth compost microbial communities from Emeryville, California, USA - Original compost - Miracle growth compost (MG) ... | reverse complement strand
TCGAGCAGGACCAGCGGGGCGTCGGCGTTGGCGGCGAGGAACGCAGCGCGCTCCGCCGCAACGGCGGGGTGGACGATCGCCTCGAGCCTTTTCAGCGCCGCTGGATCGCCGAGCGCCGCCTCGCCGAGCGCAGCGCGATCGACGCCCTGCGCGCCGCTGGTGCTGGGAAACGCCGCCTCGATCGCCGCGACCAGCCGGCCGCCAGCGCCCTGCAGGTGATGAACCACGGCATCGGCGTCGAACACCGGCACGCCGCGAGTCGCAAACATCGCCGCGACGGTCGATTTGCCCATGCCGATCGAGCCGGTGAGGCCGAGCCGGATCATGACGTCAGCAGTTGGCGCAGCTCGTCGTCGTGCTCGCGCGGCGGCGCCTCGCCGAAGAAGATCTCGAAGGCGAGCGCGGCCTGGCCGACCAGCATGTCGAGCCCGTCGACCGTCTCCAGCCCGCGCGCCTCGGCGGCGCCGAGCAGCGGCGTTTCGAGCGGGGCATAGACGATGTCATAAACGATCGCGTCGTCGGGCAGCGGCGTGAGGTCGAGATCGAGCGGCGGCTGACCGGCCATACCGAGCGAGCTGGCGTTGACCAGCAGCGCCGCGGGCGGCAGCGGCGCGTCGATCGGCTTGACGGCGCCCTTGAGGCCGAAGTGCGACAGCAGCGCCGCGCCTTTCAGCGGGTTGCGCGCGAGCAATGTCACCGGCCCTGCGCCGACCTGCGCCAGCGCGAACAGGATCGCGCGCGCGGCGCCGCCGCTGCCGATCATCACCACCGGCGCTCCGGCTAGGTCGACATCGGCAATCGGCGCGATGAAGCCGCCGGCATCGGTGTTGGTGCCGACCAGCGCGCCGTCGGCGTCTCGAAACACCGTGTTGATCGCGCCGATCGTCTCGCTGAGGCCGCCGCGATCCTCGACGAACTCGAGCGCCGCCTGCTTGTGCGGGATGGTGATGTTGCAGCCGCGCCAGGCAGGATCGCCGCGCCGCTTGGCGAAATAGGCAGCGAGGGCGTCCGGGGTGACGTGGCAGCGCCGATAGTCCGCTTCGATCCCCAGCTTGTCGAGCCAGAAGCCGTGGATCAGCGGCGACTTGGAATGGGCGATCGGATCGCCGATCACCTCGGCATATGGAGTCATGACGGCAGCACCTGTCGAACGCGCAGATAATCGAGCACCGGCAGCAGCGGCATCCCCAGCACAGTGAAGTGGCTGCCCTCGATGCGGCTGAACAATTGCACGCCGAGCCCCTCGATCCGGAAGCAGCCGACGCAGCCGGCGATCGCCGGCCATTCGGCGTCGAGATACTGCTCGATGAACGCCTCGCTCAGCGGCCGGACGAACATCTTTGCTCGGTCGACGACGCGCCACACCGGCCTGCCGTTCTCGGCGATCACCGCGGCGCTGATCAAGTCGTGGCGCTTGCCCGACATCAGCCGCAGATGCTCGGCGGCCTGATCGCGGCTTTCGGGCTTGTCGAGCATCGTGCCGTCTTCGAACGCGACGAGCGAATCCGATCCCAGCACCAGCGCGCCCGGCACGCTCCGCGCTATCTTGAGCGCCTTCAATTCGGCGAGCGCATCGGCGATCGCGCGCGGCGGCGCGCCCTCGGCACGCAGCGCGATCTTGGTCGCTTCCTCGTCTACATAGGCGGGAATGGCGTCATGCGGCACGCCGGCGGCATCGAGCATTGCCCGGCGCGAGGCGCTCTGCGAGGCGAGGATCAGCCTCATGCCTCGACCTTCTGCTCGCTGGCGCGGGCGATGATCGCCGCGGCGGTTTCCTCGATCGAGCGCCGCGTCACGTCGATCACCGGCCAGCCGTTGTCGGCGAACATGCGCCGCGCGAACGCCACCTCGCGCGCCACTGCTTCGGGATCGACGTAATCGGTCTCGGCCGGCTGGTTGAGAGACAGCAGCCGGTTGCGCCGCACCTGGATCAGCCGGTCGGCGCTGGTGGTCAGGCCGACGACCATCGGCCGCTCCAGCTTGAACAGGATCGGCGGCGGCGGCGATTCGACGACGATCGGGATGTTGGCGGTCTTGAACCCGCGGTTGGCGAGGTAGATCGAGGTCGGCGTCTTCGAGGTGCGCGACACGCCGGCGAGCACGATGTCGGCCTCCTCCCAATCCTCCCAGCCGATACCGTCGTCATGCGCGATGGTGAACTGGATCGCGTCGACGCGGGCGAAATAAGCGGCATCGAGCACGTGCTGGCGGCCGGGGCGCGCCTTGGCCTGCTGGCCGAGCAGCGCGGAGAGCGCGTCGTTGACGGGATCGAGCGGCGCGACCGCCGGCAGCCCCAGCGCGCGGCAGCGCTGCTCGAGCATCGCGCGCGTCGCCGAGTTGACCAAAGTGAAGACGACCAGGCCGGGGTTCTGCGCGATCTCCTCGAGAATTCGCTCGAGATGCGCCTCGGTGCGGACCATCGGCCAGAAGTGGCGGATCGTCTCGACATCGTCATATTGCGCCAGCGCCGCCTTGGCGATGTTCTCCAGCGTCTCGCCGGTCGAATCCGACAGCAGATGAAGGTGCAGCCGCATCATGGGCACGGAACTGTGGAAAACATGGGCGCAAGCGGTAGCGCAACGCGAGGCAGCGGCCAAGCACGTGCTCGGCTGGGGATCGTTCGATGACAATCCACAATCCCGTTCACAGCCGCCGGTTTCATCCAGAGCCTGTGGATAACGGGGACGGCTGAATCGAATCGCACGGAAATCGGCTGGCGCGCAGGGTCAAGCTGTTGGCATTTTCGGGACGACCGCCTAAGCCCCGTTTCCCACGCGCCTACAGCTTCAACATCCTATTTGAATCTTCTTCTTTAAGAAGATGAGGAGCCCCGGACCTGACGGAATCGAGTCCCACCAAGCCGTTGCTCCAGGTGTTGAAGGGCGAAAGGCTGCCGGTGCCGCCGGTCTGGCTGATGCGCCAGGCCGGCCGCTATCTGCCCGAATATCGGCGCTTGCGGGAGACCAAGGGCGGCTTCCTCGATCTCGCGACTGATCCGGAGGCCGCTGCGGAGATCACGCTGCAGCCGATCCGCCGCTTCGGCATGGACGGCGCGATCCTGTTCTCCGATATCCTGATGGTGCCCTGGGCGCTTGGGCAGGACTTGAGGTTCGAAGCCGGCGAGGGGCCGCGCCTGGCACCGCCGCTGATCGATGCCGTGCTGGGCGAGCTGGAACGGGCGACCGAACGGCTCGATCCGATCTACCGCACGGTGCGCATCGTCGCCGCGCAAGTGCCGGCGCACACCACCTTCCTCGGTTTTGCCGGCAGCCCGTGGACGGTGGCGACCTATATGGTCGCCGGCCAGGGCAGCCGGGCTCAGGGCGAGACACGCCGCTTCGCCTATCGCGATCCTGTCGGCTTCGGTGAGATCGTCGCGGCGATCGTCGCGTTGACGGTCGATTATCTCTCGGGCCAGATCGCGGCCGGCGTCGAGGCGGTGCAATTATTCGATAGCTGGGCCGGCAGCCTGTCGCCCGACCAGTTCGAGCGCTGGGTGATTCAGCCGACCGCCGCCATCGTTCGCGCGCTCAAAGAGCGTCATCCCGGCGTGCCGATCATCGGCTTCCCCAAGGGCGCCGGCGGCAAGCTCGCTGCTTATGCGCGGGAAACCGGTGTCGACGCGATCGGGCTCGACGAGACGGTCGATCCGCACTGGGCCAACGACATGCTACCGCAGGGCCTGCCGGTGCAGGGTAATCTTGATCCGCTGGCGCTGATCGCCGGTGGCGAGGCGCTCGACTCGGCCGTCGATCGCGTCCTTGCGGCGTTTGCCGAACGGCCTCATGTCTTCAACCTCGGGCACGGCATCCTGCCCGACACGCCGATCGTCCATGTCGAGCAGCTGCTCGCGCGCATCAGGAGGAATGGATCATGACCGACTGGCTGGGAGCCGCCTATCCCTGGGTCAAGGCGGCGCACGTCGTCTTCGTGATCTTCTGGATCGCCGGCATGTTCATGCTGCCGCGTTACCTCGTCTATCATCAGGAGGCCGGCGTCGGCACGCCCGAGGCCGAGCGCTGGATTGATCGCGAGCGCAAGATCCGCAAGATGATCATCACCCCGTCGATCCTGCTGGTCTGGGTGCTTGGGCTGATGCTCGCCGCCAACATCGGCCTGTTCAACGGTCAACCGGGGCTCGGCTGGCTCCACGCCAAGATCGCGCTGGTCGTGCTGCTGTCGGCCTATCACGGCTGGGCGGTCGGCTATTCGAAGAAGCTCGCGCGGGGCGAGACGCCACTGAGCAACAGACGGCTCAGGATGCTCAACGAGATTCCCGCGCTGGTGGTGATCCTCGTCGTCATCCTGGTGATCGTCAGGCCCTTCTGATCCGCTTGACTTGCACAGGGCGCGCACCTAATTCCGGTGAGTGACGGATCGCGGCCACGCCTCCGTTGCCCATCCCTCCAGCATCGCCCGCGCGTCTCCTTCGCCGACCGATCGCTCCCCAGCACCATCGCTTTCGCGGAATCCCCATGCATCTCAAGGACCTCAAGAAGAAAACCCCGGCCGAACTGGTCGAAATGGCCGAGGCGCTCGGCGTCGAAGGCGCCTCGACGCTCAGGAAACAGGACCTGCTGTTCGGCATCCTCAAGGAACAGGCCGAGCAGGGCGACCAGATCATGGGGCTCGGCACGATCGAGGTGCTCCAGGACGGCTTCGGCTTCCTGCGCTCGCCGGAAGCGAACTATCTGGCTGGACCGGACGACATCTATGTCTCGCCCAACCAGGTGCGCAAGTTCGGCCTCAGGACCGGCGATACCGTCGAAGGCGAGATCCGCGCGCCCAAGGACGGCGAGCGCTATTTCGCGCTGACCAAGCTCACCACCATCAATTTCGACGATCCCGATGTCGTCCGCCACCGCGTCAACTTCGACAATTTGACGCCGCTCTATCCCGAGCAGAAGCTGACGCTGGATCCGCAGGATCCGACGGTCAAGGACAAGTCGTCGCGTGTCATCGACATCGTCTCGCCGCAGGGCAAGGGCCAGCGCACGCTGATCGTCGCGCCGCCGCGCGTCGGCAAGACGGTGATGCTGCAGAACATCGCCAAGGCGATCACCGACAACCATCCCGAAGTGTTCCTGATCGTGCTGTTGATCGACGAGCGGCCCGAGGAAGTCACCGACATGCAGCGCTCGGTGAAGGGCGAGGTCGTCTCCTCGACCTTCGACGAGCCCGCCAACCGCCACGTCCAGGTCGCCGAGATGGTGATCGAGAAGGCCAAGCGCCTCGTCGAGCACAAGAAGGACGTGGTGATCCTGCTCGATTCGATCACGCGCCTCGGCCGCGCCTACAACACCGTGGTGCCGAGCTCGGGCAAGGTGCTGACCGGTGGCGTCGATGCCAATGCGCTACAGCGCCCGAAGCGCTTCTTCGGCGCCGCGCGTAACATCGAGGAGGGCGGCTCGCTCTCGATCATCGCCACCGCGCTGATCGACACCGGCAGCCGCATGGACGAGGTGATCTTCGAGGAATTCAAGGGCACCGGCAATTCCGAGATCGTGCTCGACCGCAAGGTGGCCGACAAGCGCATCTTCCCGGCGATGGACGTCGGCAAGTCAGGCACGCGCAAGGAAGAGCTGCTGGTCGACAAGGCCAAGCTCTCCAAGATGTGGGTGCTGCGCCGAATCCTGATGCAGATGGGCACGATCGACGCGATGGAGTTCCTGCTCGACAAGATGAAGGATTCGAAGACCAACGAGGATTTCTTCGATAGTATGAACCAGTGAGCGGCCTGATTTAGCGAAGCTAAATCAGGACTCGCGAACGGTCGGCCGGCGGGCCGTAAGGCCCGTCCGACGGCGCGGATTAACTCCGCGCCGGCCCTTACCTCGCAAAGACAACCATCCGGAACAACTCCGGCATGACGGCGGTTAGTTTGCTGGCCGGCTAGGCCCGCTCGCCCGCCCCTGCTAGGCCGTCCCCATGCCCCATCTCAGCATCGCCGACGTGTTCACCGCCGCCGGGCTCGCGACGCTCGTCCAGGTGATCATGATCGACCTGATGCTGGCCGGCGACAATGTCGTCGTGCTCGGCACGCTCGCTGCCGGCTTGCCGCCCAGGGACCGCAAGCGGGTGCTGGCGATCGGCGTCGGCATCGCGCTCGTCTGCCTCGTCGTCTTCGCCTTCCTGGCGACGCAATTGCTCCATGTCGTCGGGCTGCTGTTCGCCGGCGGGCTGCTGTTGCTATGGGTCGGCTGGAAGCTGTTCCGTGAAATCCGCCCGGCACGCGCAGACCAGCCGGTCGACGATCCAGACACGGCCGCGATCGAGGGCGGCAAGCCGACCAAGAGCTTCGCCAAGGCAGCGGTGCAGGTTGCGCTCGCCGACCTGTCGATGAGCCTCGACAACGTGCTGGCGGTCGCCGGCGCTGCGCGCAACCATCCAAGTGTATTGCTGTTCGGCCTGGCGCTGTCGGTGACGCTGATGGCGGTAGCCGCCAACCTGATCGCCCGCGTGATCGAGCGCCACCGCTGGATCGCCTATATCGGGTTGCTGGTGATCCTCTATGTCGCGGGGTCGATGATCTATCACGGCGTGGTCGATCGCCATGTCGGGCTGGTCACGCTGACCCGCTAGGGGATTCATAACAAACCGTTCGGTTCGAGCGAAGTCGAGAACCATTGCCGAGCGTAGCCGAGGCTTCTCGCTCCCTCGAAAAGGTGTCTCGACTTCGTTCGAACCAAACGGAGTGGGTCGCAAACAACGCTAAGGCGCCTTGCGCCGCGGGCGTGCCTCCGCGAGCAACAGCGCGAACAGGCCGTCCGGGTCGGTCCATTCGGCGACCGGCGTCCATTCGCCGGCGAGCAGCAGCATCCGCGCGTCGCGGGGCCCGTATTTGTGGCTGTTCTCGGTATGGATCGTCTCGCCGGCCTTCATCTCGAACGGCCGGCCGTCGATCGTGAAGGTGGTGTCACGGGTTGCCTCCAGGTGCATCTCGATCCGGGTGAGCGTCTCGTTCCAGATCGCGCGGTGGTGGAAGGCGTCGAGCGGAATCGTGCCGTCCAGCTCTCGATTGATTCGGTCGATGAGATTGAGGTTGAACGCCGCGGTCACCCCGGCGGCGTCGTCATAGGCGGGAATCAGCACCTCCTCGCCCTTCACCCGGTCCATGCCGATCAGCAGCAGCGCGCCGTCGCCCAGCGCGTCGCGTATCGAGCGCAGCAGGTCGACCGAGGTGCGTGGCACCAGATTGCCGATCGTCGAGCCGGGAAAGAAGCCGAGCTTGGGCAGGCCGGCGATCGCGTCCGGCAGCACGATCGACTCCATGAAATCGCCCTCGACGGGAATCACGTCGAGACCGGGGAAACGCCCGGCGAGCGCCGTGGCGGAATCGCGCAGGAAATCGCCCGAAATGTCGATCGGCACGTAAGCGGCGGGCGCGATCGCCTCGAGCAGCAGCGGCGTCTTGGTCGACGAGCCCGAGCCAAACTCGACCACCGCGCGCCCCGGCCCGACGCAATGGGCGATGTCGGTGCCGCAACGCCGCAGGATGCCCGTTTCGGTGCGCGTCGGATAATATTCGGGCAGGTCGGTGATCGCCTCGAACAGCTCGGAGCCGCGGCGGTCGTAGAGCCAGCGCGCCGGCACAGCCCGCGGTCGGCCGGCGAAGCCGTCGAGCACGTCGGCGCGGAAGTTGGGATCGGCGAGGCTGGCCTGGCCGTCCTCGGGTTCGCGCTTGAGCATGAGTGTCACAAATCCCTGGCGAGCCGCACGCCGGTGAACTGCCAGCGCTGGTGCGGGTAGAAGAAGTTGCGGTAGCTGGCGCGCAGATGACCGCGCGGGGTGGCGCACGAGCCGCCGCGCAGCACGAACTGGCCGCTCATGAACTTGCCGTTGTATTCGCCGACCGCTCCTTCGGCGGGGAGGAAGCCGGGGTAGGGGCGGTAGGCGCTGCCGGTCCATTCCCAGACGTCACCGAAGAACGCCGGGCCGTCGAGCGCCGGCCGCGGCTCGACCGCGCCGGCGGCGTCGAGTTGATTGCCGCTGCCGGGATCGCCGGTAGAGGCAGCCGCTTCCCATTCCGCCTCGGTCGGCAGGCGAGCGCCGGCCCAGCTCGCATAAGCGTCCGCCTCGTAGAAGCTGATATGAGTCACCGGTGCGGCGGGATCGATCGCCCGCCGCCCGTCGAGCCCAAATCGGCTCCAGCCACCATCCTCGCAGCGCCAGTAAAGCGGTGCCTCGACACCCTCGCGCTGCACCCAGGCCCAGCCGTCGGACAGCCAGTGGCGCGGCTCGGCATAGCCGCCAGCCTCGATGAATTGCAGCCACTCGCCGTTGGTTACGGTGCGGTCGGCAAGGGTGTGCGGATGGAGCAGCTCGGCATGGCGCGGCCGTTCGCAATCGAACGCAAAGCCATCACCCGCATGGCCAATCTCGACGGTGCCGGTCTTTCCCTCGATCCAGTTTAGCATGGCGGGCATTGCCACCGGCACCTTTGGCTCGGCGGGCCACAGCGCCGGCTCGATCGGATTTTCGCTGAACAGATGGAGGATGTCGGTCAGCAGCAGCTCCTGGTGCTGCTGCTCGTGATGGCAGCCGAGCTCGACCAGCGCCTGCGCCGGCGGCGGCAGGCCGGGCAGCGCCGCCGCCAGCGCGGAATCGACATAGGCGCGATAGGCCAGCACTTCGTCGAGGCTCGGCCGTGTCACCATGCCGCGGCGCTGGCGGGCGTGGCGCCGCCCCTCCGCCTCGTAATAGCTGTTGAACAGGAACGGGAAGCGCTCGTCGAAAAGGCGATAGCCGGCCAAGAAATCGCGCAGCACAAAGGTTTCGAAGAACCAGCTGGTATGGGCGAGATGCCACTTGGCCGGCGAGGCATCCTCCATCGATTGCACGGTGGCGTCGGCATCGCTCAAGGGTTCGACGAGCGCGCCCGACAGGTTACGGACGCGATCGAACAGGCCGGCAAGCGTGGCACGGTCAGCGCGTGCGGCTTGGGTGCTGTGCATCGTCCCCTCCTCAAATCGGGGCGACGGCCTCTCCGCCGCCCCGGTGCGACGCAAAGGCAACGCAGGTCAACGACTTGGGGTGCGCGTTGCTCCCGGTCGCCAAAGAACGTCGCCGCCGCGGTCCTTGTTCACATACCGCGCGGCGACGAACAGGAAATCCGACAGGCGATTGAGATAGGCGAGCGCCTGAGGGTTGCAAGCACCCGCCGCCACCGCCGAACGCTCGGCACGGCGCGTCGCCGCGCGCGCGAGGTGGAGAGCGGCGCCCTCTGCGCTGCCGCCGGGCAGGATGAAGCTGGTGAGCGGTGCGAGATCGGCGTTGAGCGCGTCGATCCGCGTTTCGAGCCCTGTGACCTGGTCGGCGGTGATCCGGAGCGCGCCATCGATCCCCTCGGGCGTGGCGAGATCGGCACCCAGGTCGAACAGCTCGTTTTGGATGAGCCCGAGGTCGGCGGCCAGAGCATCGTCCCCCAGCGCGATGATCGCAATGCCGATCGCGCTGCTCGCCTCGTCGACATCGCCGATCGCCGCCATGACCGGCGCCGCCTTCGACACACGGCTGCCGTCGACCAGTCCGGACGTGCCGGCGTCACCGGTGCGCGTGTAGATCTTGTTGAGCTTGACCAGATGCCGTCTCCGGTTCGGCGAGGACTATTTCCCGCCGGCGGCGAACAGGATCAGCACGACGATGATCACCGCCAGCGCCTGGAAGAAGATGCGCGCCTGCATCAGCTTGTTGGAGCGGATCGCCGCCGCCGGCGGCTCATCGCCGCGCGCCTCGGCATCGGCGTTGCGCATGAAATTGACGATGCCGCGCACCAGCGCGACGACGGTCGCGATCATCGCCGCGGCGAGCAGCAAGACGAGGAACGTGTTCACGCCCCCAACCTAGGCGATCCGCGCGAGGAATCCAGAGGGAAGAACACCGCGGCGCAGATCGTCGGCGAGCGCGGGGCCGTCGACGCCGGAAAGCCTCAGCGATTCGAGGCTCGGTGCACCATGCCGCTTGGCCAGGCGTCTGCCGTCGGCATCGGTCAGCAGCGGGTGATGGCGGTAGACCGGGGTCGGCAGGCTGAGCAGCGCCTGGAGCAGCTGGTGGACGTGCGTCGCCGCAAACAGGTCACGCCCGCGCACGACATGGGTGACGCCCTGCGCGGCGTCGTCGACCGTGACGGCGAGGTGATAGCTCGACGGCGCATCCTTGCGTGCCAGCACGACGTCGCCGAATGTCGCCGGCTCGGCGATCTGTGACCCGGCGATTTCGTCATGCCAAGCCAGCATTGGCGTGACGGATGCGACAGCGGCCAGCGCGCGGTCCATATCGAGCCGCCAGGCGTGCGGCTCGGCCGTGCGCGTGGCGCGCTCCTCGTCGCTCAACCCCCGGCAGATGCCGGGATAGACCGGCCCGCCCGGCCCATGCGGCGCCGATCCCGCCGCGGCGATCTCGCGGACGATCTCGGCGCGGGTGCAGAAGCACGGGTAGACCAGCCCGGCCACCTTCAGCCGGTCGAGCGCCGCCTGATAGAGATCGAGTCGTTGCGACTGGAATGTCACGTCGCCGTCCCATTCGAGCCCCAGCCAGGCGAGGTCGTCGAGGATCGCCTGGACATGCTCGGGCCGGCTGCGCGTGCCGTCGATGTCCTCGATGCGGAGGAGGAAGCGCCCGCCGCGTTCCCGCGCGACGTCATGCGTCCGGATCGCCGAAAAGGCATGGCCGAGGTGCAGCCGCCCGGTCGGGCTGGGCGCGAACCGCGTGGTGAGTCGATTCACCGCGTCCCCCTCAATCCGGCTCTTGACCGCGAGTCGCGCGCTGTGCTGTCATCACCGCGTCATCGGCAAGCGTCACAGCGGCGGCCGGCCACGACGGGGAGGCGCCATGTATCATCCCGATCTGATCCGACATCCGGACAGCTGCCCCGCGCTCGTGCTCAACGCCGATTATACGCCGCTCAGCTATTATCCGCTCAGCGTGTGGCCGTGGCAGACGGCGGTCAAGGCGGTGTTCCTCGATCGCGTCGACATCGTCGATCATTACGAACGCGAGGTGCGAAGTCCCACCGCGAGGCTGAAGCTGCCTTCGGTCATCGCGCTCAAGCAATATGTGAAGCCTTCGCAATTTCCCGCCTTCACCCGATTCAACCTGTTCCTTCGCGACAAGTTCACCTGCCAATATTGCGGTTCGGGCCGCGACCTCACCTTCGACCACGTCATCCCGCGGGCGCAGCGCGGCCGCACCACCTGGGAGAATGTCGTCACCGCCTGCGCGCCGTGCAACCTCAAGAAAGGCGGCCGCACGCCCAAACAGGCGCACATGCCGCTCCACGTCGCACCGATCCGTCCGACCAGCTGGCAGCTCCTCGAACACGGCCGCAGCTTCCCGCCCAACTACCTCCATGAAACCTGGCGCGACTGGCTCTATTGGGACGTCGAGCTGGAAGCGTGAGACTTTGAGGTGCCGCGCGGAGTGCGCTCACAGCGCACACCCAAGACAACGCCGAGCCGAATAAAAATCACGACAGCTTGAATCGCCGCGTGCGATCGCCAAATTCAGCCGACTTGCCGACCGCCGGGGATATCACTCAATGCGCCTGCCGATCCTTCTCGCCGCCGCATCGATGGCGCTGTTGCTGGCCGGCTGCCATCGCGGCCACGACGACGTCGCCGCCAACGCCGTCGCGCCCGCCGGTTTCGTGCCGCCCACCGCGCTCAACCGCACCGACTTCATCGACATGGTCGATCGCCGCTTCAACGAGCTCGACGTCAACCACGATTCGGAGCTGAGCCAGAACGAGATCCCGACGCGCCACCACGACATCATCGAATCGTTCGACGTCAATCACGACGGCAAGGTAACCAAGGACGAGTTCGAGAAGGGCAGCCTCGCCCGCTTCGACAAGGCCGACATCAACGGTGACAAGGTGCTGACCGGCGAGGAACGTCG
>Ga0164242_10007546_pt1 | contig 11895 bp, 8 predicted proteins | sample OricomgcompostMG_FD_108783 | JGI IMG/M metagenome (GOLD analysis project Ga0164242, IMG submission 108783) | Miracle-Growth compost microbial communities from Emeryville, California, USA - Original compost - Miracle growth compost (MG) ... | reverse complement strand
CGCCGCCTGCGTCGGCCTGGTGGTGTGGATGTGGCCGGCGGTGAGCACGTACGCCACGTGCACGTCCGCGGCCACCACCAACACCGACCGCTCCCAGTGTCAGCAGCAGTGGACGAACGCGGTCGCGCGCAAATTCGGCATCAACCCGGCCAGCGTGCCCAGCCTGGGGCCGTGACCGTGATGCCCGCAAGGGCTCAGCTCAGCACGCTGCCATCCGGGATCGTCTCGGGTTCGGCCGCCGACACGGTCGCGTCTCCACGAACGCGTACCCCTGCGCCGAAGGTGACATCGCCCTCGACCACGAACCGGTCGGCCCCGACCAGCGACGGGACCCCGTGCGGAAAGCGCGCCTCGTAGTCGTGCAGCAACTTGTAATAGCCGTCGTCGAGCGCGACGTAGGGGTCGTCTCGGTCGGCCCGCTCGGGCACCCGCACGACGTGACCGTCCTCGCGTAGCCGGTAGACGTCCGACCGCAGCACCGTCAGGTCATTGGTGGTCTTGACCGGCACGAACCGGTCCCGGTCGACGTGCAGTGACGCGGCGCCGTCGAACGCTTGCACCGCGGCTCCCATCGCCGCTTCGATCTGGATCACTTCCGGGGTGGACGAATCGGCTGGGTCGACGGTCTTCGCGTTGCGGATCAGCGGCAGCCCGAGCACGCCGTCGGTGCGGTCGAGCACCTCGGCCAACACGCGCAGATCCACCCAGAGGTTGTTGCTGTTGCAGTATCGGTGCTTGCTCAAGTCGGCCATCGCGGCCAGGTCGGCCTCGGGAGTCTGGGAGGTCTCCCGCAAGATCAGCCGGCCGTCGCTGTTGCGCACGGCCAGGTGGCCGCCCTTGCGGTCGGCCGGGGTACGCACGCACGACTCCAACACGAACGGCAACTGCTCACGGGCCACCCAGCCGGCAATGGTCGGGTCGGCGGTGGCGCCGAGGTTGTCGGCGTTGGACACGAACGCATAGTGGTAGCCGTGGTCGAGCAGGGTGTCCAGTGTGCCGGACGAGCGCAGCGCCGGGTACAGGTCGGCATGCCCGGGCGGGCACCATTCCAGGCTCGGATCGGCCGGCCAGCGCACCGGTTCGAGGGCGTCCGCGGTGAGCTTGGGCTCGCGGTTCTGCAGGAAGTCCAGCGGCAGGCCGTCCACGGCGAGGTCGTCGTAAGGCGCGAGCGCGGCGAGCGTGTCGTCCCGGGTGCGGAAGCTGTCCATCAGCAGCAGCGGCAGCGGCACGCCGTAGGTGGCGCGCAACGCCAGCACCTGCGCCACGATGACGTCCAGGAACGACTTGCCGTCCTTGACCGGCAGCAGGGACTTCGCCCGGTCCAGGCCCATCGACGTCGCCAGTCCGCCGTTGAGCTTGAGCACCACCGTATGGGCGAGGGCGTCTCGCGCCAGCGCACCGTCCACCGTCAGGTCGCCCCGGTAGGGCAGTTCGGGCAGCGGTGAGATCTGGTCCTCGCCGATCATCCCGGTAGCGCCGGATTCCAGCTCTCGGTAGTAGTGCGCGAACACGTTCTGCGCGTCGGTGCCGGCACCGTCGGCACGCATCTTCGCCAGGGCGGCGGCAAGTCCGGCTTCGCTCATGCTCGTGATCTAACCAGGTGTGCTCGGAGCAAAACGACCGGCCGAGGTGGGCAGCCACGTCCGGACACGCCAGCGCGAACGGTCGCCGGTTGCGCCAGAATCGACCGCGATGACGATTCCGACCGATCCGCCAGCCGATGCAGCCAGGATCCTTGCCGAACAGTCGCCGGAGCCGGCCGAGGTCCGCTACGTCCGGGCCGAGCCGGCCGTCCTACCGCCGACACCGCCCGACCGCTGGCTGACCGGCGCGGCGTTGCGGGGCGCGATGCTGGCGTATCAGGGCCAGGACAATCTGCCCGCGGCCGGTGCCGTCGACGCCGACAGTGTCGTCGTACGGGCCCGGACGGATGACCACCGCTTGCGCGCGGGCCACGACTACCTGCTCGACCGAACCTGGGCCACCCTCGGCCAGCCTGCGGGCGTGGCCGGGCCGCTGCCGGTGCGCATCGACTACCGCTACTCGCTGCGCCGGGTGGACTCCCTGGTGCGTGTCGAACCCGACGGACCGGTCCGTCTGTTGCGTGGGCACAGCGCGCTGGTGGCGCCGCAGCCGCCGACGCCGCCGCCCGGCGCCCGCGTGGTGGCCAACGTGCTGGTGCCCGCCTTCGGTGACGGCTCCCGGTTCGAACTGTTCCTGCCCACGGCCGGACCCGTACCGGCGGCCACCGCCCTGGACCTGTTGCCGGGCACTGCGGGGCGGCTGCGCACCGGTGGTCGGCTGCGGGTCACCTGCTGGGGCGACAGCATCACCGACGGCGGCGAGGCGAGCTCCCCGTACACCCGCTACCCGGCGGTACTCGAACGCAGCCTGCGCACGGCCTATCCCGACGCGGACGTCGCTGTGACAGCGGTCGCGGTCGGCGGCTCGAGTACCCGGGACTGGCTCGACGACGGCGGCCCGGCCGGGTGCGACTGGCAGCGGGTGGTCGACAGCGAGCCGGACCTGGTGACGCTCGAATTCGTCAACGACGCCGGGCTGGACCCGGCCAGCTGGCCCGGCCTGTACGCGCAGGTCCGCGAGCGGGTGGCGGCGCTGGGCGCCGAGCTGCTGCTGACGACTCCGATCCTGACGATGCCGGCCTGGCTGGGCCGGACCGGCTGCCACGGCGGTGACGACCGGCCGTACACGGCATTCCTGCGCGCGGACGCCGCCGCGCACGACATCGCGGTAGCCGATGTGTCAGCTCACTGGCAGCACCTGGCCGACGAGGGCATCCCCTACATCAGCCTGCTCAGCAACGGGATCAACCACCCGGACGACCGTGGGCACGCGCTGATCGCCCGCGTGCTGGCCGGCGCGCTCGCAGCTTGCTGAGTCGCCGTCAGACGACGAGGGCGGCAGATACCGAGGAGTCAGACGCCGAGCGCATGGAGGTTGCGGCGGCAGACAGTGGCCGACTCCAGTGCGCTCGGCTTGCGCGTGACGTCGGTCTCGACGATCAGCCAGCCGGCGAAGCCGGCGCGCTCGAGCGCGGACAGGATGCCGGCGAAGTCGACGTCGCCCTCGCCGATCTCGGTCCACACGCCCTCGGCCTGGGTGGTGTCGTAGTTCCAGTCGTTGCGGCGGCCCTGCTCGGCCACGGAGTCGACGACGTCCTTCAGGTGCATCGTCTTGATGCGGGTGGCGTGTCGGCGGGTGAACTCGGCAGGGTCGACACCGGCCCAGGCCAGGTGGCCGGTGTCCGGTCCGAGGAAGAGCACGTCCGGGTCGACCGCGGCCAGCAGCCGTTCGACCTCGTCACCGGTCTCGACGAACGTGCCGACGTGGTTGTGGAAGCAGCTGCGGACGCCCTCGGCCAGGGTGATCCGCCCGATCGCGTCCAGTCCCTCGGTCAGCCGGCCGAAGTCGTCGTCGGACAGCGCGTCGGCCGCGCCGGCATGCCCTGCGGTCTCCCGGCGGGTGCGGCCGGAGGGGGCGCGCCGATCGAACCCGCCGACGGCGACGTACATCTCGGTCAGGCCGAGCTCGGCAGCCAGGCCGGCATGCCGGCGGGCGTTCTCGAGGTGGTCCGCGCGCGCGTCGACATCCCAGAAGTCGCCACCGAAATAGCCGGGGGCGGGCACGAGGCCGTGCCGGTCGAAGCGTTGCCTCACCTGCTGCGCGGACTCGCCGGCACGGGCGCTCCAGGGCGCGCCGGTGTAGCCGGCGGTGGCGATGTCGGCGAGCACGTCGTCCTCGGCAACATCGCGCCCCCAGGTGATCTGGCCGCAGCCGATCGAGACGTCCATCAGCGGGTTCCTCCGATCAGGTCGGTTCGGGTGCTGGCGGGCATCGGTGGTGCCGGGTCGGCCCGGGTGGTCAGCGTGACCCGTTCGCCGGTGCGAGCCGCGGCCACGATGCCGGTGATGACGTCGACCACGTGGGCGGCGATCCGGCCGCTGGCCAGCGGCTCGGTGTGCGCGCCGATCGCGAGGGCCTGCTGGCCGACACCGAGGCCGCGCAGGTTCGCCGGCCAGTCGGCGTCCTGCCGGCTGCCCGGTACCTCGGTTCGCTCGTTCTGGTCGTGCCGACGCACGTAGGCAGGGTCGCCGAAGTTGTTCGGGTTCGGCATCTGCAGCACCCCCTCGGTGCCGTAGACGGTCAGGTTCGGCACCTCGTGCCGGTGGTCGGTGCCCCAGGCGACGAGCAGGTCGGCCATCAGCCCGTTGACGAACTCGAGCACGCCGGACAGCGCGATCGGGGTGCCGTCTGGCCGATCGTCGTCGGTGCTGGTGGTGGCGCCGCTGACCCGGCGCACCGGCCCGAACAGGTTGATCAGCGCACTGACGTAGTAGGGCGCCATGTCCAGGAACGGGTTTGCGCCCTGGGCGTACGGGCTGGCCGGGTCGAGCGCCGACCGGAACATGAACGCGTTGGCGGCCAGTGGCCGGCCGATCGCGCCATCGTCCATCGCCTGTCGGGCCGCCTGGAACCCGGTGCCCAGCAGAGTGTCGGGCGCGCACGCCAGGGTGCGGCCGGCGGCCTCGGCCTGCTGGACCAGCGCGACCGCGTCGGCAGTGGTCGTGGCGAGCGGCTTCTCCGAGTACACGTGCTTGCCGGCAGCCAGTGCTGCCGTACTGATCTGCGCGTGCACCGGGATCGGGGTGAGATTGACTACGAGGTCGATGCCGGGGTCGGCGATCAGATCGTCGGGGTGGTAGACGGTGGCGATGCCATGCTCGTCGGCACGGGCCTGCGCCGCGCCGCGGTCGACATCGGCGACCGCGCTGACCTCGACCGCGTCCATGCGAGCGAGGATCGGCAGGTACATGCGGCTGACGGCGCCGGTACCGACGACGCCGAGCCGGATCCTTGACATGGGTCGAGCCTAGAGGCGACACCGTCGGTGGTGGGGCGTTCGCGGCCAACCTGCCGGATCCGGCCCGACCGAGCCAGGACGCCGGCCGCCCGGTTCACCCCAACCGGGACAGTGACTCTCGTCGCCGCTGCGCGGGCAACCGGGCCGGTGCGCCGGCTCGCCGGCGGGCCTTGTCGTCGTAGAGCCGGGCATCGGCCACGGCCAGCAACGCGTCCGGCGACAGGCCTTCGCAGGTCGCGGCGGCGCCCAACGAGACGCCGGCGGACCAGTCCAATCCGGGCACCGACGTGCTCCACGGCCCGTCCAGTGCCTGCCGCAGTCGATGCAGCAGCTGTGCCGGCCCCTGCTCACGTGGGTCCGGGCAGACCACGACGAACTCGTCCCCGCCGAGCCGGGCCACCAGATCGCCGTCGCGCAGCGCCGCGGTCACGGTGCCGGCCAGATCGCACAGCAGCCGGTCCCCGACGACATGTCCGAGCGAGTCGTTGACGCGCTTGAAGTCATCCAGGTCGACCATCACCAGCACCACCGCCTCGCCGGCGTCGCCGGCCTGTTCGACCCGCTCGTCGAACGCCCGCCGATTCGCCACGCCGGTGAGCGGATCGCTGCGTGCGTCCCGTAGGGCGGCCTGATGCTGGGCGGACATCTCCCGCGCCGCCAGCGCATCCCGGACCCACTGCAAGTCCCGGGAGCGCTGTGCCCACAGGCTGCGGGCGATCATCCGCGCCAGCTGCAGCCCCTCGGCGGCCATCGGCGAACCAGCCTCGGCGGCGAGTTCGAGCGCCACCCGCCGCACCAGCACCGCGGTCGGTGGATCCGACGTCTCGTGCAGGCCGGCAACCGCGGCCCGAGCCGCCTCGTTCGCCTTGTCCGTCAGCCCGAGCGCCCGGTAGGCGATGGCCAGGTGGGCGTAGGCACCGCTGCGGTCGTCGCGGAACTGGCGGGCAGTCATCCGGGCCAGTGCCAGTTCGATCAGCTCGACCGCTTCGGCCGGGCTGGTGCGGCACAGACTGGTCGCCAGCGTCAGCCGAACCCCGACGGTGAAGATCTGGTCGGACACCGGCCCGGACAGTGCCACCGCGCGGCGGGCGGCCGCGGCCCCGGCCGCGCGCAACTCGGACACCTGCTCGCTCCAACTCTCGGTTCCGGAGAGCTCGAGTTCGTCCGCCCAACGCAGATGCACCTCGGCCAGGTTGAGCTGGCCGAGTTCGGGCGGCCACGGCGCTCCGAACTGGTCGAGGTTGAGCTCGGCGGCCCGTTCGAAGTGCGGCACCGCCAGCTCGTAAAGGCGGACCTCGTAGTAGGCCATCCCCAGCCAGGTATGTGCAGCAGACAGCAGCCCCGAGTCGACGGTGGCGGCGAGCCTGGCCTCGGCCTCCACGAGGTCGTCGAACGGGTCCGCCCGGGCCCCCGACTTGCCTTTGACCACGGCCTGCACGGCGTAGCCGAGCGCCGGCCATCCGGGCTCGCCGAGCTTGTCGGCTACCGCGAGCAGCCGGGTGGCGGCGCGCAACGCGTCGGCGGTGTGGCCGAGCAGGTGGTGCGCCATCGCCCAGCCGAACTCCACGGCGGCCCGCAACCGTGAGGGTTCGGGCAGTTCGGCGGTGAGCTGTGCCAGCTCGGCCAGGGCCTGTGGGGCCGCACCCTGCACGCACCGTCGCAACGTGGCGTCCACGCGACGAAGCAGCGCCGGGTCTTCGGTCATCGGCGGCTTCCGGCGCGGGCGGACGGCCAACAGGTACGGCCCACGGTCACGGACGGCTCACCCATGGACGCTGATCGTAGCGTTGCCGTCCGTGACCGCGGGGTCGATCAGTCGAGGAACACCAATGGCCGGAACAGAGAGGTGCTCTTCGTCGTCGCGATACCACTTCCCCACTCCACCCAGCCGTCGCGGTTGCCGCTGTCGCTGTCGTTGACCACCAGCGAGAGCGAGATCGGGCCGGCCGGACGTGCGTCGAACCCGAGCGACGTCCACGGGATCGACACGTCGTACGCGGTCACGTCACCGCTTCTGGTGATGGTCCCGGTGGCGCCGGCAGTCGGCCCCGCCGGTGAGCCGTCGGCATGCGACCAGGTGTAGAACCCCGGCCCGTCCGCCAGCTTGGCGAAGCCGAACTCGGTCGGGGTTGGCACGGCTCCGGGCACGCCGTCGCTGACCGACAGCTGAATCGAGTCACCGGCCCACATCTGTGCTGCATCGTTGACCTGAGAGAACGTGTCGTCGGTGATGCGGGCATGCACGGTCAGCGCGTTCTCGGTGTAGCCGAAACCGATGGTGCCGGACAGATCGGCTGCACCGTCGTAGGGGTGGCCGCTGTACGTCGGTTTGCCCTGGGCGGCCAGGTCGATGGGCGGCACCTCGTCGCTACCGTCGGGCTCGATCGGGTTCAGCCCGGTGGTACCGCTCGTGGTGACCGGTTCGGTATCTGCCGGGGTGGCCGTTACCGTGAACGGCACCGGATCCCACAGCGCGACTGACGGCAGCGACACCGTGGTGGTGTCGGTGGCGCCGCCGGCGATCGTGCCGAGATCGGCGTGGCCGCTGGTGCCGCCTATCGTCCAGTCCAGCCCGTCGTAGCTGGCCGGCGATCGCCGCTTGTTCGTCACCTGCACGAGCACGTTGCCGCTGACCGGTGCCGTACCGGTGATCTGCGGCACGACCTCGATGGTGGTCGACGGCGTGATCGTGGCGGTTGCGGTCACCCGGGCAGTGGTCCGGGCCGATCGAACGGTGCCGGAGATGACCCGGGGACCGGTCGTGGTGGCCGGCGCCAGGTCGACCGTGCGGGCGGAGACTTGATGCGGCCGGGTCTGCACCTGGTAGTGGGTGCCGTCGATCGTGAACACCACGGTGTGGGGCACCGGCAGGGGCCGGTGGCCGGTCCGATCCACCGAGAGCGTCACCGAGATCGGATCACCGACGGCGCTCGTGCCGTTGACGGCGATGCCGAAGGCCGGCGTCGCCACCCTGTGCAATCCGCGCACGTCGCCGGTAACGACCACCGGGTGCCCGTCCAGTCCGAGTTGAACGGTGCCGGCGGTGGGGGTCAGCGTCGTCTGCTGACCGAAACGGTCCGTGATGGTCACTCGATGGGAGGTCGACAAGGCAACCGTCGTCGGAGTGGTCGCCCACATCACTCGGGCCGGGTTCGACTCCCCGAACCGGTACGACCAGACATCGGCCCCCAGATCGTCCTTGCCGGAGTACTGCAGGCCGGCAAGGGCACGGATGAGGACTGCCTGGCTGACGATGCCGGGCTTGGGCGCGTTGCCGGCCACCCCGAGCGAGGGCTGGCGTAGCAGGCCGAAGTTGTGTTCGTTGTAGGTCGGGTCGGTGCCGTCATTGAGCAGGTCGTACCAGTAGAACCGGGTCACCCCGTTGGCCAGCGCGAGGACCTCGGCCCGCATCAGGTAATCAGCCTGAGTGGATTCGCTCACCCCGTTGCCGCCGGTGTTGGTGGGCCAGCCCAGCTCGGTCAGCCAGATCGGCTTGTCCTTGCCACCATTGTGGTCGCGGATGTAGGTGCGCAGGTCGTTCAGGTCGGAGGCGAGGCTCTCCGGCGGGCCGGGATACCGGTAGGGGTGGGTGGTGACCGCGTCCAGATAGTCCAACCCGCCCAGATCGATCAGCTGCTCGATCCACGACGTGGACATGCCTGCCGTGGCCGGCCCGGCGACGGTAGCGCCTGGGTTGTCCTTCTTCACCTGTTCGTAGGTGGCCTTCAACATCGGCAGGTAGCACTCCGGCGTGGCGCCGCAGGCACCGTCATTGAATCCGCCATTGAACTCGTTGTAGACCTCCACGTCGGTCAGGTTCGGATAGGCCTTCACCACTGCGGATGCGTACTCGGCGAACGCGGCCAGCCCCTGCGGGCTGGAGGGGGTCTTCCCGTTGTCGTAGAGGGAATTGCGGTAGTCGGCGATGAACAGCGGGTTCAGCCCTTCGCGCGCCGCCCGAGTCATGTACGTGTCGGCTTTGGCCGGCATCTCGTATTGTCCTGGCGACTGCTCGACACTGCCCCAGCTGATCTCGTCGCGGAACTGTCCGAAGCCGACGAGGTGCATCACTGACAGCAGGTCCGGATCCCAGCTCTGGCCGAAGTGCGTGGATGCGCCGAATGGTGAGTCCTTGCCGCCGGCGGCCGCCGGCTTGGGACCCAGCACGGCGAAATCGGTCGTGCGTAGGAGTTCGGCACCGTCGGCGGTCGCGGTGACCGACAGGTTGTAGTAGCCGGGGTCGAGCTGGTGCAGGTCGATGCTGGCCGAGCCGTCGGCGAACGTGGCGCTGCCGCTACGCACCGGCACGTGAGCCGAGTCGCTGACCGACCATCGCGCTGGGGATACTTCAGCAGCGTTGGAGGACAGCTCGATGCGGGTGTTCCCCTTGGTGAACAGCAAGTGCGGCGAGCTGACCTCGAGCCCGTGGGCGGCGATCGAGTTCTGTTCGAAGCCGGAGTTGTCGAGCAGGTTGGCGGTGGTGCCGTGCTCGACCATGGTGAGTGAGTCCAGCCACGCGGTCTCCACGTCCTGGGTCAGGATGCGATAGACGAAGGACGTCTGCGTCGCGGTGGTCGTGTACGACCAGTCGTACTCGCGCCAGTCGTACGTGCCGGCCGGGAAGTTGGCTCGGATCTTCCAGTCGTCCTCGTTGGGGCTCATCACCACCTGCAGGCCCTCTTCGGCCACTCCGTCAGCCTTCACCCAGGTGGTGAAGTCGTAGCGGGTGTTGGCCTTGACCGGTACGACTTGTTCGAACGTGCCGTACCGGCCGCCGGGTCGGGCGGTCTGGTTGGCGATCTTGAGGGAGTAGTTGCCCTCGTGTGCATCGGTGTCGGCGGTGTAGCTGACGTCGGCGGTCTGCACGCCGGGCGACCAATTCGGGAACAGATCGCTGTCCACGACGGCTGCCCGGCTGGCGTTGGGTACCAGAACCGCAGCCACGACGGCGAGCGTGGCCAACAGGCCCAGCGTCGCCGTCCGGTGTCGGGTTCGGCTCAGGAGTGTCATCGGTAGTCCTTCGATAGCAGGAGTATCGAGATGGTTGTCGAGACGGTCACGAGCTGGAGATCGAGGAGGCCGCCGAGACGGGCACGGCGGGCTCGGTTCGTGTGCATCGGCGACCTCCCCATTCGACTACGGTCCGTGCGGAACTTTCAACGGTTGGTAATGGATTCTGACCTGAAGTGGTCAGTTGACCTTGCCACCTCAGCCCTTGATCGCACCAGCGGTGCCGATTCCGCGCAGGAACTGCTTCTGGAAGATCAGGAACAGGATCACCGGAATGATCAATGCGAGAAACAGCGCCCCCATTTGCAGGCTGAGCGGCGTGCTGTCTTGGACCCGGGGCAGCGCCACCGAAATGGGCTGCTTGCTCGGATCGGTCAGCACCAGAAGTGGCCACAAGTAGTCCTTCCACGCTGCGATCACCGCAAGGAGCGAGATGACGCCGAGGATCGGTCGGGACAGGGGCAGCACGATATAGGCGAATACGCGTACCGGGCCGGCTCCGTCGATGCGCGCAGCCTCGAACAAGTCGCGGGGCAGCGCGTCGAAGAAGCGCTTGATGACCATCACGTTGAATGCGTTCGCTGCCGCCGGCAGCCACACCGCCCAATAGGTGTTCTGCAACGACACACCGACCAGCGGCATGTGCAGCACCGTCAGGTACAGCGGCACCAAGGAGATGATGCCAGGAATGAACAGCGTCGCCAGGACGGCGCCGGACAAGAACTTGCCCCACTTCGGCCGCAGGACGCTCAAGACGTAGCCGCCGGTGGTGCAGATGAACAGGTTGGCCAGCCAGCTGCCGATCGCGACCCAGGCGGTGTTGCCCAGGTAGGCACCGATGCGCACCTTCGTCCAGGCGTCCGGCAGGTTGTGCCATTGTATTCCGGACGGCCACAACGCCATCGGCTCTCGCAGAATGTCCTGGCTCGTCGACAGCGCCGACTTCAGCAACCAGAGCAACGGACCCAGCCCGGCCACCAGCAAGCCGAGCAGGATCAGCACTTGCACACAGAGTAGGCCGATCCGCACTGTCGGCCGTTGCCGGTCCATGTCCGAGACGACACTGCGGGTGACGGTGTTGACGTCGGCCATCAGGTATCACCCCAGCGTCGAGTCACCAGCTGGTAGAGAGCAGACATGATGCACAGTGCCACGGCCAGCAGCACCGACAGCGCGGTCGCGGCCCCGTAGTCACCGTTGACGAACGCGTAGTTGTAGATCATCAGCAGCACGGTCATGGTGGCATTGCTCGGGCCTCCACCGGTGAACAGGAACGGCTCGGTGAACACTTGGAATGTGCCGATGAGCTGGAGCAGCATCATGATCAGGATGATGCCTCTGATCTGCGGAAACGTGACGTGCCAGACCCGTGAAAGGATTCCTGCCCCGTCCAGCTCGGCGGCTTCGTAGAGTTCGCTACTGACCCCGCTCAGAGCAGCCAGGTAGATGATCGCGGTGCCGCCGGCGCTCGCCCAGGTCGCCTCCACCACGATCGCCGGCATCGCGATCGCCGTGGAGTTCAGCCAGGGGTACGGACCAAGTCCGACCCAGCTCAGGACGGTGTTGAACACGCCGCCGGCTGCCGGGTCGTAGAAGAACTTCCAGAGCAGGATGGACACCACCGGGGGCACCACCACCGGCAGGTAGGTGAGCACGTTGAAGAACCAGCGTGCCCGCCGCAGTTCTGCGACGAACACTGCCAGGATCAGCGGCACCGGGAAGCCGAACAGGAGTGCCAGCAGCGCGTACCAAGCGGTGTTGACGACCGCAGTCGGCAGCAACGGGTCGTGCAAGACGTAGTCGAAATTGCTCCAGCCCACGTAGGTGGCCGGGTCGACCAGGTTCGTCTTCTGCACGCTCATGATGACGCCGCGGATGATCGGCCACCAGGAGAAGTACACGAAGACGAATACCAGTGGAAGCGCAAACAGCAGTGCACTGAGCCCGCCACGGGCACGCCAGGCTGCCAGCCGGTGCGGACCGCTGGCCCGCACCGGCTGGCT
>Ga0164242_10007545_pt1 | contig 11895 bp, 6 predicted proteins | sample OricomgcompostMG_FD_108783 | JGI IMG/M metagenome (GOLD analysis project Ga0164242, IMG submission 108783) | Miracle-Growth compost microbial communities from Emeryville, California, USA - Original compost - Miracle growth compost (MG) ... | reverse complement strand
TCCATTTCGATGAAATGGACACCACAACACAACTGTGTTGTCAGTCGGGGGACGAAGAACAAAATCAGAAGATGAAGTTCCCTGGTAATGAACTAATTGGCGCTGCCAATCTAAATCAGAAATGTCCACCGTGCGTATAGGATTGTAAGTGAATTCGCCAGAATCGGGATCTGCTATCTGATAGGAAATAAAATTCTGATCGTATTCTGAGTTTGACGTTCCAGACAGATACAATTGATCATTATTTTGATCCGCTGGACAATGGAACAATTTTGGATTGCTTAGATACCGCTTCTCTGGCTTGATATTCGCATCGGCTATTTTGCTCTCGCCTGGATTCGAAGGATCCGGAACAGGAAAACCATATAATGCCCATAAGCCAATGCCTGGATTACTCCCCAATTTTTTATAGGGGTCATAATACGGCACTTCACCATTATAATCGGACGCATACAACCGAAGCGCCTGATAAACCTGCGTCATGTTAGCCTGACACGAAGTGCGCCGATTGCTGGCGCGCATGGCGCTATAGCCCCCCATCGTCACGGCTGCCAAGATCGAAGCGATAACCAACACCACTAGAATTTCCACTAAGGAAAATCCTGCTCTGGAATGCCGTGAATTATAGTTGGTTAATTTCATAAGTACTTTCCCAGACGTTTGACATTAGTTGGCGTTCGCTGAGCGATAACCAGTAACAACAGACTGTTCATAATGATCGCCATTCAACCATGCAGTGCGTGCCACAATCCCGACTCCGCGCACTCCCAAGACCGATGAGATAGTCAACAAGTTATTTGGATTTGCAGGATCAATGAATTGCAATGCTGCAGCTTTAGAAGCTGCAAAATCATTATTCGGCGTGGCCTCAGGCGTTTGATTAATGGTTGCTACCTGATTTAGCCAAACCTTACCTGTGTTATCAATAAAACTCACACTCATCTGCTTACCTGCGTCGCTGACATGAAAATAAATAGTCTCACTTCCCGGCACCCAATAATATTCGCGCCAGGGCTCTTTAGGTAAATAATAATGAGTACTGTCAGCTGCGTTAAGTGCCGGTGGGACTAATCTGGAATAATTCCTCAGATTATATGGGGTGGCACCAAAACCGTTTGCGCTTACATAAGGAACGTAACTGGCTGCTGTAACAGAAATTTGCCTCGCCCAGCCATCAATTCCGCGATAAGAGGTTCGCACTTGTTGGCTTCCTGAACCGCCAAAATTCACTTTCCCCAAGGTAAAATCGCTATTGGCATCATCTGGAGTAAGCGGCAGTGACACAGTATTAGGAGAAACATTGTAATCAATGCCAACCGCTTTCACAGCGGTTTTGTCCAGAAGGTGCACAGGTAAAAACACGTTGGAAGCATTGGCAGTTGATTGATTAAAGATATTCCTCCAACCATATTGAAACTGATCGGAAGGATTCGTCGATGAATGATCAGGGACAAGATACTCTAAATAAACTGGAGTATTGAGTTTAAAGTAAATAGGTATTGCAGGTGCCACTGCGCCATCACTTAGGATAGGAAAGGGAAGATAACCTAATTCCGCTTGATCAGAAGTCCCGGGAAGTCTCGCCAAATCCACACGCACCTTTACTTGCACACTCCCTGCAACCACATGAACGTTTGAGTTATTATAAGCAACAACTCCCTGTAAAACAGTATTTACTTTACTTGTCGCCGTATAAGTGTCAACATCATTCTTCCATAAGTTATCAGCAGGAATATTAAGAGGCTCGTCCACCACTCCCTGTTTAATATTGCTAGCAGAACCAATCGTCCATCGGTAAGAAATGTAGTAACGTGTGCCTGTGGAGATCACACCTGTACCAGCAGAGATCAATGAACGCAATGGCAGCTTTAACCCTGTAGTAGAGGGATTTATAAAATTTGTCCACCCTGCCACGCTACTCTTCCCAGGCTTATATAGCAGAAACTCTGGAGGACGCGATGATTGATGGTTAGCATCATAAAAATCTGGAGCTGTTGCTGAATCTGAATTAGAATCAGTCGCCCCATTGAATGGAATGATTGCGCCTGTGATAGGATCTTTAGAAGTCGCACGAGTGAAGTCCAAATGCCCTTGGGAATCCATGGTCACCCCATTCACGATCATTTCAATATACGTATTTACCCCACCTGTGGAGTCATACGGAAAATTAGTCAAGATGTATGGAGGATTAATACTATCGATACTATCGATATTTTGAATATCGTGTTTTTCACCACGAATGAATCGATAGTGCATCAAGGCAGAACTCTCATAACCATTCTGGGTCGGTCCCTTAGGCAAGGAAACATTCTTAGTCGTCGTGCCGACAACACTTTGCTCCGGATCTTGCCAACTATCCTCAATGGGATTGTCATACCAAGTCCCAGAATCATCAATATCAAATACAGCATCTGGGGTACTTCCATCGCCTTTCATCTGTGCCAAAATACTATCCGAAAGACGCGTGGCGACATTACTATAACCCGAGTTTTGCACCACATTAAACGCCGGCGGGAAGATGCGAATCACGGCTAAGGCCCCCACCATAAAAATGGCTAAAGCAATAGCGACTTCGATTAAGGTAAATCCGCATTTGCGCATAATAATAATCCGTTAATTCAATTCAGTCGGAAAAGTACTTTTAAAAGTTCTGCACAGCCCAGTTTGAACTATCCGCAAATTTTGCCCCCGATACATCCAGGACTTTCGCGGTGCCATCCAAACGTAAAATGATATCTTTAGCACCCTGCCAATCTTCCGGAGTCGCGCTATCGTAGACGGCATAATTACCTACTATATTAGTAGTGGGCAAACGATGAAACACGCAATGCGTAATAATGGTGTTAGGGGGCGCAAAGCGATTGGCCAGACGTGGAAGTTTGGTAATATCCAAATCAGAACTGGAATCATTAGGATCAATCAAGAATGGATATTGCCCGCCAGGAGTTTGATAACCACTAATCGAAGTTTCATACGCAGTGTTTATATAGGTTGTGGGATTAGGATCACTGGGATTAGGATAACCTTGCACTTCCGATAACGAGCCGTATTCGGGCCCCATATATGCTGTGCCCTTGCATCCGCTGACATCTGCCTCGCTGCAAGTTGTTCCATTATTATCCCGGTATCCCCAATAATTCCATACGTAGTTTCCGAAGTCTGCGGTGTTAGGGTTCCCCACATTCCCATAAGAAGAACGTAATCCAGTATCACCAGGAGTATCATCATCCGCACATACCAGCGCATCCTTGCCGCCCTTAAAATAGCCTTTTCCACTCAAATTCAACGAACCATCAGCCAATGTTTCTGTATCGGGCAACAAGGACGCCAAATTTGCCGGATAGCCGCCTTCGTCCTTACGATACAACTCCACCGCCAAATAAATCTGGTGCAAATTCGTGGCACAACTAGCCTGATAACCGCTCTCGCGCGCTTGTTTCAGCACAGGAAACAAAATTGCTGCAAGGATTCCAATAATCAGCAGGACAACCAGCATTTCAATCAAGGTAAAGGCTTTTCTAACAGAACTGGCTCGGTGTTGACGTATCATAATTATTCCTCTTAAAAGTACTTTTATGGTTCTTAATTTTAAGTCTCAATTCTTAGCTGACATTTTGTTATACCACAGATTTATCGTCGAACGGCAGATTGCGGGCCTTGCACCCATTCCACATATCTTGCGTTGATTGGCGCTCCGTAAAATAAAGCGATAATCGCGCCCACCGCCAGCATTGGTCCAAATGGAATGCCTTTGCGAAACGCATGGCGCGCTAACGGCCAGGCTAAATCAACTCTTGCGGGAGAACCTATCGTTGTGCGATGAGCCCAGCGATAGGCTCTTGCAGCGCGGGGAATTTGTAACATAATTCCCACTAAGGCTCCTCCAACTACAGAAAGAAATACGAATGTCCATAAGGTGGCGTTCCATCCTAGATTGATTGCAATGGCCGCAATAAGCATCACGTCGCCAAATCCCATGGCCTCACGTCCGTAGATTATCGAAAAAACAAGACGTACCAACCACAACAATGCGGCGCAAACCACCATCGCTAATAATCCGCCAGGAATCCCATACCAAAGTACTTTTGCGGGCATTTGCCAGAACTGCCACAACAAATATGCCGCGCCAGCGATACCCAGCAGAAACACTGATTCCAACTGAATGAGACGCGTGTCATAATCCACCCAAAAGATAACTGTCAGCGTGCAAATGATAAGCAAATCACGCAGCAAGTGAAGCGCGGGATCAGCAGCAATCCCATATTGCCACGCATTAGCCAGGGAAGGTTGCGCTCCTGCTAAAACAAACAAAATACCCGTGCATAATTCCACGCCAAAATAACGCCAGGAGATTTGCGTCTTGCAATAACGACAATGTCCCCGCAAAAATAATTGGGAAAACAACGGAATGAGATCGAGTGGCTTTAAGCGCGTGTCGCAAACAGGACAATGCGAAGGCGGCTCGGAGATACTTTCATGACGCGGCAAACGCCAGATACAGACATTGAGAAAAGAACCGATGCAGATGCCAAGGATGAATAAGGCGACAAGGAGCATAAGGAGGAGAAGTCGGAAGTCGAAAACCAGAAGTTTGAAATTGCCTCTTGAGCGAACCCACGCGTAGGTTCGCTCAACCTGACAAGAATAAAATCAACACGATAAAAGTACTTTTATCGTGTTGAAATCCTGACTTCTGGTTTCCAATTCTTCCGTTATTTTTCCAGTGAAGAAATTAGAGAGATCATCGGCATAAACAAGGCGATAACGATGAAGCCGACAATAACGCCGAGAATCACAATCATGATTGGTTCCAATGCCGCAGCCAGGGATTGTAATTGAGATTCCACTTCGATTTCGTAGAAGTCGGCCACTTTACCTAACATTTGATCCAGCGCACCGGTTTCTTCACCAATGCTCACCATCTGAACAACCATTGGTGGGAAAAGGCCACTTTTGGCCAGCGGATCGCCGATGCTATCACCTTCACGAACCCTGGAACGGCATTTCATGATTGTGTCATAAAATGTCTCGTTGTCCACAGCACCTGCTACCGTTTCCATCGCTTGCAAAATCGGCACACCCGAAGAAAGCAATGTGCCCAGGGTACGCGTAAATCGCGCCACAGCGATATTGTGGCTTAACTTTCCAAATACTGGCACTTTAAGCTTGTATTTATCATAAACGCGTTTTCCAAATTTGGTGCTTTTGAACTTTCTCCAGGCAATCTGAGAGCCGATGCCGCCGCCAATCAAAATGATGGCGCCCTGTCTGGAAGTGGTGAACTTGGAAACGTCAATCAATATTTGCGTCATCAGCGGCATTTGCACATTTCCAAAGTCTTTAAAAATTTCAATAAACTTCGGAACAATAAACACCACTAAACCGGTCACGATCAAAAACGCCACAACCATAACCAACACAGGATATGTCATGGCAGCTTTCACTTTGCGTTTCAGTTTGGAGTCTGCTTCCAGGAAGATGGACAACCGTTCCAGCGTTTCGTCCAACACACCGCCGACTTCGCCAGCGCGCACCAAACCAATAAACAGAGGGCTAAAACATTTATGATGTGAAAGCGAGCGCGACAACGTTTCGCCGCCTTCCACACGATTGATCAAATCCCGAGTAACCAGCTTTAGGCGCTCGTTGGTAGTTTGCGTTTCCAACACTTGCAAACAACGCACCAGGCTAACGCCGGCGTTAATCATGGTGGAGAACTGGCGGCAAAAAATGGAAAGATGATCCGGCTTGATGCGGCCAAAGAAAATAAATCCACCTTTTTTCTGCATGGCAGTTTCGTCACGCGTGACCTGTGACACCCAGTAACCTGAGTCTTCCAAGCGCTTGGACAATGCTTTCTCATTGTCCGCTTCAGCCCGTCCGCGGTGAATCTTTCCCGTCTTGTCTTTTGCTACATACACAAAAACCGGCATCTTTGCCTCCTTTATTGACCAATAAAACGACACCCATACAAAAGTACTTATACTAATGACACCATTTTACCAGACGCTAAAAACGAGTGCCTGGTTTCCTGGAGATTTCGCTCACGCGCAGTGCTTCAAGCGACACAGCGAAAGTACTTTTACTCTATCTCAATCTTATCTTCCGGGGCTCATTTCCAGCGCTTCCTGATTGTTAATCATATTTTCCAACTCAGAGGCATTATGAGAGCGCGACATCGCCATGTCCAGGCTGATCGTGCCTTCATGATATAAATCTCGCAACGCCTGATCCATGGTTTGCATACCGATCTGCGTCTGCGTTTGCATAATCGAGTGCATTTGGTGAGCCTTATTTTCGCGGATCAGGTTGCGAATCGCGGAGTTGGCGATCATCACTTCGATGGCTGCGACGCGTCCACCTTCCTGACTGGGCAGCAATTGTTGCGAGATAATTGCAACCAGTGAATTGGAAAGCTGCGTGCGGATTTGATCCTGTTCATCCGCCGGAAAAACGCCCACCATTCGATCGACTGATTCTGCTGCCGAGTTAGTGTGCAATGTGCCAAAAACCAAGTGACCGGTTTCTGCCGCAGTGACAGCAAGATGAATCGTTTCATTATCCCGCATTTCGCCGACCAAAATCACATCAGGGTCTTGGCGCAGAGCCGCTCGCAAGGCGTTTTTGAATGACTTCGTGTCCTGTCCCACTTCGCGCTGATTCACGACGCAGCGTTTGTGATTATGGACAAATTCCACCGGATCTTCAATAGTAATAATATGCTCATCTCGCGTGCTATTAATTCTATCGATGACAGCAGCAAGAGTCGTTGATTTACCCGAACCTGTTGGTCCTGTCACCAACATCAACCCACGAGGACGTTCCGCCAATTCCATTACTACAGCCGGCAGATGCAACTGTTCTGGCGTGGGAATATCGGTGGGAATAACACGTAACGCAGCCGCCACATGAGAACGGTCTCGATAGGCATTGACGCGGAATCTGGCAATGTTCTGAGCGGAATAAGCAAAGTCCAATTCCAACTCATTTTCAAAACGTTGAATTTGTTCATCCGTCAGCACATCATAAATCATGCGCTGCACCACTGAAGGGCGAAAATCTTCATATTCGCTCAGGTCATACACTTTACCATTGAGACGCACACACGGCGGACGCCCCACAGAGAGATGTAAGTCACTGGAGCCAGTTTCGTGAACCTTGGCTAATAATTCCTCCAGATGAACTTCGTCTAACGATAGCTTCTCTTCATTTTGATCCTGCGCTAATACTTCCGGAACTACCTGCACGTTTTCTACTTGCGCATCCCCATATGATTCCCCCGCTTCGGGGATAACAGCTTGTGGATTTTGCACCATAACTTACATTTCTCCTTTCTTCGGGTTCTGAGTTCATGGTTCTTGATTCTGGGTTAGGAGAGCATACCGTTATTACTCCCTAAAAGTACTTATTAGGCACTCTCCCTTCCACAACTCAAATCTGAACCAAAAACTCTGAACTATCCTAATGTCCCGCGGTAAACACAACGCGCATCACTTCTTCGATGGTGGTTAATCCATCGCGGCATTTGCGAAAGCCATCTTCCTGCATGGTGTGCATGCCGTTGGCTCTGGCGGCTTCTTTGATTTCGGAAAGCGGCGCGCGGCGCACGATCATTTCCGCCAATTCTTCATTGACACGCATCATTTCATAAACGCCCAAACGTCCTTTGTAACCGGACTGGCGACAGGCATCGCAACCGCGTCCATGCCAGAATTTGACATCGGGATTTAGCTTGGGATCAAATCCGAAACGCAAGAGCAATTCGCGTTGCGGCACATATTCTTCTTTACATTCCTGGCAAATTTTGCGCGTTAAGCGTTGCGCCAACCCAGCCACCATCGACGCGGCAATCAGGAACGGCTCCACGCCCATATCCACCAAACGCGTAGCGATGGATGGCGCGTCATTGGTGTGAATCGTGGTCAAAACCAAGTGACCCGTCAAAGCCGCCTGCACCGCAATTTCCGCCGTTTCAAGATCTCGAGTTTCCCCGATCATAATGATGTCAGGATCTTGGCGAAGGAACGAGCGCAACGAGTTAGCGAATGTCAATCCGGCTTTGCGATTCACATTCACCTGTGAAAGTCCGGGCAACTGGTATTCCACCGGATCTTCCACCGTCATGGTATTTTTTTCCACGCTGTTGATAACGTTCAAAGAGGAATAAAGCGTAGTGGTTTTTCCGGAACCGGTAGGGCCACTAATCAAAAACATACCGTTTGGCTGGGCACAAATATCTTCGAGAATCGCTTGTGTTTCGGGATACAAACCCAATTTCTCCAGACCAATCAACACCGATGACTTGTCGAGAATACGCATAACAACTTTTTCCCCATGCTGTGTGGGACAAGTGCTAACGCGCAAGTCAAAATCTTTATCCTGCATTTTGACGTGGATACGTCCGTCTTGCGGCACGCGGCGTTCGGCGATATTCAAATCCGCCATAATCTTGATACGCGATACCAGCGGATTCAATACATATTGCGGCACTTTCATCTGTTCGTGCAATACGCCGTCAATACGATATCGGACGCGTACGCCTTTGCGTTGCGGTTCAATATGAATATCACTGGCGCCGTCGCGAATGGCGTACATCAAAATGGTGTTCACGATTCGAATAATGGGCGCTTCATCAGCCAGCGCCGCGCCTTCAGCCATATCGCCTTTTGACATAGCGGCGGCTTCGGAAAGGTTCGTCTCGCGCATGGACTCGTCTTCCTCATCGTGGTCATCGCCTTTTTTGTTAGGATCCTTCTCCACTGGAGCCAAACCACCCAACAAAGCCTCAATATCAGAACCGATACCACTAACTTCCGAGGCTCCCGAGCTGGCGCCATTGCCGCCTGTGCCGGCATTGCGCAAAAGCTCCATGTGCGATGGCGCCGTCAACACCGGTACAATATCGCAACCTGTTTTCTGGCGCATTTCATCAATTGCGAACACATCCCGCGGATTACTCATCACCACGGTCAGTTTTTTGCCATCCAACATCACTGGAATCGCTTTGTGTCGCGCCTGAAGATCTTCGGGCAACAGCCCTTTCGCTTCAGCTTCCGGCTTGAAGGACGATCCATCAAAGAAAGGAACCTGCAATAGCGCAGCCTTACTTTCAAACACGTCAACTTCCGGGACACCCTTTTCTATCAAAATATCTTCGAGGGCTTTGCCGGGGTTAGCCTGCTGGTCGCGCATTGCTTCCACAGCGACCTCACGTTTGATTTTGCCCTTTTCGCCTAGAACCTGAAGAAGGTTTTTTTTGCCATTTGTTGCGGCCATCTAATCACCTGCTGTCTCAATTTTTTCCGGATTTTTCTCTCACTGCGAATTCAATGTCACCTATACAAAATGCTCCATTAACTCTTTTACAGTAAGAAATGCGAGCGATGACGTCATTCAAGCGAAAAGTACTTTCGCCGAATTTATAATTTTATTCCAAGATACGATCACTTCAAATGGATAACTGTGATTGCGTACTATTATTTTACCTCACTTTTCCTTTTTTCGACAGCAAGCGGTTTTAAGATCCACTTCATTTGCCCTATTCCTTTCAAAAAGTTACAATGAATGTGATGCATCGGTTGCCCATCAGGCAGCACGAACGAACTTTCATTACAGCAATTTTACACTCATCCTCATAAAGGAGATTACCCGATGCCCGACAATTCATCATCCCTGATCAGCAGTGGCGAGGAAGAAATCCAGGATCACCATCCTTCTGACTCTGACTTTTATAACGAAGAACTGGAGCTTCCAGTGCGCCGCAAGCGCGCAGCTTCCAGTAATACCAAAAAACGCACATCGCGCGCGTCTTCATCCAATTCAAGCCGCAAATCTAACAACAATACTTCAAAACCTATTCAACGCGTTCCTGCCGGACCATGGCGATATGAAATCAGCGGTCTGCTGCTGGCTGCATTTTGTGGAATTTTGCTATTTAACGCCTTGCGGCCTTCCGCCGAAGGCCTGTTGCCCCGCTTTGGCGTGGGGGCTTTGCGTTATCTCTTCGGTTCCGGCACATCGCCCATTCTTGCTCTTGGATTGATCGCCGGCTTATCATTGATGTTACGCCGGCATCATTTTCATGCCAGGCGATACAGCAAAATTTGTATCACCGCATTGCTCATTTCGCTCACTGCTATTCATTTATATATTCCCAAAGGTTCCGAATTCATTTCCGCCGCGCTCATCAACGGCGGCGGTGTTGTGGGAGCGTCCATCGCCTGGGTGCTGCGACGCGCGCTGGGTGAATGGGGCGCTTCTGCCGCCATTGTCGTGGCATCTATTATTGCGGTTTTCCATCTGTGCCAATTATCTTTTGCGGAAGCAGCCACGAAATTGGGAACTGGAATGCGTCAAGGCGCGGAACGTTTGCCGCGTCACAATCTGGATGCGGTCAAAAGTACTTTTACGTCTCCTTTCTTGCGATCATCTCGGGAAGAGGACGCACATACTCCGTGGGATGATGAAAGTACTTTTACGCCTCGAAAATCCAAAGCAGCAAGCGCGCCATTCCTGCCCCAAACACCGCCGGAAGAACGTACGCCATTTTTGCCTATTCATGAATTACTCGGCGATGACGAGCAAATTACTCCCGCTCCTCCAACGACATCTGTTGAAAAAACGTCGATAGAGTCTGGCGTTATTCCTGCAACGCCTGAACCAGTTCCCGCCAAATTGGAAATCAATGCGCAGGAACCGGAAGAAGAGGTACTCACACCGCAGGAAGCATTGGCGGCACAAGCGGATGCTTCAGCGAGAGAAGAAGCCGTTACTCATAAACAGCCACAGCCGTTGCGTTTACGCAAACGCGTGGGCGATGGTCCGCCGTTGCCTTCTTATTTCGATAACGCCATCAACGCGCTTGATCCACCGATCACCGCCAAAATCACCGACAGTCAGGAAGATATCGCCAAAGGTGTGCAGCAAGTGGAAGAAACCCTGGCAGCGTTTCGGATTGATGCGCATGTCACCGACGTGAAAAAAGGTCCGGTCATCACGCGCTACGAAGTGCAGCCAGCGGCGGGCGTACGCGTGGCATCTATTGCCAATCTGGATCGTGACCTGGCGCGCTCACTCTCAGCCATCGCGGTGAGAATCGAGGCGCCGGTGCCGGGACGCAATGTGGTGGGAATTGAAGTTCCCAACAAAAAAGTACAATTGGTGCGCCTGCGCGATGTATTGGATTTACCGGAATTTCTTTCCGCGCCTTCCAAGCTTTCCTTCGTGCTGGGCAAAGATATCGCCGGCCAGGCAAAATGGGCCGATCTCGCAAAGATGCCGCACATGCTGATCGCCGGCGCCACCAACTCCGGTAAATCGGTCTGTCTCAACTCCATCATCGCTTCCATCATTTCCCGCGCCGAGCCGGACGAAGTGAAGTTTTCGCTGATCGATCCCAAGCGCGTGGAATTGACGCTGTATCGCGATATTCCGCATCTGTATCATCCCGTAGTTGTGGAACCCAAAGAAGCGGTACGCGCCTTACGCGGCTCCATCGTAGAAATGGAACGTCGCTACAAACTCTTCGCCGAACGCGGCGTGCGTAACATCGCTTCGTATAACAACAAACTGCGCGAAGACGATGAACGCTTGCCGTACATCGTTATCGTCATCGATGAATTGGCTGACTTGATGATGACCGCCGCCGCGGAATTTGAAAAGCTGATTTGTCGCCTGGCGCAATTGGCCAGAGCCACCGGAATTCATCTCATCGTAGCCACGCAGCGTCCCAGCGTTAACGTTATCACTGGCGTTATCAAAGCTAACATTCCCGCGCGCATCGCTTTTGCTGTGGCCAGCCAGGTCGATTCACGCACCATTCTCGACAGCGTTGGCGCGGAACGTTTAATCGGTTCCGGTGACATGCTTTTTGACGCTAATAACGGCGGCAAATCG
>Ga0164242_10007544_pt1 | contig 11895 bp, 2 predicted proteins | sample OricomgcompostMG_FD_108783 | JGI IMG/M metagenome (GOLD analysis project Ga0164242, IMG submission 108783) | Miracle-Growth compost microbial communities from Emeryville, California, USA - Original compost - Miracle growth compost (MG) ... | reverse complement strand
GAGTTAGGTCTGTAAGGTCGCCTGCCTCGAACGGGCTCACCCCGGTGCGTGCAACATACGACCGTGCTCGTCGGTCGAGGTGTTCGAGGAGGGGAGCGATGCCTCGCTGGCGCCACTTGGCTCCCCGCATGGCCTGTCCGCACAACTCGTACAGATCCTGAACCCGCGCGCCGGGCCGCTCCTCCGACGAGTACTTGCAGTGCACGAGCGTCACGTGAAGCTCGTTGTCTTGGACGGTGACGCCAACGAGGTCTGCGGCCTCGCCGGCCCGATCATCGTCGAGGAACACGGAGAACGTCTCGTTGGACCGGAGCCAGGCTGATACGAACGCCTGAACCGAGTCCTGCCGCCGCTCGGGACCCTGGGTTTCGACTCGAATGTCCACGCCGGACCAGTCGAGTGCCTGGAGCTTGCTCCGGTCAAAGGGGGACACGTCGATTCTCGGCTGGAGCAGACGGTCCTCGGGCGTGATCATTCGGTCGCCATCGAGAAACAGTGTTGGCTTGTTCTCGTTGATCCATGTCCGTAGCGGCGTAGTTGAGCGCAGACCAACGATCTCGGCGTCGGTGCCGGTCGCTTCGTACGTGAGTCCCTTGGTCTGGAACTCTGCTTCGTACTGGACCGTCCATGCTGGTGTCACGAGCGAGAACCGGAAGGGGCCAGCGGTGCTGTAGTCATCGACGCGAAGATCAACGTCGAGAAGCTTGTAGGAGTCCTGTCCGACTTGCACCGTCGGCTCGCTGTCGATGCCGCCGGCGATGCGCCAAGGCCATTCCAGGCCAAGAAGCACGTGCGGGGGACGTGAGGTCAAGTCGATGGGGAGGATGAAACCGTCCAGAACCTGGTTCAAGTCGATGCTCTGGTCGAGGAGCTTGGTGCCCTGTTCGTCGCACCACTCCTTCCACGACTTGAGATTCTCGGCCGAGCGCGTGGACCAGAAACGGCCCGACAGCGCGGCGCTGATGCTGATCCGTTCGCCTTCGTGGAAGCCGGACGTCGCGATGTGGGTCTGCGACTTCATGTGGCGCTCTGGCCCGGTGACGGCTTCGGCAACATCGCTTCCGACGTGCATCGAGAATCGGTTGAAGTGGTCACGGTTGTCCAGCAGGCCGACGTTGGTGGGGATGAGCCGGTCGAGTCCGGTGAGCACCCGGTACGTGTCCAGGCCGTTGATCACGGTGGCTCCGTCGCCGACGACAGCTTCAGCGAGTTCGGAATACGTACCTGATTTCCCTGACCCGTAGATGTACAGCAGACGGCGGTTCTGGTCGAAGTACATCGCGATCAGCTCGAATGTCGTCTCAAGGAGGCCGGGAACGTCACCCCAAGGGATTGGTGTCTCGTGTTCGACAACGAACCACGCGACGGATCCGTCGTCACCGGTTGCGATCGCACCGTTGACGATCCTGTCTCCGAACACGAAGCGGGCTTGGTCGGGATCCCACATCTTCTTCGGGGCGAGGTAGGCGATGGCGCTTACCTTGGGTCGTAGCAGGGACACCGGGACGTCCTCTGGCACGTTGGCGAACGACCGCTCGAACTCGCTCAGCTGCTCGACATCGTCTGTCGCTCGCTCGGTGATGTCGTGTAGGAGAACGTTCCAGTCGGCGTCCTCGCGAAGCATGTCGCGGAGCGGCGACAGGGAGGTGCGCGGGTCGCGGGGTACGAACACCGCAGCCTTGCCGATCTTGGTTTCTGAGGAGGATCGCGCGAATCGACCGACGAGCTGGACCATCGGACCGAGGCTCTTCTTCGGGTCGTGCAACGCTGCGATCTTCAGCTGCGGCAGGTCGAACCCTTCGCCGAGCATGTCTACGCAGACCAAGAGTCGACATTCGCGTGACTCAAGGGCAGCGAAGACTTCTTTGCGCTTGGTTGCCGAAAGCCTGCTGTGAATGACCCGCGGGCCGAACTCGCTGGCGACGCTCGAGTAGGTACCGAGAAGCTCCTCCGCGCGTGTAACGCCCTTCGCTCGTGCCATGAGGATGTGATCGAAGCCTGCGGCGACATCGGTTCGGAGACGTTCAACTGCGCGTGTCGCAATCGCCACGTCGACATCCGTCAGGCTTTGAACCGCTTGGTAGTCGATCTCGGTGAAGTAACCCTGCGCCTGTGCCTGGCGAAGCGGGAATCGAAAGACGATGCGACCGGGGACCGTGCGACCGTCTTCCCGGTACGGGGTCGCCGTGAACAGGACGACGGGCCGGTCGCGAAACTCTCGGATGACGGATGCCCACGTAGCTGCAGGGGCGTGGTGGGCCTCGTCGACGAACAGGTGCGAGAAGTTCGCTAGGAAGGTGGCACGGACGGGATCGTCGAATGTTTCGAGAACCTGCGGCGTTGCGACCACGACATTGCATTGTTCGGCAAACGAACGTGCCTCGTTGTCGTCAACGAGCTTGTGCTCGAGTCGCCCAACCACGGGCCGCTGCGCTGCTGAAGACACGACGCCGAGCTGTTGCAGCAAGCCGAGCCGCTCAAACTTCGCTGCGAGTTGTTCGCGGAGAGCTGCGGTCGGCACGAGTACAAGCAAGCGAGGCAGTTGGCGTGCGACCAGGATCGCGAGCATCGTCTCGGTCTTGCCTGTGCCGGTGGGCATCACCACAACGGCAGGCGCCTCCAAACCGGACTCCCAGTAGCCGATCACTGAATGCAGCGCTCCGAGCTGCGGCTGTCTGAGGCCGCTCTCGCTCGAAGACGACTGGAACGTGACCGCTCCCGCGTACGAGTCGATGACTGCCGACGGCGCCGCGAGTTCCTTTGACCCAGACCACGAAACCCGCGCCTTCGCGAGCGAAATAGTGGGCAGGGTCGCCGTCAACGGATCGGTCGCCGCCACGCCGGTTCCGCGACGCGCAGGCCAAGACCCGCGCGCGTTTCGCACGACGATCGAACCGTCCTCGTCCGACTCGATCAGGTGACCTTCGGGGACGAGGAGCTGCCGGATCGTGTTACCAGCGAGCTTCTCCTCGCGCGCCCATACGTTGCCGGTCGTGAGGACTTGCTCGTCGTCCACTGGCCCTCCTGGTCGGTCCTACTCGGACTCAGGATTTCACCTGGATCTGACACTCTTTGGAGGAAACGCCCGGTCGCAGTGGAATGGCGAGCAGGCCAGCCCGCGGGTCTCTAGCCAGAGAGCGCCTGTCTACCGCCGCAGGACGCCGCGCGCGAACGTGGCGAGGATCCTCTGGTGTGTCTGGCGCGGGAGTGCTCGAGTACCTGGTTCACCGAACGGTGTGCCCTGCCGGGGCGGAGCCGTAGCAAGCAGGTCGTCCAAGCCGGCGCGGGCGAACAGGAGCAGTCCGTGGGTGGCCCGCGTGCACGTCACGGCGAGCCGGCCAAAGGCTGAGTTGAACTCGTCCAGCTTGCTCGCACCGGACAGAGGATGCAGCGCCACTGTGATCGCGTTCGTCTGCCCCTGCCACGAGTCGACGGTCGATGCGACGAGTACGCCATCCGGTAGGGCGTGCTTCAGGCAGAGGCGCTCAACCATCTCCGCGGCGTCGTCCACGGCCTGGTTTCGAGTGGCAAGCACAACGATCAGGGGATCTCCGGAGGGCGTCGCTGAGGCAACCCGTTTCGAAGGCCCGGGCGCTCCGCCATCGTCGTAGCCGCAAGCGCTGACGGCGAATCCGCCCGCAAGCAGCGCGTCGAGCATGTCCTCGGCGACTGCGAGCAAGGGTGCATCGATGTCTGGTGCTTCGGGGTCCTCCAAGCCATCCACTTCGACGAGGGTCGGAACACCGGTTGCAACAGAGCCCCAGATGTCGGCAGCGATGCCGGTCAGATGGGGGAGTTCGATACGTCGGTCGCCCGGCCCCGCCACGCAGTAGAGCGGATCCCACTCCTCGTAGAACGCTCGCCACAGCGGAAGCTGTGCAGCGGTGGGACGCCACACGGCGGGCAGGTCGACGGCGAAGGTTCCCTTCTCACGCTCGAACTGTGTTGGCCATGCCCGATATGGGTTGTATCCCGGGTCGCCACGCCACGGGTTCTGGCTCGGGTCGATTGGCGGCAGCTGCCCGACGTCACCGACACCAACAGCTATCGGGGCGAGGCCTTTGACGGCGGTAAACCGGTGCAGCGGTAACTGCCAGGCCTCATCGACGAACAGAAGATCGAACGTCTTCGATCCGTTGGACCCCGCGCCGAAGTGGGCGGCGAAGCGTCCGATTTCGTAGCCCAGCCGGTGCGACGTACCGAGAACAACCTTGACGTCGGTGGAGATCGACGAGGTGCTTGAGACGACCGTGGCTTCCTTGTTGGTGCTGTCGGGTACATCGCCGAGGCGAGCCTGGCTGACGAGCAGGCACACGTTCTTCTTCCCGAGCTCCCTGCCGAGAGATTCCGCGAGTGGGAAGACTTGTTTGTTGGCGAAGGCGGTAACCGCAACGCGTGTGCAACTCGGGTGGTCGAGGGATTCCTTCACCATGCGCCGCAGCGCGTAGCTCTTACCAGCACCTGCGGCCGCACGCAGCAAGATCTTGTCGGTCTCGTTGGCGCCGCTGAGCGCTCGCGACACCTCGCGGATGGCGTCGCCAACCGCGGCTATGTTCGCCGCCGCCGCCTCCTCATGGTGTACCGCCGGCGACGTGTCCAACCGCGGTGCGACGAAGGTGACCTTGCTGCGCCCGCTCATTCGATGTCGTCCATCGTCAGGTCATCCGGGGGAGTGGGCGTACCCACGTCTGGCTGCTCGTCGACGCCGACATCGAAGCGGTCCTCGTCTATGACCGGCGGCCATGCCTCAGGATTTAGTTCTCCCCGCGCTCGGCGATCCGCCCGCGTGTCGGACCACTCCGCTTCAGCTGCGCTGTGCGGCCGACAGCACCAGCGGTGGTTCGTCGGGTCGTCGGCGTAGGAGGCCGCGGTACAGGTCTGCGTTGGAGCTGTCGTTCTATCAGCTCCCGGTCGCTCTACCTTGAACTCGTGACCAGAGGTCAGAGGGTCGCCAAACCACATCAGGTCAGCTACCACGAGCTCGTCACCGACCTTGACGCTCGGCGGCATCCGCGGCGACCACTTCAACGCAGCGCCACCGTCGTCGACCAACTCACCGACACCCATCTTCTGGAACTTGAACGAACCGCCCTGGATCTTCAGCTCGGCAGTCGGCCTCTCCACCTCTGCCTGACCGTTGACGTGCAGCACCGCGATCTGGCTGCCTGCCACGATCCGGCGCGAGTGAACGTCCAACCGGATCGGATTCACGCTGGCGACGGTCGCAATCGCCAGCTCGCGCGTCCCGGCATCGACGGCCTCATCTGTCGCTGCGTGCGCATCAGTGAGCGCGGCGAGCTGGCGAGCGCACCGCACGTCGTCGTCGAGCATCTCCACGTGCCGGTCACGCCAGAAGTCGTACGTGCGCGAGAAGCGGATGAGATCGGATGCCTGCAGGTCATACCGCCGGCGCCACACCGTCTGAGCGTCCTGCTCCAGCGCGCGGTAGACGGGTCGAAGTGCGGATACAGACTGGCGACCCAACACCGAAACAGCTGCGTCGAAGATGTCGCTGCGATAGGTAAGCGCACCCTTGACGAGCTTCTCGTACTTGTCCTTGTCGGCTCGCTTGCCGCGATGGGCGCCGTGGATCTGGTCCGACAGGATGTTCGACAGCCGCGCGCCAGGCGTGTGCTTTGACGCGGCTATCTCATCGGTCACCTCACGGTGGTCGACCGGCGACGCGGGAGTGGCTTGGGCCCAGCGGACGAGGTAGTCCAGGCGACCACTGTCAGACGCCGGACCGCCGGCGACTACGTGTGTGTTCAGGATTCGCTGCAGGACGACGATCGGGTGCCGCAATGTCATCGCCCGGGCGCGGTCGTCCTCCAGCAGGAAGCTCACCGCCAGTCGCGCGTGCTCATCGAGGGCATCGGGCATTTGCGCCGGTTCACCCTCGAAGTTCAGCAGCGGCCGTCCCTGCTCCTCGTCGCGCACCCACTGCAGTCTGCTCAGCTCGACACCAGCGAGTGAGTCCGCCATTGAAACCAGCACGTCCGCTGTTGGCGCATCCGGGACGACGAGATGCAACGTTGCGATGCCAGCATCGATCGACTCGCGTAGCGCCTTGCCGATCAGACGCATCACCGTATGTCTGGTGGGCATTCCCTGCGGCTCGGCGAAAACCTTCTGGCGCCACGGCCCGGGGCCATTCGCACCGACTCCTCGCACCGCGATGCCGTAAACGCCGAGTGCAGCAGCGTCCGACTTCGCGAGAACGACATTGACCGTCCCGGCTTCGCCTACCGGGTCGGTCCGCCGACGCTCCACCCATTTCGGCAGACCGTCGAGTGTCGCGGTGACCTGCGCAAGCGTCGTTGCTGTCGCCTGACCGATCGCTCCGGTGCCATCCAGCAGGCCCTCAACGGTCGGGCGTTCGTACGGATCGATCCCAATCTCGGCGAGCAAAGCGAGCGGGTCGTCCGACGTCCGCAGTTCTTCCCGGCAGTAGGCGAACAGCGAACACGTGGTGCAGCTCGCTGGGTCGAACGTCGCCTTGATGTGGCTCACATAGTCCGGAAGATCGCTCTCTTCAGGTTTGCCCTCGCCGAGGTCGGCCATCGCCTTCAGTCGTTCCTCGGCGCGGGTCCGAGTCTCAGCGCGGTGGTCGTCCAACTTCTCGACCACGGCCTCGGGCTGCAGGAAGGCGTTCTTCGGTACGGCCAGCACGCCGAATTGGTGAACGACCATCCCATCCGGCAGCTGCGACCACCGCTCGGCCGACTCCGCACCGAGCGCGACCTGCAGGAAGCCCTTGAGCATGCGTGCGTCGTCGATACGCGAACGGACGCGTTCGTAGTCCTTCGCGTCACCCATGATCAGCCACGACCCGACGATCGCCCCGGTGCTGTCCTCTCGTGGGACGACGATCGCGAAGTCCGGCTTCACGGGCGTCGCGTCGGTATGCGACTCCAGATCCAGGAACGGCACCGCGAGCTGGACCAACATCGTCGCGGCACCCTCGTGCTGGGCCTTCAGGTGTGCCTGCGCGAGCTCTCTGGCGGTTGTCGCTACCGACACCTTTGCCGAACGCCGCCGCACTCCGATCGGCCTCGGGAGCCCGAGCTGCCCAACGGCCTTGCTGAGAAGCTCCGAGACGAATCGTTCGGAGTGCACCATCGATTCGAAGGTCATAGCCCGCATCCAGCGGGCTTCAGGTATGCCGGCCGCGATGTCCGGCTTACCGAGCTGTGTTGCGAGCGCTTTGCGCGACTTGCCGGTAATCAATGGGTCGGTGTGGCGGAACCGGTCGCACCCAGCGTGCGCGGACGCGGCCACAGCGCTGCTGCCGCCTCCGGTACTTAGTCCTGCCACTCGCCCCTCCCGGCGAAAACTATCGGTAGGTCATGATGCGATCTGACCCAACGCGCAACATACCTGCCAGATCCGACGGTTCTGACCCCGATTGGACGAAGATCAGCTCCATGTCTGTGACCATCCACGATGTTCTCGACGGCCTGCGGGAGTCATCAATCAGCGAGGCCGACAAGGGCAGCAAGTTCGAACGGTTGGTCAAGGCAGTACTGCAGAAGGCTCCCGTTTTCGCGGACCAGTTCTCCGACGTCTGGACCTGGTCCGAGTGGCCGGGCAATCAGAGCAAGCACGACACGGGCATCGATTTGGTCGCGGTCGACAAGGAGACCGGGCAAAACGTCGCAATCCAGTGCAAGTTCTTCGCGCCGACCACCACGGTCTCAAAGCCGATGATCGACTCGTTCATGTCGGCGTCCGGCAAGAGCGGCTTCGCGCAGCGGATCATCTTCTCGACCACCGATAGCTGGAACAAGAACGCCGAGGACGCGATCAAGGACCAGCAGGTCCCCGTACGTCGCATTGGCCTCACCGACCTGCAGTGGTCCAACGTCGACTGGGCCGAGTTCACCTTTGACCACCCCGAACGGCTCCGCCTCTCGGCGAAGAAGACTCCCCGTCCGCACCAGCGCGAGGCGATCGACGCCGTGATTGCGGGCTATGAGGCGGTGGACCGCGGAAAGCTGATCATGGCTTGCGGCACCGGCAAGACCTTCACCTCGCTGCGCTTGGCTGAGAAGACCGTCGGCGCGGGCGGCAGCGTGCTGTTCCTGGTTCCTTCGATCTCGCTGTTGTCGCAGACCGTCCGTGAGTGGGCCGCCAACGCAGACGTCGAGTTGGCCACGTTCGCAGTGTGCAGCGATCCCAAGGCCACGAAGAAGGCGACCGAGAACGAAGACATTTCGGTGACCGATGTCGCTCTTCCCGCAACCACGAACGTCGAACTGCTCGTCAAGCGCCTGAACACGGCAGCGACGAACCCGAAGGCGATGACGGTGGTCTTCTCGACCTACCAGTCCATCGATGTAGTCGCCCAGGCACAGAAGAAGAGCGGCAAGGCGTTCGACCTGATCATCTGCGACGAGGCGCACCGCACTACCGGCACAACGCTCGCAGGCGATGACGAGTCCGCCTTCGTTCGAGTGCACAACAACGACTACATGGCCGGCGCGAAGCGCCTCTATATGACAGCGACGCCACGCATCTTCGGTGACGCATCGAAGGCCAAGGCCGGCGAGGCGAACGCCGTCATCGCCTCGATGGACGACGAGTCGCTCTACGGCCCGGAGTTCCACCGGCTCGGCTTCGGAGAGGCCGTCGAACGCAACCTGTTGACCGACTACAAGGTGCTGGTGCTCGCCGTCGATGAGGAGTCGGTCGCCCGTTCCTTCCAACAGATGATCAGCGACAGCGAACTGCAACTCGACGATGCCGCCAAGATCGTCGGTTGCTGGAACGGACTGGCCAAGCGAGGACTGGCCGAGCACAGCTTCGAACCCGACACCGCGCCGATGCGGCGGGCCGTGGCGTTCGCCGGCAACATCGCCGACTCCAAGCGCATCGAAGAGCTCTTCACCCGCATCAGCAACCACTACGCCGAAGCAACCGGAATCGACGACAAGGGCAAGGCTCCGCTCGAGTGCGAGGTCCGGCATGTGGACGGCACCCACAACGCCCTCGTCCGAAACCACCAGATCAGCTGGCTGCAGGGCGACCCCGCTGAGGGTGAGTGCCGAATCCTCACGAACGCCCGTTGCCTCTCCGAAGGTGTCGACGTCCCCGACCTCGATGCAGTCATGTTCCTGTCGCCTCGCAAGAGCGTCGTCGACATCGTTCAGTCCGTCGGCCGCGTGATGCGCAAGGCCGAGGGCAAGCAGTACGGCTACATCATCCTGCCGATCGGAATTCCAGCCGGGATGTCACCTGAACAAGCCCTTGCCGACAACAAGCGCTACGCCGCCGTCTGGGAAGTGCTCCAAGCGCTGCGAGCTCACGACGAGCGCTTCGACGCGATGGTGAACCGGATCAGCCTCACCAAGGCCCGCGACAAGAAGATCAACGTCATCGGCGTGGGCGGCAACGCTGGTGGTGATGGAGTGGACGGCCCGACTCAGGGCGCGCTCGCACTTGTCTGGGAGAACCTCGACCAACTCCGCGACGCCCTCTACTCCAAGATCGTCGCCAAGGTGGGCACGCGCCGCTACTGGAGTGACTGGGCTAAGTCCGTCGCCGACATCGCCACCCGGCAGACCACTCGCATCAAGGCGCTGCTCTCGGACCCGAATACCAAGATCGCCGAAGAGTTCGAAACGTTCCTCGACGGGCTGCGCGCGAACCTGAATGAGGGCATCAGCCAGGACGACGCCATAGACATGCTGGCCCAACACCTCATCACCCGGCCTGTCTTCAACGCTCTCTTTGAGGGCTACGCGTTCCTCGACCACAACCCGGTCGCGCAGACGATGGAGCGGATGCTCAACGCCCTGGACGAGCACAACGTAGACGACGAGAACCGCACGCTGGAGAAGTTCTACGACTCCGTCCGGATGCGCGTAAGGGGCATCGACAACGCCGAAGGCCGCCAGCGGATCATCGTCGAGCTCTACGACACGTTCTTCGCCACGGCCTTCAAGAAGACCGTCGACAAGCTCGGCATCGTCTACACGCCGGTCGAGATCGTGGACTTCATCCTGCGCTCCGCGGACCAAGTGCTGCGCAAGGAGTTCGGCCAGGGGCTCACCGACGAAGGCGTCCACATTTTGGACGGCTTCGTCGGCACCGGCACCTTCATCGTCCGGCTTATCCAGTCCGGCCTGATCAAGCGAGAGGACCTCGCCCGCAAGTATGCCAACGAGCTACACGCCAACGAGATCCTGTTGCTCGCGTACTACATCGCGGCAGTGAACATCGAGACCGCGTACCAGGACGCGATGACCGGCCATGTCGGTGACACCGAGTACAAGCCGTTTGAGGGCCTCATCCTCACCGACACCTTTCAGTCCTGGGAGGACGATGACCGCCTCGACTACGAGGTCTTCCGCGACAACAACGAGCGACTGGAGCGACTCAAGTCGCTGCCCATCACCGTGATCGTCGGTAACCCGCCGTACTCCTCGGGTCAGGACAGCGCCAACGACAACAATGCGAACGAGAGCTACCCGACGCTCGATGAGGCGATCCGGAAGACCTACGCCGACAGGTCAACCGCGACGCTCAAGAACTCGCTGTATGACTCGTATATCCGCGCCATCAAGTGGGCTTCGTTGCGGATCAAGGACCGAGGGGTGATCGCGTATGTGACCAACGGCGGATGGATTGACTCGAACACCGCCGACGGCATGCGCAAGACGCTGGCTAACGAGTTCAGCGCGATCTACGTCTACAACCTCCGTGGCAATCAGCGAACCGCTGGCGAGCAATCCCGCAAGGAGGGCGGAAAGGTCTTCGGGGGAGGCAGTCGGGCAACGGTGGCCATCACGTTGCTTGTCCGAGACGCCGCCAAGCGTGGGCCGGCGACCGTTCACTACGCGCAGGTTGCCGACTACCTGACTCGTGAGGAGAAGCTCGACGGCGTCGCTGTGGCCGAGGGTATCGAGGGAATCGACTTCGCAGCCATCACCCCGAACGAGCACGGCGACTGGCTCAACCAACGACGCGATGACTTCGGCAAGTACCTCCCAATGTGGATCAAAGGCCAGCCGAGCATCTTCAGCTTGATGTCTAGCGGGGTGAAGACGAATAGGGACGTTTGGGCCATCGGATCGAACCGCGGCTCAGTGTGCGCCAATATGATCGCGTGTATCGAGTTCGCGAACTCGGAGGCGACGCGGCTGAGTGCCCTTCCAGAGTCTCGGAGACTCGATGCACTCAATCGGGACCCGGCTCGCATCAGCTGGGACCAATCCAACATTGTGGACGCGGTTCGAGGCCGCTTGCGCGAATTCGATCAAGGTGCCGTTCGAACTGAGCAGTATCGCCCGTTCTTCAAGCAGCACCTGTACTTCGATCCCGCATGGAACAACCGTCAATACCGCTTGCCCGCGATCTTCCCTAGCCCAACGGCATCGAACCGCGTGATATTTGTACTGCAGCCGACAACTCGCACGCCGTTCTCAGTGCTCATGACAGATCTACTCCCTGACAACGGCATGTTCATGGACGCCAGCCACGGCTATGCGCGGTGGCGATACGAGGCTCCGGTAAATGAGGGAACCCTCGAATTCCCTGATTCAGCGGTGGCGGATGGGCCTCGGAAGATCGACAACATTTCAGCTGGCGCACTCAAGAGCTTCCAGCGTGCGTATGGCGACAGCGTCACTTCAGACGATGTGTTCAGCTATGTCTACGGACTACTTCATTCGCCCGACTATCGGGGTGCTTACGGAGCTGACCTCAAGAAGGAGATCCCTCGCATCCCGCTGGTCAAAGACCCGTGGCCGTTCGTGGAGGCCGGCCGGAAGCTCTCCGAGATCCACCTCGGCTACGAGGCCGTCACTCCGTACCCGCTAGACGGTCTTGATGTGGCCCCGGCCGGCGATCCGTATGAGTTCTTCCGGGTTGAGAAGATGCGGTTCCCCGGCACCG
>Ga0164242_10007543_pt1 | contig 11896 bp, 10 predicted proteins | sample OricomgcompostMG_FD_108783 | JGI IMG/M metagenome (GOLD analysis project Ga0164242, IMG submission 108783) | Miracle-Growth compost microbial communities from Emeryville, California, USA - Original compost - Miracle growth compost (MG) ... | reverse complement strand
TTCGGGTGGCATCAAAATATTGTTCCATATGTCTTAACCGGCTCTTCCACCACTGATATTGTGTGGCTTTCATCTGTGGCCAGTTATAGGTTGGAAAGCCCCAGTTCTGACCGCTAACGGTAAAGTCATCTGGCGGAGCCCCCGCCTGCGCGCCGACGTTGAATAAATCCTGGTTTTGCCAGACGTCTACACTGTTTTTGAATACCCCAATGGCGATATCCCCTTTTAATACACAGTGATGGTCGTGGGCAAAGTCTACGGCTGCTTTTAATTGCTGATGTAAATGAAATTGCACATAATAATGAATAGGGAGCGCCTCGGGATCTACCTCCATTAATATCTGTGGTAATTTTTCCTGATAAGCGGTCTCTGACCAGGTGGTGAAATCAGCCGTACCATACTTATCTCTTAAGACACAAAAGCAGCCATAGGGCTCTAGCCAGTGCCGATTGGCCTGGAAAAAAGCCTGATAGTCTTTAGAGGCCATCACGGCCTCTTTTTCAACCGGGAAAATGGCTTTAATGATCTGCCATTTGGCGCTGAGCACCGCCTCGTAATCTACCGCTTCGGGCTGATTGAGTTCTAGGCGCAGGGGTTCCATGGAGGCCAGCAGCTTTCTGGCAGCTGTGGAGCTGCTCAATGCCCTGACATCCAGATATAAGGGATGCAAACCGTGCACCGTAATAGCGGCATAAGGATAGCTGTCCCGCCAGCTATGCGTAGCTGTGGTGTCGTGAATAGGGAGCAGCTGAATGAGTTTAAGGCCTGTAGCGGCGGCCCAGAGGACTGCTTTTTTTAAATCCGTAAAGTCCCCTACCCCAAAGCTTTTTTCGGTACGCAGACTAAAAACGGGGACGATAAAGCCGGCGCCTTTGACCTTCCTTCAGTTGGTCCGGATAAACCCATTTTGTAATATGAGTAAGGCGGCCCCTGTTGCATCCTGCTCTAATACGCGGTTGTCGCCATTTTCATAGTGTTCCAGGGTGGAAGTCGCTAAATCGTAGATGCCAAATTTGTAATGGGTAGCCGCTTGTTTTAGTGCTAAAGATAAATCTGCCTGAAAGCGTCCGGTGGACACTTGTTCCATCAGGATGGCTTTTGCCGGATCCCAGCCGCCGAGCTGCGCGTCCTCTCCAATCAGACAGATGGTCTTGTCTGCGGGCAGTGTTGCTGCCGTGATGATAAAACGATGGGTGAATTTTTTTCTGGAGGCGGCCGCTTTTTTTACGGGTGCTGTCTCTGTAATGGCCTGCAGCGCGTCTGTACCGTAGGCGTTCTGTTCAAATCCAGGCGCATTCCAGCTGTCACGCACGGTGATACTGGTGGCCGCTGCCGGGATATTTAACTGATAGGGAGCTGACAGCGTCAAGGTGCCGTCGTCATAGTGCACTAAATAAGTATAAGATAAGAGGCCGTCTTTAATGCTGCTTTTGTCAAATTCAAGGGTGATCGCCCATTTCTGTGCGTTGATATATTCTAAAACAGGTGCCTGGTCCAGCTGTTCTGCACCTAAGGTGGGATTTGCTCCGGAAATAAGGATAGACTCACCGAATTTGGTGGAAAAGAACACCTCAAATCTGATGCTGATTTTAGGGCTGGCTTTGGCTGTGGTGGCTTTCCTGGTGGCGGTTTTGGTGGTTGCTTTTGCCACCGTTTTTACGGCGGCTTTGGTGGCCGTTTTCGTAGCGGGCGCTTCTTTTTTAGCGGGTTGTTTTTTAGTCGGGGTGGCTGCTTTTTTAGGGGTTGCAGTCTTGGTTGCACTTGTTGCCTTTTTGACGGCTGCTTTTTCAGTAACCTTTTTGGTCGTGGCGGTTTTGTCAGTTTGCATACGGATTTTTTTAAAGGGTTATAATAAATTAAATTTAATTTTAATTTAAAAATAATTACGATGTAAAGATAGGGCAATCCAGACAAACAGTTGGTCGTCAATTTGGGCTTACATTTTCCTTGATTTTGGAGACGGCAGCGGCGGGCAGGGACTGACCGTTGTAATCGACAGTGCCGCTCATGTTTAAGGTGATATCCCTTGATTTTACGAGCAGGGTCTCCAGGTCGACATACATTTTCCCCTTTTGGGTTCCGGAAAAATGGGTCTTGAATAGGGCGCCATCACTGTTGATTTCCCCGGTCTGACTGACGGTTCCTGAAATGGTCACCAGCATGTCCCCATCTACAATGCTTTGTACTTTGTAGGTGGTCACCCGCTTATTACCATTGATGGTCACAGAATCGGTCCAGCTTTGACCGGCTTGGTTAATGCCAGAGCGGCTGGCTAACAGGCCAAAATTACTGCCAATCTCAAAATCGCCCCCTGACAGCGATAAACCGCTGAGTACTGTATTTACCTGTCTGCCCAACTGGGTGGTATCCACGGCGGTAATTTTACCGGTACTGTCCACCTGGATAAAGGTTCTTTTTCCTACGATATCAAATAAAGGTTTTGCAAAGGTGGAGGTACTGTCGGTTTGCTCGTTGGAATTATATTTTAACTGCACACCCATGGTTTCTACCTCTGTATTTAGCTTTACTACCGAGACGTCAAACAGAAAGTCTCCGGCGCGTTCTGCTGTTCTTTGATAGGCGGTTGTAAAATCAGCACTGGTCTTGTAATCCACATGTTGCTGTAGAATGGTCAGACTGGTCGTGGAGGTTATACTGGTTTGTTTGTCAAATGTCCGGTAAGGTTTAAATAGCTCGGTGAAGGGCGTGTTTTTCGCCTGCAGGCTGTCTTGGATAAAAGCAAAACGGCTGCTGGTATCTGTAGTGGCTGATGGGACCGACGTATCTGTTCGCATTTCTGCAGGCTGGACTGTTGGTGGCCTGGTCTGGCTGCTGTCCGGTCCGGCCGCAGCTGAAGTGGAATCGAACAGCTGGTTGAGGCTGTCCTTTACTGCTTTTTTTGTTGCCTTTTGTTTTTGTTGGTTTTCGGTTGCAGCAATTGCACTGCTGGTCGCTTCTTTGACCGGAGGAGCCGAGGCGGGGGACTGCTGACGGGGACTGGCGGAAGATAGGGTGCTTGCGTCTGGACTTGTCGTGTCATGGCCGGTTGGTGGCTCCGGTGCCGGCAGGGTAAATATACTTTGTATGCTGTCTTTTTTAGGCAATGGACTGTCCCCGGCCTGTATGGTACTGTCCTGACTTATGGGTTCTTTCTGGCCTTGGGCCAGGCTTTGGGCATCTGCACCTTCCAGGGCTGTTGTATCAGACCGGCCTGAGTTTTGGGCCGCCGCTTTTGCCCCGGCAATCGCCTCTTTGGCTTTTTGTTCAGCTTCCGCTTCTTCTGTTCTCTTTTTTTCAGCCGCCTGTTCGACCTCTTTTTTTTCTAATTGCTGCTGGCTGGCTTCGTTTTTTATGGATTGATCCTGTTGATGCTGCGCTTTGGCCATTTCTTCAAAAATGTCCACAATTTTACTACTGTCCTGATTCGGGCGGGCGCTGTCAACGGCGGGTGTGCTGTGCTGCTGTGCGGTTTTTTGGGTGTCCGTCTCTGCTTTTAAGCGATCCTGTTGCAGGCTATCGGAAAGACGGACCTTATGCAAACTGTCTTTTGGGGAGACTTTAACGGGTACGGCTGGGCTGGTGGAGTCCGCTGGCAGCAGGCTGTCTGCCGATGGTTTTGGGGTGGGTAGGCTATCCTGTGCATGCGTGGTTTTACCTATTAGCAAGGTTAAACCGATGATTATACACAGTAAAAATGGTTTCATTGTCTCTACATCTATTTTGCGGTCCGGTATACTGACTGTTTTGTCAGCCTTTGGATTAAAATCCAAAGCGTGACGGCGGTCTTTGTCTGAACGTTGGGTTATATTTTATGGATACTGTCAGCGGGGTCGACGGACCTGCCTGTTGTGTATCTTTTTTATAAATGCATTATTCTTGCCAAAAGTAGCATTCCCTCATAAAACTTTCTTAAGGAGGGGCATTAATTCCCTGCTAAATTTATTTTTTCTGCATTTAATGTAGTTTTTGTGGTGCTCAAATACTAAAATCGCCGCAAAAAGCTTTTCAGACTTTGTTGCGGCGATATGTGTATGCATGCATTCTAATGGAATGGGCATCTATGCGTTGATCAGCGCCGGACTTAGCCGATGGCCTGATTTAAATCTGCAATTAAATCCTCCGCATCCTCAATACCCACACTTAGGCGGATTAAACCGTCATTTAACCCGTTTTTAATACGCTCTTCTCTGGGAATAGAGGCATGGGTCATGGTGGCTGGATGGTTGATTAATGATTCTACCCCACCCAGGGATTCTGCCAGGGTAATGATTTTTGTGGAAGTCACCACCCGGTTAACTTCTTCAAGGGAGTCATTTTTAAGTTCAAAGCTGAGCATGCCGCCAAAATTACGCATTTGCTTTTTGGCAATGCTGTAGCCCGGATGATCCTCAAAGCCGCACCAGTGTACCACGGCTACTTTCGGGTTATTTCTTAATGCATGGGCGATTTTAGCGCCGTTTTCTCCATGCCTGTCCATTCTGACGTGCAGGGTTTTGATCCCCCTGAGGATTAAAAAGCAATCCTGAGGACCGGGAACCGCGCCACTGCTTTTCTGAATAAAATAAAGGTTGTCATATAAATCTTTATCATTGACGATCACAGCTCCCAGAACCACATCGCTGTGTCCGCCCAGGTATTTGGTGGCTGAGTGCAGGACGATGTCGGCACCCCAGTTCAATGGGTTTTGCAGGTAGGGTGAGGCAAAGGTATTGTCCACGCACAGCAAGGCTCCTGCTTTTTTAGCGATGGCGGCTACGGCTTCAATATCGGTGATATTGATCAGCGGGTTGGTGGGGGTTTCCGTCCAGATTAATTTGGTATTGGCATTTAATTTTGCCTCAATATTGGCGGGATCTTTCATATCCACATAATGAAAATGAATGCCAAATTTTTCAAAAATCTTTGCAAATAAACGGTAAGTGCCGCCATACATATCCGTGGCAGCTATGACTTCATCCCCAGGGGATAGAAATTTAATAACAGCGTCGGTAGCCGCTACGCCACTGGAGAAGGCCAGGCCATATTTTCCATTTTCTATGGCGGCTAAAGCGGTTTCCAGGGCTTGCCTGGTTGGGTTGCCTGCTCTGGAGTAGTCAAATCCTTTGGTGACACCTGGGGCGCTCTGTTTAAAAGTAGAGGTCTGATAGATAGGGGTCATAATCGCACCTGTCAATGGATCAGGTTCTGCACCGGCATGAATGAGTTGGGTTCCAATTCCCTTTTGGTTTAAATCGCTGGCCATCTATATAAATTTTTAGGATGATTCAATTGAGCTGCGAAGGTAAAGAATTTATTGGTATAAAAGTCTACAAAATTAGTAGGTAATTATGGCTTTAACAGTATTTGTATGCCATAGGGTCTTTTACAGGGAGGTACTGGCTAAGACTTTTGCTTGGTGTTGCACAAAAACAGATAGTTCGGCAAAGAACTTTTGGTAGATCTGCTGCAGATAATCCTCGTTTTGCTCAAAACTGGTTAACACCTGTATGATTTGCGCCGGCTGCCCTACTCTTCTGAGTAAATGGGCCATCGCGTTTTCAGTAAAGGGGCGTTCCCCGTAATGAATGAACCAGTTTTCCTTTTGCAGGAAAGGGAAGTATCTTTTGAAGCCGCCCACATGCCAGCTGTGTTGTGCCTGCAATGCCTGATAGGCCCACTGGGCAAATTGTTGCCACTGTTCTTTCGTATGGATTTTTGTATCCCGCGCTAAAAAATAATCCAGACTAATATCGAGCAGGGCTCCGCTATACAGGCCGATATAGGGACGGTAAATATTTCTGGCCTGGGTGGTCAGGGGGTGTTGGTCGGTAAAGCTATCAATATAGCGGTGCAGCTGAATCCCTATTCGTACTTTAGGTGGGTAAAGTTTGATTTGTTGGCCTTTTACGTCATCGCCCAGCATATTGCCCAGCAATATCTCGGGGTCGTGTTGACTTAGATAGGCGTGGGCTAAGAGATTCATGGATGGATTGTTTTTTGGTTATTGATTGGAAAGCCCCAGTTTCCCGGCAATGGTCGCAGCGATATTGGTACCATCTATCGCCGCACTGATAATGCCTCCGGCATATCCGGCTCCTTCAGCTGCCGGATAAAGGTTGGTGATTTGCGGGTGGTTGAGGCCTTTTTCTTCTCTGGGGATTCTGACCGGAGAAGAGGTCCGGCTTTCTGTGCCAACTAAAATGGCCTGGTCGGTAAAATAACCTTTCATTTTCTGACCAAATACCTGGAGGCCACCGGCTAAGGTTTGGGTGGTAAAATCCGGTAATAACTGATCCAGTCTTGCGGATGTGACGCCTGGTATATAGCTGCAGGCGGGTAGATCCCTGGATTTTTTATGGTGGACAAAATCAGGCAGCCTCTGGGCAGGTGCTTTAAAGGCGCCGCCTCCCGCCTGAAACATGACTTGCTCTACCCGCCTCTGAAAATCCATGAGCAGTAAGGGATCATCCGGGTCTGGGCATCCGGCCGCTGGATATTGCCTTTTCAGATAGTCATAGGCGGCCCTTTGGTCTACTTGAACGACCATGCCGCTGTTGGCATAAGGATTATTGCGTTTACTGGGGCTCCAGCCATTGACCACCAGCTCACCCGGGTCTGTGGCAGCTGGCGCAATGATGCCGCCCGGACACATACAAAAGCTGAAGATACCTCTGTCCGCCACCTGGGCGACCAGACTGTAAGCGGCCGGCGCAAGCCCCTGACTGACCATTTGTTCTGCACTGCATTTGTATTGAATCTGATTGATCAAACTTTGTGGATGCTCGATTCTGACGCCTAGCGCAAAGGGCTTGCTTTCTATGTGGATGTTTTTAGCTTTGAGCAGCCGGTAGATGTCTCTGGCCGAATGACCGGTGGCTAAAATAACATGCTGCGCGTTAAACCTATCTCCTTTTTGTGTTTGGACGGCTGTTATCTGGCCTCCCTTCAGGGTGAAATCGGTGATCTTTTGGTTAAAATGGATTTGCCCGCCTTTGGCTATGATCGCTTCCCGCATATTGGTAATGATGGCAGTCAATTTATTGGTGCCAATATGAGGATGGGCTTCATATAAAATGGCAGGCTCCGCTCCATATTGTACAAAGGTCTCCAGGGCTTTTTGAATACTGCCTCTTTTTTTACTGCGGGTATAGAGTTTGCCGTCACTATAGGTGCCGGCGCCGCCTTCTCCAAAGCAATAATTACTGTCTGGATTCACTGTTCCCTGTTTATTGAGCGCGGCTAAATCTCTTCTTCTTTGCTGAACATCTTTGCCCCTTTCCAGTATGACTGGCCGGATACCATGTTCCAGACAGGTCAGCGCCGCATATAAGCCAGCAGGGCCCGCTCCTATGATCAGCACTTCATGTGCGGCCCTATGGACTTCTTTTGCCGGAAATTTAGGGATACTAAAAGCCTGAAACGGTTCATCTATATAAACCAGCAGGGTCAGATTGTAATAAATCTGCTTTTGCCTGGCGTCCATGGATTTTTTCAGAATATTAAATCCGGTAATTTTATCTGGATGGAGCGTGAGGGCCTTGGCGATATGGGCCTTGATTTGCTGGTCACGGGACAAATCCTGGGCCGGCAGGCGCAGGTTCAGTTCTTTTTGCATGTATTTCTTGTTTGGGTCAGGTATTTATCCTAAAAGTCCAATGGAACGGGGCAAAGTTAAGGGATTTGCGCGGGACCGGACGCTTTTGGCTGCCGGCCATTTTTTGCCCCCGCAGACCGAGGGGCTTCCTTTGCTGTATGGACATAAAAAAGAGGTAAGATGCGGACTGTTTGCACCTTACCTCTTTTTTGAATGAGCTGACTTGCTGAACGGTTCTTTTGCGGGCTGCGCTTTACTTTAATTGCTAGAAACGGACTCCGGCAGTAATAAAGAAGGCATTATTGTGCAATTTAGCCCAGGAACCATCACTATAGGTAACCCCGCCATTATTTACATTTAACAGGCCGAACTGGTATCTGGCAGATAAGCCAAACTGGGTGGCGCCTGAACCGTCATTGGGGAAATAATATTCCAGGCCAACGACGCCGGATAAATCACTTTTTTTGTAATCATCTATAACGGATCCTTTTTGAAAATCAGCCTTTGCGGAACCGGAAGGAATGGTATTCGCACTCACTAAATAGCTATACTGAGGTCCGAATAATACCCCGAAACCGGTAAAAGGTTGACTGTAACGAAATAGGACGGGTAAATTAATATAGTCCATATTCAGATTGACATTCCCGTTGTAGTTCTCGTCATAATAATTGGTACCCATGCCAGTATAACTTAGCTCGGGTTGTATGAACCAGCCATAGCTAATCGGAACACTTACGGAAACACCGCCGATAAATCCGGCTTTGGCGTTATCAGCATATCCGTCGCCATAAACAGGATCAATGGTCACCTGATTGGCGACTGAAAGGCCTCCATATACGCCTACCCTTGTTCTTTCTATAATGGTATTGCCATTGCGGATCTGTGAAAAACCCGCTGTGGTTGCCAGACTAAATAATACAACGAATAACTTTTTCATGTGTTAATTTTTTATAATATTTATGGGGCTTTTAGGGCCATTTTAATCTATTTTTTTTCTTATGCCGATTATCCTGATAGCGCACATTTTATTAAATGTAAATATAAGGGAATCGCCACCAATTTTTTAGATATATAATTATGTTTTAGGTTTAATCTAACAGGCGTTTTTAACGCATATGGGACAGGCTTCATGCATTATTGTCCCGCGACCAGTAAACTACACCCTCTTAAGTCGCTGTGATCCAGCCTTCCCCAGATTTCAAAATAGGCGGGATGCACCCAGCCGATATCTTCAGTGGCTATAAAACTGCAGCTGTGAATATTGGCCATATCAATAATATTAATCAATCCTTTCCCGTTGAGTTTCAGATTAAAAGGGTCGCTCTCGTCCCGGACCAGTACCTGCATCAGCGGGGAGCAGCGATACTGGCCCGCTGCTTTGGAATAAGCCTGGCTGAGCAGTTCTGTCATTCCGTACTCAGAATGAATGCCGGGGACAGCCAGGTCTTTGATGAGCGTGGCATGTACCTGCTGGCGGGTCATTTCTTTTTTACGGCCTTTCATGCCGCCGGTATCCATGATGAGGGTATGGTTGAGCGGCTGGTGGAAATGGAAGGTCTTTTTTAAACCGGCAAATACCTCCGCAAAATCAAGTAAGGCAAAAGTGACACCCAGCAGCAGTGTCTTCTGCCCTTCTTTCTCGAGCTGCATGATTAACTGACCTAACTGGTCAAAATCATAGAGGTAAAATCCGCTCTTGGGATGACTGCTCAACGCCATTAAATCATGAACCATTTTAACCAGGGAAGAATTCCCTTTTTCCAGGTAGTTGGGCAATAACCCTAAAATACAGTAATCTTTTGGCTGGCCATAGAACTGCTCAAAGGTTTTTATAAAACTTCTCTGATAAAGGCTGGCGTCTTTGACCAAATGACGGCTGTTGATGGTCCCCGTCGTACCACTGCTTTCAAAAATAAGTTCTGGCAGAAAATGCCCCGTTGTGACTGCTCTGGATTTAAAAAATGAAATGGGTAAAAAAGGAATATCGGTGATTGCTTTAACGGCGGCGGGGATGACGCCGAGGGCATCACACCACTGTCGGTAGACACTACCCTCAAAGCTGTGTTGATAGCGAAATAGCTCAAGTGCCAGTTGAGGGTCAAATTGCCCCGCCTGGAATATCTTGTCTATCAATATGTTCGCTCTTTTGTCCATGATCTAAAATGTGGGCAAAATTACGGAATTGCACGGCTTTTGACAATTTTGGCTGTTAAATTAATGATGGTGAGGCAGCCTTAGTGGCTGTTTGTATATCAATATGAAGTGCGCCAGGAGGTCTGTGAATGTGCTGACTGTATTGTTGGTAGCTGCCGCGCTGTCCTGGCGCACTTATCTTTATTGAATGTTATCCAATCCTTTTTTAAGAAATAGACGTTGAATGGTTAGCGGATGAGTTAAAAGGCCCTGAAGTTCCAGGGCCCCCGGTAGGGTCTGGAGATCATCAGATTGGCAGATTCGCTGTCAAATCTTTCTTTTTTAGGATCCCAATGGATATCTTTTTGTAACTGATAGGCGATATTGACGCAGTTGCAGACCGTGGCCGAGCGGTGCCCCACTTCTACATCACAGATGGGCCGGGTTCTTTTCTGAATCGCAGAGACCCAGTCTTGATAATGGTTGTCGCTGAAATACAGTCTTTTATCTGTATTCTTGAATGTTAATTGGGCCAGGTTTTCAGGAGTCGTCCTGAGAAAGCTTCTGGAGACTTCTATTTTGCCTTTGTCGCCTATAAATTGGATGGCATTGCCTTCGCCCCAGTTTTTGTGGTTGACCTGAATCCCGTTATCATACAGGAAATAAAGACCTTCCTGGCTGCCTGGCTGTTTAGGGGGGATGAATTTTACGGGGCCGGAGTCGTCCATGCCTAGGGCCCATTGCACAATGTCAAACATATGGGCGCCCCAGTCGGTAATATAGCCGCCGCCAAAATCACGGTATCCACGCCACCAGGCCCAGTCTTTGGCCTCCATTGGGGGCGCTAAAATCTCGTTGTACCCTCTATAGAGCGAGGGGCCAACCCACAGGTCCCAGTCCAGATAATCTGGTACCGGCTGTGTTGGCAGATCGCACTGTGCAACCGGCCCCCCTACTGATACATTGACCTGGGACACCTGGCCAATATAGCCGTTAAAGACCAGCTCGGCCGCCTGCCTGAAATTATAGGAAGAGCGTTGCATGCTGCCTGTCTGGAAAACTCTTTTGTATTTTCTGGTGGCCTCCACCATGGCCCTGCCTTCTGCAATGGTTAAGGATAAGGGTTTTTCACAATATATATCTTTACCTGCCTTTGCACTATCTATGGCAATCTGGGCATGCCAGTGGTCGGGCGTGGCAATCACCACGGCATCGATATCTTTATTGGCCAGCAGGTCCCTGTAATGTTGATAACCTTTGGCGGGCGCCACAGCACTGAATTTGGCTTTATTTTGCTGATTGGACAGTTCCAGGAATTTATTTAGTTTTCTGGCGTCGACATCGCAGGCGGCCCCGATAATGGTTTGTTTAGGCCCATTGATGTATTGCATGAGGCCATGGGACTGTTTACCGTTGCCGATATATCCCAAAACCAGCCGGTCGCTGGGTGGGACATGCCCTTTGCCGCCCAGTACAAAACGGGGAACGATCATGGCGCCCATGGCTGTTAAAGAGGTTTGCTGAATAAATTTTCTTCTTCGCATACATGCCGTTTTTTGTTATTAAAAAAATGATTGAAATCTTACCGGGTGCAGTTCTGGGAACTGAATGCTAAATTTAAGATTTTAGATTTGATTCGTTCTGATTTTTCTGTGTTCACGCAGGGATGTGTTGTGATATTGTCTTTATTCAGACGGGTGGAGGGATATTTCTGAGGTAATTTGTCTATTTTTAGGGCCTGGATATGTGTAGGGACTTTCGTGTTAGCCTGGTTTTGGAGATGAGTGGACGGGCGTTTTTTATTGATCGGCATAAAGCAGTATTTTGAGAAAGAAATTAACCGAGTTTATATTTTTTGGTAATTATTTTTATGCCCTCTGTACGGTGGCACTGTCCATGGAGGCCTCTTTGCAGCAAGGGGTACCTTTAAATACGCCTGCTTATTATGTACTGCTGATAACGGGTACGATTGTGTATTATACCTATGCTTATATGGGAGAACTGCATTTGTTTACGGTATTTAGCAGGCTGACGGGCAGGCCCAGAACGGCCATGACCACCAATAGCTATTATAACCGAAGGACGAACTGGTATACCAGAAACTATAATACTATTACGCTTACCCAGTTTTTTTATGCCCTGGCAGCGATTGCGGCTGCGCTCTATTTAGTGATCAAGGAGTTTCATGAA
>Ga0164242_10007542_pt1 | contig 11897 bp, 7 predicted proteins | sample OricomgcompostMG_FD_108783 | JGI IMG/M metagenome (GOLD analysis project Ga0164242, IMG submission 108783) | Miracle-Growth compost microbial communities from Emeryville, California, USA - Original compost - Miracle growth compost (MG) ... | reverse complement strand
TGATAAAAGAAATCAAAGCCTGTTACAGCGCTTTACTGCTGAAGTCATCTATGATGACTTGGAAAATACAGGTTCGTTCAGTTGCTCTGACCCTACGATCAATCAAATTTATAAAAATGCGGTCTGGGGCATCAAATCAAATTATAAAGGCATGCCGGTTGATTGTCCGCAACGTAATGAACGCCAGCCCTGGCTCGGCGACCGTACAACCGGGGCCTATGGAGAAAGTTTTGCGTTTAACAATCAGCTACTCTATGATAAATGGATGTCAGATATCCGGGACGCCCAATTAGTAACTGGCAGCATACCGGATGTCGCCCCGAATTTCTGGTTGTATTATAAGGATGATGTCACCTGGCCTTCGACTTTTCTGACCGTTACCGATATGCTTTATCAGCAGTATGGAGATCTCACGGCAGTCCGGAAACATTATGGTTCCATGAAGTTCTGGATAGTGTATATGCACCATAAATATGTAAGAAATGGGTTGATTGATAAAGACAGTTATGGAGACTGGTGTGTTCCCCCGGATTCGTTGCATGTCATTCATAGCACCAACCCGGCAAAGATCACGGATGGGGGACTCATCGCCACTGCCACTTTTTATCACGACCTGCAGCTTATGCGTAAATTTGCTTTATTGACCGGACAGGTTAAAGACACTGTTTTGTATCAAGGCATCGCAAAGGAAATGAAAGCGGCCTTTCAAAAGAAGTATTACCATGCAGACAGTGCGTATTACGGGAATAACACTGTGACAGCGAATCTGCTTGCACTGGCCTTTGGGTTGGCCGGCAAGGCGGATGAACCTAAAATTTTTCAGCATATTGTACATAAGACGCACCAGGTTTATCATGATCATATCAGTTCAGGCGTTATCGGTATCCAATGGCTGCTCAGAACGCTAAGCCGCTACGGCCAAAATGACCTGGCGGTAAAAATTGCGGCCCAGAGAACTTATCCTGGCTGGGGATATATGGTGGCAAGCGGTGCCACGACTATCTGGGAACTCTGGAACGGCAATACAGCTGATCCTGCCATGAATTCACAAAATCATGTCATGCTCCTGGGTGATTTACTTATATGGTTATATGAAAATCAGGCGGGCATAAAAAGCGATCCGGTACAGACGGGATTTAAAAAAATACAGATGTCCCCTCAGATTAAAGGCCATTTGCAATACGTGAAGGCGGCTTTCCAATCAGATTATGGAACCATTAAAAGCGAGTGGCATAAAAATAAGGATCAGTGGACCTGGCAGATATCCATTCCAGCCGGCACAAAGGCAGTCCTGCATTTTCCCATGCAGGTGAAAAAGGTGCAGCAAAACGGAAAACTGATAGATGCCAAGCAGCAAAATGATAATAGACGCCCTTCCCTGGAAATCGGTTCCGGAAATTACGTTTTTCAAGGGACCATCATTGCTAGTAATTAAACTTTAGGAAGAGAAAAATATAATTGATTTTGGAAAAATAAAACAGCGTATAAACACAAAAACGGAATCTTTAAAATGAAAAAAATGAAATGGACAAATAGTAAGCCTTATTCCAAACAAAAGACCTATAAATTAAGCATCGCGTTTTTGGTATCCGGCCTGCTGACGATAGCATTGTGCAGTCTGGTCGCCGGCAGCTTAAACGCACAAACGGTGCTCACCGCCCAGGAAACCCAGAAAATTCAGCAAAAAGCCGATAAGTGGGTGAATGTCCTTCAACTGCAACCGGCTGCAAAAGCCGCAAAAATAAAAGAATTTGTCCGTCGTCATCTGACGGCTGTGTATGAATGGAACAAATCCCATCCGGCTACTGAAGTTCCTGCAGGCAGAAATCCCAGAACAGGAGATATGCTGACGGAGCTGGACCGGCGAATGATCGCTCAGTCTGCGATGCCTGCCAGCGTACACAAGCGCCTGATGGATAGCTTAAATGCCTATCTGACTCCTGAACAGGTAGGCGTTGTCCTGGATGGGTATACGGTTGGTAAAGTCGCTTTCACACTAAAAGGGTATCAGGCCATTGTTCCTGATTTGACAGAAGAGGAAACTGCCGAGATCCTTAAAAATTTAAAGGAGGCCAGGGAAATGGCGATCGATTACAAAAATATGAAATCCATTTCTGCAATTTTTGAGATTTTTAAGACTAAAAATGAACAGTATTTAAACCAGCACGGACGTAACTGGCATCAGCTTTTTAAAAATTATGTCAATAAAATAAAAGCGGAGAAAGCCGCGAAAGCAGCGGGTCAGGAAAAATAAAAAACGGCTGCTCAAAGCTTTCCGCGTAATTATAAACATTTAAAAACAGAATATATGTTATCGAGTTGTTTGAAAAAAATGAAATCTATAAATACGCTCTGGCAACTGTTACTTTCCAGTTTCGTTGTGCTGTCAGTAGCCGCCTGTGGAACAGGCGCTTCTTCTGCAAAAAGTGGAGAAAAAGGAACTGATACCACAAAGTCATATTGGAAAGACGGTATTGTGACCGATGAATTTATTTATGATACGGCACCTTTCCCTTCCTGCCATGCTGCCACGATAGCGGAGACACCGGCAGGTATGGTGGTTTCATTTTTTGGCGGTACAAAAGAACGGAACCCGGATGTTGAAATCTATGTTTCCAGACAGGTAAACGGAAAATGGACGGCGCCTGTATCCGTCGCAAACGGTATTCAAAACGATACGCTCAGGTATCCTACCTGGAACCCAGTGTTATATCAGGTGCCCGGAGGCGATTTGTTGCTTTTTTATAAAATCGGCCCCAAACCTTCTGCATGGAAGGGCTGGATGATCCGGTCCAAAGATAACGGGCTGACCTGGTCTGCTCCCAAAGCGCTACCGGAAGGCTTTTTAGGCCCCATTAAAAATCAGCCGGTTTTGCTTGCCGACGGTAAAACCCTGTTATGTCCCTCCAGTACGGAAGATCATGGCTGGCACGTGCATATTGAAAAAACAACGGATTTTGGTAAAACCTGGACCATGACAGGCCCCATTGATAACGGCCAGTTCCAGGGGGCTATACAGCCAACCATCCTGGTTCATCCAGATCACCGTATCCAGTTGCTTTGCAGAAGCAAAGACCGGGCGATACTAGAGTCATGGTCCAGTGATAACGGCAACAGCTGGACACCCCTTGCCAGGACCAACCTGCCCAATAACAATTCCGGTATTGACGCGGTCAGCTTAAAAAATGGCAGTTTTGCGCTGGTTTATAATCATGTGATCCCGCCTGCAGGTAAGGCCAAAGGAGCTAGGACGCCGCTCAACCTGGCGGTCTCCAAAGATGGGGAGAACTGGGACGCGGCTGCCATATTGGAGGATTCGCCCATCAGTCAGTATTCTTATCCGACAATCATCCAGGCAAGTGACGGCAAGCTTCACGTCGTGTATACCTGGCGCAGAAAAAAAATCAAACATGCCGTAATTGATCCGCAGCAGCTTAAGACGCTCCCTATTAAAGACAGTATCTGGCCACCGGTAAAAGGCTATGTGCCGCCTGTGCCCCAAAAATAAAATATCAATAAAAAAACCAGAATTTTAAATAAAAAGGTCGGTTATGGCAAATTTAAATAAATATCGATTGGTCAGAATTAGGCGGCTGAGTACAGCCTGCCTGCTTTTCCTCATGGGTGTTATAACCAGTGGACTTCACGCGCAGACCGGCCAACCGCTATATGCTGAGTCGACCCAAAATACAGACAGTTTATACAAGTTGCCTTTAAAACAAGTATTAGCCAAAATAGAATCCAGATTTAAGGTAAAAATCAGATATGACACTGCGCTGGTGAATGGTAAATGGGTGACCTATGCTTTTTGGCGTTTCAGGCCGACGCTGCAGGAGACCTTTGACAGGGTATTAGGGCCTCTGGATTTAAAAGTAAATCCCGATGGTGACCATAAATATGAACTCAAGGCTTTTGAATACTACAGATGGCCTGTCAAAGAAGGCTGGGCGCAACTGGACGCGATCGCCAGCCAGTATCACGACCGTGGAAGTTGGGAAAAAAGAAAAGATTCTATCCGGCCGGCGCTCTATCAGGCGCTGGGCCTTTCTCCCATGCCGGCCAGGCCGGAGCGTCCCATTCACCTGACACCGATTAGGAAATACCCGGATTATACGGTTCGCAATTTTGCCCTTGAAATCCTGCCGGGATTATATCTGAACGGATCGATATATGCGCCGCTGCATATTAAAGGGAAAATTCCGGTGATGTTAAGTCCTGACGGGCACTGGCCTGATCAGCGTTATAGAAAAGACTGCCAGATCAGGTGTGCGACCCTGGCGAAGCTGGGTGCTATGGCGATCAGTTATGATCTTTTTGCCTGGGGCGAGTCTCTGTTACAGTTTAAGTCTGAGGATCACCGGAAAAGCCTGTCCATAACTGTGCAGACACTGGGTGCGGTCCGGTTACTGGATTATGTGTGCTCCCTGGAATCAGTGGACACCAGCCGAATAGGCATTAGTGGCGGCTCAGGAGGTGGGAGCCATACGGTACTTATGGCCGCTATGGATCCCCGGATTAAATTAAGTGCGCCGGTTGTGGCGGTTTCTTCTTATTTCTATGGTGGATGCCCCTGTGAAAGCGGCCGGGGCATTCATGAATGCGGAGGTGGAACGGATAATGTAGAACTGGCCGCCATGGCCGCCCCTCATCCGCAGTTGCTCATCTCTGACGGCCACGACTGGACACAGCATATGCCTGAACATGATTTTCCTTATCTGCAAAAAGTATATGGTTATTTTGGTGCGAAGGACAAAGTTTCAAATGTACATCTGCCCGATGAATCACATGATTACGGCCCATCAAAAAGGCAGGCACTTTACCGTTTTGTCAGTAAATATTTTCAGCTGCCACTGGCAGGTATTGAATCTAAGAGCGGACAGATAAACGAATCATTTGTACGTATTGAACCAAAAGAAGCCATGTACGCCTTTGGTCCGCATGGTGAGGATTTGCCCCGCGATGCCATAAAAGGTTATGATAACCTCGTACGTGTCTATAATCACGCGGTGGTCCTTGCAAAAAAAAGACAACAGGCGGCGCGTAAATAATTTCAAGTATAATCCATGAATATAGCATAAAATCATGAACAAAAACTGGTTCCCGAATGAATGTAAAACGGCAAATGTTTTTTGCTACCGGTATGTCGCAATCCGGTTACTGACAGCCATGAGTTGCGTGTTTAGCTTGACTGCATTTGCCGGAAACTACGCAAAGGACCGGCAAGCCTTAAAAACCCAACCCGGTGCGCAAAATCAAAGGCAAACAGCAGGCGGTTGGAAGGACATGGTCGCTACGGGCCCGGTGAGACTGTATGTTTCCCCTAAGGGTGATGACGGGAATCCCGGGACGGCCCAATTGCCTTTAAGGACCATTGTCTTTGCCATCCGGAAGGCAAGGAACATACGCAGGTTAGGGCAAAACAGGTCGCTGCAAGGCCGGTTGCTGGGCGTGGATATTTTACTGCAGGACGGGGTATACCATCCTGAAAGTGCCATTGTGATCCGTCCGGAAGACGGCGGAACGCCGGATGCTCCCACAAGGATCACCGCTGTCCATAAGGGCAAAGCTGTGGTCAGCGGGGGCAGGATGGTGAAGGGCTGGAAAAAAATCAATGCCCAGGATCCACTGTATACTTCTTTTCCCAAACGCGCCACTGACAACATTTACGTCGCCTCCTTACCCCGGGAGTTTGGGGCGTCTATTAATTTCAGGCAGTTGTGGGTAAACGGCCGTAAAGCCATCCGGGCAGAATCTGTAAATGGCGGTAGCTACGGAAGGCCCATGGAGCGTATCCTTGGATGGGACCATAAGGATCAGCATTGCTGGATTCCGAAGCCGGCAAATTTTGATCCCTCTGAGGCGGTTGGCATGGAAATGCTGATTCATCAGTGGTGGGCCATTGCCAACCTGCGCATTCGTTCCGCAAAAGTGCAGGGAGATAGTGTGCTGTTGCATTTTATGCAACCCGAATCCAAGATACAGTCAGAACATCCCTGGCCCGCTCCCTGGTTATCAGCCAAGACCGGGAACTCCGCTTTTTTTCTGGCCAATGCGGCTGCTTTTTTGGATGCGCCGGGTGAATGGTACCTGGACAGAGGCAGGCAAAGACTGTACTATATGCCCAGAAAAGGGGAAAATTTAACCGATGCCAAAGTTATTTTTCCATTGCTCACCGCCCTGTTAAAAGTGCAAGGCACGCCCGAGGCAACGGTTAATAACGTGCAAATCACCGGGATTGATTTTCGTTATTGCACCTGGCTCAGGCCATCGCTAAAGGGACATGTACCCCTGCAGGCGGGCATGTACCTGCTGGAGGCTTATAAGTTGAATAAACCCGGCACTGCAGATAAACAATCTTTAGAAAATCAGGCGTGGATCGGACGCCCTCCCGGTGGCGTGCAGCTGTATTATACCAGCCAGGTACGAATTGAGGATTGCAGCTTTCAGCATATGGCCTCCACCGGGCTGGATCTTGTCATGGGGACAAAAAGTACATTGGCTGAAGGCAACTTATTCAAAGATATTGGGGGAACCGCGATTCAGATAGGGACTTATTCGCCCGCCGGACAGGAAACGCATCTGCCTTATAACCCGAAAAATGCCGCCGATATCTCACGTTTTGATACGATACGCAATAACCTGGTAACCGACGCTGCCAATGAGGATTGGGGCTGCGTGGGTATCAGCGCAGGTTATGTCCACAATATTTATATTGCGCACAACGAAGTATCGGATGTCTCTTATTCCGGTATTTGTGTCGGCTGGGGCTGGACAAAAAAAATCAGTGCGCTGTCAGCAAACCAGGTGCTGGATAACAAAGTAACGCATTATGGCAAAAGAATGTATGATGTGGGCGGTTTGTATACCTTATCGGCGCAGCCTGGAACTTTGATCGAAGGCAATTATATTGATTCTATTTATAAGGCTCCTTATCCACATGATCCTGATCACTGGTTCTATTTTTACCTGGATGAGGGCTCTTCCTATATTACCATTAAAAACAACTGGTGTCCTGCCCTGAAAGTGATGAAAAATGCGAACGGACCAGGCAATAGCTGGGAGAATAATGGTCCGCAGGTGGCGGATGCTATTAAACAAAGCGCGGGCCTGGAAGACCCATATAAATATTTATTGCAGCAAAAGGTGACGGACCGCGCCTGGGCGGTGCAGCCCGTTCCCTTTATAAACGAAAAGGATAAAAATTAATTGAAAAATCATGGAACATAAAAAATTAGGTATCGGCATATTAGGGCTGGGAGAGGGCAGAAGCGCCATGTCTGCAGCTTTAAACAGTCCGCTACTGAACCTGGTAATGGTTTGCGATGTAAATGAACAGCTGTGCCGTCAAAGGGCGGAGGAGTTCGGGTTCCATAGCTATACCACCAGCTATGAGGAACTGTTGGCCAGCCCTGAATTAGATATTGTGGCTATTTATACGCCTGATCATTTACATGCGGCGCATGTCAAACAGGCGCTGCTGGCAGGTAAACATGTGATCTGCACAAAACCCTTCATTGATCAACTAACGGATGCTAAGCCTTTAATCGAGCTGGGACGAAAAACCGGCCTGCGGTGTTTTGTCGGACAGAGCAGCCGTTTTTTTGAACCCATGCGCCAGCAAAGGCAGGATTTTGACCAGGGCGAGATCGGTGCGTTGATTACCGTGGAGGCTTATTATCACGCCGACCACCGGTGGTTTTTGGAAAAACCCTGGGCACGTCAGGATGCGTTTAAATGGCTCTATGGTGGCCTGAGCCACCCGGTGGATTTTATCCGCTGGTACTTACCGCATCTGGAATCGGTGATGGGCTACGGCATGCTGAGTCAAAACGGTAAAGCCGGCGGCCTCCACCACGAAGATACCATGCATTTTATTTTTAAGGCCAAAGACGGTCGGGTGGCAAGGGTCAGCGGCTGTTATACCGGGCCGGTTCAACCGGTCACAAGAGACAGCGAAATGAGTTGCATACTTAGAGGTACCCATGGTTGCAGTCAGGGGGATTATATGGACCTGCGCTATGCCATTACCAATAAAGAGGGCAAGGAACTGATCCGTACCTGGGAACACCGTTTAAAACATTATTTCAGGTTTGAGGGCAAAAGCCATCATGCGGGCGAGTACCAAAATTATATGGAATATGTTGCCCGGTCAATTGTAGAAGATACCCCTGCCTATCCGGATATGGAAGAGGCTATCGGTACAGTGGCTGTTTTACAGGCGATGGACCAATCCCTTAAAACTGGGAGACCTGTCGTAATAGATACACTGTTACAACAACATGGTCTGGCTCCCTTATAAAATTTGTTTTAACCTGTATTCAACTCAATAATGAACCCAATTTATAATTCGCTGCAGCCGGTAGATTTTGTCATTGTCATATTGTATCTGGTGATACTGTTTGGCCTGGGTTATTATGTGAGTTTTGTCAAGAAAAGAAAAAAAGATGAGAACCTTTTTTTGGCGCAGCATACACTGGGTTGGCCCAGCATCGGTCTTAATATGTGGGGCACGAACGTAGGTCCCTCGATGCTGATTGCCTCAGCCAGCATTGGTTATTCCACCGGCATTGTGGCCGGCAACTTTGCCTGGTATGCCTTTGTTTTTATTGGCCTGCTGGCCCTTTATTTTGCACCCCGTTACCTGGGTGCCAGGATTTCCACCCTGCCTGAGTTCATGGGACTGCATTTCGGACCGCGCACAAGGACCATCCTCGCATGGTATACGTAGATTACCATCCTGATTTCATGGCTTTCACTCGGTCTTTTTGCCGGTGGTATCCTGGTGCAGCAATTGCTGGATATTCCCATGTGGCAGTCTGTGCTTGCGATGATACTGCTGGCGACTTTTTTTGCCGCCAGCGGAGGTCTGCGGGCCATCGCGCTTACCAATATGTTCCAGATGGTTCTTTTAATTGCCGTATCACTCTTGCTGGTGGTTTTAGGCATCGAAAAAATAGGGGGTCTGGGCCAGCTCTTTGCAAAGGCACCCGCTCATTATTGGAATTTGTTTTTACCGGCTACTGATAAGGCCTATCCCTGGACGGCGATTATCCTGGGCTATCCGATTATGGGAATCTGGTTCTGGTGTACGGAGCAGTCCATGGTGCAATCTGTGCTGGGCGCCAAAAGCCTGCAGCAGGGGCAACTGGGCGCTAATTTTATCGGCTGGCTGAAGATTTTGGATGTGCCGCTTTTTATCCTGCCGGGAATAATCTGTTTTATCCTCTACCCGCACATGAAAAATCCGGATGAGGCATATCTTATCATGGTGACCCAGTTATTCCCCGCCGGCATGAAAGGGCTGATCATTGTTGTTTTGATTGCTGCGCTGGTTTCCAATATCGGCTCTTCGCTTAATTCTGTCAGCACCGTATTTACTATGGATATTTTTGTAAAAAAATACCGGCCCCGGGCAACCAATAAACAGATAATTGGTATCGGTCGCTGGGTCACGGTGGCAAGCGCCCTTATTTCTGTTATTATTGCGCTGGCCATTAATTCAATTAAAGGGCTGAATCTTTTTGATGTTTTTCAGTCAGTTTTGGGCTTTTTGGCCCCTCCCATGTCTGTGGTATTTCTGTTTGGAATATTATGGAAGAAAACCAGCTCCAGGGCGGTTAATATGGTGCTGACCTACGGGACCGGATTTAGTGTGCTGATCGGGATCTTATATCTCTGGGTATTTCCTGCAAGTAAATACCCTGCGTGGCCTCATTTCCTTTTGTTATCCTTTTATATATTTCTGATACTGGCCATTTTTTTATTCGCCGTCTCTATGGCAGACAATCGGCGGGGAGGTCTGGAAATTAAAGGAAAATTACCGGTGGCTTTTGTGGCCAAAAAGCCGTCCCGTCCGGTTATCTATAGTTGGGTGCTGCTATCTATTGTTATGGTGGCTTTATATATTTACTTTAACGGACATTAATCTGTGGCTATGAAAATAAGACGGTATAAAAGAAAATTAACCATTGGCGGTAAAGCATATCGGGATATCTGCTTAGTTCTCCCCGTGATAATCAGTGTCCTCTTACCTATGCTGCCATGCAGCGGTTTACGGGCGCAGCCTGTCCTATCAAGCCTAACAGCGGACGCGCCGGCCGGCCAGGCTACCTGGATCTGGTATCCCGGTGATTATGCCATCTGGCTGGCGAATAAAATGCAAAACAGAAGGACGGAGCGGGGCGCCTTTTTACCGGTGTTCTGGAAAATGGACAGCCATTATGTACTTGTTGAGTTTCATAAGGATATTGAATTGTCCCGGCCGGATACCGTGCACGTGGCCGTAGAAGGCCGTTATAATATAAAAATTGACGGGCGGGCCGTTACAGGCGATTTAACTAAAGTCACATTGCCCAGCGGTAAACACCGGCTCAGCCTGAAAGTTTATAACCAGGCAACCGTGCCCGCCATTTTTATCAAAGGCAAGCAGGTGATCTCTGATGGCAGCTGGCAGGTGACTTTTGAGGATAAAGAATGGATTGACGCTTCGGGCAAAGCTTCTGATAAATCCGGTACTACATATCAACAGGCCGGGTATTGGAATTTTAATTCGGCTTTAGAAAGACCCGCTGATTTTCGTCTGCAAACAAGGCCCGTGACCCCTGTAAAAAGAACGGTTTTACCGGGAGGCGCTCTCTTACTGGATTTTGGTAAAGAGACTTTCGGCTATGTCCGCCTAAGGCAGGTCACCGGGCAGGGGAAGGCCATGATTTATTATGGTGAATCAAAAGCCGAAGCTTTATCCCGGGACAGCTGTGAGACGCTGGATAAAATTGAATTCTTGGAGCCAGTTAAGCATTTTGATACGATGACTGCTTCCACCAAGGCATTTCGGTATGTTCAGGTGGTGCCGGCCAAAGGAATGGAAATTGGCCAGGTGGATATGTTATTTGAATATGCACCGGTGGTAGAAAGAGGATCCTTTAGCTGCTCAGACTCACTGATCAATAAGATCTGGCAGGTGGCTGCCTATACGTTGCATTTAAACACCCGTGAGTTTTTTATTGACGGGATCAAAAGAGACCGGTGGATCTGGTCGGGAGATGCTTACCAGAGTTTTCTGATGAACTATTATCTGTATTTTGACCAGCCCACTGTAAAAAGAACGCTGTACGCTCTCAGGGGTAAGGATCCGGTTACCAGTCATATCAATACCATTATGGATTACAGCTTTTACTGGTTTATGGCGGTTAAGGATTATTACGAATATAGCGCAGACGCGCAGTTAGTAAAAACGATTTATCCAAAAATGCAGTCCCTGATGCGTTATTGCCTTTCAAGAACAGACAAGGACGGTTTTATGGAAGGGTTACCGGGCGACTGGGTGTTTATCGACTGGGCGGACCACCTGACTAAAGAAGGTGCGTTGAGTTTTGAACAGCTGCTCTTTTGTCAGAGCCTGGAAACAATGGCTATATGTGCTAAAGTAAGCGGAGATCAGGCGGGTGCTGAAAAATATCAGCGCCTTTTCACCCAGCTAAAGGCCAGGCTGTTTTCGGTTTTCTGGGATTCGGAAAAACACGGTTTCATCCACCGGATTTTTAAAGATCAAAAAGACGAAACGGTTTTCAGGTATACCAATATGTTTGCGCTTTTATTAAATTATCTGAACCCGATGCAAAGGAAAGAAGTGGTGGATCATGTATTGTTAAATAACCAGGTACAAGCCATCCATACGCCCTATATGCGGTTTTATGAACTGGCTGCACTGTGCGCCGTTGACAGTCAAGCGGTCGTAACCAGGGAAATAAAGTCCTATTGGGGCGGTATGCTTCAAAGCGGCGCGACCAGTTTTTGGGAGCAATATGACCCCATGGCTAAGGGAGACGCTCAATACGCCATGTATGGCAGGCCTTTTGGGAAGAGTCTCTGCCACGCCTGGGGGGCCAGCCCGATTT
>Ga0164242_10007541_pt1 | contig 11900 bp, 14 predicted proteins | sample OricomgcompostMG_FD_108783 | JGI IMG/M metagenome (GOLD analysis project Ga0164242, IMG submission 108783) | Miracle-Growth compost microbial communities from Emeryville, California, USA - Original compost - Miracle growth compost (MG) ... | reverse complement strand
GCTACGCGACGCTGCCGGGGATCATGAAGGCGAAGAAGAAGCCACTGGAGGAGCTGACCGCGGCCGGCCTGGGTGTGGACGTGACCCCGAAGGTGGCGGTGCAGAAGCTCTCGCCGCCGCCGGCGCGCCAGGCAGGCATCAAGGTGCCCGACGTGGCGGCGCTGTACGAGAAGCTGCACAACGAGGCCAAGGCGCTCTGAGCCGCGGCGTCTCTCTTTTGATTTCAACTCTTCGTATGTGGGAGCGGTCTCCCGACCGCGACCGACTGGAAGGATCGAGTTCGACCATGGCAAACGTCCTCATCTTCTGTGAGCAGGCTGGCGGAACCTTGAAGAAGGCGGCGCTGCCGGCGATCGCGGCAGGCCAGCAGCTCGCGAAGCTGTCCGGCGGCGAGCTGCACCTGCTGCTGGTGGGCGAGAAGGCGGCCGCGGCGGCCGAGCAGGCCAAGGGCTTCGGCGCGAAGACGGTGCACGTGGTGGAAGGGGCGGGATTCCAGCACTACCTCTCCGAGCCTTACGCCAAGGCGATCGCCGAGGCCGCCAAGGCCGCCTCTGCGCAGTGGGTGGGCGCCTCGTCGACGGCGCAGGGCAAGGACGTGATGCCGCGGGTCGCGGCGCGGCTCGACGCCGGCATGGCCAGCGACGTGCTCGGCTTCGAGGGCTCGGGCGCGGAGATCGCGGCGCGCCGGCCGATGTGGGCGGGCAACGTGCTCGCGGCGGTGAAGCTGAATTCGCCGAGCAAGGTCTTCACCGTGCGCACCACCGAGTTCGGGCAGCCCGAAGCCGGCGCGGCGAGCGCGGTCAGCCCGCTCTCCGTCGATGCGGGCACGCCCAAGACGAAGTTCGTCTCGTTCAAGGCGGTGCAGAGCGCGCGGCCGGAGCTCACCGAGGCGCGGGTGGTGGTCTCGGGTGGCCGCGGCACCAAGGGCGACTTCAAAGCGGTCGAGGCGCTGGCCGACGAGCTCCACGCGGCGGTGGGCGCCTCGCGCGCGGTCGTCGACGCCGGCTGGCAGCCCAACGATCTGCAGGTCGGGCAGACCGGCAAGGTCGTCGCGCCCGAGCTCTACATCGCCGCGGGCATCTCCGGTGCCATCCAGCACCTCGCCGGAATGAAGGGCTCCAAGGTGATCGTGGCGATCAACAAGGACGCCGAGGCGCCGATCTTCCAGGTGGCGGACTACGGCCTGGTGGCCGACCTGTTCAAGGCGCTCCCGGAGCTGCAGGAGAAGATCAAGGCCGCGAAGTAAGCGGGGCAGGTCACGCTGCGACCGCGCTCAAGCCTCGAGCGCGTCGACGCGACCTTCGAGAGCATCCACGCGGCCTTCGACACGGCCGGTGCGGCGATCGAGCGAGTCGAACTTGGCGGAGAGCTCCGTCACCGTAACCTTCAGCTCCGTCACCGACGACTTCAGCTCCGTCACCGACGACTTCAGCTCCGTCACCGAAGACTTCAATCCCGAAATGTCTTGGCTGTTGATGCGCACCGCGGCCTCGACCGCGCCCAACCGCTGGTTGGTCTCGTGGAACCGCTCCTCCATGTCGCGCCGAATGGCTCGCTCCGAGCCTTGAACCGATTCGATCACCACGCCCATCTGGGCGCGAACCTCTTCCAGCAGCACATTGGTGTACGACTCCGGGGTTCCCGGCGCCGGCATCGCGGGCTTCTTTTTCGGGGAAGGACGTCGCGATTTGGGCGGGCGAGGCATCGCGGCATCATGCCGTTCCGAGCCTGCGACCGGCAAGCGCAGCAGTCGAGTCCTACGCGCGGCCCTGGATCTTCGCGAACCACCAGCGCAGGCCAACGAAAAGGAAGCGCCAGTCCTTGAGGAACTCGGGCGGCTTTCCCTCGAACGCGTGGCCGATGAACTGGAAGACCCAGCCGACCACGAACAGCCCGAGCGGCACGACCCAGAAGCCCGGGACGACGAGCGCCGGGATCACCAGGAGCACCGAGAGCGCGATCATCGGGATGCCGATGGTGTGGCACACCCGGTTCACCGGGTGCTGGTGGCTGGTCGCGTACTCGGCGATCCAGGCGTTCCAATCTGCGCGGCCCATCACGGCCATGGCTCTCTCCAGGCGGGACGAGCACCTTTAACCACGCGGCCGCGCGGTTCTCAAGGCGCCCACGCGAAGTGGCTCACCGCGGCTGGGCCTCGACCGCCTCGCCGAGCGGGAAGGTCGGGTGCGGTCCTGCGTCCTGGGAGCCGAAGCGGGTGGCGAGCACGGCGCCGAGCACCACGATCCAGGCGAGCACCAGCACCACGCCGCCGACCCTGGGGATGTTGATCGCCACGGTCATGAGCGCGGTGCCCACCGCGAGCTGGCCCACCGGGGTGAGCCGCCGACGGATGGGAAGCTTCCGGCCGATGAGCAGCGCCAGGGCAGAGAAGCCAAGCAGCGAGCCCACGGTCACCAGGAGCCCTTCCACCGGCAAGAGCACCATTCCCACCACGGTGATGGTGAGCAGCAGCGCGAGCATGGGCAGGCCCACCGTACCCAGAAGCCCGATGGCGACCGAGCGTGCGGGCGCCGCCTTGAGCGCGTGGGCCACCCGCTCGAGCCCGCGCGGCCAGACGAGCAGGAACACCAGCCCGAGCGCGAAGCAGACCGCAAACTCGGCGGCGAGGAAGCCGAGGTGGAGCACCGGGGAGCTGTGCGCGGCGTGGGCGGCGGGCAAGGCCAGTGCCGGCAGCCCGCCGAGGCTCAGGTTCACGTTGGCGCGGTTGCCGTGCACCGTGGCGCCGGGCGCGACCACCACCTTGCCCCCGATGGCCGCAGCGTCGCCCTCGATCCGCGCGCCGGAGGCCACCCGGACGTCGCCGCCGATGGCGGTCACATCGCCGTCGACCTGGGCGCCGGAGCCGATGTCGATCGACCCGGAGAGCGCGCCCACATCGCGCGCACGCGAACCCGGGGCGAGCGTGACGTTGCCGTGCAGCGAGACCACATCGTCCACCCGCTCGCCGGGCCCGATGTTCACGTCGCCGGCGACCACCCTGTCCTTGCCGGCGCGTTCGACAGCCGCCCGAGGGACCGGCAGTGGCGGCAGCGTCGGAGTCGGAGTCGGGCTGGCCGCCGCATTCCGGGAGATGACCACCACCGTGCCGTGCCGCTCGGCGCGCAGCCCAGCCTCGATGCAGACCGCACGCACCGCGTCCTCGACCGGCGCGTCCTTGAAGTGCGCGCTCACCTTCTCGTAGGTGCCGTGTGGAAGCACCATCGAGAGGCCGCCGGCGTCCACGATCGCGCGGAGCGCCTGGTCGGCGGGGGTGTCGTCGAACTCTCCGGAGAAGGTCTTGGCGGTGGCGTTGCCGCCCGACAGCGCCATGCCCGGCGGCGGAGACGGAGGCGGTACCGGCGGGGCAGCCGCGAGAGCCAGGACGAGCAGGAGCGCAGACATCGGAATCACCTCAAAGGGCTTGGCCGCGCGGCGCGAGCGAGCGATGCAGGACGAGCAGCGTGGGAATGCAGACCGCGGCGGCGAGGGCGACGAGCTGCAGCCGGAGCGCGGCGAGCACCGGCGCCAGGGCATGGAACATCGCGCGGCCGAGCTCGGCGAGCTGGAGCATGTTCGAGCTCGCGAGGGTGAGGTGTCGGGCCCAGGCCGCATTGCCGGCGAGCGCGAAGCAGCCGAACGCGAGCGCCGCGCTGGCGCCGAGCGTGACCAGCGCCAGCCTGCGCTGTCTCGCGTTCTCCGCCTCGCGCTCGGCGACCCGCGACATCACCTGGGCGGTGAACCGCGGCGGCGGCGGCGGGACGGAAAGGTCCGCCAGGCCTTCGAAGAGCGCGCGGTACTCGGCGAGCTGCGCCTGGCAGCGTGCGCACCCGGCGGCGTGCTGCGAAGGCCCGATGCGCGCTTCGCCCTGAAGCGTGTGGTCGGCGAGCGCCTGGAGGGTCTCATCGGAGAGGTGGCTCATGGCAGCGCCTCCCCGGCCTCGGTGAGCTTGGCGCGGAGCTGGGCGCGCGCCCGGTACAGCCAGGTCATCACCGTGCCCAGCGGCACCTCCATCACCAAGGCGATCTGCTGATAGCTCAGGTGCTGGTGGTGAAAGAGCGAGATGACCGTGCGGTACTTCTCAGGGAGCGAGGCGACCGCCGCGTCGAGGCTGCGCGAGAGCTCCGCCTGCTCCAGGCGCTCATCGGCATTCATCACCCGCTCGTCGGCGAGCTCGGTCGGGCGCTCACCTTCCTGGCGGGGCGCGTCCAGCTCGAGCCGTCGCCCGGCGGGAACGCGGCGGCGGAGCGCATCCAGACAGTGGTTGCGCGCGATGCGCAGCACCCAGGGCGCGAACGGCTGGTCGGCGTCGAAGGAGCCGAGCGCAGCGTAGGCACGGACGAAGGTCTCCTGGGCGGCGTCGGCGGCCTCGTCGCGGTTGCGGAGCATCCGGTAGCAGAGCGCGAAGACCGCGCGGTGGTGGGTCTCGACCAGGCGCGCGAACGCATCGCGCTCGCCCCGGAAGGCCGCCTTCGCCAGCTCGCGCTCGGTGCTGCGCGGATCTGCGGCCACGCGCTCCTCGTAGGCCCAAGCGGGCCAGGCCGAATCCAAGCTGAAAGCGAGCATCGCCGCCATGGTGGTCAGCTCTACGCGCGCGGTGCGGCCCTATTTCAGCCGCGCATTCCGGCCTGTTCCCTGGCCTTTGCGACGACGGAGGACTAGAACCGGCCGGTGCGAAGCTTCGTTCCGCTCGCGTTGCTGCTGCTGCCCGCGGCCGCGGCGGCCCACCCGCAAGACCTCGCCTACCTGCAGCTCCAGGCGCGCGGCGACGCCGTCGAGGCAGCGCTCGACATCGGCGCGCCGGTGCTCCTCCCGCTCGCGCAGCTCCCGACTTCGACCGATCTGACGCCCGCGGGGATTGCCGGGGCTGCGCCGGCGCTGTTCGCCGCCACGCTCGGCAGCGGCGCGCTGACCTCGGAAGGCCAGCCCTGCACGTGGGCGGCCCCCGAAGCATCGATCGACGGTATGCGCATCCGCATTCGGGCGAGCGCGATTTGCGAGCGTGCGCCCGGCAAGCTGCACCTCACCTTGCCCTTCATGGAGCAGACCGCGCCCACGTTCCAGCTCATCGGCCGCGCCGAGCTCGACGGCCTCCAGCGCGAGTTCCACGGCGGCCCGGGGCGCGAGGAGATTTCGCTCGAGGGCCCACCGCCGAGCTCTCTGACCCGGCTCGCATCAGAAGCGCGCGGGCTGCTCGCGCCGGGCGCGGGGCTGCTCGCGCTGTTCGCGGCGCTCGCGCTGGCCCTCGCCGGGACGCGGCGCGAACGCGGGCTCTCGGTGGCTGCGCTGCTCGGGGCCGTGCTCGCCGGCGCGGCGGCGGCTCGGCTCGTCGCGCTCGCTCCCGAACCGACGCGCATCGCCGCCGGCATCGCGGTCTTCGCGCTTGCGGCCGAGCTCGCCTGGGTCGCCGAACCAACCCACCGCTGGCGCTTCGCTCTTCCCGCCGGCTTGGTGCTCGGGCTGGCGATCTTCCCGGAGGTGCACGGCGCGGCGGTCGCCACCACCGGCCTCGTCGGGCTGGGCGCGATCAGCCTGCTCGCGATCTGGGTGCGCTGGCCGCAGCCGCGCGCGCTGGGCGCGGTGCTGGCGTTCGCCGTGGTCGCCGTCGTTGCCGCAGGCTGAGCCGAGCTACTGGAGCTTGGCGCTCAGCCCTGCCGACTTGGCGTAGTCGGGCGCGCCCTGGGAAATCGCCTGCCACAGCGCCTTGGCGTGCGCGACATCGCCCTGGACCTTGAGGGCATCGCCGAGCGCATCGACGGTCTTCGCATCGGCGGCCGTCGCCTGCTGCAGCATCATCCCGCCCATCGGCGCGCCCTTGGCCGACATGTACAGGCCCATCAAGGCCTGGGCCTTCGCGCGCACTGGCGCGGGGATCTTGTTCTCGCCCTTCTGCACGTCGGCCATCACGAACGGGAACACGCGCACGACGTTGGTCCGCGCGCCGTCGAGGTCGCCCTTGGCGAGCTGGGCGGTCGCTTCGTCGAGGATCTTGCCGAAGCCCTGGACCAGCTCGGGCGTGACCTCGGTGTTCATGATCGCGTCGGCGGCGCCGGGGTTCAGCGGCGCGGCCATCGGCGCGCCGCCCGCGTGGTCCGGCGGCGCGTCGTCGGCGAGCTCGGCGGGATGCGGCAGCTTCGAGGCGCCGCCCAGGCGGATGGCCTCGCCCAGCTTCGGCAGCATCTCCTTGACCGCCTTGGCGCGCGGCGAATCCGGCGCCACCGCCAGGAACCGCTGCCAGCTCGATTGCGCCTGCTTCAGCGCGGCCACGTCGTCGCCGCGGGTGTCGAAGAGGATGGCGCCGCGGAAGAACAGGCTCTCCGGCTCGTCGGGATCGATGGCCAGCGCGGCGTCGTGCTCCTTCACCGCCTCGGCGGAATTGCCCACCAGGTAGAACGCGTTGCCGCGCCGCTGGTGGGCCATCACCACCGGCCGCACCGCTTCGTGCGCGCAGGCCAGGGCCATCGGCTTCTTGCCCTCCGCCTGGAGCTTCTTGGCGCGGGCCATCATCGGATCACTGTCGCGGAGGGTGGCGCGGTCGCAGCCCGAGGCCTTCAGCTCGGCGGGCTCCACCTTCGCGTCGGCGCTGGCGATGGCCTGGTAGTCGGCGGCGAGCTGCGCGCCCTGGGAGATCGCCTGGCGGTAGTAGTCGATGGCGTCGAGGTAGCGGCCGTTGTCGTAATAGAGGCTGCCCAGCGCGACGGTGATCTCGATGGTCTTGGGCTTGTCCTTGAGCTGGTCCTTCATCGCCTCCACGCGCGCGAGCAGCGCCTTGGCGTCGCTGTCCTCGCCGACCTGAGGGTGGCCCGCGGGCATCTCGCCGGCCTGGGCGTCGTGGTCCTTGGCGCCGTCGCCGAGCTTGGGGTGGTTGGCCGGCAGCTCGGAGGTGTCCGCGCCCGGCGGCAGCGGACCGGCGTTCATCACCGGGGTCACCGGCTGCGGCTGGTCATGCTGGATGGTGGTCTTGGCGGCGGTCTTCGCGCCCGGCGGCGGCGGCGCCTCGCAGGCGGCGAGCGCGAGGGCAGCGAGGGCGATGACCAGCGTGCGGCGCATGAAGTTCTCCGGCGAGGACGGCTACCAGCCGCCCGGAAATGGCGCCACGCGCCGGACGTCCTGCTCGGGCAGGTGCGCGAGCAATTCCTGGATGGTCTGGCCGAGCACCGGGTGCCTGGCGTGAGGCGCGAGCTCGCAGAGCGGCGCGAGCGCGAACGCCCGCTGGTGCAGCGCCAGGTGCGGGACCTGGAGCCCCGGCTCGGCGACGATGACCTCGCCCCAGAGGAGGATGTCGAGGTCGATGGCGCGCGGTCCCCACCGTTCGCCCGGCTCGCGCCCGAGCACCTGCTCCAGCGACTTGAGCTTCTGGAGCAGCTCCACCGGCGGCAGCGAGGTGCGCAGCTCGATGACCGCGTTCAGGTAGCGCGGCTGGTCCGGCCCGACCGGCGCCGAGTCGAAGACGGCGCTGCACCGCTCGATCTCCACGCCGGGCACCGCGGCCAGCGCGCCGGCGGCGCGGGCCAGGTGGGCCTCGCGCTCGCCGAGGTTCGTGCCCAGCCCGAGGTGGACCGCGTTCTTGCCAGCCTCCGGGTACACCGCCGCCTGACTCACTCCGCCTCCCAGGCCACCGGGTTGCGCAGCACGCCCAGGCCCTCGATCTCGACCTCGACCACGTCGCCGTCGACCAACGGCCCGACGCCCTCGGGCGTCCCCGTGGCCAGCACGTCCCCGGGAAGAAGGGTCATGCAGTGCGAGGCATAGGAGACCAGCGTGGGGACATCGAAGACCATGTCCGCGGTGCGGCCGTCCTGGCGAACCTTGCCGTTCACCCGGCAGCGAATGGCCACATCGCTCGGGTCGAACCCGGTGTCGACGTGCGGCCCGAGCGGCGCAAAGGTGTCGAAGCCCTTGGCGCGGGTGAACTGCACCTCGCGCTTCTGGATGTCGCGGGCAGTGACGTCGTTGATGAGGGTGTAGCCGTAGATGAACTCGCGCGCCTGAGAGGCGCTGACCTTGCGCGCCACCTTGCCGATGACCACCGCCAGCTCGGCCTCGTGCTCCACGCGCTCGCTGGCGCGCGGCAGGCGGATGGTGAGGTCATCGGGCAGGAGCGCGCTCGACGGCTTCAGGAACAGCAGCGGGCTCTCCGGAACAGTGTGGCCGAGCTCGGCGGCGTGGGCGCGGTAGTTGCGGCCCACGCAGACGATCTTGGTGGGGAGCACCGGGCAAAGCAGCCGGACGCTCGCCCGCTCGACCTTCTGCCCATCCGGCCGCGCGCGAGAAAAGGGATCGCCTGCCAGCGGCTGGATGCGGCCCTCGTCTTCGCCTTTGAGGAGCTCGCCGTAGCGGGCTTCTCCGTCGAGCTCGAATCGGCACAGGCGCATGAAAGGCTCTCACTTCCAATCGATTGGAACCGGCGCCGCATCCCGCGGCGACCCGGTTCAGCTCCCGGGCCTGAGCCCGAGCACATCCAGCATGTCGTACAGCCCGGCAGGCCGCCCGGCGACCCAGCGGGCCGCGCGCACCGCGCCCGACGCGAAGGTGTCCCGCGAGGTCGCGCGGTGGGTGAGCTCGAGTCGCTCGCCATCGCCGAGAAAGAACACCGTGTGCTCGCCCACCACATCCCCGCCGCGCAAAGCCATCACGCCGACCTCGGAGCGGGTCCGCTCGCCCACATTCCCCTCGCGCGAGGTGCGGAGCGCAGGCCGCTCGCCCTGCTCGCCGAGCGACTCGGCGATCACCTCGGCCAGGCGCAGCGCGGTGCCGCTGGGCGCGTCCTTCTTGAGCCGGTGGTGCAGCTCCATGATCTCCGGCTCGAACCGCGGCCCGAGGATCTTCGCCGCCTCGGCCACCAGGTTGAGCATCAGGGTGACGCCCACGCTCATGTTCGGCGCCATCACCACCGGCACCTTCTTCGCCGCCTGGGCGACCACGTCCTTGTCCGCGGTGGAGAAGCCGGTGGAGCCCACCACCAAACCGACGCCGCGCTCGGCGCAGACCCGCGCGTGGAGCACGCTGGCCTCGGCGCTGGTGAAGTCGATGACCACCGAAGGCTTGCCCGCGGCGACTTCGATCGACTTCTCCAGGGTCTCGCAGACCTCGACCTCGAGTGGCCCGAGCCTGGCCATCAGCCCGGCGTCGAGGCCGATGCTCGGCGCGCCGGCCTTGTCGGTGGCGCCCACCAGCTGCATCTCGTCCTCGTCGCGGACGAAGCGGAGGATCGCCGAACCCATTCGGCCCGAGCACCCGGTGACGATGACGTTGACCACGCGCGCTCCTGGGAAGGCCAGGGCCTTCTAGCCGAAGCGGCGCGCCAAAAAAAGCGGAGCCGGCCACCTGGGCCGGCTCCGTCGCACTTCATCCGAGCAGGTTTGGACTCAGCGGCCGCCGCGCGCGGCTGGACCAGGTCCGTTCCGGCCACCCCAGCCGCCGCGCCTGCCGTGCATTCCGCCTTCGGAAAAGCGCTTCATCATCTCGTGCTTGAAGCGCGCCAGGAAAAGCGAGAGCTGGGCCTTCTGCTGCGGGCTCATGCCCTTGCTCACGCTGGCGAGCATGTCGCGGTCGAGCTGCTCGAGCTGGCTTCGCGCCTGGAATGCATCCGCGATGGCCCCATCCACCTGGCCCGCGGCCGTGGCATCCCCTTCGGCGGCGCGCTCGAGCACCTCCTTGGTCTGCCGCATCTTCTCGTGCAGCGGCCGGCGGCGCTCGTCGAAGGCGGTCATGGCCTGGTCGAGCTGGATGGCCTGACCCGCGTCGAGGTTGAGCGCCTCGGCCAGGCCGATGGCCCGGAAGGTGTGCAGGCGCTTCTCCATCTGGGCCCGACGCGCCGGATCCGGCGTGCGGTCACGCGGGCCAGCCAGCGCCAGCGCGGGGGTGAGCAACAGGACGGCGGCGATTAGCGATCTCATCATTCGTCTCCTTCATCGGAAAACACGGTGGACGCGACCTCGGGGTCAAAGGCGTAGGGCGAGACGGAGTCCTCGGAGGCGTAGGCCACCGGTCCGCCGGACATGTCCTCCAGCGCCAGCGCCAGCTCGCTGTCGGAGGCTGCAGAGGCGGTGGACGCGACCTGACCGGCCGGCACGCTCAACCCGCCGCGGCGGTGCGCGCCCGGGAGCTGCGCCCGGCCCACGCTCAGCGCGACCAGCGCCGCCGCAGCCACCGCGGCCAGACCGCCAAAGGCGAACCGCGCATCGCGCCGGGTGGTGCGCTCCTGCGCCTTCCAGGCGGCGCGGGTCTGGCCGGCGAACGCGCCCAGCGCGTGCTGCTCCAGCTCGCTCGGCGCGGGAAGCCTGGCGAGCGCGAGCGTCTCGCCGAGGATCTCGCGCTCGGCGCGGCAGACCTCACAGCCCTCGAGGTGGGCCTCGATGCGGGTGCGCTCCTCGGCGGAGAGGTCGCCGGAGGCGTGGGCCGCGAGCAGCGGCGCGAGCTCATCACAGGGGTTCATGGCGATTCCTCCTGGGCCTGCATCATCGACTGCAGCCGTTTCATGGCGTGGTGGAAGGTGACCTTGGCGTTGTTCTCGGTGATGCCCAGCGCACGGGCGACCTCGGCGAAGGGCAGCTCGGCGTCGACCCGCAGGTTGAAGACCTCGCGCTCGCGGCGAGGCAGGTCGACCACCGCCGCGCGAACCCGGGCCGAGGCCTCGGCGCGCTCGAGCTTCTGCTGGGCGGAGACGGCGGTGTCGGCGCCGGCGGCGTGCTCGTCGATGGAGACGAGCTGCCAGCGGGCGCCGTCGCGCGCGTGGTTCTTGCCCAGGTTGATGGCGATGCGAAAGAGCCACGCGCGAAACGGGAAGGGTTCGCTCTTGTTCCAGGCGAGGTTGGCGCGCTTGGCGGCGGCGAAGGCGCGAAGGAAAGCCCGCTGGGCCAGGTCGCGGGCGTCGTCGGGGCGGCGGGCGTAGCGGCGGCAGAGTGCGTACACCGGCTGCTGGTAGCGCTTGACCAGCTCCTCGAAGGCGCCGGTCTTGCCGTCCAGGAACGCGCGGAGCAGCGCCTCGTCGGCGTCGGCGGGCGGGCTGGGTACCGCCTGGAGGCTGGGTCGCATCGCGTTCACCTGGGTTGGACCCTGGGCCGGGCCAGCAGGTTAATGCGCCCGAAATCCCGACGATGGGCCGGCGCCCCGGCAGCCTAGCGCCCAGCGAGCCGGCTCTTGAACCATCCCTTGGAGTCCATCACCCCGCCGAGGACCGACCAATACCGTTCGGGCAGGCTGCGAATGATGCGGTCGAGCAGGTGGGCATCGGGGCCGATGAGCAGGCGCGGCTTGTTCTTCTGGATCGCGCGGACGATCGCGCCGGCCGCCTTTTCCGCCGAGGTGCGCGCGGCGAGGCGGTTGAAGTGGTCGGCGCGCTTCTTCGCTTCCTCGGCGGAGAAGCCCTGCGGCGCGCGCGCGCTGCTGGCGATGTTGGTCTTGATGCCGCCGGGGTGGACCACGGTGATGCCCAGCTTCGAGCCGGCGAACTCATGGCGGAGCGATTCGCTGAAGCCGCGCACCGCGAACTTGCTCGCGCAGTACGCCGCCTGGCCCGGCGGCGCGACGATCCCGAAGATGCTGGAGAGGTTCACCAAATGCGCCTCATCTTGCGCGAGGAGCTGCGGCAGGAACGCGCGGGTGCCGTAGACCGTGCCCCAGAAGTTGATCCCCATCAGCCAACCGAGGTCGGCGTTGGTCTGCTCCTCGAAGAGCCCGTGCAGCGCCACGCCGGCGTTGTTGATGAGCACGCTGGCGCCGCCGTGCTCCTTCTCGACCGCCTCGGCGAAGGCGGCGACCTCGGCCTCCTTGGAGACATCGACGCGTCGGATGCTGGCTTTCGCCGTGCCGAGGAGCTTGGCGGTTGCGGCCAGGCCCGCTTCGTCGATGTCGCAGAGCGCGAGCGCCATGCCCTCTGAAGCCAGCCGGACCGCGAGCGC
>Ga0164242_10007540_pt1 | contig 11900 bp, 11 predicted proteins | sample OricomgcompostMG_FD_108783 | JGI IMG/M metagenome (GOLD analysis project Ga0164242, IMG submission 108783) | Miracle-Growth compost microbial communities from Emeryville, California, USA - Original compost - Miracle growth compost (MG) ... | reverse complement strand
TATCCTTGGTCTTGGGTACAAGTTGACCTCACTTCTAACCCTATTCGACGTGCACGTAGCCGACATCATTCGTTACAGATTCAATGCAGATATACCCCTATATGGCCCAACTGGATGGTCCAACTAGAAACGGGCCGCCGACAACGGAGAACAACCCTCTTGTAACGCGACCCAAAGTTGTGTCATCTTAGGTCACCTCTTTATCTTTTTCCTTGCTATTTCGCTCTCCACCGTCGCCCTTATCAACTGCAACATAAGCTCCAGCCCCGTCGCCACAGCCTTATCTGAACAATCCGACGGCACATGGAGAAACACTACTCGTCTATGTTCGTTGAGCTTGTAAAGATGGGCAAGGCTCGAGAAATAGATGAAGTCGCACAAATACCGGCCTGCGTCCTCGGAAATCCTGAGGTCGAGTCCGTCCTGAGATGCAGCAAGTCAGTTTCAGGAGCGGCGCGATTCCGGGGTTAGCAAAGGTGGAAAGGGCTTACCGGGCTATGCCTCGTCCACCTGTCCAGAATATCGTCGAGGTCCAAGTCAGTCTCGATCTCCTTGGGCATGCCGTGCCAGACCCAATCCTTCCCCTCCTTTAGCCGCCGGTCCTGGTCCTTCAAAAGCTCACCATCCACGTCCTTCAGGGCGTAGCCGTCTCGGTGGCCCCTCCGCTCAAGGGAGTAGGTTGGCGCGGGTCCAGCCATGCCGATGTGGATCACTGCATCTATCCGACTCTTGGTCTCATCCAGCTGCCATAGTTGTGGGACGAGACCCCTGACGGTTTGGTAGTTGACTCGTACAGGCTCCGGGTGGACAAGGATGCGTACGGGTGGGAGCTCAACCGATGGCTTGGCACCCTTGACGCGGTAAGGGGGCAGGTAGTTGGGCAACTTGGCCGCGATCTCCCACGACGGATTTGCTGGATGCTGTGCTTTAAACGGCTAGAGATATCACATAGAAAGATGAAAGTCAGCCAAGCTCATTCAGATGCCGAGCGCAGAGCTCCCATGCGCCCAACAAGCTTGAGGCGACCAGAAGTGAGCCTAATCTTACACCAAAGCCAGTCACGAGAACCGTGAGCTCCTCCTGCTCGGCCGCCGTAGACCCCATACTGAATGAACCGGGTTTTTCGAGACAATATAGGCAGGGCAGTATCGGGTTATAAGCGGCCAGAGAGTACCGCGTATTGAGAAGCACACCGCTGTAGTGTAGCGAAGGGGAGAAGGTGGTGGCAAAGCTGAGGAAAAGCCGATCATATCGATGGCGGGGTTGAATGCGGGGGAGCTCAGGATAAAGTACGGGGCAGCCTTCGACAATCTACTACTAACTAATTGACTAACTAACTACAGTCAGCGCCCCATTGATCCTCACCATCGCGGTCTCAAATGGTTCTCATTTATGCAACAGCACGCTGTCACGAGGACGTCGGGGCCGAAGCGCAAGCGAGAAGGGACCTCGGGGCCCCGCATCAGGGCGGTGCCCCGTATTACGTAAGTGGCCGCTTTCGTCCGGATCGGCGGCGCCTCCCCCTTGTCTTTTTGCAAACGGCTACCGCGCCTGGACTCCGTTGTCGAGATCTTGTTTGTACAGCACCCGAGAGTGTTACCTCCCTGTATTTGAGTCGTCCTGTTGTCGTGACCTCGCGGTCGGATGAGCACACGAACTGGATGATTGACATATAGGGCCCTCCGGAGGTCATGGAAGGTTATCTGTCTCAAGCCTTGCATCCCAGGGTCAAACACTGATGGGACCTGGAACAAAAACCGAATGTCTCCCACATGTCTCCCACATGCAGCGGCCAAATATTAAGCTCACCCGGTGCGTTCCCACAGCTGTACTCCATACAATTGCCACTCATAAATGCACCATGGCGTCATTATGTGTTATGTAACGGGCACACCGAGCCCACCCCTACTCCTCAATCGGGAAGTTGGAGATGCATTAGGCTTGCTTCGGATCAGCGTGACTGGTGAGCTCCCAAGCCTCCATCAAATTACGCGATTCTTGCGCTTCACACGTCTTTATTACCCCCACCCGCGGAACCATAATAACGGGAGATCGACATGCCGCCTTACCCTAGAAATCATGGTTATCTTCGCTCTGCTGCTCGCAAGAAGCTCATATATAGCTCCCCTATCTCCCCACTTTGGTTACGGGTAGCTCCAAGAATAGGCATTCGTTGTATAACAAAACAACTGCCGACCCGTAACCCTACACCCTCTCGAAATCCTCCGAGGAACCGACTATCCGGGGTTTAAGCAAGTCTCTTGACACTTCGAAGAGTGCTGGGCATGGGTGATATCGAGGACATCGAGGACAAGGGCGGAGTCTCTCCTCCGGCCCCGTCTCAAGTTCAACTCGGTGGTGTGGGTCCCGTTGGCGAAGACGACGACGCCATCATCCCCAAGGGCCAGATCGACCCGGTGTACGAGGCCAAGGCCCGGGTCTTGAACCATGCCGCAAGACGCCGCCTCCCAAAGCACGAGTCCGTGAGCCACGTCGAAAGCTAACTGCGTACCCTAGATCCAAGAGATTGGCATGGGATGGTACCAATGGCAGCTGTTCATCGTCGTCGGCTTCGGCTGGGCCAGCGACAACCTCTGGCCCATCGTGACCTCGCTCATATTCACCCCCGTCGCGAACGAGTTCGGCCCTTCCCGACCGCCGCTCCTCACCCTCGCCCAGAACATCGGCTTGCTGGCCGGCGCAATGTTCTGGGGCTTCGGCTGCGATATCTTCGGCCGCAAGTGGGCGTTCAACCTCACGCTGGGCCTCACTGCCCTGTGGGGGATGGTTGCCGCCAGCGCCCCCAACTTCGCCGCCATCGGCGTCTTCGCTGCGCTGTGGAGTTTCGGGGTCGGCGGGAACCTCCCCGTCGACAGCGCCATCTTCCTCGAGTTCTTACCGGGGTCGCACCAGTTCCTGCTTACCATCCTCTCCATCGACTGGGCCGTCGCCCAAGTAGTCGCGAACCTGATAGCCTGGCCGCTGCTAGGCAACCTAACATGCCAGCAAGACGTGGCCTGCCCGAGGGGGGATAATATGGGATGGAGGTACTTCCTGATCGCCGTCGGGGGGCTCACCTTGATCATGTTCTTCATCCGATTCGTCCTCTTCACCATCCACGAGTCACCAAAGTACCTCATGGGCAAGGGTCGAGACGAAGAAGCCGTGCGCATCGTCCACGAAGTCGCCCGCCGAAACGGCAAAACCAGCGACCTCACCCTGGACGACCTCAAAGCGTGCGAGCCAGAGGGCTACGAGGCGCAGACAAACGCCGCCGCCGCCGTGAAGCGCCGCCTCGAGCAGGTCAATCTCGACCGCGTCCGCACCCTCTTCGCCACTAGGCGCCTGGCCCTGTCGACGGGGCTGATCATGGCCGTCTGGGCGTTCATCGGGCTAGCGTACCCCCTGTACAACGCCTTCCTGCCCTACATCCAGGCGACCCGAGGCGCCCACTTTGGCGACGGCTCTACCTACCTGACGTACCGCAACTCACTCATCATCGCCGTCCTGGGCATTCCCGGCGCGCTACTCGGCGGCTGGATGGTTGAGCTGCCCCGATTCGGCAGGAAGGGCACCCTTGCGCTATCCACGGTCCTGACCGGCGTGTTCCTGTACGGCTCCACGACCGCCCTCAACTCCGAGTCGCTGCTTGGCTGGAATTGCGCCTTCAGCTTCACCAGCAACATCATGTACGCCGTGCTATACAGCTTTACACCCGAATTGTTCCCGACGCCGCAGAGGGGTACGGGGAATGCCCTGACCGCGACCTGCAATCGGGTGTTTGGCATCATGGCTGTAAGTCTCTACCCAGGCCCCCTATTCGTCGTTGAACCGAAACTGATTTATGCCTTTGCCTAGCCCATCATCGGCATGTTTGCAAACTTGGAGACCTCCGCACCTGTGTACACTAGCGGTGCTCTCTTTATTGTGTCTGGTCTCCTTGTTCTCCTATTACCCTTCGAGTCTCGCGGAAAGGCAGCTTTGTGAGGATTCTGTCGGAGTAATGCGAGGTTGGAGTGTATCGATCGCCAGTCGAGATGGTTGCCATGAATTCCCTTTTGGTTTCTGTGTTCAGGGAACCATTCCCGCAGAGGACATTCTTGGGTTTCTTAGGGCAAACTTGCCGAGCACCCGTATTAGCTTTAGGATACCGCCATACCAGCTTGTAGTTCACGGCCCGGGTGGGCAGGATGACCGACAGGAGACACTACCTTCAAGCATATAATCACCGCCGTCTGATACCCATAATTGGGCGTCGTAGAATAGGCCCAATTGATCGCGGGAGAGACTTCATAAGCACCGCGAGGTGTCTCATTAGACGATTCCATTCGTAGTCACGACAGGTAAGAATCCGGCCTCACCCGTTCGTTTGAATGTGGTCTTTACACTCAGAAACCCTGGATCATATATGCATGAGGCCTTCACCGTAGAGAACTAACCATGTAGGCCGTCCAAACTCTCTCCCTACGGTTGCTGAAATAGAAAGAGCTCGGAGAAAATTGCGTGTTGAATATAGTAGATTGGTATTTGGGTATCGTTAGTCTATTGCCCCTAGAGTACAGATTTTACAAATGTGTTTATACAAATTCGCCGGAGTTTGAGTCGACTCCGCTACCTTACAAAGCATGGACGAAAGTCCACTCTTACTCCTGTGACTTGGGAATCACGACGGAGACTTGATTGTCGCCTCTGGGTTCTCCGGTTCGGGTTCGAACGTGCGCGGTATCAGCCCTTCTGCCATGTTGATAGCTCCCTCCATATCGTTCTTATTGAACAAGAACAGCCCCTGGATAGCAGCCGTCGAAGTACGCCTCCCCGGAATGTCCGGTCCGGCAGCCTCTCCAAAGAGACCTAACTCGTCTAGTCGCTTGAGGAACCTCTCCCGCCCGGCTCCGTCCACGTCGACGTCGCCGTAAAATCGGTCCCACATCTTGCCGGCTTGATAGCGGGTAGCCTCTCCGATACGGACCATCATGTCCACGCGGCCCGGTCGGATTAGTGCCGGGTCCATCCGGTCGATGTGGTTCGTTGTGAGGAAGGCGATCCTCTCCTCTCCGGCGGCCAGCCCGTCTAGGGCATTCAAGAGCCCCGAGAAGGTTACGGTCGCCCCGCTATATCCGTCCGATTCTCTCTGCCTCCTGTTGACGAAGGCGGCATCAGCATCCTCAAGTAATAGGATACTCCTCTTCGGTAACTTCGTTAAGAGGTACGCCAAGTGGTCGTCAGTCACGCCAACCTCGCTCAGGTTTATCATAGCAACGCTATAGTCAAGCTCCCCGGCCAGGGCCTGGATGAACGACGTCTTACCGCTCCCCGGCGGGCCGTAGAGTAGGTAACCCCTCCGGTATGGGATTCCCCTGTCAACGTACCAGCTCTGACGGCCGAGGAAGTCCTTGACGTCGTCAACGATGCCCTCCTTGACGCCCTCGTCGAGCACAACGCTACCCAGTGGCCTCTTGCGGCGCGGCTCGCCCAGCGCCGCCCACTCGAGCTTGCGGGCGGCAAAGACGACGGTTTTGCCCTCGTGCGCACGAGCGCTCAGAGCGTGCGCCTCAGAAAACACCTCCTCAAACACGTGCCGGTGCGGCCACAGCGCTGTCAAAGTCACCGTCTCGTGCGGTTCGCCCGTGCTAAGGCTGGCCGTACTCGTCTTCTCGCGGTGCACCGCAATATACACGCCGTCGCGCACCCTCACGACATGCCGCCCGTATCCCGGCTGCAAGAAGAAGCTGGCATGCACCGGCCCTCCCGCTTCGCCCCCCGCCTCGGGGCCCGCCGATCGGGTCGAGGTCGCGATCGAGAGATTGTGTATCCGCGTCAGCCGGCTGGCGATGAAGCCCGGCGTGGGCCGCGGCTGCGACAGCCAGGCGAGGATCCACGGGTACGACGGGTCGCGCCGGCTGATCTCGACGTTGACGAGCATGCGCCGCCGGAGCATGCCCGCCCCCGAGATGGCGAGGCGCCGACCGAAAGCGGCGGCGGCGCCCAGGCCCGCGAGACCTATGCCGCCGGCGAAGAGCGGGTTGTCGAAGAGGGCATTGGGGCTGAGGAGCGAGGAGAGAGAGGGAGAAGGTTGGGGGTTCGTCATTGTTTCCCGCTCCTACATGGTTGGTTGGTTGTCTATTCGCGATTGCAAAAAAGGTGGAATTTCCGGTTGAAGAACTGGTGGAGGCGGACAGAGAACATTTTTAGTGGGTCCTTGGAGCAAGCAATAGACAGGGTCACCGATCGCACTCTTAAACGAGAACGCAGATGTTGAATGCACTCATGTTCCAGTAATTTGCCAGACCGTGGCCTGTTGTTCTTGGGATATTCTCAAGCCTTGTGGGATTGGCTTCGAGACATGTATTGTACAGGTATCTATCTCTCTACAACCTAACATGCATCTCCAACCGAATATCCTACAGTAGAAGGCTCCCCTTCGATCCACGTTTAGCACCTCGATCCCCGAGATACCATTCTAATTCGTTGTCTGGTACCCAACCATAGTCGTCTAACCCAAACGCCTTGGCTTCTTGCTTCGTGTACCACCAAACTTCAGTCTCGTAGAGTCGGCAACTCGGACGATGGCTGCCCGCAGCAGCTTCCCTTCATTTCCTAGCAGCACCTTCGTAACAGCTTCCCGGCCCGGCCCGAAGCCTCTCAGCACGACTTCCAAGCTCGTGATCTTGTTGTGCCAGCCCTGCTGTTGCAGCCGATCGATCACGTAGGCGCCCAATTGGTAGGCCGAGTCGTAGTGTTTCCGCTGCGACTTCTTGAAGCCTAGGTTTCCACATGACATGGAGATGATGGCGTCCCGGTTGGGTTTCGTGACGGTGATATGTGTATTGTGCTTGTGGCTGTAGATGTTGAAATGGTATGGCTCCTTGCTCTGCTCCACCTCGAGGCCGATCTGTTCTGCGAGGCTGCCGTCGCTCGCTGGTGCCGTATTGCGCGCTCTAGCTAACGTGCCCAGAACCAGTTTGGAGCTGGCATTTGCAAGCTCGTCCATGGCACTGGCGCCCGGCGGGGCGGCCTTCTTCTCTGACTGTGCGCTCTTGAGGGTATTGAGCAGGTTCTGGCTCGGGTCGTCGTGCTGCTCTACCCGTCTCGATGTTGACGCTGAAAAGCAGGCGCTCCATTGGGGCACAGCTCGGTTTGACGCGGCAGGGCGTGATATCGTCTGGCGGATGTTGGCCGCCAGAAGGCGACTCGTCGGAACTCGACTCATCTCTCAACAAATAGCAGCATCTGCGGGTTTGGCGGACCTTTGGAGTGGTGGTTGAATGGCCGATCAAAAATATACGGAGGCGCTCGACGAAATCTCCAATTCGAGGTCTGCTTGTTGATCCGTGCACGAAATTCGCTGCCATCCAAGTCTTGTCACGTGCTTGTTATCGAAGTCCTCCTGGGATCAAATGATCTAATGGTCCCGTCTCTCGGCACCAGTTCCTTCGTCGTCGTGACATGAGTGAGGAGTTTACGGATCGAAGCGAAGGGTTCAAAGGCCAAATCTAGATATACATAGTAGTGTATGAGGCACACCATATATGTCTTGTCCAAACATCACGGAGCCCGGGATAAAGATCGGTCTTCCGTGCCGGGGCCGGCCGGCATTCGGGTAATGTTCGGAACATATTTGAATGTCTTGTACGGATGTACCAAAGTACCAAACTACAGGGGCCCATTTAGCGGTACTGAAAATTGCGGGTCTGGGCAGACAAAAATCCCAGATAGCGAAATTTCCGTCGCCTCACTCGTCCTTCCTCGCATCGTCTCCAAAGTAGCTATCGTGAGCCATTCGGTGGCTCATCACTGTGAAAAAGCATGAACCCTCTCAGGAACTCTTTGAGGTCTACTCCTCCCAATGCTCTATCCAGAGTGCCCACCATTTATACCTTTGCCTACGGCAGGTCCCCGGCATATCGAAGGTTATTGTCGGAGCACATAGCTTCGTTAACCGCCACCGGGAATGTCGCAAACCACAATCGCCTCGGTCCTCAACAACCAGCCCTTCTGCGATCGTCTTTCTTACCAGAGTCGATCCATCTCCAGACGTCCTCAGCGTTGAACCAGCGCTCCTTCCACGTCTTTTCGCGGAGGCGAGCGGAAGACGGCGCGAAGACCGAGGCGAAACCGCGACAAGACGGCAAACCTTCCGAATCCACATCCGAACAGCAGAAGTCCGAGTCTGCGGCGGGAGAGCAACCTCGCCCAGATCAGGAAAACGAAGGGAAATCGGACAAAGAGAAGTCAGACCAAGAGAAATCAGAGGGTGAAGGCGAGGAGAAGAAGGAAAAGAAGGAGGAGCCCCCACCTCCGCCTCCCCATGGCGACAAGACACCATGGCAAGTCTTTATGGAGACCATGCAATCCGAGTTCAAACAGTCCAAGGAATGGAACGAATCCACCAAGGCCCTTGCATCTTCTGCCCACCAATTCACCGAAAGCGAGTCGGTTCGGAAAGCGCGACAAGCCTATGAAGCCACTTCCGGAGCTGTCTCATCCACTGCCTCGACCGTGGTGAAGTCAACTGCCGGTGCTATCGGCAAGGGAGCATCGTGGACTTGGGAAACACCAGTGATGAAGGGCGTGCGCAAGGGCGCCAATCTCACCGGCGACGCTCTGGACAAAGCTACCCAGCCAATCCGCGAGACCGAAGCTTACAGGAACGTCAAAGATGTCATTGATGACGGCAGTAGCTCAAGGTACGGTGGCTGGGTTGAGAAGGAGGAGCGGAGAAAGAGGAGAGAGATGGAACAAATGAAGAACGGGAAGGCAAACAGCGAAGTGATGCAGGAAGACCCTGAGTGAGTTCACTAATCCTCCAGCCTATCCTTATCAGTGCCCCGGGCTAACACATAAAAGTGCCGGGACCAACGTCACCTTGCACAAAGATGCCGCTTGGAAGGAGTCTTGGAGGGATTTCCGAGATTCCAACAAATTCGTCCAAGGCGTCTTCAGCATGAAGGAGGTCTATAACGAATCAGAAAACCCGCTCATCTCCACCGCCAGGAGCATCACGGACAGGGTCGCGGGCTTCTTCGCCGAGAACGAAACGGCGACCGTCATCAAGAAGCTTAGGACTATGGACCCCGCATTCCAGGTCGAGCCTTTCCTGCGGGAGCTTAGAGAGTACATCCTGCCTGAAGTTCTCGACGCGTACGTCAAGGGGGATATCGCAACCCTGAAGCTATGGCTCTCCGAAGCTCAATATTCGGTTTACGAGGCCCTGACGAAACAATACCTTGCAGCCGGCCTGAAATCCGACGGGCGAGTCTTGGATATCCGCCACGTCGATATCTTGAAGGCTAGGATGCTCGAGCCCGGCGAGATCCCCGTTTTCATCATCACCTGTAGGACGCAGGAGGTCCACGTCTACCGCAACGCCAAGACCAACCAATTGGCAGCGGGGATGGAGGACAAAGTCCAGCTGGTCACTTACGCCATCGGCATCACCCGCATCCCCGAGGATGTCAACAACCCCGAGACGAGAGGATGGAGGTTGATCGAGATGCAAAAGAGCGGGCGCGACTACATCTGAGCGAACTTCGGTCTCGAGGGATATCACTTTTTAATCACCATTAGACTCCATCCGTCCCTTCCCTACCTATCTTATGTTTTATTAAACCCGAAATGTACAACACATGCGGATTTCGCCGCATCATGCCTTGTTACGGAGTTGGGAGGAGGGGTCACCTTCGATAGAAATGGCGCAAGATCGAGCATTTCCGAGTTCACACACCACTCTTGAGACGGGCGATTTTGGAAGACTAGAGGCTTCTTTGTCTATGTAGGTTAGGCAATCTAAAAACAATGTACCATATTTGTATGCCCTCCGTAACCCGGAAGGAAAACAAATCATCTCAGCCAACAAAGTTGGTATCCCAAAACAAGCTATCAAGAGCCCCGGGGAAGTTTGATGTCAGCACGTCGATACCTTCGTTTACGATGTCTCCTCCGTCTCCACCCCCTTCTCATTCTCCTCCTCCTCCTCCCCATTCTCCTTCTCCTCATCCTCCTTCCTAAACGTCTCCCTTGCCTCCATCAAAATCTTCCCCAGCAAATTAAGCCCCCAGCGCTCCCTCTTCGCCGGCGCCGTCTCGGCCTTGAACCCCACGCCCCAGATGCGGTCGAACGGGCTCGCCTCCACCAGCTCGCTGTCGCCCGTGCTGAGGAGCAGGGCGCGGAGGGTGGTCTCGACGGGCGGTGAATCGGCGCAGTTGCCCTGCTGCAGCGCCTCGGTGTTTGCGGGCCTCGTGAACTTGAAGAGGGTGCCCTGCCGCACGATGCGCTCCCGGTTCTTGTTCCAGGTCTTGTCGTCGAAGTTGATTACCTTACGTCCTAGGGCTCTGACTTGGCGCGGGTGCTCGGCCTCGAGGATCTGGGTTGCCATGTGGTCGTCCTTGAAGAGGAGGGCTTTGTGGTGCATCATGTAGCTGGGCACAAGGGGGTTAGGCGAAACCCAGGATGGGTGGGCCAGGAAGGACTACGGGGTTTGAGGGATGGCTTACTGCTCGGCGGACTTATACGTTTTGCCCTCGTCATCTGTGAAGGGGCAGTCATACCATTGGCTGAGGTAACCTGTGGTTGGGTGTGTCTCTCGCCAGAAGTAGACAGTCGCGGGCGATGAAGAAGGCTCTTCTTGCTTGTCCGCGCCCGTCGTCGATGATGTTATCGCTTTCTCGAGACTCGCCTCGGTACTAGCTTTACTCTTGCGGGCCGGCCCCTTCCTCGGCGTCTTGGGCTTGATAATTCTCCCTTTGGCAGGCATAGTTGACACTCTAGATATGTAGGTTACGTAGGCCGATATTTGAGATGATTATACAGGCCACGCCAATCTGTCTCCAGTGTCACTCGTTCTTTTATAGATTACCTCGAGCATTTCAGGAACCCGCTCCTCAGAGAACTTTAAGTAGGTACGATGTTGAAAGCTCGGGGCACGACTGGCCGTATGACTCGACTGGTGCACAGCCCCACATGTGCCTTCCCATTTACAGAGTTGCCAGGAAGCCAGGAGCCCATTCTGAGCAAGGATCTGCCGCTGAACGTCCGAGTCATCGGTAATGTCAATGGGGGGCTCATCGGTAACGTCAATGGGGGGTTCATCGGTAACATCAATGGGGCTTCTGCGGCGCTCGGCTAGGCGGGGGCGGTGGCCGGAACGCGAATTTGGCACTCCGGACGGCCGAGGAACGGCATCGCGGCGGTCCGGAACCTGGCGGACGATGTCGTCCGGACTCTGGCCAGGTCTTTTAATAGTACCGGATGCGTTCTTTCCGGTTAACAATGTCGGTGGCCCAGGTGCGGCCGCAGGGTCTAAATTAGACGCCGTTGGTTTGCTTCGCCTCATCCCCCGAACCTCATCAACTCCAATTCCCTACTCCATAAATTGAGGCGAATTGCTAGTCATATATACCTAAGCGCTATGGCCTACTTAGACACATTCACAAACATCTGTTATACAACTAGTTATACACACCTTCAACGATAGTTCGCAAGAGGCGCTCTAGAAACAAGGCCGAAAAGCTCCGGAGAAAAGTCAACGATATGCCAAATACTTTCCGAACCGAAATCGAAGAACTTAACGCCATTAAGGAGAACTAAACAATTATGGTCTGGACAGGAAATGGCAAAATGTTGGCTTAAAGAGATGCGTAGCTCTTAGGGAGTTTGAATTACCCTTCCCAAGTCCTTCCAAGTCACGTTTGCTACTCTACATTGTCGCCTACCGCTTCAGCCCCTTTGGCAGCATCCTTCAATAGGCCATCCCTATACAGCAGAACTTTGTTTAAGGATAGGTAAGGATTTAGTCTAGATTTGCTTCAGGAAGGGCAACCTTCAGCAGACTCTGCAAATTGCAGCAGCTTAAAGCCAAAGTGAAGGAAGGAGGACTTGGACTTACTGGTTTTTGACTTCTT
>Ga0164242_10007539_pt1 | contig 11901 bp, 12 predicted proteins | sample OricomgcompostMG_FD_108783 | JGI IMG/M metagenome (GOLD analysis project Ga0164242, IMG submission 108783) | Miracle-Growth compost microbial communities from Emeryville, California, USA - Original compost - Miracle growth compost (MG) ... | reverse complement strand
TCCTCGACGAGGCGCAGAACACGACGCCGGAGCAGATGAAGATGTTCCTCACCCGGCTCGGCTTCGGCTCGCGCATGGTGGTCACCGGCGACATCACGCAGATCGACCTGCCGACCGACCAGCGCTCCGGCCTGATGGCCGTCCGCGACATCCTCGACGACGTCAAGGACATCTCCTTCATCGAGTTCGGCGGCGAGGACGTCGTCCGCCACAAACTCGTCCAGCGGATCGTCGCCGCCTACGATCGACACAGTGCCGGTCGATCTGTCTGACGTCCCCGAGGATCTGCGCGCGCCGGTCGCCGCCGCGCTGGCCGCGGTCGGGGTCGAGGAGGGCCACCTGGCGGTGGAGATCGTCGACGCGCCGCGTATCCAGGAGCTGAACCGCGAGCACCGTGGGAAGGACGCGCCGACCGACGTGCTCTCCTTCCCGATCGACGAACTCGGCCCCGCCGCCGGCCCGCGGGAGCTCGGCGACGTCGCGATCTGCCCCGAGTACTGCGTCGACATGTCGCTGCACGAGACCGCGATCCACGGCGTCCTCCACCTCTGCGGCCACGACCACGAAACCGACGACGGCGAGATGATGGCCCTCCAGGCCGAGATCCTGGGCTCCCTCAACGCCGAGCGCTCCGCCCGATGAGTACCCGCAGCGGATTCGTCGGCCTCGCCGGCCGCCCCAACGTCGGCAAGTCGACCCTCGTCAACGCGCTCGTCGGCCGCCACGTCGCGATCGTCTCGATGCGTCCGCAGACGACCCGGCGGGCGATCCGCGGCGTCGCCACCGACCTCGAGGCCGAACGCCAGCTGGTCCTCGTCGACCTGCCCGGCGTCCAGCGCCCCCGCGACGCGCTGACCAAACGGATGCAGAAACGGGTCGAGCGCGAGCTCTCGGAGTCCGACGTGGCGCTCTTCGTCGTCAACGGCGAGGAGGGGGTCGGCCCCGGCGACCGCTTCATCGCCGGCCTGCTGAAAGCGGCGCGCGCCGACATCCCGGTGATCTGCGCGGTCAACAAGTGCGACAAGATCGCCCGCCGCGGCACCATCGACGCGCTCACCGAGGCCGCCGAGCTGCCCGCCGTCGACGAGGTCTTCCCGATCAGCGCGCAGACCGGCGAGGGGCTCGAGGAGCTGCTCCACCGGCTCGGCGAGCTGATCCCCGAGGGCCCCTACATGTACCCGCCGGAGGACTCCTCCGACCAGTCCTCGGAGCTGCTCCTCGCCGAGCTGATCCGCGAGCAGGTGCTGAACCGGACCCGCCAGGAGATCCCGCACTCGGTCGAGGTCGCTGTGCTCGAGGTCGGCGAGCCGCGCGAGGACGGGCTGATCGAGGTGACCGCCGAGATCTGGGCGGAGACGGAGTCCCAGAAGGGGATCTTGATCGGCCGTCGCGGCGCCAAGATCGGCGAGATCGGCACCGCCGCGCGGCGCTCGCTGGAGCGCGAGCTGGAGGCCCAGGTCCACCTCGACCTGCAGGTGCGGGTGCGGCGCAACTGGCGCCGCGACGAGGACATGCTCGATCGCCTCGGCATCGAGTAGGCGCGCGATCTTTACGATGGAGCCGATGTTGGACGAAATCTCTTTCGATGAGCGCGGGTTGGTGCCCGTGGTGGTGCAGGACGAGGCATCCGCCGAGGTGCTGATGCTCGCCTACGCCAACGCCAAAGCCCTGGAACTGACGCTGGAGACGGGGGAGATGCACTTCTTCAGCCGCTCGCGCGACGAGATCTGGCGCAAAGGCGAAACGTCGGGGATGACGATGGCGGTCAGGCAGCTCCGCTACGACTGCGACGGCGACGCGGTGCTGGCGATCGTCGCGCCGGCCGGCCCCGCCTGCCACACCGGCGAGCGCACCTGCTTCTACCGCGAGCTCGGCGGCGACCCTGCCCGCGTCGTCCACGAGGCGCTCCCCGCCCTGCAGCGGACGCTGGAGAGCCGCCGCGCCGAGCGCCCCGCGGGCAGCTACACGGTCGAGCTGCTCGACAACCCGACCCTGGTCGGCGAGAAGGTCGAGGAGGAGGCCGAGGAGGTCGTCCGCGCCGCCCGCGAAGAGACCGACGAGCGGGTCGCCGAAGAGGCCGCCGACGTGCTCTACCACCTGTGGGTGCTGCTGGCCGCCCGGGGCGTCCCGCCCGCCGCCGTCTTCGAGGTGCTCAATGCCCGTGCTGAGTGAGTCGGAGCTGCGCCTCGAACCGAGCCTCGAGGAGGCTCGCGAGCTGGCTCGCGAGGGCAACGTGGTGCCGGTCCGCGCCCGCTTCGTCGAGGACACCGAGACCCCCGTCTCCGCCTTCCTCAAACTGCGCGCCGGCGAGCCCGAGGGCGCCCCGTGCTTCCTGCTCGAGTCCGCCGAGCAGGGCCAGGTCGGCCGCTACTCCTTCGTCGGCCTGCGCCCCCGCGCGGTGCTGCGCTGGGGCGAGGGACAGCTTTCCGAGTGGACCGGCCGCGCCGCCTCGCTCGGCGGTGAGCCGACGGCGGTCGAGCCCGAGCCCGACCCCTACGGCGCCGTCGCCGCCCGCTTCGCCGAGTACAGACCGGCCCCGGTCGCCGACCTGCCGCCGTTCACAGGCGGCGCCGTCGGCTTCTTCGGCTACGACCTCGTCCGCACGGTCGAGCCGCTCGGCGAGCCGAACCCCGATGAGCTCGGCCTCCCCGACATGGCCCTGATGGTCACCGACGCGATGCTCGTCTTCGACCACCTGCGCCACGAGCTGACGATCCTCGCCTGCGTCCACACCGAGGGCGAGGACGACTTCGACACCGAATACGCGCGCGCCGCGGCGACGATCGCCGAGATGCGGGAGCGCCTCCGCGGCGCCGTCCCGCAGCCCGCCGCGCCGTCGGTCGCCGAGGCCCCCGAGTTCACCTCCAACTTCGAGCGCGAGGAGTTCGAAGCCGCCGTCTCCCGGATCGTCGAGTACGTTCGCGCCGGCGACGCCTTCCAGGTCGTCCCCTCGCAGCGCTTCAGCGCCGACGCCCCGGTCGAGGCCTTCTCGCTCTACCGCGGCCTGCGCACGGTCAACCCTTCGCCCTACATGTACTACATCGACTTCGGCGACTTCCAGATCGCCGGCGCCTCGCCGGAGCCGCTGGTCAAAGTCCACGGCGGGGTGGTCGAGACGCGCCCGATCGCCGGCACCTCGCCGCGCGGCAAATCCGCCGAGGAGGACCGCCGCCTCGCCGAGCGCCTGATCAACGACCCGAAGGAGCGGGCCGAGCACGTGATGCTGGTCGACCTCGGCCGCAACGACCTCGGCCGGGTCTGCGAGTACGGCTCGGTCAACGTCGACGAGCTGATGACGATCGAGACCTACTCGCACGTCCTCCACATCGTCTCCAAGGTGTCGGGGAAGCTGCGCGAGGGTGTGTCGGCGATGGACGTGCTCCGCTCGGCCCTCCCGGCCGGGACCCTCAGCGGCGCCCCCAAGGTGCGCGCGATGCAGATCATCGACGAGCTCGAGCCGGTCAAGCGCTGCTCCTACGGCGGCGCGATCGGCTACCTCTCCTGGAACGGCGACCTCGACACCGCGATCCACATCCGCACCGTCGTGGTCAAGGACGGCCGCATGCACGTGCAGGCGGGCGGCGGCACCGTCGTCGACGCGAAGCCGAACTACGAGTGGAACGAGTCGGTGAACAAGGCGCGCGCGGTCTTCCGCGCGGTCGAGATCGCCTGCGCCCAGCCGGACTGGGCTTAGGCTCCGGACGAAGGCAAGTCCCAAGGAATGCAGATGCGCGTACTCGTGATCGACAACTACGACTCCTTCACCTACAACCTGGTCCAGTACCTGGGTGAGCTGGGCGCCGAGATCGAGGTCGTCCGCAACGACAAGGCCGAGGTAGGTGAGCTGCTCGAGCGCGGCGCCGACCGCCTCGTCGTCTCGCCCGGCCCCTGCACGCCGTCCGAGGCCGGCATCTCCGGCGCCGCGATCCGCGCCTTCGCCGAGGCCGGCACGCCGACCCTCGGCGTCTGCCTCGGCCACCAGGCGATGGTCGAGGTCTTCGGCGGCAAGGTCGTCCAGGGCGAGCCGGTCCACGGCAAGGACGCCGAGGTCGAGCACGACGGCAAGACGATCTTCGCCGGCCTGCCGACGCCGATGGTCGCCGGCCGCTACCACTCGCTGATCGCCGACCCGGACCTCCCCGACGAGCTCGAACTGACCGCCCACCTCGGCGGCGTCGTGATGGGCGCCCGGCACCGTGAGCTGCCCGCCGAGGGCGTCCAGTTCCACCCCGAGTCGGTGCTGACCCCGCACGGGATGCACCTGCTGCGGAACTTCCTGGCGGAGGGCGAAGCCGATGCCTAACGACGTCGTCAGCCGCGCGATCGACGCGGTCTGCGCGGGGGAGAACCTGACCGCCGATCATGCCTCGACGGTGCTCTCGGAGATCATGGAGGGACGGACCGAGCCGATCCAGGCCGGCGCCTTCCTGATCGCCCTACGGGCGAAGGGGGAGACCGTCTCGGAGCTGGTCGGGCTGGCGCGGACGATGCGCTCGCTCGCCGCCCCGGTCCACAGCAACCGCCCCGACCTCGTCGACACCGCAGGGACCGGCGGCGGCCCCTCGACCTTCAACGTCTCGACCACCGCGGCGCTGGTCGCCGCCGGCGCCGGCTGCGCGGTCGCCAAGCACGGCAACCGCTCGGCGACCTCGAAGTCGGGCTCCGCCGACGTGCTGGAGGCGCTCGGCGTCGCCATCGACCTCGACCCCGAGGCGGTCGCCCGCTGCATCGACGAGGTCGGCTTCGGCTTCATGTTCGCGCCCCGCCACCACCAGGCGACGTCCCACGTGCGGCCGGCTCGCGAGGGGCTCGGCGTGCGCACCGTCTTCAACTTCCTCGGCCCGCTGACCAATCCGGCCGGCGCCACCCGCCAGCTGGTCGGCGTCGCCGACCGCTTCTACCAGGAGACGATCGCCGAGGCGCTGATCGGGCTCGGGGTCGAGCGGGCGCTCGTGGTCAGCGGCGAGGACGGCGTCGACGAGCTCGCCCTCTCGGCGACGACGCGGGTGATCGAGGTCTTCGAGGGCCGCACCGCCGAGTGGTACGTCGAGCCGGGCCAGTTCGGCCTGGCACCGCTCGAGCTGAGTCAGATCGCGGGCGGCACGCCGACGGAGAACGCCGCCGCCACCCGTGCCGTCCTCGCCGGGGAGAGCGGCCCCCACCGCGACATCGTCCTGCTCAACGCGGCCGCCGCGATCTACGTCGGCGGGCTCGCCCCCGACCTCGAGGCGGGGGTCGGGAAAGCCGCCGCGGCGATCGATTCCGGCGCGGCAGCGGCCGTGCTCGAGAAGCTGGTCGCCGCAACGGTCGCCGCCGCCGGCTAATCTCTCCTCGCTGACGTGGGAATCATCGACCAGTTGATCGACGGAGCTCGTGAGGGCGTCGAAACGCGCAAGCGAGAGACGTCGCAGGCGGAGCTCGAAGGGCAGTTGTCCGGCCGCGGCCGCGATCGCCCCTTCCAGGAGGCGCTCACGCGCCCCGGCCTCTCCGTGATCGCCGAGTTCAAGCGCCGTTCGCCGAGCAGGGGCGACATCAACCCGGAGGCCGACATCGCCGCCCAGGTGGCGGCCTACGAGCGGGGCGGCGCCGCCGCGCTATCGGTCCTGACCGACGGCCCGCACTTCGCCGGCTCGCTCGACGACCTTCGCGCGGCCCGCGCGGCGGCGACCCTGCCGATCATCCGCAAGGACTTCATCGTCGACCCCTACCAGCTCTACGAGGCGGCGGTGCACGGCGCCGACGCGGTGCTGCTGATCGTCCGGGCGCTGTCGGACCGCGACCTGGCCGCGCTCTACGAGGAGGCGCGCGGGCTCGACCTCGACTGCCTGGTCGAGGTCCACGACGAGGAGGAGCTGGAGCGGGCGCTCGAGGTCGACGTCGAGGTGATCGGGATCAACAACCGCGACCTCGACGAGCAGAACGTCGACATCCAGACCACCTACGAGCTGATGCCCGACGTGCCGGCGGGGAAGACGGTCGTCTCGGAGAGCGGCATCTCCGGTCGCGAGGAGCTCGCCGAGCTGGAGCGGGTCGGCGTCGACGCGGTGCTGATCGGCGGCCACCTGATGACCTCGGCGGACCCGGAGCTGGCGATGCGCGAGCTGACCGGCCTCGACGAGACCCGCGAACACCCGTACTAGCCCTCTCAGCCGATTGCCGGCCACCGTGGATACCGTCCCCACGTGGTGACACTCGCGTCTTTAGGAAACTTTTCAACTCGCTTTAGCGGCCGGTCAACGGTCTAAGGCATTTTCTCCATATGGATCAGAACTGGGACAGTCCGCAGAACTGGGGTAAACCGGAGCCGCCGAAGGAGGAGCCGAAGGCCGAGCGCAAGGGCATCTTCCGCTCCTCGTTCGGCTCGGCGCTGCTGGGTGGAGCCGTCGTCGCCGTGATCGGCGCGGTCCTGCTCCTGACCGGCGGGGTCAAGTCGAGCGGCGGCGGGACGACGACGATCGAGCAGACCGCCGCGCCGATCGCCGCCAGCTCCAACGAAAGCGGCGGCGGAAGCGGTGGCGGAAACACGGTCGACCAGATCTACAAGGCGGACGGCAACGGCGTCGCCTTCATCGAATCCTCGATCGCGCCGGAAGAATCGGCGGAAGCCTTCAACCCGTTCGGCGAATCGGAATCCCAGGGCGGCGGCACCGCGACCGGCTCGGGGATCGTGCTCGACTCGAAAGGGCACATCCTCACCAACAACCACGTGATCGAAGGCGCCGACAAGATCGAGGTGAAACTCGGCGAATCCGACAAGGAGTACACCGCCGAAGTGGTCGGCACCGACCCCGCCTCCGACCTGGCGCTGCTGAAGGTGAGCGCACCGGCGAGCGAACTGACCCCGCTGACCCTGGGCGACTCCTCGAAGATGGAAGTCGGCGACCCGGTGGTCGCGATCGGCAACCCCTTCGGGCTCGACCGCACCGTCACCAGCGGCATCGTCTCCGCCCTGCAGCGCCAGATCCAGGCGCCCAACGGCTTTTCGATCGACAACGTGATCCAGACCGACGCGGCGATCAACCCCGGCAACTCGGGCGGCCCGCTGATCAACGACGCGGGCGAAGTGATCGGCATCAACTCGCAGATCGAGACCGGCGGCAACGGCTCCGACGGCAACGTCGGCATCGGCTTCGCGATCCCGATCAACACCGCCAAGGAAGTGATCTCCGAACTGGAAACCAAAGGCACGGTCGAACACGCCTACCTCGGGATCAAGGGCGGCACGATCACGCCGCAGCTGGCCGAAGTGGTGAACCTGCCGACCAAGGAAGGCGTCCTGATCGCCTCGGTCGAACCGGGCGGCCCCGCCGCCAAGGCCGGCCTCAAGGGCGGCTCCACCGAAGCGACGATCGACGGCCAGCAGGTCACCCTCGGCGGCGACGTGATCACCGAAGCCGCCGGCAAGAAGATCACCAACATGGAACAGATCATCGAACTCGTCACGGAAAAGAAACCCGGCGAAGAAATCCAGGTCAAGTACCTGCGCGACGGGACCGAAAAGACTGCGACCGTGAAGCTGGGGACGCGCCCCGCGAAGGTCGAAGAAGCCTCGCCGCAAGGCTGAGGGAAGCACACCGCCGCCCGGGGGGAGTCCGGCCCCTCGGGCGGTTTTATCTGGTCGCCGGGCGCGGGCGGCGGGCCGTGGCCTGGGTCCCGTAATGTGGGGGCCATGCGCGTCAAGTTCTGCGGGATCACCAATCTGGATGACGCCGCCGAGGCGATCCGCCTCGGCGCCTGGGCGATCGGCCTGATCCACTGGGAGCCCTCGGCGCGCAACGTCGACCCGGCGGCCGCGGCGGCGATCGCGGCGGCGTTCCGGCGCAAGGCGGAGATCGTCGGCGTGTTCGTCAACCCGACCCTGGCCGAGGTCGTCCGCGCGGTCGAGGACGAGCAGCTCTCGATGGTGCAGCTGAACGGCGAGGAGGGGGCGTCCTTCTGCGCCGAGGTCGCGCGCCGGGCCGGAGTCAAGGTGATCAAGGCGATCCACGTCGCCTCCGCTGCCGACATCCACGGCGCCGAGGCCTACCGCAGCGTCGACTACCACCTCTTCGACCGCCAGGCCCGCGGGCTCCCCGGGGGGACGGGGGAGAGCTTCGACTGGGAGCTGCTGCGCGGGCACCGCTCCGAGGTCCCGGCGATCCTCGCCGGGGGGCTGACCCCGGAGAACGTCGCCGCCGCGGTGGAGATCGTCCAGCCTTACGCGGTCGACGTCGCCAGCGGCGTCGAGGCCGAGCCGGGCCGCAAGGACCACGCCAAGATGGCGGCATTCTTCGAGGCCGCGAACTCGGTCGGCGTCGCGGGCTGATGGCCGCCATCGAGGAACGCTTCGGCCCGTACGGCGGGCGGTACGTCCCTGAGACGCTGATCGCGGCGCTCGACGAGCTGACCACGGCCTGGGAAGAGGCGCGTGAGGACCCGGGCTTCAACGCCCGCCAGGACGTCCTGCGACGCGACTTCATCGGCCGGCCGACGCCGCTCTACCTGGCCGAGCGCCTCTCCGAGCGGGTTGGCTCCCGCGTCTACCTGAAGCGCGAGGACCTCGCCCACACCGGCGCCCACAAGATCAACAACGCGCTCGGCCAGACCCTGCTCGCCCAGCGGATGGGCAAGCAGCGGATCATCGCCGAGACCGGGGCGGGCCAGCACGGCGTCGCCACCGCCACCGCCTGCGCCCTGCTCGGTCTCGAGTGCGTCGTCTACATGGGCACCGAGGACATCCGCCGGCAGGCGCCGAACGTCGAGCGGATGAAGCTGCTGGGTGCCGAGGTGGCGCCGGTCGAGTCGGGCGCGCGGACCCTGAAGGAGGCCGTCTCGGCGGCGATCCGCGACTGGGTCGCCAACGTCGAGACGACCCACTACGTGATCGGCTCGGCGGTCGGCCCGGCGCCGTACCCGGCCCTGGTGCGGGACCTGCAGCGGGTGATCGGCGAAGAGGCGCGCGCGCAGTCGCTCGCGGCCGAGGGCGCGTTGCCGCGGCGGGTGATCGCATGCGTCGGCGGCGGCTCTAACGCGATCGGCATCTTCTCCCCCTTCGTCGACGACGCCGAGGTGGCGCTGGTCGGGGTCGAGCCGGCGGGCGACGGGATCGAGACCGGCCACCACGGTGCCTCACTCGGCCAGGGCAAGACGGGTGTCCTGCACGGCTCGCTCTCCCGCGTCCTCGCCGACGAGGACGGCCAGATCCTCGAGGCCCACTCGGTCTCGGCCGGCCTCGACTACCCCGGCTCCGGCCCCGAGCACGCCTACCTCCGCGAAACCGGCCGCGCCTCCTACTTCGCGATCGACGACACCGGCGCCCTCAATGCCCTGCGCGAAGTCTCCCGCCTGGAGGGCATCATCCCCGCCCTCGAGTCCTCCCACGCCGTCGCCTGGCTGCTGGAGAACCCGCTGGAAGGCGAGGGCTTCGACGTCCTCTGCCTCTCCGGGCGCGGCGACAAGGATCTCGCCGAGTACACCCGCCGCACCGAGGGCGCATGATCGACGGCGAGAAACGCATCCGCGCGGCATTCGCGTCCGCCCGCGACGAAGGCCGCGCCGCGCTGATGCCGTACATGATGGCCGGCTTCCCCGACCGCGACTCGGGCCTCGCCGTCGCCCGCTCCTACGTCGACGCCGGCGCCGACCTGATCGAGCTCGGCGTCCCCTTCTCCGACCCACTCGCCGACGGTCCCACGATCCACTCCGCCGACACCCAGGCGCTAGCCGAGGGAGCGACGCTGCGGACTGCCCTGGAGGTCTGCGAGGCCGTCGGAGACCAGATCCCGGTGGTGCTGATGGTCTACGTCAACATGGTGCTCGCGCACGGTGGCGGGGTCGAGTTCGCGCGGCTGGCGAGCGCCGCCGGCGCCGCGGGCGTGATCGTCCCCGACCTGCCGCTGGGACAGGACGAGGGGATCCGCGAGGCCTTCACCGAGGCCGGCGTCGCGATGGTGCCGCTGGTCGCGCCGACGACGGCGGACGCGCGCCGCAAGGAGATCTGCGACGTCGCCCGTGGCTTCGTCTACGTCGTCTCCACGGTCGGGACGACCGGCGAGCGCGGCGAGCTGCCCGCGGAGCTCGCCGATCTGGTCGCGAAGACGAAGGCCGACGCGGGGGAGACCCCGGTCGCGGTCGGCTTCGGGATCAGCACGCCGGAGCACGCCGCGACGGTCGGCGCGGTCGCCGACGGGGTGATCATCGGCACCCGTCTGGTGCGCGCCGCGGGCGAAGGCGCGACCCCCGCCGAGTCGGCCGATCTGGTCGCCTCGTTCCTCGCCGAGACGCGCGTCTCCCTGGCCGGATAGGATGCGCGCATGTTCCTGGCCGTCTGGACTTTCATCGCAATCGCCGTCACGACGATCATCTACGCCTGGCTCGGCCAGGGCGGTGGCGTCTCCGGCTTGGTCTTCTTCGGCGTGATGCTGATCGGCGTCATCGCCAACATGGTCTTGAAGGGGCTGAACCCGCCCGCCCCCGAGCGCCCGTCCGCCTAGGCACGGCGTAGGCGGCTGCAAACCGGCGCAATCGAGGCGTCGTTGCCCGGTCACGTGCGGAGCACGCCCCCTCGCGACTCCTGGCGCCGCTTGGTTTTCGCTCGCCGACACCGCGGCGTAGGTGGTTGATTTCTCGGCGGATTGAAGCTGGCGCCCGGGGGCTCCAAGCGACTGAAAAGGGACGGGAAAGGGACGCGGCCATCTCGACCACGACCCTCCGGCAGGCTGTGGTCGTGGTCGAGATGGCCGAGGGTGCGGGGAGCGGGTCACGGGGCCCGGGGCGTCACAGGTAGGGCACGAAGACCCGGAGAACGTCACAGGTCTGCCTGGCTTCTTCAGACGTTGCAAACACGTGACCATCGTTTTGGGGGCCTATAGGACCCTAAATCCACGCATCGCGTTCCGGGCCCTCCGATCGGGGCCCGGAACGCATGAGGACCCGTGACGTTCCCGGCGTCTCTCCCCGCGCTTCGTCACGTTCCCGGCGTCTTCGTCACGGAAACGGCCTCCAGAAAGGCTCTCCCGGCCCGACCTCCGACGGAAGTGTGGAGTTCGTGGCGGACCTGTGACTTCTCCGGGTCTTCGTGCCGACCCTGTGCCGGGTTCCCGCCCGACCCGTGTCCTCTTCCCTTCATCCCCGTCACGTCCCGGGCGTCTCGTGGCGGCCACAGCCTGCCCGGGCCGCCACGAGACGCCCGGGACGCACCTCGGACGGCCGCGAGCGCCACGAACAACGGGGTCCGCGCCCCCGCCCCCGTCGAGTCAACCGTCGAGGCGCGGATGACGACGGCCCGCAGGCACTCCGGCTCGCGGGTCAACTTGTGCCCGCACGGCCCACTGCCGCCGACATCGATCCCTAAGCTAACTCCGATGCGGATAGGTATGCTGACCGGAGGTGGGGACTGTCCCGGGCTGAACGCGGTGATCCGCGCCGTCGTCCGCAAGGGCGTCGGCGTCCAGGGCCACGAGTTCGTCGGCTACCGCGACGGCTGGCGTGGGCCGTTGGAGAACGACCACCGGCCGCTCGGGGTGCCCGAGGTGCGCGGCATCCTGCCCCGCGGCGGGACGATCCTCGGCTCCTCGCGGACCAACCCGTTCGCGGTCGACGGCGGCCCGGAGAAGATCGCCGCCAACCTGGAGGCGGCCGGGGTCGACGGGCTGATCGCGATCGGCGGCGAGGACACGCTCGGAGCCGCCTCGCGCCTCCACACCGAGCACGGCCTGAACGTCGTCGGCGTGCCGAAGACGATCGACAACGACCTCTCCGCCACCGACTACACCTTCGGCTTCGACACCGCGATCAACATCGCGATGGAGGCGATCGACCGCCTCCACACCACCGCCGACAGCCACCACCGGGTGCTGATCGCCGAGGTGATGGGCCGCCACGCCGGCTGGATCGCCCTCCACGCGGGGATGGCCGGCGGCG
>Ga0164242_10007538_pt1 | contig 11902 bp, 9 predicted proteins | sample OricomgcompostMG_FD_108783 | JGI IMG/M metagenome (GOLD analysis project Ga0164242, IMG submission 108783) | Miracle-Growth compost microbial communities from Emeryville, California, USA - Original compost - Miracle growth compost (MG) ... | reverse complement strand
TGCCAGACTGCCCGACATGACGCAACCGCCGGAGGCCTGGTACGCCGATCCCTCCGACCCGACGCGACTGCGATGGTGGGACGGTCGCCAGTGGACCGGGCACACCGCGCCGATGCAGCCGGCGTACGTGCATTCCCACACCAGGGCAGCCACCTACCGGTCGGCACGTGGCCTGGCGGCGGCGAGCATCGTGCTGGCCTTGCTGATCGTCGTCGTCGAGGTGGTCCTGACCGCGCTGAGCCTGCCATCGTACAACCAGATCAACGACGCCGTCAGCGAGGGCCTGGACGGTACGGACGTCTTCACGCGGTACGACGGGGTCGTCATGCTCGAGCTCCCGCTCGAGGTGGCGGCGTACATCGTGACGTGTGTGTGGCTCTGGCGGGTCCGCGCCAATGCGGAGGCGCTCAATGCGGCGTCGCCGCACGTCCGCAGTCGAGGCTGGGTGTGGGGCGGCTGGATCTGTCCGGTGGTGAGCTGGTGGTTCCCCTATCAGGTGGTGCGTGACGTGGCCCGCGCGACTGCCCGAGGCGACCGCCGCATCGGCTCGTGGTGGGGGTGGTTCGTGGCCTGGACGCTCCTCGGCAACCTCATCGTCCGGTTCGCCGCGGACGGGAGCTTCCCAGTGTTGCAGGGGGTCACGACGTTGGTGGCGATCATCGCCGGGGCACGATGGGTCAGGATCGTCCGTGGGATCGAGCGCGACCAGCAGGCGCACGCCGCGGGCCGCGGGGTCTGAGGCGAAGGAGCGGGCATGTCGGATGCGGTGGAGATCGAGGTCGACGACCGGGTGATCCGGGTGTCCAACCCCGACAGGGTCTACTTCCCGAAGGCTGCGGGCTTCTCCGGGGGTGCCACCAAGCTCGATCTGGTCGACTACTACCTCGCTGTCGGACCGGGGATCGTCAACGCGCTCTACGAGCGCCCGTGCATGTTGCACCGCTTCCCGAAGGGGCTGACGGGCGAGCCGGGGGAGAAGGTGCATCAGAAGCGGCTTCCCTCCGGCGCGCCCGACTGGGTGGAGACGGTCGAGCTGTTCTTCCCGCGCTGGAAGCGGACCGCCGACGAGCTCTGCGTCACCGAGCTCGGGTCGGTGATCTGGGCGGTGCAGATGTCGACCGTCGAGTTCCATCCCTGGAACAGCCGGCGCGGCCACGTCGAGATCCCCGACGAGTGGCGGATCGATCTAGACCCTGGTTCGGCCTGCGACTACGCCACGGTCCGTCGCGTCGCGCACGTCGTACACGAGGTCCTCGACGAGCTGGGCGCAGTCGGCTACCCGAAGACGTCCGGCAGCAAGGGCCTCCATGTCTACGTCCGGGTCGAGCCGGAGCACGGGTTCGCGGATGTACGCCGAGCCGCCCTCGCGTTCGCCCGCGAGGTCGAGCGACGCGCACCCCAGGACGTGACGACGGCATGGTGGAAGAAGGATCGCGACCCGGCCGCCGTGTTCGTGGACTGGAACCAGAACGCTCGCGACCACACCATCGCCGCCGCCTATTCCGTCCGCGGGTTGCCCGACGCGCGCGTCTCGACGCCGATCCGCTGGGACGAGATCGACGACGCCGACCCCCGCGACTTCACCATCCTCACGGTCCCGGGCCGTTTCGCGGAGCTGGGCGACCTGCACGAGGCGATCGACTCCACGCCGTACGACCTCAGCGCGCTGCTGGAGTGGGCCGCGCGCGACGAGGCGGACGACAAGCAGCCCTAGCGCTGCACCGATTCACTCTCGCCAAGCACATCGGGATAGTCGGCAGGCATGCGCGGGTCCCCTGCGGGCACCAGAGCGGGTGCCTTCTGCCGCAGACCTTCGCGCTCGTGTCCGCGACCTCGTCCGCTCGCGCTTCGGCCATCGCCGACCGCTACCCGGCCAGGAGGACGCGGTCACCGGACTGCTCGCCGGCCATGACGTCCTTCTCGTCGCGCCGACCGGTGCGGGCAAGTCACTCGTCTACCAGGCCGCCGGTCTGCTCCTGGACCGACCTACGCTGGTCGTGTCGCCGCTGCTGGCGCTGCAGCACGACCAGATCGAGGGTCTCGCCGAGCTCGGCCTGCGCGGCGGACGGCTCAGCTCCGCCGAGGGAACGCAGGAGCGGGCGGAGACGCTGCGCGCCACCGCCGACGGCGATCTCGACTTCGTGTTCCTCTCCCCGGAGCAGCTCGCCAACGACGAGGTCCGGGAGCGGATCGCCTCGCTCCAGCCGGGCCTGATCGCCGTCGACGAGGCGCACTGCGTCTCGGCCTGGGGCCATGACTTCCGGCCGGACTACTTCCGGCTCGGCGACCTCATCGCGGACCTCGGCCGACCACGCATCGTCGCGATGACGGCCACTGCGGCACCGCCGGTGCGCGACGACATCGTGAGCCGGCTCGGGCTGCGGGAGCCGCGCACGATCGTCACCGGCTTCACCCGACCTGAGCTGGAGCTGGGCGTCCGCCGAGTCGTCGACGAGGCCGAGCAGCGCCGTACGGTCCTCGACCACGTCGGCGAGGAATCGGGCGCGGGCATCGTCTACTGCCGCACCCGTCCCGCCACCGAGGAGTACGCCGCGGCTCTCGCCGACTCCGGTCGCAAGGTCGCCGCCTACCACGCCGGCCTGAGCGCTCGGCGTCGTGACGAGGTGCACGAGGCGTTCCTCGGCGGCGACGTCGACATCGTGGTCGCGACCTCCGCCTTCGGCATGGGGATCGACAAGCCGGACGTCCGCTTCGTGATCCATGCGCAGGCACCGGAGTCGCCGGACACCTACTACCAGGAGGTCGGTCGGGCGGGACGCGACGGTGACTCTGCCGTGGGGCTCCTGGTCTATCGCCCCGAGGACCTGGCCCTCGGCCGGTTCTTCAGCCCGGGGGTGCCGAAGGAGGACGACCTGCGTGCAGTCGCTGACGCCGACGAACGAGGAGAGTCGGCGCCGGACGGCATCGGCGCGCGGCGGCTGCAGCGCATCCGCAATCTCCTCGAGCTCGCCCACGAGTCACACCCGGAGGACGATCCGGTCCGGGCTGCGCGCGAGCTTGCCGAGGCGCATCGCCATCTGGAGCGGTCGCGGGTCGAGATGCTGCGCGGGTACGCCGAGACGCAGCGGTGCCGGATGGCCTTCCTCGTCGGCTACTTCGGGGAGCCGGCCGAGGAGCGGTGCGGCGCCTGCGACAACTGCCGTAGCGGGGTGGCCCCGGAACCCGCGGACGAGCAGACGGCCGAGTACGCCGTACAGTCACACGTCACCCACGATGAGTTCGGCGCCGGCGTGGTCACCGATGTGGAGGAGGACCGGCTGACCGTGCTCTTCGACGACGTCGGCTACCGCATGCTCGCGCGAGAGGTCGTGGTCGCGGAGGGTTTGCTACGGCCGACCGGCACTAGGAAGTAAGTGGTCTTGGCTGGCACGCGCGCCTTCGGCCGATCCGCCATTGAAGACCAGTTAGTGCTCGCCGACGTGGCGCATCGCTCTCGCAATTGGATCGCGCCAACGCCGCAGCGCTGCCTCGCCCCCTAGGCTCACCCTCGTGAGCAGCCACATCCAGATCACGCCGTCCATCCTCAACGCCGACTTCGCCAACCTCGCCAGCGAGGTCGCCCGGATCGGCAGCGCCGACTGGGTGCACGTCGACGTGATGGACAACCACTTCGTGCCCAACCTGACGTTCGGGCCGGTCATGGTCGAGGCGCTGAGCAAGGCCACCAGTACGCCGCTGGACGCCCACCTGATGATCGACGACGCCGACCGCTGGGCCCCGGCGTACGCCGAGGCAGGCGCCGGCAGCGTGACCTTCCACGTCGAGGCTGCGAAGGCGCCGGTGCGGCTCGCCCGAGAGATCCGCGGGCAGGGTGCTCGGGCCAGCATGGCGCTCAAGCCGGCCACGCCGATCGAGCCCTACGAGGACCTGCTTCCCGAGCTCGACATGGTGCTGATCATGACCGTCGAGCCGGGGTTCGGTGGGCAGAAGTTCCTCGACCTGTGCCTGCCGAAGATCCGTCGCGCCCGCGCGCTGATGGCCAAGCACGGCGTCCAGACCTGGCTGCAGGTCGACGGCGGCGTGAGCCTGGAGACGATCGAGCGGTGCGCCGAGGCCGGGGCCGATGTCTTCGTGGCCGGCTCGGCGGTCTACTCGGCCGAGGATCCCGACGCGATGGTGCAGCAGCTCCGGGCGACGGCCGAGGCAGCGCGCGGCTGATCGCGCGCCCCGGACGAAGTGGTGGCGGTTGCGGCGTGTCGTCCGCACTTTGGTGAGGGGCTCGTGGGGTCCCGGACGAAACGGCGGCCGCTGCCGGCGTGTCCCACCGTTTCGTACGGGGCGCGATCCGCCTGCCGCGTTCCACCCTGTGAACCAGCCGTCGGAATGTCGAGTGGCCGACTGTGGTTCAATGACGCAGACGAGTGAACAACTCGCGTGCTCTGGGGGCGGTGAAACTCCGCACCGGCGGTAACAGTCCGCGACCCGGCCGCAGCCAACGGTCGGTTGATCAGGTGAAATTCCTGGACCGACGGTCAAAGTCCGGATGGAAAGAAGCACGCAGTCGCACCGCCGAGCCCCAGAGGGCACGAGCGATCCGACCAGCCCCGGAGTCCGCGATCGGACAGGAGGGGCACGATGGGCAACGCGACCGAAGCATCGGCCGGCGAGATCGCCGCGATGCGCCGTGCCCTCGAGCTCGCGGCACTCGGGCCGTTCAGCCCCAACCCGCGGGTCGGCTGCGTCCTGCTCGCCGATGACGGCAGCGTGGTCGCGGAGGGCCACCACCGTGGCGCCGGGACGGCACACGCCGAGGCCGATGCGCTCGACCGAGCCGCCCGCCTCGTCGGCCCCCATGCGGCAGCGGGCACGACCGCGATCGTCACCCTCGAGCCCTGCAACCACACCGGCCGGACCGGGCCGTGCGCGCAGCGCCTGATCGAGGCTGGAGTACGCCGCGTCGTCTTCGCGCAGTCCGACCCCAACCCGACCGCCGCCGGGGGAGCCCAGACCCTCCGCGACGCCGGCATCGACGTCGTCAGCGGTGTCCTGGCCGACGAGTCCCGCCAGCTCAACCGGATCTGGTCGCGCGCACTGGAGCTGCAGCGGCCGTTCGTGACCTGGAAGCTCGCCACCTCCCTGGACGGTCGCAGCGCCGCCGCCGACGGCACCTCCCGCTGGGTCTCCAGCGCCGCTGCCCGACGCGACACCCACCGGCTGCGGGCCGAGGCCGACACCATGCTGGTCGGCACCAACACGATCGCCGTCGACGATCCGCTGCTGACCGTGCGGCACGCCGACGGCGTACCCGCCGAGTGGCAGCCGCTGCGTGCGGTGATGGGCCTGCGCGACCTGCCGGCCACGAAGCGCGTGTTCGCTGCGCGGATCGGGGACGGAGACGCCGGATCGGTGCAGCTGCGCACCCACGATCCGCGGGAGGCACTCGCCCGACTGTGGGAGCTCGAGCGGCGGCATGTGTTCCTCGAGGGCGGTCCGACGCTCGCCGCCGCCTTCGTCAGCGCCGGCCTCGTCGACGAGATCGTCGTCTACGTCGCCCCGATCCTGCTCGGCGCCGGGCGCAACGCCGTCGCCGACCTCGGCATCACCACCATCGCGGACGCTCTGCGCCTACGCGTCACCGACATCACCGTCCTCGAGCCGGACGCGGGTGACGACCCGGCCGAGGAACCCAACGTCCGACTCACGCTGACCCCCCAGACCGAGGAGATGCCCTGATGTTCACCGGAATCGTCGAGGAGCTCGGCACCGTCGCCGCGATCGAGGACCAAGCCAGCCCGAACGGCGACCGTGCGATCCGGCTGACCGTCGCCGCCAGCACCGTGCTCGAGGGCGTGGCGCTCGGCGACTCCATCGCCGTCAACGGCTGCTGCCTGACGGTCGCGACCCTGGGCGACGGCACCTGGACCGCCGACGTCATGCAGGAGACCCTCGACAAGACCTCCCTGTACGGCGTCACGCCCGGCGACGTGGTCAATCTGGAGCGCGCGGTGACGCCGCAGACCCGCCTCGGCGGCCACATCGTGCAGGGCCACGTCGACGGCGTCGGCGAGATCCTGGCACGTACGCCGAGCGAGCACTGGGAGGTCGTCGAGATCTCGCTGCCCGAACACCTGGCGCGCTACCTCGTCGACAAGGGCTCGATCACCGTCGACGGCGTCAGCCTGACCGTGGTCGAGGCGGGGGAGAAGAGCTTCACCATCAGCCTGATCCCGGAGACGCTCGCCCGCACCACCCTCGGCCGTCGGCAGGTCGGCGAACGGGTCAACCTCGAGGCCGACATCCTGGCCAAGCACGTCGAGAAGCTGCTGCAGTCCGGCGTCATTCCGGGAGCAGCGGTCGGCGGTGACGCCTCATGAGCGCTCTGACCTGGCTCTACGACGCCTCCGTCACCATCGGCGGCCACCCGATCACGTGGCGCGAGATCCTCGGCAACGTGTTCGGCTTCGCCTCCGCGATCGGCGGCATGCGCCGTCGCGTGTGGGCGTGGCCGATCGGCATCGTCGGCAACGCGCTGCTCTTCACCGTGTTCATCGCCGCCGCCTTCCACCCCGACAGCGCGCAGACGCCGCTGTTCGGGCAAGCGGGCCGGCAGGTCTTCTTCATCGCCACCAGCGTCTACGGCTGGGTGCGCTGGCGGCAGACCCGTGCCGTACACGAGGTGAGCGGTGACCACCACGCCGTCGAGCCACGCTGGGCGACCGCCCGGGAGCGAGCCGCCTATGTCGCCGTCTGGATCGGTGGCGTGCTGCTCCTGCAGTGGCTCTTCGCCGTGATCGGGGCCGGCTGGCCCGCGCCGCGCTGGTACTACTGGTGCGATGCCTGGATCTTCGTGGGCTCCTTCATCGCCACCTTCGCGATGGCCCGCGGCTGGGTCGACTTCTGGCTGTGCTGGATCGCCGTCGACCTCGTCGGAGTGCCCGAGTTGTGGCACTCGCAGTACTACCCGTCCGCCGTCCTCTACGCCGTCTACGCGGCCCTGGTCGTCTACGGATTCACCGTCTGGCTCCGGATCTCCCATCGGGAGAGTACGCCGGAGGCAGACCCCCGCCACGTCGCAGCAGGAGAAGCAGCATGACCGACCAGAACGACTGGAACCACCGCGAGCCGCAACACGGCGGCGTCCGGCTCGATCCCATCGAGCGGGCCATCGCCGACATCGCTGCCGGCAAGGCGGTCGTGGTCGTCGACGACGAGGGCCGGGAGAACGAGGGCGACATCATCTTCGCCGCCGCCAAGGCGACGCCCGAGCTGATGGCCTTCACCATCCGGCACTCCAGCGGCGTGATCTGCGTGCCGATGCCGGGCCACATGCTCGACCGACTCGAGATCCCGCTGATGACGCCGCACAACCGTGACAAGCTGCGGACGGCGTACACGATCTCGGTGGATGCGCGCGACGGCGTGACGACCGGTATCTCGGCCGCTGACCGCGCGCACACGGCGCGCGTCCTCGCCGACAGCGCGACCGAGCCGTGGGAGCTGACTCGGCCGGGCCATGTCTTCCCGCTGCGCTACCGCGAGGGCGGGGTGCTGGTCCGTCGCGGTCACACCGAGGCGGCGGTCGACCTGGCCACGCTGGCCGGCCTCACGCCGGCCGGTGTGCTGGTCGAGGTGGTCAACGACGACGGCACCATGAAGCGCGCCGCTGAGCTGCGGGCGTTCGCCGACGAGCACGGCCTGGCGATGATCTCGATCGAGGATCTGGTCCGCTACCGGCGGCGTACCGAGGTGCTCGTGGAGCGCAAGGCCGAGACCCGCCTGCCCACCCGATTCGGCGAGTTCACCGCCTACGGCTACACCGTCACCATCGACGGTTCGGAGCACGTCGCACTCGTGTACGGCGACGTGTCGAGCGCCGGTGACGAGCGGAACCCCGTGCTGACCCGGGTGCACTCGGAGTGCCTGACCGGCGACGTCTTCGGCTCGCAGCGCTGCGACTGCGGTCCGCAGCTCGACGAGGCGCTGGAGACGATCGTGCGTGAGGGCCGCGGCGTGGTGGTCTATCTGCGCGGCCACGAGGGTCGGGGCATCGGGCTGGTTGCCAAGCTGCAGGCCTACCAGCTGCAGGACGGCGGCCGCGACACCGTCGACGCCAACCTCGAGCTGGGCCTGCCGGCCGACGCACGGCACTACGGCGCCGCCACCCAGATCCTGCGCGACCTCGGCGTCAGCTCGGTGCGGCTGCTGACCAACAACCCGGACAAGGTGCGCAACCTCGAGGACTACGGCATCGCCGTGGCCGAACGGGTTCCGCTCACCCCGCACCCGAACGACCACAACATCGCCTACCTGCTGACCAAGCGCGACAGGATGGGACACGTGCTGCCGGACCTGGCGGCGCACACCAGCGGGCAGGCGAGCGACAAGCACGAGAAGATCGAGGAGCAGGACGCATGAGTGGAGCCGGAGCACCCAAGCCAGAGCCGACCGACTGCCACGACCTGCGGGTCGCCGTGGTGGCGGCGAGCTGGCACGAGGTCGTCATGGACGGGCTGCTCGCCGGCGCGTCGCGGGCGCTGGCAGATCACCAGGTCGAGGCACCCGTGATCGTCCGCGTGCCGGGGACCTTCGAGCTGCCGGTCGTCGCCGGAGCGCTCGCCAAGGAGGGGTACGACGCGATCGTCGCCCTCGGCGTCGTCATCCGCGGCGGCACCCCGCACTTCGAGTACGTCTGCTCGGCCGCCACCGACGGCCTCAACCGGGTCGCCCTGGACTACAGCGTGCCCGTCGGCTTCGGCGTACTGACCTGTGACGACGAGCAGCAGGCGCTCGACCGCGCCGGCCTCGAGGGGTCGAACGAGGACAAGGGCTACGAGGCCACCGCGGCGGCGCTCGCCACCGCCGGCACGCTCAAGCGGATCAAGCGGCACCTGCAGGGCTGAGCGGGCGCGCCGCAAAGTGTCACGGTGATACTTCTGGGCTTGAGCGACAGCTGTGAAGTGTCACATACGCGCCAAACTGTCACCGTGACAGTTTCGAAGTATCACCGTGACAGTTTCGGCCCCGCCGCTCACGCAGCCGGGTAGCCGGGAGCTGAGCCCAGCAGCGAGGAGCTCGAGTCGGCAGGCGACGGCTTGAGGGTGCAGACCAGGACGAGCGCACGGAGATCAGTCATCCGCGCCGGGACCTCACCTGCCCACGCCCACGCCGCCCGTGAGTCGTCGGGTGTCGTCCGCGAGCCGGACGGTACGCCGCTGAGCATCCAGGTGACCGAGCAACGGCAGTGCGACGCGCCTGCTGGTGCCGAGCGCCTGCCGGGCTTGGCTGGTCGTGAACGGCTGCGGAAGCTCGGCGAGCCGCGAGACCGCCAGATCGGGCGCGTCGGGCAGCACCACCACGCCGGGCGCCAGCCGCAGCACCAGGCCCGCCCGGTGCAGCGCGCCGATCACGCCGTCGTCGACCCGCGCATCGATCAGCTCATCGGCGGTCGGCGCATCGAACGGATGCTCGGCCAGCAGGGCGCGCAGTCGCTCCAGCGCGCCGGCGAGCGCGGCCGGGAGCTCCGCCGCGCCGGCCCGGCGGATCCGACCCCGGACGTACTCCAGCTGGTCCCCGACGAGTGCCTCGGCGAGCGCCGGATCCGACAGGCCCATGCCGTGGGCGGCGGCCGCGGGGGTGAGACCGTCCCGACCGGCCGCAGCGACCTGTTGCTCGAGCGCCACCCGCAGGCGGACAGCCTCAGCCGGTGCGATGAGCCAGTCACCGGCGACCACCGCGTCCGCCGGTACGTCGCCGGTCAGCCCGAGCAGCTCGAGGTCGGGGCGGCGCAGCAGGCCACGCATCGTCAGGTAGGAGACGAGGGATCCGTCGAGCCGGCGCAGTGCCTCGGCCCGTGCGGCGGCGGCGCCCCGCCGGCGCAGCTCCGGCGGCGCCGGGTCGAGCACCCGCACACCCCAGACCGCCCGCGAGCCCGGATCGCGCAGCACGGCACGGTCGCCGACGCGCAGCGGCAGCGGCTCGTCGAGCAGGAGCCGGCACAGCCCGTCGGCCAGTGGCCGCGCGTGCAGGGAGGTCGAGGCGGAGCCGATGTGGAGCTGGGGTCGTTGCGGCACGGTGTCCCCACCCCGGAGAAGGACGTCGACCACGCTGGTGACGCCGTACCTGCCCTCGGTCATCAGCGGGGTGCCGCGGCCGATCGTCTCGGCGGCCCGGCCGCCGAGATCCAGCGCGACGCGGGCGGGCCCGGCCATCGAGGACCGGGCGACTCCCAGCGCCTCCAGGCCTCGCACCCGCACACGCGCGCCGTCGGGCGAGACCAGCGTGTCACCGACGGTGATCGTCCCGGCGGGCAGCGTCCCGGTGACGACCGTCCCGGCGCCACGCACGTGGAAGCGGCGGTCCACCCAGAGCCGGACCGGCGCGTCGGCGGCGGCCGGGGGCACCCGCGTCAACAGGTCGCACAGCGCGGACCGCAGCTCGTCGAGGCCTTCGCCGGTCGCGGCGCTGACCGTGACGGCTTCCGCTCCGGCCAACGAGGTCCGCGACACCTCGTCCAGCGCTCGTGCCCGTGCGGTCTCGACCTCCGGGCCGGTGGCGAGATCGGCGCGGGTGATCACGACCAGGCCGTGCGAGACGCCGAGCGCATCCAGGGCGGCGAGGTGCTCGGCCGCCTGCGGCATCCAGGGGTCGTCGGCCGCCACCACGAGCAGGGCGACCGGCACCGGTCCGACGCCGGCGAGCATGGTCGCGAGGAACCGCTCATGGCCCGGTACGTCGACGAAGGCCACCTCGCCCACGCCGTCCAGCGAGGTCCAGGCATAGCCGAGCTCGATGGAGAGGCCACGCTTGCGCTCCTCGGCCAGGCGATCCGGATCGCTCCCGGTGAGGGCCCGTACCAGCGTCGACTTGCCGTGGTCGACGTGACCCGCAGTGGCGACTACGTGCACGGCGCCTCCGTCGGCGTGCCCGCTGTCATGGCGACGGCCCGGACTGCCGCGGCGATCGCCTCGTCCGCAGCAGGGGGTACGGCGAGCAGGTCCAGCACCAGCCGCCCCTCGCTGACGCGCCCGACGACGGGCGACCCGCCGGTGCGCAGTGGCACGGCGAGGGCGGCCGGCAGCGTGATCCCGGCGCTCGGGATCGGCACCCCGGGTGCGCCACCCCCACCGACCCGTCCCGACGTCTCGACGGCGTGCGCGAGGTCACCGCCGACGAGCGACACCAGGCGCCGCGCCCGTGCCATCAGCTGTTCGGGGTCTGCGGCCAACGCGGCCGGCACCGGCGCGATCGGCCCGGCCAGCGTCGCCTCGAGCGCCGCCAGGGTGAGCTTGTCGACTCGGAGCGCCCGGGCGAACGGGTCACGGCGGAGGCGCTCCACCACGTCGGCCGTGCCCAGCAGCAGACCGCACTGCGGGCCGCCGAGCAGCTTGTCGCCCGAAGCGGTCACGACCGTCGCGCCGTCGCGCAGCGCCGTGGTGGCGTCCGGCTCGTCGGGCAGCCTCGGGTGGGGCGCCAGCAGGCCCGAGCCGATGTCGGCCACCACCGGTACGCCGAGGGTCGCCAGGTCGGTCACGGGCACCGAGGAGGTGAACCCCTCCACCCGGAAGTTGGACGGATGCACCTTGAGCACGAAGCCGGTGTCCGGGCCGATCGCCCGCTCGTAGTCGGCCAGGCTGACCCGGTTGGTGGTGCCGACCTCGCGCAGTCGGGCGCCGACCGACTCCAGCAGCTCCGGGATCCGGAAGCCGTCGCCGATCTCCACCAGCTCGCCACGGGCGATCACGATCTCGCGGCCACGGGCCAGTACCGACGCGGTCAGGGCCAGGGCAGCGGCACCGTTGTTCACCACGTGTACGCCGCCGGCGTGCGGCACCCGGGCGACGATCGCCGCCAGCGCGGCTGCCCCGCGGCGCCCGCGCCGCCCCGTGGTCAGGTCGAGCTCGACATCGGTCGCGCCCGCTGCTCGGCGTACTGCCTCGATCGC
>Ga0164242_10007537_pt1 | contig 11903 bp, 10 predicted proteins | sample OricomgcompostMG_FD_108783 | JGI IMG/M metagenome (GOLD analysis project Ga0164242, IMG submission 108783) | Miracle-Growth compost microbial communities from Emeryville, California, USA - Original compost - Miracle growth compost (MG) ... | reverse complement strand
CTGCTCGGCCACATCCGGGCAGCGATCTCATCGGCGGAGTACAAGCCGGGCGAACGGCTGGTGGAGCGCGTGCTGTGCGAGAAGTACGGCGTGAGTCGTACCGTGGTACGCGAGGCGCTTCGCCACCTCGAAGCCGAGGGGTTGGTGACCATCGTCCCGAACCATGGGCCGGTGGTGACGGTGCTCTCGCGTACGGACATCGAGGCGCTCTTCGAGGTACGAGCGGCGCTCGAGGGACTCGCGGCCGAGCGGTTCGCGCAGAGAGCGACCGGCCAGGAGCGCTCGGCACTCGAGGCATCTTGTGAACTCGTCGGCCGGGCCTATCTGTCCGGCGACATCGAATCCTGGATCGATGCGAAGGACGTGTACTACGACGCGTTGCTCGGGGGAGCGCATAACGACCTGATCCGGTCGACCGTCGTGGGCATCCACGCCCGTATCCAGGTGATGCGCGGCCGCTCGCTCTCGGCGCCCGGTCGCCTTGAGCAGAGCCTCGCCGAGATCAAGGCTATTACGGCGTTGGCGATCGCGGGCGAGGCTGAGGACGCGGCGAAAGCAGCACGTCAGCACGTTGAGCGCGCCGCCGAGGCGGCATTCGATCAGAGCCCCGAAATGGCTCTGGATACGACGGAAGGCTAGGTAAGGGATGGGCGAGACCTCGGTCGACGGCGGATCCGTACTCTTCGTAGGGGTCGGCGCCATGGGCGAGCCGATGGTCTCGCGCATCGCCGGCGTGGGATACCGCACGATCGTTGCTGACGCGGACACCGAACGAGCCGCTCAGGTCGCTGACTCAGTCGGCGCGCAGACCGCGCCGTTAGCGTCGGCCGATGCACTCGACGGCGTGCGCACGGTCGTGCTGATGCTGCCGTCGAGCCCGATCGTGGAATCGGTGCTCCTCGAGGGACCCGACTTGCTCGGACGGCTCTCGCAGGGGTCGGTCGTCATCGACATGAGCAGCTCGGCACCCTCGAGCACGCGTCGCCTGTCAGCGATGGCAGTCGAGCGCGCGATCGGGTATCTCGATGCCCCCGTGTCCGGAGGGGTTCCCAAGGCCAGGACGGGCGAGTTGTCGATCATGGTCGGTGGTGACGCGGCGGTGTTCGCCGCCCGGCGCGAACTTCTCTCGGCGATGGGTGCGACGATTTTCCACGTCGGGCACAGCGGTGCGGGCCACGCGATGAAGGCATTGAACAATCTCCTCTCGGCCATCGGTCTCGTGGGTGCGGCCGAAGTCCTCTCGGTCGCGTCGAAGTTCGGGATCGAGCCTCGAATTGCACTCGATGTGCTGAACGCATCGACCGGGCGCAACCAGTCGACGGAAGTGAAGTACGGCAGGTATGTCCTCTCTCGTGCGTTCGACTCCGGATTCGCCATGCAGCTGATGGTCAAGGATCTGAGAATCGCCCTCGACATCGCCCACGATGCGGGAGTGCCCGTGCCGATGAGCGCGGGGGCGCTCGAGGAATGGTCGGCGGCGATCGCGGCGCTTGGACGCGGAGCCGATCACACCGAGATCGCCGAATACGTGGAGCACCGTGCCGGTGTGCTCCTCACCGAACCAACCGAAGTCGCGGCCCCGGTGTCGCCAGAGAAGGGATGAGATGAGCGAGGTCACCTCCGAACAGCAGGAGTACATCGATGACATGGCACGTGACCGCGGTTACGTGCTGGAGTACCACAAGGTCATGGCGAAGCAGGACTACACGGCGCTGCAAGCCGTGAACAAGATGGTCCACGCCACGTATCTTGCGCCCAGGACACTGGACCGGCGAACGAAAGAGTTGATCTTCATCGTGACCCTGACGGTGATGAGGGCGACGAAAGGTCAGATCCAGGCGCACATCAAGGTCGCGCTCGACCTCGGCATCACGCCGCGCGAGATCCTCGAGGCGATCGAGATCGCGCTGCCCGAGTCCGGGATCGTTGCGTTCCAAGAGGGCTTCGCTGCGTGGCAGGAAGTCGTCGGGGCGGACGGCATCGAGCCGCAGGTCGAGGCCTTCCAAGCGCAGCGCCCGTAGTACGGGTGCGGCCAGGTCGCCCTGTGGTGTATCGTAATACAAGAAGACAGTATTCGATGCGGTGACGGTACCGCACAGAGAGGTGACAGCGGTGTCCAATTCGTCGACGTGCCGGGCGGTCCCCGCCCTCACGCTGAATCAACGTGCAGAGAAGCCCCGCTCCGCGGGCATTACCGAAGTCCGCGGACAGTACTATACGGTTATCGGGCCGCGATACCTGGAGGACCTACTGGAGGTCGCCGGCGAGTGGATCGACTGGATCAAGGTCCCGGGGCCGGGCGCAGCGTTGACGCCTCCGAAGGTCTTGCAGCGCATGGCGGAGCTGGCCCGTGCATCCGACGTCAAGTTCGGCATCGGCGGGCTGATCGAGAAGGTGATCACCCAAGGGCCGAAGGCCGTCGACGGCTACTTCAGGGCGCTTCCGGATCTGGGCTTCGAAGTCGTCGAGGTCTCCGCCGGCTTTCTCGCGATCCCGGACAGCGACTACCTTCGCCTCGTTGAGCGTGCCGCGGCGACCGGACTCACCGTCAAGGCGGAGGTCGGCATCCAATTCGGTGCCGGGGGCACGTCCGAAGCAGAAGACCTGCAGGCAGCGGGGACGGGTTCCGTCAGTCACGCCATCTCGCTGGCACGACGAGCGCTCGACTCAGGAGCGCACTTCGTCGTGCTGGAGTCGGAGGGCGTGACGGAGTCGGTCACGTCCTGGCGCACCGACGTGCCTGCGGCGCTCGCGGACGCGATCGGCATCGAGAAAATCATCTTCGAGGCGGCGGAGCCGAAGGTCTTCGAGTGGTACATCAAGAACTTCGGCCCCGAAGTGAACGTCTTCATCGATCACAGTCAGGCCCTGCTGCTGGAAGCGGTCCGGTCGGGTGTGTGGGGCTCCAACTCATTGTTCAACCGAGTGTTCACCTACAAGGCCTGAGAGGCCGCAGGCGCTCTTAAACAATCGTAGGCATCTCAGATACAGCAGGTTTTCAGAGACAAAGGGGAAGTGGAATGACGGACGTCGTGGTGGTCGGTGCAGGGAATGCGGGGCTTTCTGCCGCGTTGTCGGCACGGGAAAGCGGGGCCGACGTTGTCGTGCTGGAAGCAGCACGTGAGGACGCTTATGGAAGCGACTCGTTCTTCTCCGGCGGGCTTTTCCGTGTCTCCTACGATGCGTACTCCGACCTGACTGCCCTCGTCGACGACCTCGTTCTGGCCGGCGAGGGGCTCGATGAGTTCGCCAGTTACGACGAAGCGGACTTCCTCGACGACTGGGGACGCGTCACCGGCTACCGCCTGGACGGGGAGATCGCCGAGCATGTCGTGGCGAACAGCTTCGAGGCGCTTCGATGGCTGCACGAGCAGGGCAAGGTCCCGTTCGTCTCGCCGATCATCGTCGACGAGAACGGTCGCGCGCGCCACAGCCGCCCCGGCTGGCACGGCGGATTCGTCGAGGCAAGCGGCGGTGGAGTCGGACTGACGGCCGCCCTGCGCGGCTCCGTCGCAGCGAGCGGGGTCGACATCCGGTACGGGGCGGAGGCGATCGCGCTGCGTCGACGTGTACCTGATCGCGGTTGGGCGATCATCACGCGGCTGCCGGACGGCAGCGAAGAGGTCGTCGAAGCAGACGCGCTCATCATCGCAAGCGGCGGCTTCCAGGCTGACGCCGAGTGGCGTACCCGTGACCTCGGGGTCGGATGGGACCTGGCGAAGGTTCGTGGCTCTGTCAACAACACGGGCAAGGGGCTGCGGCTGCTGCTCGACCAGGGAGCGACGGCTGTCGGCAACTGGTCGGGATGCCATGCGGTGGCATGGAGCACCGGGTCCGGCGAAGCCGGTCGTGCCGACGCCAATCATGTCTTCGAGCGCGAGAGCCACCCGTTCGGGATCAGTGTGAACTCGCGGGGCGAGCGCTTCCTCGACGAGGGCGAGGACTTCGGGGCGTACACGTATGCGAAGTACGGCAAGGAGATCCTGACGCAGCCCGGCCAGATCGCCTGGCAGATCTTCGACGAGAAGACGCGAAGCCTGTGGACGGACGAGTACCGGTACCGAAACCCCGAGGCCGCGCGAATCCAAGCCGACAGTCTGGACGCGCTTGCTGACAAGATCGTTCCACGAGGGATGGCGTCGAAGGACACATTCCTCAAGACGGTGGCGGACTACAACGCGGCGGTGGATGCCACTGCCGACTTCAACCCGTACGTGAAGGACGCGAAGCGCACGAACGGACTCGCGCCCGACAAGACGAACTGGTCACAGCGGATCGACGAAGGACCGTTCTACGCCTTCGAGGTCACCTGCGGCATCACCTTCACCTTCGGTGGCGTCAAGGTGGACACGGGGGCGCGGGTCCTCGATCGCAGGAATGAGCCGATCCGCGACCTATACGCGGTCGGTGAGGTGGTCGGCGGCCTCTACTACTTCAACTATGCAAGCGGCACCGGCCTCACCGCCGGTGTAGTTCTCGGCCGCGAGGCCGGCAGACAGGCGGCGTCGTGAGCGACACCGAGATCACGGCCAGTTGGCAGGAACGGGTCTATCGGACGCTGCGGACGAACGGCGTCTCGCAGTTCGCGTATGTGCCGGACGCCGGCCACAGGCATCTGATCGATTCGGCGCTGACTGACCCGGACGTGCACGCCGTTGCCTGTACGACGGAGGAGGAAGGCGTCGGGGTCGTCGCAGGTGCTCACCTCGGCGGAGAGCTCGGCGTCCTCCTGATGCAGTCCAGCGGGGTCGGCAACACGATCAACTTCCTTTCTCTCATTCAACACTGCAGTTTCCCTTTTCTCACGCTCGTGACGATGCGCGGAGACTACGGGGAGCAGAATCCGTGGCAGTACGCCATGGGCCGCGCGGTGGAGCCGACGCTGGCCGCGATGGGTGTGATCACGCTGCGCGCCGACTCCCCGGACGATGCAGTGGCGACCGTCGACGCGGCGCTCGGCATGACAACGGTCGGCGGCCGATCGGTCGCGGTGCTTTTCAGCCAGCGCCTGTTGGGCGCGAAGAAGTTCTAGGAGACGGCACATGCTTGAACGAACCCGGGCCCTGGGAACGCTTCTGGAGAACACCGACGACCGGCTCATCGTCGCCGGCCTCGGCAGCGCGGCGAACGACGTCGCATACCTCACGGACTTCGCGCCACGGGCTTTCACGATGGACGGAGTGATGGGCGCGGCCGCGTCCATCGGCCTCGGCCTCGCCCTTGCGCGGCCCGAGCGGGAAGTCCTGGTCGTGACCGGTGACGGAGAGCTCCTGATGAACGTGGGGACACTCGCGACGATCGCCTTCCAGAACCCGCAGAACCTTCGCATCATCGTCGCCGACAACGGCCTGTACGGGCTGACCGGAGGGCAGCAGACGGCGGCGGCCACCGTGACCGATCTCGAGCTGATGGCCAAGGGTGCAGGCATCCGGCGCACGATGACCGTGCGAGACGAAGCCGAACTGCTCGCCGCGCAGACGATCATCGCCACGCCCGGCGACACCGCATTGATCCTGGTGAAGGTCGCGCCGGGTCCGGCGGCCGATGTGCGCATCGATCGCGACGGATCACGCCTTCGCTCGAGATTCAGACAGTACGTGCTCGATGGGGAGTCGCGATGACCGCGCGTGAGTATCCGATGCTGATCGATGGGCAGGATGTCGCCGGCGGCGGCACCGAATTCATCGACGTCGACAATCCGTATACGCGAGAAGTATGGGCGCGTGTTCCCGTCGCGACGGACACGGATGTCGATCGTGCAGTGCAGGCGGCACGTCGGGCGTTCGTCGACGGCGTGTGGGGAGGGATGCTTCCCGCGGCACGTGCGAAGCTCATGCGACGGTTCGGTGAGCTGATCGACCGGGATGCCGAAGAGCTCACGCGAGCACAGGTGATGGAGAACGGCAAGGCGATTCGCGAGCAGTCCGCTCAGACGAGCGGGCTGTCGGGCTTCCTGAACTATTTCGCGGGAGTCTGCGAGACGCGTGGAGGCGAAACGATCCCCGTGAGCGTGCCGGACACGCTCGCGTACACGATGCGTGAGCCCGTCGGCGTGGTGGCGTGCCTCACGCCATGGAACAGCCCGCTCGCGCTGTTGATGTGGAAGCTCGCCCCCGCACTCGCGGCCGGAAACACGATCGTGATCAAACCATCGGAGGTGACACCGGTCTCGACACTGATGCTGGCGCGTCTCGCCGGCGAGGCCGGCTTTCCCCCTGGCGTGATCAACGTCGTCACCGGGGCGGGGCCGACCGGTTCGGCGCTTGTGAGTCATCCCGGCGTGCGCAAGATCGCGTTCACGGGTTCGACAGCGGTTGGTCGTGAGATCGGAAAGGCAGCGGGGGAGCGCCTGATCTCGGCCTCACTCGAACTCGGCGGCAAGTCGCCGAACATCGTTTTCGAGGATGCTGACCTGGATGCCGCGATCGAAGGCGTCGTCGGCGGTGTCTTCGCCGCGGCTGGCCAAACATGCATCGCCGGATCGCGGGTGCTCGTGCACGATTCGATCTACGACGAGTTCGCGACTCGGCTCGTTGAACGGTCGCGGCGGATCGTTCAAGGGGACCCGCTGAGCTGGGACACCGAGGTCGGCACGATCGCAAACCAACGGCAGTATCTGAAGGTCCGGTCGTTGATCGACATGGCCGGCGCCGAGGGTGCGCGGTTGTTGCTCGGCGGCGATCACCCGGACGCATCCGACCTGCAGCAGGGCCTGTTCATCTCGCCGACGGTCTTCGGCGATGTCGGACCGGAGATGCGCATCGCAGAGGAGGAAGTGTTCGGCCCGGTTGTCGTCTTGATGCGGTTCGCGACAGACGATGAGGCCGTGCGGCTTGCCAACGGAACGCCGTATGGTCTGGCTGCGGGAGTGTGGACGATGGACGTCAAGCGCGTCCATCGCATGGCCAAGGCGCTGATAGCGGGCACCGTCTGGGTCAACACCTACCGCAAGACGAACTACGCGACACCTTTCGGAGGTTTCAAGGACAGCGGAATCGGGCGGGAGAACGGCGCACACGCCATCGACGAGTTCACTGAGGAGAAGCTCGTCTGGCTCGACCTCGGCGATGGCATCGCCGATCCGTTCAACCCGTTCGCCTGACGTGGCGTGACGATGCGCGGGCTCGAAGCGATTCCGACGCTGCTGCGCAGCCATGGCATCACGACGGTCTTCGCGATGCTCGCCGAGACCAACGGGCCCTGGCTCGGCTACGGCGTCGAGCACGGGCTGCTCCGGCTGGTCCGCGTCAGGCACGAGGAAACCGCCGTGATGGCAGCGGTCGGCTTCGCCCGGTCCACCGGGCAGGTCGGTGTCGCCAGTGTGACACGCGGGCCGGGGTTCGCGAATTCGATCAACGCGCTTGCCGCGGCGGCCGACACGAACATGCCGTTGCTGCTGCTCACCGGCGATTCCCCGCGCGCGGGCGCGCAGACGCAGCAGCTGCCGCAGCGGGAGATCGCCAACGCACTCGGTGTCGGCTACCATCGCGTGCTGTCGGTTGCCGAGCTTCCCTTTGCCATCCAACAAGCGGTCGAGTCCGCCCGCTGGCACGGCCGGCCGCAGGTCGTCGCCATCGCGGAGGACGTGCTGGGGGCGGAAGCGGAGTTCGATCGACCGCCGGTGACGGAGCGGCCGGCCATCGTGCCGAACGCGACGGCGATCGACGCCCTGGCCGGAATGCTGGCAGGCGCCGACCGTCCTCTCATCATCGCCGGCCACGGTGCGTTCGATGCCGAGCCGACGCTTCGGAAGCTCGGCGAACGCGTCGGTGCCGGCCTCGGCACAACCCTGCTTGCCATCCGGATGTTTCAAGGGCATCCGAACAACGTCGGGCTCGTAGGCGGGTGGGCACCTTCTGCTGCCCGAAACTACTTCCAGAGTGTCGACCTGGTCGTCGCCTTCGGTGCAAGCCTCAATCGTTTCACCCTGGATCGCGGCAGGCTCTTTTCGGAGGCGGCGATCGCTCAGGTGGTACTCGACCCCGCTGCTGCATCGACCGTGCAGCATCCCGACGTCCTCGTTCTCGGAGACGCCGGGCTCGCGGCGCGCGCGCTTCAGGACGCCGTCGACCGGATCGGCATGTCGCCGAAGCCTTACGCGGGGGTTGATTTCTCGACCATCCAGACGTCGCTCGTCGGCGTCGAGAACGGCCGTGCACGGGAGGGTCTGCTCGACGTCATCGCCGTCGCAACGGCCCTTGACGCGCGCCTGCCGGCGGACCGGATCATCGTCACCGATTCGGGCAGGGCCGTGATACCGCTGCCCGACCTGCTTGCCGCTCGTGATGCCCGCTCCTGGCTGCACGGGCGCGGGTACGGTTCGATCGGCCAGGGGCTCGGGCTCGCGCTCGGGGCCGCCGTCGCTCACGCTGATCGCACGACGGTGCTCTTCGTCGGGGACGGTGCGTTCCTTGCCGCTTGTCATGACCTCGATGCGATCCGGCTTGCTTCCGTGCGGAACCTGATCATCGTGGTGCTCAACGACGAACGGTACGGCATGGAGACCCGAGTGATGAACCAGCACGGCCTGCTGCTCGACGTGATCAATCAGACGACGCCCGACCTCGTGGCGCTCGCCAGGGTGTACGGCGGCGACGGGGTGTGCATCGCCGACGTGTCGGATCTTGCGGAGTTTGACGTTCCCGTCGGGCAGGGGCTGTTCCTCATCGACGCGCGGATCGACCCGGAGTCGGATCCCGCCCGCGCCGTCGGTGACGGTTTGGAAACAAAGTAGCAACGCTCCCTGGCACTCCAACTGGATCTGGGTTACTCTAAGCTCGTCAGACTGACTGTATTACGGTCAGTGCGTTATACAAGAAGTGAAGGGAGTGGGTAAATGCAACGGAGCATTTCTGCACTTACTCGGATCAGGAGGGTTGCCGGCGCCATCGCTGCAACCGCCACGGTTGCGCTGCTCGTGGTGGGCTGCACCAGTTCGGCGAAGCCGGAATCGACCGCGGGCACTAACGATGACCCCCTCGCGTCGCTCGTCACCAAGGCGCAGAAGGAAGGGGCACTGACGATCTATGGGTCGCCAGGTGAGCCCGGCCTCAAGGCGGCAGTCAACGCCTTCAGTCAGAAATACGGAATACACGCACAGTATGTGCGGCTGGTATCAGGCGAGCTCGAGTCCCGGTATACCGCGGAGAAGCAAGCCGGCTCGAAGACGGCCGACATCCTGATGCTGAACCTCGACGAGTTCGCGAAGAGTGCGACCGAGAAGGGGCTGATCACGCCACCGGCGAAGCTGAAGATCCCGGGCTACCCGTGGAAGATGCCATCGCAGTTCGTGCTCTCGGACTACGGCACCGCCGTGGTCGGACTGCAGGTGCGCGGTATCACGTACAACACGAACTACGTGAAGAAGGGCGAGATCACGACCTGGAGCGACATCCTCAAGCCCAAATACAAGGGACACATCGGTATCCCCGATCCGACTTCGGCCGCTGTCTACATCGGGCACTGGTACACCGTCGGGCAGCACCAGAAGGGCGGCGTTGAGAAGTACCTTGAGGCAGTCCAGGCCCAGCTCGGCCCGAACGCGATCTACGCGTCCGGTGTTCCGGCCTCGGCCGCTGTGGGAGCGGGCGAGGTATGGATTGTTCCGATGAACATCGCGTCCACGACGAAGACGGTCACGGATCAAGGTGCCCCGCTCGGCTTCGTGATTCCTCCTCAGACCACGACGGACCAGCAGGTGATCTTCGCCAACAGCAAGCCGAAGAATCCGAATGCCGCGAAGCTCTTCATCTCCTACATGATGTCGAAGGAGGGAGCCGGCACGATGGCGAAGAACAACAATGAGACCTCGCCGTTCGACACGGCGAACCTGCCGAAGACGCTCTGGAGTTGGTCGCCGGACCTCGTGGGCAAAGTGCAGAAGGACGTCAACACCTGGCTGACGGGCCGCTAGAAAGCCCGGATTCGTGGGCTCCGCCGCGGGCGGGGCCCACGAACCGAGAACGGAGGACAACGTGATTCCGGTTGGGACACCGACCACCGACATCAGCGATGCGCACCCCACGCTGCAGGTCTGCGAGACGCAGTTCCTTCGATATGGGGGCCGCACCGCGTTCGGCGGTCGCATCCGTACCCTGAGCTGCCTTGATGACACGGCCCTGCTGATGGATGTCGTGAATCAACCCGGTGAGGGGGCGGTTCTGGTCATCGACGGGGAGGGGTCGTTGCGCTGTGCTCTGCTCGGTGACCGTCATGCCGGCATGGCTGCAGCCAACGGATGGGCCGGCGTGGTGATATTCGGTGCGATACGCGATGTTTTCGGCATCAATGAGTTAGACCTCGGTGTCAAGGCGCTCGGTGTGACTCCGCGGCGGAGCGGCAAGTCGGGTCTGGGGGCCGTCGATGTTCCGGTGCGGTTCGGCGCGGCTGAGTTCGTTCCCGGCGGGTTTCTGTGGAGCGATGAGAACGGCATCGTCGCGGCCCCCGCCGGTTGGGAGTCGGACTCGCTCACCCCCGCTCCTCAGCAGAAGGGATACGCACACTGATCGACAGGACGCGCGCGGCCTCCCCTATCGCAGCATGTCCAAAATAATATACGATCTGAGGAAACGCCGACGGTGCCGATCGCATCGGCGACGCTCCGCCCGCCGGGACGGAGATCCGATGAAGTGAGGAGCACACCATGACCGCTGCGCGCGAATCCGAACTGTTGCAGAAGGTGCCGGACGGCTTGTTCATCGGCGGCGAGTGGGGCGCTGGCTCGGCCGGGCGGCCCATCGAGGTCCAGGATCCTGCGACAGGCAACACGATCAAGTCAATCGCGAATGCGACGGCGGCCGACGGCATCCGTGCTCTGGACGCCGCGGTCGCTGCGGCCGACTCGTGGGCGGCGACGCCGCCGCGTGAGCGTGGTGAGGTGCTGCGGCGCGCGTTCGATCTGTTGCAGGATCGTCGCGACGAGTTCGCCCTGCTGATGACTCTGGAGATGGGCAAGCCACTGGCCGAGTCGGCGGGAGAAGTCACCTACGGCGGCGAGTTCCTGCGCTGGTTCGGCGAGGAGGCCGTGCGGATCACCGGCCGGTACGGCGTCAACCCGGAGGGCACGGGGCGGATGATCGTCTCGCAGCATCCGGTTGGACCGTGCTTTCTGATCACGCCGTGGAACTTCCCGCTCGCGATGGCCACGCGCAAGATCGCGCCGGCGATCGCGGCCGGCTGCACTGTCGTCGTGAAGCCGGCCGCACTGACGCCGCTGACCACGCTGTACTTCGCCAAGCTGCTCGAGGACGCCGGACTCCCCGGGGGAGTGGTGAACGTGATCACGACCTCCAGCAGCGGCGCGGTGTCCGAACCGATCATCTCCGACCCGCGGTTGCGCAAGCTGTCGTTCACGGGGTCGACTCCGGTGGGGCAGAAGCTGCTGCAGCAGGCGGCGCAGGGCATCCTGCGCACCTCGATGGAGCTCGGTGGCAACGCGCCCTTCGTCGTGTTCGACGACGCCGACCTCGACAAGGCGGTGGAGGGCGCGATCGCGGCGAAGTTCCGCAACATCGGCCAAGCGTGCACGGCGGCCAACCGCTTCATCGTGCACGCCTCGATCGCCGACGAGTTCGCCCAGCGCGTCACCGAGCGGGTGCAGGGCTTCCGCATCGGACGTGGCACCGAGGAGGGTGTCACGATCGGCCCGCTCATCAACGAGGATGCCGTCGCCAAGGCCGACGAGCTGGTGCAGGATGCGGTCGGTCGCGGTGCGCAGCTTCGCGCCGGCGGCCACCCGATTGATGGCGACGGCACGTTCTACGAGCCGACGGTGGTTTCGGGGGTGGTCGCCGGCAGCGAGATCCTCAAGCAGGAGATCTTCGGCCCGGTGCTGTCGATCGTCCCGTTCACCGACGAGGACGACGCGGTGCGGCTCGCCAACGACACCGAGTACGGGCTGGTCG
>Ga0164242_10007536_pt1 | contig 11905 bp, 11 predicted proteins | sample OricomgcompostMG_FD_108783 | JGI IMG/M metagenome (GOLD analysis project Ga0164242, IMG submission 108783) | Miracle-Growth compost microbial communities from Emeryville, California, USA - Original compost - Miracle growth compost (MG) ... | reverse complement strand
TACCCCGGCTCCCTCTACGCTGCGGACCTCGCCTGCGGCTCGTGTCCTCGCTTCGAGGTCGCCTCGTGACTGACTACTACGCCGTGCTGGGTGTCTCCCGAGACGCGACCAGCGAGGAGATCAAGCGGGCGTACCGCAAGCTGGCGATGCAGCACCACCCGGACCGCAACCCCGGCGACGCCGCCGCGGCGGAGAAGTTCAAGGAAATCGGCGCCGCGTACGAGGTGCTCTCGGATCCGCAGAAGCGGCAGATGTTCGACCTGGGTGCCGACCCGCGCGGGCCCGGTGCCAGTGCCGGCGCGGCCGGCCAGGGGTTCGGGTTCGGCGGGCTCGGCGACATCATGGACGCGTTCTTCGGCGGCGGCACCGGCGCCGGTCGCGGGCCGCAGCCGCGGGTTCGGCCCGGCAAGGATGCCCTGCTGCGCGTCGAACTCGACCTTGCCGATACCGCGTTCGGCACCACCCGCGATATCCCGATCGACTCGGCGGTCCGCTGCGACACCTGCCACGGCGACGGTTGCGCGCCGGGCACGACGCCAGTGACCTGCAGCACCTGCGGCGGCCGTGGCGAGGTGCAGAGCGTGAGCCGTACCTTCATCGGCCAAGTGATGACGGCGCGACCGTGCCACACCTGCGGCGCGACCGGCGTGGTGATCCCGCAGCCGTGCCCGACCTGCGGCGGTGACGGACGGGTCCGGGCGCGCCGCACCCTGTCGGTGAAGGTGCCGGCCGGGGTCGAGGACGGCATGCGGATCCGGCTCTCCGGGGAGGGCGAAGTCGGACCCGGCGGCGGCCCGCCCGGGGATCTGTACGTCGAGATCAGCGAACGGCCGCATCCGGTGTTCACTCGCGACGGCGCTGACCTGCACTGCGAGGTGAGCATCCCGATGACGACGGCCGCGCTCGGCGGGTCGTTGCCGCTGCAGACCCTGGACGGGGAGGAAACGCTCGACGTCCGGCCCGGCACGCAGAGCGGCACCGTGCTCACGCTGCGCGCCCGGGGCGTGCCGCGGCTGCGCTCCGACGGCCGCGGCCACCTGCACGTACACGTCACCGTCGTGACCCCCACCAAGCTCGACGGGGAGCAGGAGGCGCTGCTCCGACAACTTGCCGCGCTGCGGGACGACGAGGACAGCCTCACCGTGGTCGGACAGGACGACGGGCATGGCGGGCTGTTCTCGCGGCTGCGCGGACGGTCGCGCTGAGCCGGCCCGTCTTCCACACGGATCCGCTGCCGGCTGCCGGTGCGTTCGTACTGGCCGGCCCCGAGGGCCGGCATGCGGCGACCGTACTCCGGCTGCGCCCGGGCGAAGAGGTCGAGCTCACCGACGGGGCCGGCGGGTGCGCGCGGGCAACGGTCCGCGGTGCGGGAGGCGGCTGGCTGGATCTTGAGGTCGCTGCGGTGCACCGGGAACCGGTGCCAGTTCCCTGGCTGGTGTTGGTACAGGCGCTCGCGAAGGGGGACCGGGGGGAGCTTGCGGTGGAACTGGCCACCGAAGTCGGGGTGGACGAGATCGTGCCCTGGCGGGCCCGGCACTGCGTAGCGCGGTGGGAAGGTGCTCGCGGCGCGAAGGCGCTTACCCGCTGGCGCAGTACCGCAGCGGCGGCGGCGAAGCAGTCCCGCCGGCACCGCTGGCCGGTCGTCGCCGAGCCCGCCTCCACAGCGGACGTGAAGCGCCGGCTGGCCACGGCGGCGATGCCGGTGGTGCTGCACGAGTCGGCGGGCACCCCGCTGACCAGCGCGCCGGTCCCGGCGGCCGGGGAGGTCGTGATCGTGGTCGGTCCGGAGGGCGGTCTTGCGGCCGACGAACTGGCTGACTTCGGCGGGAACGCATACCGGCTCGGCCCCGGGGTGCTGCGCACCTCGACGGCTGGCGCGGTCGCGGCCACGATCCTGCTGGCGGGTACGGCACGCTGGTCGTGAGCCCGTGGGCGCCTAGACTGAGCAGCCACGGAGGCGTGCCGGACGATCCGACGACCCGAGGAAGGGCGACCCTGAGCGAACCCACCACCCCGGCGGTCACGATCGTGGTGCCGTCCGGCATCGACATGGTCGCCCTGCTCGGTGATCGCGACAGTCTGCTGCGTACGGTCGAGCAGGAATTGCCCGCGGCGGACATCCTGGTACGGGGCAACGAGATCCGCATCGGGGGCGCGGACGGGCCGCTGGCGCAGCGCCTGATCAGCGAGATGATCGCGCTGCTCGAGCGTGGCCAGCACCTCGGTCCGGAACAGGTCCGGCGCACCCTGGTCATGCTGCGCGGTGGGCAGCCGGCTCCCGGCGAGCGGCCCGCCGAGGTGCTCACCCTCAACATCGTTTCGAGCCGCGGCCGCACGGTCCGGCCTAAGACGCTGAACCAGAAGCGGTACGTGGACGCGATCGACGCCAACACGATCACCTTCGGCATCGGCCCGGCCGGCACCGGCAAGACCTATCTCGCCATGGCCAAGGCGGTGCAGGCGCTGCAGTCCAAGCAGGTCAACCGGATCATCCTGACTCGGCCCGCGGTGGAGGCAGGCGAGCGGCTTGGTTACCTGCCCGGCACCCTCTACGAGAAGATCGATCCGTACCTGCGCCCGCTGTACGACGCACTGCACGACATGCTCGACCCCGATGCGGTGCCCCGGCTGATGCAGACCGGCACCATCGAGGTCGCGCCGCTGGCCTACATGCGTGGCCGGACCCTCAACGACGCGTTCATCATCCTGGACGAGGCACAGAACACCTCACCCGAACAGATGAAGATGTTCCTGACCCGACTCGGCTTCGGCTCGAAGGTGGTGGTCACCGGTGACGTGACCCAGGTCGACCTGCCGACCGGGACCCGCAGTGGGTTGCGGGTCGTCCGGGAGATCCTCGACGGGATCCCGGATGTGCACTTCGCCATGCTGACCTCGACGGACGTGGTGCGGCACCGGCTGGTCGCCGAGATCGTCGACGCCTACACCCGCTGGGACGAGCAGCAGCCGGGGGCCTCCGGGCCGCGGGGGGCCCGTAGCCACCGATGAGCGTCTTCGTGGCGAACGAGTCCGGTGTAGCGCTGGACGAGCAGGACCTGGTGGGCATCCTCCGGTTCGCGTTCGAGCAGTGGGGCATCAACCCGCAGGCGGACGTCAGCCTGCTCGCGGTCGACGTCCAGGCGATGACCGATCTGCATGTGCAGTGGATGGGGGAGCCCGGGCCCACCGACGTGCTGGCGTTCCCGATGGACGAGCTCACCGAGCACGGATCGTGGGAAGCCAACCCGAAGGCGCCCGGCCCGGCGCTGCTGGGTGACGTGGTGGTGTGCCCGGCGGTCGCCGTCAGCCAGGCGGCTGAACGCGGCCACACCTTCGCGCACGAACTGCGGGTGCTGGCCATCCACGGCTTGCTGCACCTGCTCGGTTACGACCATGCCGAGCCGGACGCCGAACAGGAGATGTTCCGCCGTCAGGACACTCTGGTCGCCGCGTGGGAAACCGACCTGGCCGGCCGGCGTCCGTGACCGAGGGGACACCGCGTGGGTGGTGACGTAGTGCTGTCGGTCATCGCGGTGATCGCGGTGGTCCTCGCTGCGGTGTTCGGCTGCCTGGAGGCAGCGCTGGCACGGATCAGTACGCCGCTCGCGGAGTCGCTGCGGGACGGTGGCGAGCGTGGCGGTGACCGGCTCGCGGCGCTCGTCGCGGTCCGCGCCCGGCCGCTGAATCTGTTGCTGCTGCTGCGGACCGCGACCGAGGTGGTCGGCGTGGTCGCGGCCACCATCGTCGTGGCGCGCTCCAGCGGCGAGGGCTACGCCAGCCTGGGGATCGCAGTGGCGATCATGGCGCTGGTCTCGTACGTCCTGATCGGGGTGGTCGCGCGCACCCTCGGCCAGCAGCACGCCCGGCGGATCGCGCTGGTCGCGGCGCCCTGGATCGCCGGCCTCACCGCGGTGTTCGGGCCGCTGCCGCGATTGCTCATCGTGCTGGGCAATGCGGTCACCCCGGGACGCGGCTACCGGGAGGGACCGTTCGCGACCGAGGCGGAGCTACGGGCCTTGGTGGAGCTGGCCGAACAACGGGGCGAGGTCGACGCCCGCGAGCGCCAGTTGATCGACTCCGCGCTCGACCTGGGTGACACGATCGTGCGCGAGGTGATGGTGCCGCGTCCGGACATCGTGTTCGTCGAGCACGGCCGCACGGTCCGGCAGGGGCTGAACCTGGCGCTGCGCAGCGGGTTTTCCCGCATCCCCGTGATCGGGGAAAGCGCCGACGACGTGGTCGGCATCGTCTTCCTCAAAGATCTCGCTCGGCGCAGCATCGGGAACCGCTCCACCGGTCATGTCGAGGACGTGATGCGGCCCGCGTCGTTCGTCCCGGACAGCAAGCCGGTGGACGAGCTGCTACGAGAGATGCAGGTCGGCCGGATCCACATGGCGGTGGTGCTCGACGAGTACGGCGGTACCGCAGGCCTGGTCACGATCGAGGACATCCTGGAGGAGATCGTCGGGGAGATCACCGACGAGTCGGACCGGGAGGCGGATCCGGTGGTCGCGCTCGGGCCGCACCGGTGGCGGGTCAGTGCCCGGTTGCCGGTGGACGAGTTGTCCGAGCTGGTCGGCAGAGACCTCGAGCAGGACGACGTCGAGACGGTGGTGGGGTTGATGGCGCAGGCGCAAGGCCGGGTCCCCATTCCTGGCGCCAGTGTCGACGTGGACGGGATCCGGCTGGAAGCCGAGGAGGCCAAGGGTCGCCGGAACCGGATCGGCAGCCTGCTGGTCACGGTGTTGTCGACGCAGCCACCGCTCGACCGCCCCGACGTCAACGGAACGACCGCAGGCACAGCGCCGGCCGCCGCCGGCCGCGCACCGGACGTCGATCAGCCGCGGGTGAAGGAGAACGGGTGAGATATCAGCAGTTTCCGGTACCGACGGATGACCTGGATCCGGAGGATGCCAAGATCGTGCGCCTCGCCCGGGTGGCTCGTCAGCGCGCGCACACGCCGCACGGCGGCCCCGCGCAAGGAGCCGCGGTCCGCGACCGCGACGGGCGGACGTACGCCGCCGCGACCGTCGAGCACTCCGACCCGGCCTGCACCGTCAGCGCGCTGGCCGGTGCGCTGAGTGCCGCGTACTCCAGTGGAGCGCGCGGTTTCGAGGCGCTGGTGCTGCTGGCGGCGCCGGACCCGGTCGCGGTCACGCCGCGGGATCGGCTGCTGCTGGCCGAGTTGGCGCCCGGGGTGCCGGTACTGCTCGCCGACACCAACGGCATCGTCGTCACCGTGCTCGACGGCAGGTCCGCGGGCGCCGCGGGCGGCACCGATCCAGGGCCGCCGCGTTGACCCACCGCAGCGGCTTCGCCTGTTTCGTCGGCCGTCCCAACGCCGGCAAGTCGACCCTCACCAACGCGCTGGTGGGCTCGAAGGTGGCCATCACCAGTGACCGGCCGCAGACGACCCGGCATGCGATACGCGGCATCGTGCACCGCCCGGACGCGCAACTGGTGCTGGTCGACACCCCCGGCCTGCACCGCCCCCGCACGTTGCTCGGGACGCGGCTGAACGACGTCGTGATGCGGACCCTGGCTGAGGTCGACGTGGTCGCGATGTGTGTCCCGGCGGACGAGAAGGTGGGCCCCGGAGATCGTTTCATCGCCGAGCGGCTCGCCACCCTGACCGGCAAGACGTTGTTCGCCGTGGTGACCAAGACCGACAAGGCCGCGCCGGACCAGATCGGCGCGCAGCTCCTGGCGGCCAGCGCGCTGGCGGATTTCGCCGAGGTGGTACCGGTCAGCGCGGTCGCCGACGACCAGGTGGACCTGCTCGCGGACCTGCTGGTGGCCCGGCTCCCCGAGGGGCCGCAGCTCTACCCCGGTGGGCAGCTGACCGACGAACCCGAACTGGTGATGGCCGCGGAGCTGATCCGGGAGGCGGCGCTGAGCGGGGTGCGGGAAGAACTGCCGCACTCGCTGGCTGTTGTGGTGGAGGAGATGCAGCCGCGTCCCGATCATCCCCGCGGGCTGCTGGACGTTCGCGCCGAGATCTATGTCGAGCGCCCGTCGCAGAAGGCGATCGTCATCGGCACCGGCGGCCGCCGGTTGCGTGCGGTCGGCACCCAAGCCCGGCAGCAGCTCGAGGCCCTGCTCGGTGTGCCGATCTTCCTCGACCTGCACGTGCGGGTTGCCAAGGACTGGCAGCGTGATCCGAAACAGCTGCGGCGGTTGGGTTTCTAGCCCCGGCATCCCGGTAGCCCGGCCTGCGCCAGCACGAGCTCGCAGTCGGGTGCCGAGGCTGCGGCATACTGCGGTTGGTTCCTACCTCAGCAGCCACACCTGGAGGGGCGTTGGCGACGTCGCCCGTATTGCTTTCTGTCTCGGACGGAATCGCGCACGTGGTACTTCATCGTCCGGACGTGCGAAATGCCGTGAACGACGAGATGCAATTCGAACTCATCCGCGTCGCCGCGGAACTGCGGAGTCGCTCCGGCCTGCGGGCAGTGGTCGTCTCAGGGTCAGGCAAGGGTTTCTGCGCGGGCCTGGACATGGCGGTCTTCGACTCCATGCGGTCGGGGGGAAGCGATGGTGGCTGGCGACCAGCGGACGCCGATGAGCGGGCCGCCGCGCTCGGCGACGTCGATGGACTGACGTTGGGGCGAGGACAACGAGCGGTGCTCATCTGGCAGACGATTCCGGTCCCCGTGATTGCTGCGGTGCACGGGGCCGCTGTAGGGATCGGCCTTCAGATCGCACTCGGCGCGGATATAAGAATCGTGAGTCCGGATGCGAAGCTCGGAGCGTTGGAGTCGAACTGGGGCCTCGCGCCCGACTCCGCCGGTACACAGTTGCTGCCTCGGCTCGTCGGTCCCGATGTCGCGCTCGAGATGTGTCTGACCGGCAAGCTGATCGGTGCGGAGGAAGCCGTCCGGATCGGACTCGCGACCCAGCTCGCCCCCGATGCCCTCGACGCCGCGATGGAACTGGCGCGTCGCATCTCTTCGCGGAGTCCGGACGCGATGCGGAGCGCGACGCGTCTCATCCGGTTAGCTTCTACAGGCTCGTTTCAAGACGGGCTACTCGCCGAGCGCGAGGAGATGCGGCGCAATGTGGGAAGTCCCAACCAACGCGAGGCAGTGGCCGCAGCGCGCGATCGACGTGCTGCGGTATTCGAAGACAGCTGACCCTTCGTGACCGACCCTTCACCCGGTTACAGCGCCAGGTAGCGGTAGAGGAACGCGGCGGTCGCCTGCCGGGTGACGGTGGCCGCCGGGTGGAAGCCGCCGTCCGCGTAACCGGTGGTGATGTCGTGTGCCACCAGGAACTCGATGTCGCCGCAGAACGGGTTCGAGGCGGCGACATCGTGGAACGGGATCGGCTGGGTGCAGGCGGTGGGGCTGGTTCCGTGTGCCTGCGCGTAGGTCCGGTCCAGGAAGGCGGCGGTAGCTTGCCGGGTGATCGTGGCGGCCGGGTGGAAGCCGCCATCGGCGTAGCCGTCGATGATGCCCATTCCGGCCAGCGTGTTGATCTGCACGCAGAACGGGTTGGTGTTGGGCACGTCGGTGAACCGGCTGGGCCGGGCGGAGGTACAGGTGCCGGCCGTCGCGGTCAGGTTCAGCGACCGGGCGAGGAACGCGGCGAACGCCTGCCGGCTGACCGCGATACCGGGCCGGAAGGACCCGTCCGAGTACCCGTCGATCACGCCGCGCTGCGCCAAACCGTAGATCTGGGTGGCGAAGGTGCTGCTGACCGGCACGTCGGTGAACAGTGCGCGGTGGTTGACGATGTGGCAGTTGCCCTCGGCGTCGACGGCGACCACGCCGACCACCGAACTTCCGGCGTCGAGTGCGACCGAAGACGGCGGGGCGCCGCCGGATGCGCTGGCACAGTCCGCGGTCGACAACGCGTGGCCTGCGGCCTTCCACTTGCTCAGCGCATTGCCGGTCGGCACTGTCACGCTCATCGGGATGGTGCTGCTGGGCGGGCTGACCGGTCCGGTGCCGACCTTCATCAGGCCGATTGCGCCGAGCTCAGCCCAGCGTGGGCTGCCCAGGCCCGTTACGGCGTCCCAGCCGGACTGGGCCACGTAGCCGCCGTTGCTGCCGCTGGTCACGTCCAGCAACCCGCTCGCGCCGCTGCCGTAGAGCCAGCCGGCGATGTAGCCGACCCCGGCGACGGTGTACTCGCGGGCCGCGAGGGTAGCTGCGAAACCACCGGCGGCGAGGGGGGCCGCGAGCGAGGTGCCGCCCGCGATGCAGGTACCGGAACAGCCGCCGGGGGAGTAGACCGGCAGTCCGGTGTCCGGGTCACCGTTCGCGGCGATGTCCGGGACGCCGCGTGCCTTGCTCGTGGTGCTGGAGCAGTCCGGCGCGCTCGCCGCGGACGGCAACGCCGGCGCCTGCTCGGCGGTCGCGCAGTAGATCGCGCTGTAACCACCGCCGCTGCCGTCCCAGCCGGACAGTGACACGCTGCTCCCGCTGACGTGGGTGGTGGTGCCGCCGACGCCGATCACGTACGGAAGTGACGCGGGTGCATCGACCGCGTTCGCCGCGATCGTGTTGCCGTTGGCGTCCACGCAGTCGAAGCTGCCGTGGTCACCGCTGGACGCGAAGATCGTCAGCCCACTGGCCAGCGCGTAGGACATCGCGTCCTCGTCCGCGGCCAATGTCGGGTCGGTGCGACCGGCGAAGAAGTCCGGGTAGGAGGCCTGCTCGCAGTTCCCCCATGAGGTGGAGACCACCAGGGTGTGCCGCGAGGCGGCATCTGCGGTGATCTTGGATAGCGCCTGTGCCTGGCCGAGTGCCGTGTTGGGCGCGAAGTACGCGGCCTGCCGCAGGTCCGGCGCGACGGTCGCGAGTGCTTCCTGGTCGAGAGCGACCTCCAGCTGACCGGAGTAATCGGCCGCACCGGAGCTGGTCACCGGCCCGGTACCGACCTTGATCGAGCTGTAGCCGCCGCTCGCCACCGGGTCGTACGCGGTGCCGCCGTAGACGTTGGCCCGGCTGACGTATCCGGTCAGGTCTGAAGGGTGCCAGTTGGAGAACTGGATGGTTGCGATCGTCGGCGAGCTGGCGCTCGGGACAGCGGTGCCGGTGTTGTCCAGGTGGTAGACGGAGCGTAGGTCGGATTGGCTCAGCGAGCCGTTCGCGCTGTTGAGCGGGTAGCGGGCGGGCCGGGTCTCGTCGCCGCCGGCCGCGACGGTGACCAGGCCTAGTAGCGACGGCGGCAAGTCCGGTAGCGATTGTGCGGTCGGAGACTTCGGGTTCTTCGCTCGCGCGCTGCCGAACAGCGAGCGGACCAGCTCGGCGGGGCCGCTCGCGGTGACCACGGTCGGCGTGGTCGACACGACCTGCAGGCCAAGTGCCTCCGCCCGGTCGGCCACTTCGTCGACCCGCGCGGTCCCGGGCATCACCTGGTTGAGTCGGGCCGCCCGCGCAGCCTCGCTCAGGGTAGAGGCGGTGGCCGCGAGGCGCCGTAGACCGGCCCGATCGCGCGGGGTGACGGCGAGCTGCACCTGCTCGATGGTGTCCGGCGCGACAACGGGGGCCGCAGCCGGGCCGCCGGCATCGGCGGTCGGCGCCACCGTGCGGTGTGCGAACGGCACGCTGGTCGTCACAGGCGTCGGGGCGCTGGAGCCTGAGACGGCAGCCGCCGACGCCGCGGTGGCCAGCGCCGGGAGCCCCCCGACGGCGATCCCGGCGGCGCCGACGAGGGCGACGAGCAGCGACTTGCAGTGGCGCGGCGTACGCAATGACACGATCACTCCAGAGCGAGGGGCTGGGGGCGGCGCTGCGAGCAAGCGCTGGGGCCAACATCGTCCGTTCCGGCATCTACCTTGACCGATCCTGCCAGTGCCGGCAGCCGACACGCCCGGACTCTCAGGTTCTGCCACCGGGAAATGCGACGATCAGCGGATGGCGCTGTATCGGGACGAGGGGGTCGTGCTGCGCGTCCAGAAGCTGGGCGAGGCGGACCGGATCGTCACCGTGCTGACCCGGCGCAGCGGCCGGATCCGGGCCGTCGCCAAGGGCGTCCGCCGGACCAGGTCGAAGTTCGGGGCACGGCTCGAGCCATTCAGTCACGTCGCGATGCAGTTGGCTGAGGGCCGCTCGCTCGACGTGGTCACCGAGGCGGTGTCGCTGGATGCCTTCGGGGCACCGCTGGCGGGTGACTATGCCCGGTACACCACCGGCACCGCGATGCTGGAGGCAGCGGAGCGCCTGACCGCCGAGGAACGGGAGCCGGCGTTGCGGCTCTACCTGCTGCTGGTGTCGGCGCTGCGGGCGCTGGCCGGCGGCGGGGATGAGGACCAGCCCGCGCGGCCACCGGTGTTGCTGTTGGACGCGTTCCTGCTCCGGGCGCTGGCGCTGTCCGGGTACGCGCTGGCGCTGGCCGAGTGCGCCCGGTGCGGCGCGACCGGGCCGCACATGGCGTTCTCGGTCCCGGCCGGGGGAAGCGTCTGCGCGACGTGTCGCCCCGCCGGGGCGGCCAGCCCGGCGCCTGCGGTGATCGCGCTGCTGCGGGCGTTGCAGGAGGCGGACTGGCCGCTCGCACTGACGAGCACGTCCGGGGAGCGCAGCGCCGCCAGTGGGCTGGTCGCGGCGTCGCTGCAGTGGCACCTGGAACGTGGGCTGCGCTCGCTGCCGCTGGTCGAACGCCGATGAGCCCACGTGCTCCGGAGCCGCACCCGTCCGGCGCGACTCCGCCGCGGCTGCCCCCGGAATTGGTGCCGCGGCACGTCGCGCTGGTCATGGACGGCAACGGACGCTGGGCGCAACAGCGCGGCTGGCCGCGTACCCGTGGCCACGAAGCCGGTGAGGCGGCGCTGCTGGACGTCGTGAAGGGTGGCATCCAGGTCGGGGTGAAGTGGATCAGCGCGTATGCGTTCTCCACCGAGAACTGGCGCCGATCCCCGGACGAGGTCCGCTTCCTGATGGGCTTCAACCGCGACGTGCTGCGGCGGCGACGGGACGAGATGCACGCGCTCGGGGTGCGGGTGCGCTGGGCCGGTCGCCGGCCGCGGCTCTGGCGCAGCGTGATCCGCGAGCTGGAGGAGGCGGAGGAGCTCACCGCCGGCAACGACGTGCTGACCCTGGTCATGTGCGTCAACTACGGGGGGCGGGCGGAGATCGCCGACGCGGTCCGGCGGCTCGCGGCGGACGTCCGGTCCGGCCGGCTCGCGCCGGAACGGGTCACCGAGCGGACCATCGCCCGCTACCTCGACGAACCGGACATGCCCGACGTGGACCTGTTCGTGCGCACGTCGGGTGAGCAACGGACGTCGAACTTCCTGCTGTGGCAGAGCGCCTACGCGGAGCTTGCCTTCGTCGAGACACTGTTCCCGGACTTCGACCGGCGCCACCTGTGGGCGGCGATCGAGGAATATGCCCGGCGTGATCGCCGGTATGGCGGCGTACAGCCCTGATCGCTCAGCGACCCACTTCGGTCGCCACCAGTGCGACGATCAGCAGGAGTACCAGCATCCGGATCGTCCGTGCCCCCGGGCTGATGGCCGGCCAGGCCAGGTAGTGGATCGCGCCGACGAAGGCGATCAGCGGGATTCCCGGGATCAGCACCAGCGGGCCGGTGATCACCGCCACCGCGATCACCAGCACCAGCGGCAGCACGCCCACCAGCAACCGTGACTGGCCGTGCAACCACAGCAGCGGGATCGCGAGCTTGCGTTCGACGGCGCGTCGGGTCGGGCCTGCGTTCGGGGTGAAGAACGTGTCGCCGGGCGGGAGCGGACGATTGGGCACGCCGCCCAGTTTGCCGTAACCGACGGGCACGGTTGCGCCGCGTACCCGCGCCCGGCTGCTTCGCGTACCCGCATCCGGCTGCTCCGCGTACCTGCACCCGGTCGTCTCGGGGGCTGTGCCTTTCCTGAGGTGTCCCTTTCGTGGGGTGTGCGACTTGGGGGTTGCTGGGGCGACGCTCATGTCGCACGGGGCCGGGG
>Ga0164242_10007535_pt1 | contig 11907 bp, 8 predicted proteins | sample OricomgcompostMG_FD_108783 | JGI IMG/M metagenome (GOLD analysis project Ga0164242, IMG submission 108783) | Miracle-Growth compost microbial communities from Emeryville, California, USA - Original compost - Miracle growth compost (MG) ... | reverse complement strand
TCCGGCCCCGCCGGACGTCGAGCTCGGCGGACGTCGAGCCCCGCGAGACGAGGATGCGTGACGGACGTGGCCGATCAGGCTGCAGTGAAAACGCCGTCGACCAAAACGGGAACCGTCTCTGACACGTCGCGCTCGGCAGCGAGCACGACGTCCGCTCTCTGGTCGTCGTCGATCAGTTGCTGGCCACTGACCGAAGCGGTCATCAGGTGCGCCGTCGCACGAGCGAGGCCCGTGTATGCCGCGCACGCGGCTGCCGCCTCAGGCGAGCAGTAGTCGATGCCGACGTCGGCGAGCGCGTCGATCACGGCGCCGGCGGTGAGCAGGTCTTCCACAGAAAATCGGATGCTGCCGTCAACACGAGCCTCGCCCGCGGCAACGATTGCGACACGCAGCCGAGTTCCGCGCTCCTTCTGCAATTCGAGGATCCATCGCGCGACGGCAGTCCGATTACGCAGTGTCGCCGCGACGACTGGCACGCCGAACGCGGCCGCCGCGATACTCAGCCGCGACCCGTTCAGCGAAGGGATGAGCACGCGAGTTTGCGGGGCGATCGACGCGGCCGACTCACGCGTGATACTCGAAGGTGACAGTGAGATTCCGGGTCCGCCACGTCCGCTGCCGAGCGCAGCATGGGCGGAGGCCGCGGCATCCGCTGGGCTGCCAGAGCCGTCGAACGGCACGATCTGCAGCCCTTCTGAGACGGCACGTTCAACCGTGGTGGTGAAGGATATGGCGTCGATCACGACGATGACGCCGGCATCGGGAGCGATGCTGACCAGACCTTCCTTCGCCCAGTCGAAGCGAACTTCGTATGCACTTTGAGTCGGGACGTCAACGGGGCGGGGTGCAACCATTCCTCGATGCTATCGGCGGCCGATCGAGGGCGTCCCCCGTATGACCGCGTATTGCGGCCGCACGGTGCGCATAACTCAGGCTGGACGCGCGGGGTGTCCACCGGTGCCCCCGCGAATACGCGATTCTGAGGCTCGGGCCAAGAATCTAGCCTGAGTTATGCGCAATACCGCTGGCGAAACCGTGGCGGATGCGGGTTCAGCGCGCGCGGTCAGCCGGATCTGACGGTCGCATCTGCTGCCCGATCAGCTCGAAGTCGTGCTTGGTCAGCTCGATCACGCCGCGGCGCAGCTGATAGCCCCAGTTCGGCGCGTTCCGTGTGAAGTCCAGTGCGCCAATCAGCGGTCGGATAGCGGCAGGTTCGGCATCCTCCCGGTAGTCGACGCGCCGTCGCCACGGTCGGAATTCCCCATCCGAGGCCTGGTAAACACTGTCGTCCGCGACGCGACCGATCGCGGTGAACGCCTTCAGCGGCTCACCGCCGATGGCTTTTCGCGGCGAGTAGTACACGAAGCCATCGCTCACGTTCATGGCAGCCAGCGGCGCACGCGCCCCGTGATTGATCTGGGCAATGCCGAGAGCGACACCGCGCAGCACGTGATCCTGCTGCACGACGGCCAGCCAATATCGAATCGCCATGCCTCATTTGTAGTGCACGAGTGCTCCGATGATCACTCGGTACTCGTGATAGAAGGCCGCGGCCGTCGACCTTTGGGGAAGTCGACGACCGCGGATGCTGCTAGCTCAGGCGCGCCGGCGTCGCCTGGTCACCGCGAGCCCGATTCCAGCTCCGAGCAGTCCGAGCGCCGCCAGCAGCGCGAAGGCCAGGTCGGATCCAGTGTCAGCCAGCCCAGCACCCGGGTGCTCGACTGTCTGGCTGGTGGTACAGTCCGGGTTCTGGTCTGCGGCAGGAACACACGCAGCCGTCTTGTCCGGACTCGTCACCACGTTCTTGATGGCACCGTCACCGTTGTCGTTCACCGTGACCGAGTATGTGATGGTCACGACTTGGCCGATGGCGAGGTCGCCGTGCCACGTCAGCTTGTTACCATCACGGACCACGGTGCCAGATGTTGCCTTCTGGTTACCAACCCAGGCCGCGTCATCCAGAACCTTGCTCAGGTCGTCGACCACGGTTCCGGTCGTTGGCGCAGCGCCGGTCTGGGTGACCGTGACCGTGTAGTCGATCCGGTCCCCGGAGGCGACTGTGCTGCCCGACTTCGGGTTCGACGTCTTTGAGAACGTGAATCCGCCGTACTTCTGAGTCGTCTCGCAATTGGGCGTCTCGTCCGGTGCAGGCACGCACTTTCCGACCAGCGAGCCTGCGGGTGGCGCAACCTTGTTGTGCAAGGTCGTGTCTCCGCCTCCGGCGACGGTGACCGAGTATGTGATCGTCACCACCTGACCCACCGCAAGATCTCCGGTCCACGTGAGGTGGTCGCCATCGCGAGTGACGGTGCCGGCTGTCGCGGTCGCGTCATCGTTCCAGGTGGCGTCATCCAACACTCCGGAGAGGTCGTCGACCAGGGTCGCCCCGGGAACAGCTGCGGTGCCGGTCTGAGTGGCAGTGACCGTGTACGTCACCGTGTCACCAACCTTCACCGTCGCAGGCGACGCCGGATCGGACATCTTCGAATACGTGAAGTTCCCCGTGTGATGCGTCGTCGTGCAGTCCGGGTTCTGATCGGCTGCCGGCACGCAGGCACCACCATCGGAGGTCACCGTGTTGGTCAGTGTCGTGTCGCCATCCCCTGTCACAACGACCGAGTACGTGATCGTCACGACCTGACCGACCGCAAGATCGCCGCTCCAGATGAGTTGGTTACCCGTCTTCAGCGCCAGCCCCGAATCGGCCGTCTGGTCGCCAACCCAGGTTGCGTCATCCAGAACCCCTGACAGGTCATCTGACACGGTGACGCCATTCTGCGGAACCGACCCGACCTGCTTCACCTGCACTGTGTAGCGGATGCTATCGCCCACCTTCACGTCAGCCCCGGGTGCAGGGTCTGACGTCTTCGAGAACACATAGCTACCGACATCGTGGTGCGTCACACAATCCGACAGGGGGTTGCATCCCGGCGAGGACACGGCGTTGTCGATCAACGAGTCACCCAGCGCGGCTGCACCCTTCACGGTCACCGAGTATGTGATCTTCGCCACCGCGCCGACCGGCACGGTACCCGTCCAGTCGATCGTGTCACCGTTCAGGTTCGCGGTGCCAAGGTCTGCGGCCAGATCGTTGTTGTACGTCGCGTCGTCGGTTACCCCGGCAAGCGCGTCATGCAGTTCGGCATCCGCCGCCACGGTGCCACGCTGCGTCACAGTGATCGTGTAATGGATCACATCACCGGGCTTGACCGTAGCGCCAGAAGCAGGATCGGAAGTCTTCACCACCGAATAACCCAAAACCTGCAAACCAGCCGGGTCGCACGGGATGGTCGCAGCGACCCCCGAATCAGCCGGGATGTCAGCCGACGCGCACGCCGTGTTCACGATCGTGCCACCAACCGACTCGTCCAACACCATGCTGTACTCGTGCGACTGGCTCTTGCCAGGATCAAGCGAGTCGATGTGGAACGCACCAGCCGTCGGGTTCTTGTCATCGTTCACATCAACATTCGTCAACGCGCCCTGACCTGTATTGGTCACCGTAATGCGGTAGTGAACCGTGTCACCGTAATGGAACACCGGATAATCCGACGCATCGTTCGCGTCATGCCAGGTGCCGTCGGTGTCCTGCACCTCTTTCTTCAGCGTGGCTGAGTAGTAGTTTGCAATGCTGATCGGCGCCGAGGTACGCATCACCAATTGGGTGTGCTCGTCGCGAGCCTGTGCCCGGTTGACAAGGGTGTCCCCGCCCTTCGCACCGTCCGTTGTGATGGGCACAGTGAACGACTGTGTGTCGCCCGGCGCCAGCGCAGGGCCGATCACCCGAACCGCGGTGGCGTTCGCCGTATACGTCGTCGACCAACCGACCGTGTTGCCGGTGACATCACCAGCAGCACCGTTGGACGCGTCGCCGGGGTCGTCCGAAAGCGTCGACGGGTCGGCCGTCGTGTAGTACACCGTCGCCCCGCTGGCCGCCTTCACCGTGTCGAGAGTGTAGCTGCCCGAGTAAGACGTGCCACGACCGTCACCGTTGTACGGCAGGATGTCGATCGTGTCGGTGTAGCTCTGCGGCAGCGGGTCGTATGACCGCAACAGCACCGTCCACGAGCCGGAGCCTTTGCCATCACCTGTGAGGTTCGGGATGAACTGCTCATCCGCGGTCTTCACGATGGTGGTGTAACCGTTCGTCGACACGGTCACCTGCGCCGCCGCCGATTTACTGACCCCGCCGTATGACGCGGTCACCGAGTTCGTCAGCGCCTGGCCTGGCGCCACCGAGTTGTCTGCGACCGCCTGGTAGGTCAGCGCATGATCGGCGTTCGTCGGCACGCCGTTCAGCGTCCAGCTCAGCACCTGCTGGCCGGTGCCGTTCGTCGTCACAGTTGGTTCGGGTGTCGCCGAGCCAGCAACATAGGTGACACCGGCCGGAAGCGTATCGACGAGCTGATACCCGTCGACGGTCGCTGGGATGCTGCCCGCGCCGTTCGCTGAGTACGTCAGTGTGTACGTGGCGGGAACGCCTGGAGTTACGACCGTGCGGTCGACAGACTTGGAGATCGCAGGCGTCGCCGTGATCACCCGCAACACGTCGCGGAAACCGGTCGTGCACGCGTACCGTGATCCGACCGTCGGGGTGATGCAGCCGGTCCCGTTCCACCAGTTGTTCAGGGGCGCATCAACCACACCGGAGAAGAACGACCAAACATCGGTTCCCGCTGGCACGGTGGGCTTGATCTGCTGGTAGACGACCGCAGTGATGTGGGGTGAAGTGGACACGGTATCGAACTGCGCCTGCGTACCGGTGATCCGCATCGCTTTGACCGTGGCCAGATCTGTCGGTTGAGTCGTGGTCCATCCTGCACTCGATCCGCAATCGAAGGCGTTTGGGTCATAGCTTGCACTTGCTGGGTCAAGCGTCGGGTCGTTGCCGACGTAATATTCGGTCGTGGTGCCCATGCTGGCAGCTTCCGGCTGCCCCCAAGCCCAACCTGCGTATGTCACATACTTCGTGTCGAGCGCTGTGCACATACCGACTCGACGATCCGCCGGCCGGTCGGTGTGAAGCTGCATACCCGAGTCCATGAACTGCCCGACCGTGGTGCCGGCCGCCACCCGATAGGTGTCATCCCAACTTGTCCCGCCATTGCCGGTGTAGCCGCGGCCCCAGCCCGACGAGTAGAGACCCGGTGTGGTCCAAGCCTTTGATTCACTGTTGTTCGCCGGGTCGTCTTGTGCCGTCTGCCCGGTCGTCGATGTGTAGGTCGGAGCGTCGGACGTAAGAACAGCCGAGCCCGACACTGTTGTGTTGACGCGCACCCAGACTGACCCAGAGGCGAGAGCCACTTGATCAACGGGTAGGCGGTTGCCAGCCGAATCCAGGGTCGGTGGGTTGGCCGGGCTGTAGTCGATCCCCGAGAGCGAGAGTTGGAATGTTGTCGGACCGGTTTGGACGAAGGTGCAGGTCCCTGCCGGCACAGTCATTTGATCCGAAGGATGACTCCCGCCGGACCACGGATGCCCATCGGCCGCGCCCGCGCTCTGGAACGGCGTGCAGCCCTGTTGGTCGACCGAAATCGCAGCACCTTGGGGAGACGAAATGTTCAGGTTGTAACTGATCGTCTGCGGACCCGCTTCGCTGGCCTGCGCCTTGCTCAACGTCCACTCGTAGTCAAGCAGGTAACCGCCGTTGCCGAACGAGAACGCCGGTGTGCCGACGCCCCACCGCATGTCCATGCCGAACTGGTTCACGATGTTGATCGGACTCAGGCTTGCCGATTGGTCTGCGATCGTGCCGGATGCCGACACCTGGCTGCCCGTATCACCCTGCACCTGGATCGGCGCCTGCAACACCACCGCTGTGCCTTCGTTGTGCGTGCCGAGATTACAGGTCAGGGTGCTTCCGTCGGCCGAGATACTCGAGGCCGGGGTGACCCCGGTGGTCAGACACGCATCGGGAAGCGCGGTGAAGATGCCGTTTTGCGCGGCCACAGTGACGGTCACGTTGTCAACAGGGTCGTTAGACGGCGCCTCGGCGGAGTCGTTGACGTTGACCCGCCACACGCCGGTGACGACATCCCCCGTTTTGACCGTCGTGGCAGTGCCTGGCGCCCACTCGGCCGTTATCTGGTAGACCGGCGTGGCGGCGGCCGCTGGGCTCATGCCGGTGAGCACGGTCAGCGCCAGAGTGGACAGCGCGGTTATGCCCGCCATCACCCCTCTCACACGCGACCTGCGCCAAATGGCACGCAAGCGGTTGTCGTCGGTGAATGTGTGTGCTGCGGTCACGCGAACTCCTAGTCAGAGCGAACGGGTGCAAACTGGTCGCCCACTCGCCCCCGAGAGTGTCGCGCCCGATCTGAACGGGACGCGACGGGTTCGAGTTTGGCGGGAGCCCGATGGTGCTCACCATCGGATTCACGAAATTCATCGGGGCATTCATCGGGGTAGTTCTGAATATGATGAAACGTCGCAACTCCCGAGCAAACCGCGCGGCCAGGAATTCATCGTCCAACTCATCGGGGCTGGATGACCACGTCGTGGAAGGACGGAACCAGGTGGGGGTGCGGCACGTCAGACGACCACTCATCGAGCGCCGTCGCCTCGAGAAGGAGTTGGACGTCGAGGTTCCGTTGACCCTGCTGCGTGCCCCTATCGGGTTCGGCAAGACGACGCTGGTGCGGCAATGGGCCGACCGCCGCACGACAACGGACCGCATTCTCGCCGAAGTGCGGGTGCGCCCAGGCGGCGGCGATTCCGACAGCTTCTGGGCCAGCGTCGTTGAGGCGTTGGGGGACGCCGGCCTCGCCATGCCAGCGCTCACGCAGAATCGTTCATGGCAGTCGTTGGCCGAGCGCATGATCACCTCGAACAACAATCCACTCTTGTTGTGGATAGACAACTTCGAGAATGTCACCGTCGACGCGGCCGACCAGGTGCTCCTTGACTTGCTCGTGCACACTCCGATGCTGCGGTTGATCGTGTGCATGCGTGGTGAAAGGCACTTTCGCGACCAGTTGCTCGGCGGCCTCGACTGGGGCGCTGTGACCGCCCGCGAATTGCTGTTCACCGTCGAAGAAACGGCGCAGCTGATGAAGGCGGCCGGGTTCGATCTGTCTGAAACCGACATTCGCGACATCCACACCGCTTCTGGGGGATGGCCAGAACCCACACGCATGTTCGCACTGAGATTCGGCACATCGGAGGGTGCCGACTTGGTCGCAACGGGAAATCAGGTCGCCGCCGAGTGGTTGCAGCAACGACTGCTCCCAGAAGACACTGAGCCTGATCTGGTGGCGTTGGCCTTGACCATGTCATTGCCGAAGGACTTCAGCGCTGCTTTGGCCGAAGCCGTGACGGACGACCCCGCAGCGGGCACCCGCCTGAAAACGCTCGCCCAGTACGGCGTGCTGCTCGTCGAGGCCCGCGATGGCGAGCCGGTGTATCGCTGGCCGGAAGCAGCACGCCGTGCGCTCAAAACAACGCTGCAGCAGCGCGATGCAGACCGAGTGCCGATCGTGCACGCCCGTCTGGCCAGCTGGTATCTCGACCACCGGCACGCCGGCGATGCACTGCATCACGCCATGCGCGCACACGATCCGAAGCTCGTCGTCACCGTGATCGAGCATGCCTGGCGCGAGCTTTTGCTCGCCCACCAGCCTGAATTGCACGAAGCACTGCTCTCGACCCCGCTGAACGTCATCGCGACGAGCGCCCGAGCATCCGCCGTTCGTGACATTTGGCTCGGCGGGCCGGGCAACCCTCTCCTCACCGACGCCGAAAGCCGCCTCCCACTTGGGACGCATGAGCCAGCGGGAAACGACTCGATCCGAGACACGCTCGACACCAGAATGGCCATCCTGGTCGCGCTTCGTCGGCGCGGCCTTTTCGATCAGGCAACAGCCAAAGCCATCGAGCTGCTCACCCTCACGGCAGCCGCCCGCGACTCGCATCCCGAGCAGGTCACCGACCTCGTTCCCAGCATTCAGCTCGTCGCCGGGCAGACACTGCTGCTCGCCGACGATTCTCCCGGCAGCCTTGAGCCACTGCAGCGCGCATATGACTGGGCGGCGGACGCCGCGTTCGATTACGTCGGGCCGGACGCAGCGGCATCCCTCGCGCTGAGCCACGCGGTTCAAGGTCGCCTCGGTGACGCGACGAACTGGCTCCGCCGCTACGGCGACACGCAGGCACCAACCACGTGGATGCAGCCGAGTATCCGCGGCAAAGTGGCCGTTGCGCACGTTCTTGTCGCGCTCGACATGCTCGATCTGGATTCTGTCGAGGAGATCGTCAGGAATGACGCGTCGGATGAACGGATCGGCGTTCAAGAGTGGTGGGCATTCCGTCTGTTCGCGCGAGCTCGTTACGCCGTGCACGTTGGCACGATGTTGGATGCGCTGCAGGCAATCGACCGCGATCGAACGCTGTTCAAGCGCTGGGCCGGCGAGGGGTCGTCCGCTTTCCCTCTGCTGGCAGCAGCCGAGGTCGACCTTCTGCTCGCGCTCGGGCGTGGCAACCAAGCACGAAACATCCTGAACGGGCCTCTGCGGGACCATCAGTTGCTGAGAATCGGCCAAGCGCGGCTGGCGCTGCTCGCGGGCGAAAACGACGCGGTTCTGCGGTTGGCAACGGATGTGTCGTGGCAGCGCCGCGCGAGCGCGCGCGATCAACACGAGATGCTGGTTGTGCATGCCATCGCCGCGCACCGCACCGGCGATCGTCAACAAGCGATCGCCACCCTCGCTCAAGCTGTAGACACCGCGCGTTCCACGGGGACAATCCGACCGTTCGCCACAGTGCCGCGCGTCGAGCTCGCAGCGCTCGCCGACCTGGTGTCATCGGCCACCGAAATGTTACAAGCCCCAGCACTCGTTGCCAGCCGAGAGATCTTCCCCGCATCGATCCAGTTGATCCATCTGACCGAACGTGAGCAGCGTGTTCTCGAGAAGATCGCCGCCGGACTGTCGATCCATCAGGTTGCCACCGCCCTGCGTGTGTCGTACAGCACCGTTCGAACCCAGCAAAGAAGCCTGTATCGCAAGCTGCAGGCCGAGTCGCAGTCCGACGCGGTCGCGCGCGCTCAGCGGGCTGGTCTGCTCGCCCGTGAGGTTTCGGCGCCGTGAGATCCAGACGCGTGCCGCAAGTGCGAGGATTAAACGATGCGCGTGCTGCTGAAACTCGTTCTGGATTGCGATCCGGATGCCGCGTGGCGCGCCATCCGCAGCCCAGCGGTGCTGCGCGAGATCTCCAGCCCGCTATTCACGCTTGAATCTGCGGAACCTTCGGGTTTCCCCACCATCTGGCAAGCAGGCGATCACCGGGTTCGCGTGCGAGGAGGCGGCCTGATCCCGATCGGCCAGCAGACGATCTCGATCACGTTCGACGACGCACGCACGGACGGGGTTCGTATCCTGCGCGACGCTGGGGGCCACCGATCCGGCGCGCTCAGCACGGCGACAGTCTGGGACCACAGGCTCGCCATCGGCCCCGCTGTCGCGCCTGCACAGCCAGATGGCGGAGTGCGAACGCTGTATCGTGACCAGTTGCGCATCTCCGCAGGCGCCGCCACGCCCGCCGTTTGGTACGGCCTCTGGGCATTCTGGCAGTGGCGCGGTCGCCGGCTGAAGCAACTCGCCCCTTGGTGGGCGTTCGATCCGACCCGAGAGCCTTTGGAGGACACATGAACGCAGCACGGGCAGCACTCGAGGTCGCCGACTGGCGCCGCCGCGTGTTCGCACTGTACGCAGCAGTGCGGGAGCGCAGCATCCATGACCCATCGGGCGCTCACACGCACTGGATTGCTGAACGGAACGCCCTGTTCGCCAGCCATCCTGCTACTCCACTGCTGCCGGAGGATCGAGCGGAATTCACCGGCCTGCCCGTCACCGAGTACGACCCGGCGTGGCGTTTCGAGCTGCAGATCGATGCTGCGGAGCCCAGGCGCATGAACGTGGAGACGGGAACAGATGGCGTCGTGCCATTCGATCTGATCGGCACGGTTACAGTTCCCCGTCCGAATGCCGCGGATGCCGGCACGCTGGATGTCTGGCGGCTCGCGTCATACGGGGGCGGCATCTTCATCCCGGTGAAGGATGCTTTGGCGAGCGCCAGCGGCGGAACCTACGGGGGCGGGCGCTACCTGGTCGACACGATCAAAGGCGCAGACCTCGGTGAAGGCGCCGCAGTCGGCTCCGTCGTCCTCGACTTCAACTTCGCGTACAACCCCAGCTGCGCATACGACCCGGCATGGGCGTGCCCACTGGCGCAGGCCGGGAACACGCTGGCGTTCCCGATTCCCGTCGGCGAGCGCTACATGTGAGTCACGAAGCACCTCGACTGACCGCTGCATACACCACCGTCACGCTGGCCTGTCAAGGCCTGTCACGGATTTCGCCGCCCGGCTATACCGGAGTCTGAAGCACGCAACGCCAGGCAATCGACTGCAGGAAGGAAACCATGTTCGAGCACTTTGACAACCCGCAGGACCTCTTCAACTACCAGCTGGGAATGGCACTGACGATGGAGCACGACTCCCTTGACATGCTTCGCGAACTCGAGATGGCCGCGCAGAGCGACGAGGTGAAGAGCCTGTTCTCGCACCATGCAGAAGAGACAGAGGAGCAGATCGCGAACGTAGAGCGCATTTTCGAGATCCTCGGCATCGAGAAGCACGAGCAGCCATCGCCGACCACGAAGGGTCTGGCTAAAGAAGGAACGTCGCTTGTCGGCAAAACGGATCCGTCGCTCATCGACAACGTGGTGCTGTCCGCCGCGCTTGGCACGGAGCACTTCGAGATCTCCACGTATGAAACGCTGATCGTGGCGTCGGATGCGATGGGTGCGCCGCAGGTGAAGGCCCTGTTGGAGAAGAACCTGGAACAGGAAGAGCACACGAGCGACGAGCTCTCGAGCATGGCGAAGAAGGTCGCCGCCAGGACGATCGGTTGAGCGGTGGACCATGTTCAACCCGACCGAGATTCGGCGGATGATGCCGCATCGATCGCGGATGCACTCAAACGCAGCGGTCAGACCGTGGCGGTTGCCGAATCGCTCACGAGTGGGAGCATCGCCAGCACCCTGGGTGCCGCGGAGGGTGCATCCGAGTGGTTCCGCGGCGGTGTCGTCGCATATTCGTCAGAGGTGAAGTTCGGTGTGCTTGGGGTGAAGCCGGGGCCGGTGGTCACCGCCGCCTGCGCGAAGCAGATGGCGTTGGGCGTCGCCGAGTTGACCGGCGCTGACTTTGCTCTCGCCGTCACCGGAGTCGGCGGCCCAAAGCCAGAAGAGGGCAAGCCTGTCGGCACCGTTTTCGCCGCGGTCACATCACCGCACGGAGACCGCGTAGAAGAGTGCCATTTTGACGGCGAACCGGCCGAAATCGTTCGTGCGACGACGGCACATGCGCTTCGGATGCTCGCTGCCGCCGTTCAGGAGTGACAGCGGAGGCATCCCCCCGAGCCGACCTCAGCCGTTTGACGCGGCTTCTGGCCGGACGACAACAAGGCGCTGCGTCGGCCGGGTCATCGCGACGTAAAGGGCGGCAGCCCCGCGTGGCGATTCGGCCACGATCGCGTCTGGATCCGCCAGCACGACCGCGTCGAACTCGAGCCCCTTTGCCTCCCGAGCGGTGAGAACGGCGACTCGGCGAGATAGCCCGGCGGCGCCGCGGCCGACGTCGCGGCCATGTTCTGGCGTGAGGCCGTCGAAGACCTGGTCGACGATCGCGACGGGCGCGATCACGGCGAGAGTGCCGGACTGGCCGCCTGCCAGGTCGCGTGTTGCGGCAGCGACAGCATCCGAGACCTGGTCGGCAGCGTGGCCGCCCGCATGCAGTGTTTGGATCGGCCAATCACCCTCGCGCACCGAGCGCGTCGGGGTCACAGGCAAGCCGTGGGCAATCGCGAACGCCTCCGCCTCCCTGGCGATTTGAGCTGGCGTGCGATAGTTGAC
>Ga0164242_10007534_pt1 | contig 11907 bp, 10 predicted proteins | sample OricomgcompostMG_FD_108783 | JGI IMG/M metagenome (GOLD analysis project Ga0164242, IMG submission 108783) | Miracle-Growth compost microbial communities from Emeryville, California, USA - Original compost - Miracle growth compost (MG) ... | reverse complement strand
GGTCATCCAGAAGGAGAAGTACTGAGCCTTCCATACCCGCTCAAGGGCGCGGTCCGAATACTCCTGCAGCAGTGACGGATCCGACTTGTCGATGACACGCTGCAGCACCTGGGCGAGCACGGTGACGTCCACCAGTGCCAGATTCAGACCCTTTGCACCCGTCGGGGGCACGGTGTGGGCGGCGTCGCCCGCGAGCACCAGGTTGCCGTAGCGCATCGGCTCCTGGACGAAGCTGCGGAAGGGCAGCACCGACTTGCTGGTGATCGGGCCCTCCCGGAGGGTGAACCCGTTGGCGCCCACGCGTGCCTGCAGCTCGCTCCAGATGCGGTCGTCCGACCACGCCTGCGGGTCCTCGTCGGGCGCACACTGGAAGTACATGCGTTGCAGGGTCGGGGTGCGCTGGCTGATCAGCGCGAAGCCGCGTTCGGAGTGGTTGTAGATCAGCTCGGGTGCACTCGGCGGGGCTTCGCAGAGGATGCCGAACCAGGCGAACGGGTACTCCTTGAAGTAGTGCCGACGCAGGTTGTCGGGGAAGGTGTGCCGGGTCATGCTGTGCGCACCGTCGGCACCGACGAGATAGTCACAGCGGATCTCCAGCGCGCTGCCGTCCGCCTCGGTGCAGCGGATCACTGGTTGCTCGGTGGTGACGTCGTCGACGGACACGTCGCGCACGCCGTAGCGCACGTCGCCGCCGTCGCGCTCGCGCGCCGCCGCCAGATCGATGAACACGTCGGTCTGCGGGTAGAGCTGCACCGAGGCATCCGTCAGCGCCTTGAAGTCGATGCGGTGCCCACCGCCGCCGAAGGCGAGGGTGATGCCCTCGTGCTCGGACCCGTCGCGCAGCACGCGGTCGGAGACGCCGGTCTCGACGAGCAAACGGACGCTGTCGTGCTCGAGGATGCCGGCCCGGTGGGTCTGCTCGATCTCCAGTCGAGTCCGGTTGTCGACCACCACCGAGTCGATGCCGTTCAGCTGGAGCAGATGAGAGAGCATCAGCCCGGCCGGTCCGGCTCCGACGATGCCGACCTGGGTCCGTGTGTGCGTCGTCATGAGTGCCTCTCTGACCGTCGGTGAATCGACTTGTAGGTGAGGTAGGCCGCCAGCCCCTCCACTCCATACTCCACCCCGAGCCCGGAGTCGTGACGACCGCCGAACGGGGCACTGTGGTTGGACGCGAAGAAGTTGATGCCGACCGAGCCGGTGTCCATGCTGTCAGCAACCCGGAGCGCCTCACGAGGGTCAGTGCCGAAGACGATGCCGCCGAGCCCGAATCCGGTCGAGTTCGCGATGGCCAGGCCCTCCTCGACGCCCTCGTACCGCAGCACGGAGAGCACAGGGCCAAAGATCTCCTCCCGGGCGATCCGCATCTGTGGGGTGACGTCGGCGAAGACGGTCGGCTGCACGAAGTAGCCCCGCGGAACGTCCGCTCGTTCACCGCCCGTGGTCGCCCGCGCACCGTCGTCATGGGCGGAGCGGAGGTACCCCGTGACAGTGTCGAGCTGAGCGCTGGAGGCGACCGGACCGAATACCGTGTCGGGATCGAAGGGGTCGCCCTGCCGCGCGGACGAGATGGTCTCGGTCACCATGTCGACCACCTCGTCATAGCGGGACGCCGGCGCGAGAACACGTGACGAGATGTAGCACGTCTGACCGGTGTTGCGCATACAGGAGCGCACGAGAACGCTCGACATCGCCTCGAGGTCGGCATCGGGCAGCACCATCGCGGAGGACTTGCCGCCGAGCTCAAGGGTGACGGGCCGCAGCAGCTCGCCACATGCGGCAGCGATCCGGCGGCCGACCGGTGTCGATCCGGTGAAAGCCACCTTCGCGACGTCGGGGTGGCGCACCAATGTGTCGCCGACGGCCCCGTCGCCGGTGACCAGGTTGACGACCCCGTCGGGCACTCCGGCTGCGGCGGCGGCGTCGATCACGAACCGGACGGACAGCGGTGTGGTCGGTGCAGGCTTGATCACCACAGTGCAGCCGGCGAGCAGCGCGGGCGCCAGCTTGATGACCACCAGGTTGATCGGGAAGTTCCACGGTGCAATCAGCGCGCACACCCCGACCGGGTCCCGTCGCACGACCGACTCGCCCACACCGTTCGGGAACGCCCGCACGTCGTCCTGCTCCAGGTGGGGAGCCAGGCCGGCGAAGTAGCGAAGGATCGATGCAGCATTGGCGGCGGCACCCGAGGTCTCGGCGATCGGAGAGCCGTTCTCGCGAGTGTTTGTCCACGACAACGGCTTCGCCCGCTTTTCCAGCTCGTCGGCGATGCGCAGCAGGTATGCCGCGCGCTCGGAGGGCATGAGCCGTGGCCAGGGTCCGTGATGGAACGCCCGGTCGGCCGCCCCCACAGCGCGATCCACGTCGACGGTCGATGCGCGGGGTACCGAACCCCACGCCTCCTCGGTGGCCGGGTCGATCACCGGGTCGCGTGTCCGGCCGTCGGATGAGCTCCATACGCCGTCGATGAAGTGGTCGTCGACATCCGTCCAGGGCAGGGAGAGCCCCGAACGCCGGTCGGCGGCGACGGTGCTCATCGCAGCACTCCCGTCTTGAGCAGCGCCTCCGAGCGATCGAGGGCTGTGGTCGCCATGGTGAGGGCGGCCTCGGAGTGCAGCTCCGGGATGATCTCGCGTCGGAGCCGATCGCAGTAGGGAGCCGGAGCCAGACCGAACCATCCGGAGGCCAAAGCGATTCCGGCATGGTCGAATCGCCAGAGCCGGTCGGCGTCGCGCACCAGGGCGTCCTCGAGCGAGTGAGGCTCCGGACGGGTGTCGTGGCCATCGATGATGGCCGTCACCTCCCGCACGAACCCGTCGTCGTAGCCGAGCGGCGGGAGCACCTCACGAGCGATCTCACAGCCCTGCTTCTCGTGCTCGAAGCGAATCGCGGACTTGCGCCAGTCACCGGTGAACCCCTCACTGAGGATGCGTGACTCGTCCACGCGGCCCCAGCCGGTGTCGTGCAACAGGATGCTGACGCGCACCAGCAGCGAGTCCGCCTCGGGATGCGCGTCGCACAGTCGCTCGGCATACGCCAACGAGATCGGCAGGTGCACGTCGTTGGAACGCGCGCGTGTCTCCGGGATCACGGACCGCCAGATCGGGTCGAGGTCGTCGCCGCGAGCCGGCGTGGTGTCGATGGATGTCGTGTCAACCGCACGTGTCGTCGGTATGGGCCTGGTCGGGAGTGCGTGGGTGGTCATCGGGTCTCGATTCAGGTGGTCTGCAGCTCGGGCAGCTCGGTGATGGACTTCAGCATCGTGCTCGGGTCGCCTGCGGGCTCGGCGGGAACGGAGCCTCCCTTGCCGAGGGCGGTGCGCACAGCCATGAAGTCGAGCGGATGGTTGATGCAGTCGGCGGCGATGATGTGGCCGTTCCGGTAGTAGAGGACCGACAGCTTGCCGTCCACTCGCCGTACGACGGTCTGGTCGTATCCCGTTGAGAGTCCGGCAATCTGGAGCTTCAGACTTCCCTGATTCGACCAGAACCAGGGCACGCCGGCATACTCGCCGACGCGGCCGCACAGCGAGTAGGCCGCGACCTTTGCCTGCTCGATGGCATTGTTGACGCTTTCAAAGCGGATGCGATCGCCCTCCGGTGCACCCGCCACGGGGTTGGGCAGGTTGGCGCAGTCGCCGACTGCGATCGTGGTGCCGTCGGAGGCGATCGCGTGGTCATCGACGCGTATGCCGTTGTCACAGTCGAGCCCGATCTGTTGTGCCAGCTCGGTGTTGGGCAGGACTCCCACTCCGACGAGGACGAGGTCGGTGGGAATCACCTCGTCTCCGATCTGCACGCCGGTCACCGTGTCCCCGGACCCGACGATGCGCTCGACCCCGCTTCCGAGTCGAATGTCGATGCCCTGCTCGGTGTGGTGACGCAGCAGATGCTCGGAGGTCTCCCGGCCGACAGCCCGTGCGACGAGCCGCTCACCGGCCTCGACGAGGGTGACCGTCTTGCCCAGGGTTCGCAGGCTGGCTGCGGCCTCGATGCCGATGAACCCACCGCCTACGACGACGACGTTCTGCGCCAGCGGTGCTCGCGCCTTGAGCTCGAGCGCATCGTCGGCGTTGCGGAGGTAAAGGACACCGGGAAGGTCTGCTCCCGGCACCATGATCCGCCGCGCCCGCGCTCCGACAGTGAGGGCGAGACGATCGAAGGGGAACTCCGCGCCGCTGCGGGCATGCGCCACCCCGGAGCCGTCGACGTCCTTGTCGATGCGCATGATGCGCTCGTTCGGGACGACGCGGATGTCGTGCTCGGTCCAGTAGTCCTCCGTGCGGAAGATCAGCGACTCCTTGCTGATCTTGTCCTGGAGGAACTCCTTCGACAGCGCGGGCCGCTGATACGGCCGGTGATTCTCCTCTCCGAGAAGCGTGATGGGAGAGGGGTACCCGAGTGCTCGTAGTGACACCGCCAGCTGCACACCCGCCTGTGAGGACCCGATGATGAGCAGTCCGTGGTCCGTCATGGTCACACCTGGGTCTCTGGTGTCGTCACGTGCAGGTCCATCTCGTCGGTGACCTTGAGCTGGCAGGACAGGCGGGACTGATCGGTGCGCTCGCAGGCCGTGCCCCACAGCATCTCGTCCTCCATCTCGTCCATGGCCGGGAGATCGCCGACCTGGTTCTCATCCACGTAGACGTGGCACGTGGCACAGGAGAGCGACCCGCCGCACTCGGCGACGATGCCCGGCACCCCATTGCGGACCGCTGTCTCCATGACGGAGTCACCGACCGTCGCGTCGATCGTGCGGCTCTCCCCGTCGGCATCGGTATAGGTGATCTGTGGCATGACTACCTCCTGCTGACTCAGATGAACTGGCGGCCGCCGTCGACCACGAGGGTCTGGCCGCTGATGTATGCGCTGTCGGGTCCGGCGAGGTACAGCGCGGCGCCGACGATGTCCTCGGGGCGGCTCGCACGCCGCAGGGCTCCACGATCGACGCCGTAGGACTCCGCGTCCTCCATGAGGCCGTAGCTGGCCTCCGTCAGGGTGAATCCGGGGGCGATGCAGTTGACGTTGATGCCTCGCCGGCCGAGCTCCTTCGCCATGACCCGGGTCATGGCGATGACACCGCCCTTGGATGCGACGTAGTGAATCCACTGCTCCGAGCCGCTGTAGACCGTGGCAGAGGAGAGGTTGACGACTCGTCCGCCCTCGGGCAGGTAGGGAGAGCACGCAGTGGTGCAGATCCAGGGCCCCTTCAGGTTCACGGCCATGACCTGGTCCCACTCGTCGGGGTCGATCTGCTCGAGCGGTGCACGGGTCACGGTCGCGTAGATGGCCGCGTTGTTGACCAGGGCGTCGATCCGGCCCCCGCCGAACTCCGCTACGGCAGCCGCCACGTCCTGCGCCGACTGTGGTGACGTGACGTCGAGCTCGCCGTGCCAGGCGCCGGCCCCGTCCTCCTCGACGAGGCGTGCGGTCTCCTTGACGCCTGCCGTGTCGATGTCGGCGACTGCGACGCGGTAGCCACGAGAGGCGAATCCCCGGGCAAAGGCACGACCCAGGCCACCGGCGGCCCCGGTCACGAGGACCGTTCGCGTGCCGTCGGTCATGCCGGGTCCTCGAGGATCTCGACGCGGCCGGAGTTTCCATCGACGCGAATGAGCTGCCCAGTCTGGATGGTGGTCGACCCGTTGCCGGTGCCGGTCACCGCGGGCAGGCCGTACTCGCGGCAGACGATGGCCGCGTGGCTCATCATGCCGCCGATGTCGGTCACGGTGGCCTTGATCTTGCCGAAGATCGGACCCCAGGACGGGGCGGTGATCGTGGCGACGAGAATCTCGCCCTCCTGCACCTCGGCCAGCTGGTCCGCGTGGTAGACGACGCGAGCGCGACCCTCGACCACGCCTGGGGAGGCTGCCATTCCGGTGACACCGGACTCGTCGCCGTCGTTGTCGCTCAGCCACTGCTGGACCTGCTCGGTCGTGATGCCCCAGAGCATCTGGGTGAAGGGTTCGGTGATCTGCTCCGGGGGAGTGTTGAGAGCCGGCTGCGGCCGCTGGGTGTTGAGTGCGTCGAAGATCGTGCGCCGACGCTCGATCTCCGCAGGCCAGTATGACGGTCCGCTGGACGGGGCGCCGACCGCCCAGCCCGTCACGAGGTCGAAGATGGCGTCGCGCACCTCGCCACGGTCGAGGTAGAGCAGGTCGGCCGGGTCGTCCCAGAAGCCCGCCTGCACGAACACCCTCGACAGCTCGCGAACCTTGCGCCAGAAGACGCCCATGGTCCAGTGCTCGATGTAGAAGTTGTGGTTCTCGACATACGGATATGCCGTGGCGGCCAGTCCGCGCTTCGCATCGAAGGCGGCGACCTGCTCCTCGGAGAGCAGGGAACGGTATTCGTCGATGATGCGGTCGCGCTCGGCGATGAGCTCGTCAACCGGGCGAAGGATCTGCTGACCCTCGTCGACCCGGCGGATGTAGTCCTTGAGGTAGCCGAGTGGGATCTCCTGGTGCTCCAACCAGTACTTGTCGTGACCGTAGAAGCCGTTGCCCACGGTGAAGTTGAACCACGGGTCCTGCGCGGTCTCATACGCCGCGATCCAGTCGGCTCCGCCGGCTGCACGCACCGCCTCGAGCGTGCCGTCGACGTCGTCGGGGTTGTCGAACGCGCGCTGCAGCCCGAGCTCGACAGCCTTGACCGCCAGCGACTTCAGCTCGTCGTCGGGCCGGAAGAGCTCCATGTCGACGCCCTGAACCATCTTGGCCACGGCCTGGTCGGGGATGTCCGGGAAGGCTTCCTTGGCAAACGTGAAGAAGTCGAGGTAGGCGAGGTAGCCCAGGTTGAGGAACTCGAAGTGGTACTGCCAGTTCTGATAGCACAGCTGGATGAGCCGGTCGTAGTTCTCCATGATGACCTCGGACCCGTCCTTGGCCTTCCCGGAGACGATGTCGTCGAAGGGAACCGCATCCGGGAGGGGAGCGAAGGTCAGGTCCTCCATGTCGGCGATCGTCGCTCGGACCTTGGTGCGCCACTGCTCGAGCAGGCTCTCCCAGTTCTGGAAGTAGTGACCGACCCGCTTCTCGAACTCGGGTACGCGCGCCGCGACCTCGTCCTCGGGCACCGGCACGGGGCTCATGTAGAGGTAGCCGAGGTGGATCTTGAACTCGATGCCGTTGGCCGGCGGGATCAGCAGGTGCCGGGTGTTGTACTGGCCCAGGCACTTGACCGCGAACTCGCCACCGATGGTCTCGAACGGCTTGAACACGGTCGGCCAGTGCTGGCTGTCGCAGAACCAGAACTTGTCGTCGCTGCCCGGGCTGTTGGCGAAGAGCAGGTGGTAGGGATACAGCTCCTCCCAGCCTTCGGCGCCGGGCGGAACAGTGAGGTCGGAGGGCTTCGGGAACGACTTCAACACAGGCGTCGCGGTCATGGCGTGTCCTTTGGGCTGGAGGGTCGGTGATCAGTGCTTGTTGCCGAGGAGGCTGGCGGTGATGCCAGACATCAGGTTGCCGCAGGCGGGCGTCGTGGACGGCTTCTTCTGTTCTCCGGAGGAGTGGACGGTCTCCGGGCGTGACTGGAGCAGCAGCAGATTCGCTCCATCGGGCAGGTCGGCATCGATCGCCCACTCGATGTCCTGCGGGCATCCGTAGTGCTTCTCCGCCTTCTTGGCCAGCGTGGCCACCGCAACCAGCTGGTCGTCGGTGAGGCATCGCGTCGAGCGTAGATCCTGCGACACCTCGCGCTCGACCAGCTGCCGGCTGGACGGGTCGGGCACCAGCTCGGCGTGCTTGTCGCCGATGCGTTCGCGCACGACGCTGAGCATCACCTTGTCGAGCATGATGTTGTCCGGGGTCACCTCACCGGAGACCACCATCTCGCCGACGCCGTATGACGCGTCGACGACGATCTTGGAGCGGTCGCCGGTGGGAGGGTCCAGCGTCATGGCGACACCGGCCGCGCGGGCGTTGACCATCTTCTGCACGGCCACCGCCATCGACAGGTCGTCTTCCGGGATGTCATTCTTGAGCCGGTAGGTGATGGCCCGGCTGGTGTAGAGCGAGGCCCAGCAGCGTCGGATGTGCTCGCAGACAGCGGTCAGGCCGAGGAGCCACAGATAGGTGTCCTGCTGGCCGGCGAAGCTGGCATCGGGCAGGTCCTCGGCGGTCGCGGACGAGCGCACCGCGACGGGCAGCTCGCCGCCCATCTGCTCCTGCAGTGCGGCATACGCCTCGACGAGGTCGTGCTGCAGCTGCTCGGGCACCGGGCGGCTCTCGATCTGGGCACGGATGTCCGCCGAGACGCGGTCGATGCATGCGACGTCGTCCACGTCGATCTCGCCCAGTCGGTTCGCGATCTCGGAGCGCAGAGCGGACGACTCGACGAAGGTGTCGTAGGCGGTGGTGGTGACGGCGAAGCCGGGTGGCACCGGCATGCCGGCGGCGGTCATGCTGACGAGGGAGGCGCACTTGCCGCCGAGCTCGGCGAGGCGTGGCTCGGTCCCGGAGTCGAAGAAGACGATGGTGCTCATGAGTCAGGACCTCCAGGTGACCGGGACGTGTCGTGGTGAGCGGAACGACACGTTGGCGTTGAACTCGATGCGGTCCGCGTCCAGCACCTGCAGGCCGGGCGCCAGGCGGGCGACCTCCTCGACGACGATCTTCGCCTGGAGCTTTGCCAGCATGTTGCCGAGGCAGTAGTGGATCCCGAACCCGAAGGACAGGTGCTCTCGCGCGTTCTCGCGTGAGATGTCGAAGTCCTCGCCGTGGTCGAAGTGGCCCTCGTCCCGGTTGGCCGACCCCATGACGAGTAGGAGGTCGGCTCCCTTCGGCAGGTCCACACCGCCGACTCGGGCGTCCTTCGTGGCGCGGCGTCGCCAGGCCACGATCGATGGGCTGTAGCGCAGCACCTCGTCGATCGCCTTGGTGGCGAGCTTCGGGTCGTTGACGACCTGCTGCCACTGCTCCGGGTGGGTGAGGAGCACCCGCAGGGTGTTCGCGATCAGCGTGGTCGTCGTCTCGTGCCCCGCGAAGAGGAGGCTGTAGCAGACCGAGGCGATCTCGTGGTCGGTGATCGGGTCGCCGTCGGCCTGGGCGCGCACCAGGTCTCCAACCAGGCTGTCACGGTGGTTCTCGTGGGCATCGGCCACTAGGCGCAGGCACTCCTGCCAATACTCGACAAGGTTGTGGGCGTGCGGGATCTGCTCCTCGTCGCTGAGGTTGCCCCACGTCATCGCACCCCGCGAGTCGGACCAGCGCTTGTAGGTCGGGACCTGTGCGGTGTCGGCTCCGATGAGCGTCAGAATGGTCACTGTCGGGATGTCATAGGCGAGGTCGTGGACCAGGTCACCGATGTGGTCCTCGTGAGCAAGCATCCGCTCCAGCTCGGAGACCACGTTGGCGCGGATGGAGGGCTCCAGCGCCCGGTAGCGCCGGGGCGTGAACGCCTTGGCGACGACCTTCCGGATCCGGGTGTGCTCCGGGGGAACTCGCGCCGAGAGGCCGGAGTATGCAGTGAATCCTCCCTCCTCCATGATGCGCGTCGCCTCGGGGCCGCGTCTGCGCACGGGAGCCTGGGCGTTCTCGCTGCTGAAGGTCTCCCAGTCGTCGAAGACCGCCTTGATGTCGTCGTAGCGCGTCACGACCCAGTAGCCGATGCGCTCGTCGAACATCACGGGCTCCTCTCGGCGGAGCTCTGAATACGACGGGAAGGGATCCGCCTGCTGGAACGGCTGATAGCCGTGGTGAACGGGGCAGCCGGTCCCCGTGACGGTGCTCTGGGCATCCGTGGGAGTGGTCATCGGTGCTTCCTCGCGTCGACGGTCGTGGACGTGGTCCAGTCTGGTGGGGTGTGACCTGGGTTACGATGCCGATCTTCCATTCAACGGAAGTCAGTTGTCAGACCCGCCGAGTCCGCTCGCTGGTCGATCGGAGGTAGCCGGCAGGGAAGTGCGCGATCGACTCCTCGATGCGTTCGGCGGTCCCCCGCAGTGCGGGCAGCTGGCGGGTCATGGACGCGGCTCGAGTGGAGAACATGACGAGACCGATCGATGCCTCGCACCGGCCGCCCGGGAAGTGGACGGGCACCGCGATCGAGCAGGAACCGACCCGCATCTCCTCGTTCGTGGTCGCATAGCCCTGCTCCTGGATCATCTGCAGCTCCTCCCTCAGTCGGGCGGGATGCACATGGGTCCCGCGCGTCGGGGTCTCCAGCTGGCGGCGGACATACGCCTCCTGGACCCACGAGTCCTCATAGGCCAGCAGGACTTTGCCGACTGCGGTGGCATGCAACGGAAGTCGCCCTCCGACGCGAGACGCGCGCGGCACTCGTTTGGTGCTGTAGAGCCGGTCGATGTAGAGCGCTTCGTGGCCCTCGCGGATGGCGATGTGCGATGTCTCCTGGGTCAGGGAGAAGAGGTCCTGGAGAAACGGCCGTGCGGTCTCCCGCAGTTGTCGCCCGGCGTTCTGCGAGATCTCCCAGAGGCGCAGCCCGACGTGGTAGCGGCCGCTCCCGTCGCGCTCGAGTGCACCCCATTCGCAGAGCTCCCCGGCGAGCCGATGGGTGGTCGACAGCGGCAGGCCGGTGGCCGCGGCGAGCTCGCTGAGGGCGAGCGGGCCGCGACGAGTCTCGAAGACCTCGAGCAGCGAGAGCACCTTCGATGTGACGGACCGGCCCGGTTGCGAGGTGGCCGGCATGGTGCGCTCCTCGAGATAGGGTCCACGACCATCCGATCTCGAAGGGTCGTGGACCCATTGTGGACCGTCTCCGGGATCAACGGGTCCTATCCGAGAGCTCTGCGCTGGGGGCTGGTGTCGGTCCAGGCGACGGCCCCGAGGATCCGTGCCATGCTCCGCGCGGCATCGGTGAAGAGATGGTCGTGCACGCGATAGGAGATCAGCCGATGCGCCTGCTCCCGGGTGAGGCCGAACCAGTCCATCACCGTGTCGACTCCGTGTGGGGTGAGACGCCACAGCTTGTCCGCGTCCTTGACGAGGGAGTCGTTCAGCGACAGGGCGTGCTTGCGCGAGTCGTGTCCGTCGATGATCTCCACGATCTCGTCGGTGTGCGGGCAGCCGAGCTCCTCGAGGACCTCCCTCGCGATTGATGCCCCTTCCTTCTCGTGGCGCAGCACCAGATCCGGACGATCTCCTCCCGGCGCGATGCCCTCGAGCACCTCGTCGGCGGGAACCCGCGACCAGCCGGTGTCGTGCAGGATGATCGCCGGGAGCACGACGTCGGCCTGCGCGTCCGGGTGCAGGTCGACCAGCGCTCGTGCGATCGCGAACGAGTGGATGGTGTGGACGTCGTTGCTGCGGATGTGCAGGTGGGGAACGGCTCGCTCCCAGACTCGAGCGTATGCGGGGTCCATGGCGGCGGTGCCGATCACCTGGTCGGAGTCCGGCAGGGCCGCCGTGATGTCACGGCCCAGCAGATTGGTCGTCGGTTCGGATCGAGGCAGCATCACTGCACTATCCGGCAGGCTCCCGTGCCCGGCAACGGATGCCTTCCGACCAATGGAAACGCTCCATATGTGCGCATAGCGCACCTTCTTGCGCTATGCGCACATCTGCAGAATACTGGCCGGCACCAGGAAGGAACGACCGACATGACGAGTGCCTCCATCAGCGACCCGGCGCAGCTGCCGGATCAGTCCACAATCAGCGCCGACATCGCCGCGGCGCACGCCAAGAGCTCGACGGATGATCAGCCGCTGCTGGACTTCCCGGCCTACCGCAGCTCACTGCTCCGACACCCGACGAAGGCGATTCAGAAGGTCGACCCCGAGGAGGTCGAGCTGCTCGCACCGGTCTTCGGGCCGGGCGAGGTGAATCCCCTGGAGGCGGATCTCACCATCCAGTGCGGTGGCGAGCCGATCGGCGAGCGCATCAGGGTCACCGGTCGCGTCCTCGACGGCGACGGGCGCCCGGTGCGACGCCAGCTCGTGGAGATCTGG
>Ga0164242_10007533_pt1 | contig 11908 bp, 8 predicted proteins | sample OricomgcompostMG_FD_108783 | JGI IMG/M metagenome (GOLD analysis project Ga0164242, IMG submission 108783) | Miracle-Growth compost microbial communities from Emeryville, California, USA - Original compost - Miracle growth compost (MG) ... | reverse complement strand
TACCGCCGCAGCGACTGCCTGCTGGTGGCCAACCCGATCAACCGGCACTCCATCGGCGACCGGACGCTCGGCTTGCAGCACGACGCGGACGGCGGGCTTAGCATCGCCATCCAGGCCGATGATCCCGGAACAGGGAAAAACTGGCTACCCGCGCCTGCCGGAGAAGAGTTCTACCTGACCTTGCGGCTTTACCAGCCTCAACCCGCGCATCTCGAAGGCAGGTTCGACTATCCGCCGGTGCGGCGGCTGGGCTGAACCGGGAGAACATCGCGACGGAACCGGACGTCGAGTAGAAGAACATCGAAACCGGCTACGTGGCGATCTCGAAGCCGATCTCGAAGCCCTTCATTGCTCGCCGGGTCAGTCGGAACAGGCAAACGAGGAAGCGAGATTCACATCTCCCGTGCCGTCGTACTTTGGCCACTTTGGATATCCGCATTTCGTGAGGCGGCGCTGCCGGCCTCCCGACCGGCACGCCGCCCCGAGACGAATGCCCACGCCAGGTGGTGTCCATGCCCCTTGAGCAGCAAGCCGCCCTGGCCGGTCGAGCCGGCCGCATACAATCCGGCGATCGGCCGGTCGGCCGGTCCCAGCACCCGATGCTGCGTATCCACCGCCAGTCCGCCTTCGCTGTGCACGAACACCGAGCGCACCGGCCCCAGCGCGACGAACGGCCCCGCGCCCAACGGCCGTACCGCGGCTGACGCAACACTCCGCGCCAGCGCAGCCGGGTCCATGCCAAGTTTGCGCGCCAGCGCGTCCAGCGTCGCTGCCTCGGTGTACACGTCGGGCCGGTTTTTGCGATAGTCGGGAATATAGGCATAGGCAATCCCGGGCGCCGTGGAAATGAAATCCGGCCACGCCGAAAAGCGCCGCGCCAGCGCCTGGTCGATCACGATGAAACCGAGCTTGTCCGGCTGGTCCGGCAGGCGCCAGGCAGGCCGGTCGAGCTCATTGCCGAAGCGCTCGCCACGCCGGTTCACCAGTATCGCGCCGGCCTCGAACAGCGCCGGCGATGGCGCCAGCGCGGTGGTGAGGAACTTCATCATGAATGGCCTCAGCAGCGCGGCCGGCAAGTGATCGAGCGACCATGCCATGAATACCGCCAGCCAGCGCCACGGCGGCAGCCGCCGTAGCAGCGTTTCGCCGGCCGGTGCGATGAAGCGGATTTCCGGCCCCAGCGCCAGGTCGCCGTTGACAATGCGCGCGCCCAGCGCCTCGGCCATGCGCTGGCCGTCGCCGGTGGCAGTCGCATTGACGGCCTCGACCTTGGCTTCCTGCGGCCCCATGAAGCGGGCCTTGTAATCGGGACTGCTGGTGAAATCGCCGGCTGCCAGCACCACGCCGCCGCGCGCCTTGAAGCGCAGCGGCCCGGCCGCATCTTCGGCATCGACGCCAGTGACGCGGCCGTGGCTCCACATGATGGCGCTCACGCGGGTTCCGGTACGGATGTCGACGCCGGCCCGGCGCGCGCGGCGTTCGAGGTGGTAAATGAAGGAGCGCGAATTCGGCAGCACGTTATGCATGCGCGGCCGGCGATGCGGCGGCTCCGGCATCGGGCCCATGAAGCGCACGCCTGAATCCAGCAGCCAGCGGAAGGTGCCGGGCATCTCGTCGCACAGTATCCGGCGCAGTTCATCGTTGTCGCGTGCTGCCAGGTCGCCGGCAAAGCCGGGCATGTCGGCCCAGTGGTCGGCCGGATCGTCGACGATGCCGCGATTTTCCTGATGCGGAGTGCGTGTGGCGCTGACCGAGCCGATCGACCAGGCAGTGGATCCGCCAAGCCGTGCATTCTTTTCCAGCAGCACCACGCGGGCGCCGGCCGCGCGCGCCTCGATGGCGGCAGCCAGGCCGGCGCCGCCGCCGCCGACCACCACCACGTCGAAGCCTTGTTCGCGCCGAACCCCGGTCATGTCGTCATACCGCCCTGTTTTCCGGAACAGTTCACACCATCCCGCCATTCGGCTGGATCACCTGGCCGTGGATCCATGACGCGTTGTCGGAGACAACGAAGCTCACCACTTCGGCCACCTCGTCCGGCGTGCCGATGCGGTTGAACGGGCTCATCGCGGCCGAGCGCACCTTGGCTTCATCGGTCTTGCCGGCGCGGAACAGGTCGGTGTCGACCGGCCCCGGCGCGACTGCGTTGACGCGGATCCGGCGCGGCGCCAGTTCCCTGGCCATCGAGCGGATCAGGCTTTCCACCGCCGCCTTGGTCGCGGTGTAGGGGCCGCCGCCAGGAATCCCGACGCGCACCATGGAAGTGGTCAGTCCGACGATGTTGCCGCCGTCGATCACGTGCCTGGCCGCCGCGCTCAGCACGTTGAATGCGCCGACGATATTGACTTCCACCAGCTTGCGGAAATCCTCGGGCTTGAACTGCGCGACCGGGCCGGGTGGCACGTTGACGCCGGCATTGGCCACCACGCAGTGCGGCGCGCTGCCGAAGTCGCGTGCGACATCGGCAAACACCTGCTCGACCTGCTCCGATTCGCGGATGTCTGCCGCGTAGCCGCGCGTGCGAGCCGTCCCGATGTTCGCCGGCAGGTCCGGTGCACTGCTGACATAGGTATAGGCAACGTCATAGCCGCTCGCGGCGAGCTTGTGGACACATGCGGCGCCGATGCCGCGGGTACCGCCGAAAACGAGAGCAACTTTATTGGTCATGAAAATTCCTCGAATGGTTTGAAATGACGAGCCTCAGGCCCGATAAGGCTTGCCGTAAGCCGGCTCCTTGTACGGAATCGGCGGCAACTGCCAGGTGCCGGTCGACGGCGGCCGCACCTCGGCATCGACATGCACATCGATCACGCAAGGGCGCTTGTTCTTGAGCGCCTGTTCGACCGCGCCCGCCAGTTCCTGGGGCCGCGTCACGGTATACCCGTCGGCGCCGCAGGCGCGCGCCCAGGCCGCGAAGTCGGGGTTGTAGCGCTGGCCGGTCTCGCCGTGGTAGAAGGCAGTGCCGATCTCGCGGCCATGGAACAGGCCATACTGCAGATCGCGGATCGCGCCCCAGGCGAAGTTGTTCCAGATGATCCACACCACCGGCAATTTGTATTCAACCGCGGTGCACAGCACGTACGGCGCCATCGTGAAGCCGCCGTCGCCGACCACTGCCACGCATGGCCGTTCGGGCGCGGCCAGCTGCGCACCCATCACGCCGCAGACACCGAAGCCCATCGACGAATAGCCCCAGCTGTTGAGCATGCTCTGCGGCCGCCGGGCCTGCCAGAACTGCATGAACCAGTTGTGATGGACGCCCGAGTCGAGCGCGAGGATCACGTCTTCGGGCAGCACTTTCTGCAGCGTGCCGACCACGAACTCCGGCCGCAGCGGACTGGTCGAATCGCCGAAGTGCGGGCGCACGAAGGCTTCCCACTGCGCCTGCCAGCCCTGCACCTGGGCCAGCCACGGCGCATAGCGGGCAGCGTCGATGTCCTCGCGCGCCGGCAAGGCGTTGAGCAACTGGCGTACGAATACCTTGACGTCGGCGATGATGCCCAGCGTCGGCGCATAGTTGCGGCCCAGCTCCTGTGGATCGATGTCGACGTGTACCAGCCGCGTGCTCGGGAAATTCCACGAATAGCCCGGTTGCCAGCTCGATGCACTGCGGTCGTCGAAGCGGGTGCCAAGCGTGATCACGAGGTCGGCGCGGCGCCCGGCTTCGTTCGCCGGATAGGCGCCGTTGCGGCCGATGAAGCCGAGCGCCAGCGGATGGTCGCCGCGGATGCAGCCCATGCCGTTAGGCGAGCTGATGACCGGTATGCCGAGACGCTCGGCCAGTTCGGTCAGTTCCGGACCGGCCTCCGACAGCGTCGCGCCGTGGCCGATGAACAGCACCGGCTGCGTTGCCGCCGCCAGCAGCTCAAGCGTGGCCGCCACGTCCAGGTCGTTGGCGCCGGGCCGGTGGGCGCGGTGGATGTGCGACGGCGGCGGCAGCTCGACCTCGTCCTCTTCCTGATAGACGTTGTACGGAATGTCGAGGTTGACCGGGCCGGGGCGCCCGGTGACCATGGTATCCATCGCCTGGCGCAGCGCCAGCGGCAGCATGTCGACCCGGGTCGGCTGGAACGCGCGCTTGACCACCGGGCGCATCACCTGCGCGAAGTCGGCCTGGTTATGCTTGTACAGTTCCTGGAACGGCGCCCGGTTGTGCTGCGAAGTCGGCACGTTGGACGTGATCGCCATGAAGGCCGAAGAGTCCGACAACGCGGTCGCGCACGACATCACCATGTTGGCCGAGCCGGGGCCGGTGGACGTCAGCGTCGCCACCGGCTTGTGCTTGACGCGGAAGTAGGCATCGGCCATGTGGCCGGCGCATTGCTCGTGGCGCGGCGACACCAGCGTCAGCTTGTCGCGCACGTCGTACAACGCGTCGAGGATGCCGACATTGCCGTGACCGCAGATGCCGAAAACATACGGCACCTTTTCCTGGACCAGGTATTCGGCGATCAGTTCGCCGCCTTTCATCTTGGGCATGGCTGCTTGTCCTTTTCCATCGGTTGAAGACGGTGCCGGCCGCCTCGCGGCCAGGAGCATCGTCCCGGATTGCATCAGGCAGTCGTGAACGTCACGATGCGCTCTTCAGTCATTTCCTGCACTGCATAGTGTGGCCCTTCGCGGCCGAAGCCGCTGTCCTTGGAACCGCCGTAGGGCATCAGGTCGACGCGCGAACTCGACGTTTCGTTGATATGCACGCCGCCCACCTCGAGTTGCCCGGCAGCGGCCAACGCATCGGCCAGGCGATTGGTAAAGATGCCGGTGGCCAGGCCGAACGGCGTGGCATTGACGCGCGCAATGGCCTGTTCCAGCGTGCTGAACGGCAGGATGCAGACCACCGGGCCGAAGATCTCGCTGCAACTCACATTCATGTCGTCGCGGATGTCGGTCAGCAAAGTCGGCGGAACCAGCGCTCCATGGCGTTCCCCGCCCGCGAGCCGCCGAGCCCCGCCGGCTATTGCCGCATTGATCCATGCTTCGATGCGCGCTGCGTTATCCTCGCTGATCACGGGGCCGACAATGGTTTCCGGATCCGCAGGGTCGCCATAACGCAGCGACCGGACCTGCTCCGCAAGACGCGCTTCAACCTCGGATTGCAGCGAATCATGGACCAGCAGCAACTGGACGGAAGTGCACACTTGGCCCGCCTTGCGATAGCCGGCATTGACGATCTTTGGCAGCGCCACGTCGAGCGCCGCGTCCTCGCACAGAATGGTGCATGCGATCGAACCCAGTTCCATCTGGGTGCGGCGCAGTCCCGCGGCGTGCTGGATCATGCGCCCGACCTCGGTGCTGCCGGTGAAGGCAAAGAACCGCACCCGGTCATCGTTCTGCAGATGCCTCACCACTTCCGCGCTGCCGTGCAGCACCGACAGGAAGCCGCGCGGCATGCCGGCCTCCAGCAACACCTCGGCCAGTTTGCATGCCGTCAACGGTGTCTGCGTGGATGGCTTGAGGATGACTGCGTTACCGGCCGCGAACGCCGGAGCCACCTTGTGCGTCACCGTGTTCAGCGGCGAGTTGAACGGCGTGATCGCCGCCACTACGCCCAGCGGCACCCGGATGGTGAAGCCGAGACGGCCGGCCTGATTCGGCGCACCGCTCAGCGGGATCACGTCGCCCGCGAGACGGCGCGCTTCTTCGGCCGACAGCTTCAGCGTCTGGATGCAACGGCGCACCTCGCCGCCGGCATCGGAACTGGTGAAGCCGGCTTCCAGTTGCATGGTGCGCACGAAATCGTCAAGCCGCGCCTCGAGCAGGACCGCTGCCCGCTCGAGCACCGCGCCGCGTTCGAAAGCCACCGGAGTGCCGCGCCGGAATGCCGCGTGGGCGGCACCGACTGCCTGCCGCACCTGGCCCGCATCGGCGGTGGTGATGCTGGCGAAGGGCTGCAGGCTATATTTGTCGCGCACGGCGACGCGCGGGCCGGTTCCGTCAACCCACTCGCCATCGAGCAGCAGCCGCCATACGGGATGCCCCCCGGCGTCGCCTGTGTGAGATGTCTGCCGGTTCATCAACGCGCCTCCTGTTCGTCGTCGGCCGGCGTGGTGATGACGAGGAACACCAGGCCCTTGGTGCCGGTATTGGTGAAACTGTGGCGGATGCCAGGCGGTACGTAGACGTAGTCATGCGGATGCATCAGGTGGCGCTCGTCATCGAGCGTCAGGATGCCTTCGCCCTCCAGCACGTAATAGATCTGCTCCTGCACCTTGTGCACATGCTCGGCCACATAGGCTGCCGGCGCGTAGTGCGAAATACGGAAATCGATGCGCGACGAACCGGTGTTCCCGGGGGCGGCCAGCGCCTTGGACAGCGCGCCGCCGAAATGCCCCGGATATTCCTGCCATGGCAGGTTCGCCATCTTTTCGAGCAGCGCCTTGCCGGTACGTGCGTTTTTCTGGTTCATGCTGTTTCCTTTGATAGGCAATGGATTATCGTGGCCGAGCCAAGCCGCATCACAGCCACAGGATTTTCTTGCGATATTCGAGATCGGTCAGCAGCGGCTCGGCCGGCCCTTCGTGGAATACCGAGCCGCGCTCGAGCGCGTAGACGCGGTCGGCCAATGCCAGCACCAGGTCGAGGCTGTGTTCCACGATGACGATGGCGACATGCTGGCGCAGCTTGTCGAACACGGTGAACAGCTCCTGCACCACGGTCGGCGCCAGGCCCTCGAACGGCTCGTCGAGCAGCAGCAGCTTGACATTGCCGGACAGCGCACGCGCCACCGCCACCATCTGCTGCTCACCGCCGGACAGGTAATCGGCCGCCACGTGCATGCGCTGCTTCAGCCGCGGGAAGTATTCGAAGATCCGCGCCTCATCCCAGACTACGCCGCTGCTGCCGTCGGTCGGCCGGGCCAGCCGGCCCAGTTCCAGGTTCTCGGCTACCGTCATGCCGGCGAACAGGCCGCGCCCCTGCGGCACATACCCGATCCCGAGCCGCGCGATATCCGGCGCCGCAAGACCGGCGACATCGCGGCCGTCGTAGATCACTTTTCCGCCGGTCTCACGCACCAGCCCCACCAGAGTCTTGAGCAGGGTCGATTTGCCCGCGCCGTTACGCCCCAGCAGTGCGACGATCTCGCCTTCGCGCACTTCCAGGCTGGCTTCATTGAGGATGTGGCTCTTGCCGTAAAAGGCGTTCACCTTGTCGAATTTCAGCAGCAGCTTGCCGCCGGCCGAGCCGGCCACGCGTCCGGTCACCGGTGGCGTGCCGTTGCCCGTATAAATTTCCTGCACGCGCGCATCCTGGCGCACCTGCTCCGGGGTGCCGCTCATCAGGACTTCGCCCTGGTTCATCACCGTCACGCAGTGCGAGAAGCCCAGTACCCGGTCAATGTCGTGCTCCACGATCAGCACCGGGATGTTGCTGGCGATGGTCTTCACGAGGTTGGAGACCCGTTCGCGTTCGGCCGCCGCCAGTCCTGCCAGCGGCTCGTCCAGCAGCAGCACCTGGGGTTTGGAACCAAGCGCGATGCCGAGATCCACCAGCCGCTGGCCGCCGTAAGACAGGTCGCCGCCGCTGACCCCTTCCATGCCCTGCAGGCCGAGAAACTTCATCAGCTCCGCTGTCTCGGCGTGGATCTCCGGGTAGCTGTCGGTATCGCGCCAGAAATTGAAGCGCGCCGGGTGCCGCGCCTGCAGCGACAGGCGCAGGTTCTCGTAGATGCTCAAGCCCTTGAACAGGTTGGTGATCTGGAACGAGCGCGCCAGGCCGCTTTGACAGATACGGTCCGGCGGCAGCGACTGGATGGCGCGGCCATGCAGCCGTACCGTGCCTGTATTCGGCGCGAACATGCCGGAGATCAGGTTGAACGTGGTGGTCTTGCCGGCGCCGTTGGGCCCGATCAGCGCATGAATCTGGCCGGCCTCGACCGTGAGCGTGGCATTGCTTACGGCCTGGATGCCGCCGAAATGCTTGCCGATGTCCTGCGCTTCCAGCACCACGCCATTGCGGATTGCAGGCCGCAGGAATGCCGGCAGCGGCAGGCCGTCGAAGATCTTGCGCTTGCTCATTGCGGCACTGCCCTCTGGCTGCGGTCGCAGGCGGCGCCGCAGCTGGCCCCAGATGCCGGTCAGCCCGGTCGGGGAAAACATGATGAAGCCGACGAAAATCAGGCCAAACCAGAGCAGCCAGTTGTCGGTGTAGATCGAAAACAGTTCGCGGAACAGCAGAAAGAACAATGCGCCGAGCGCCGGCCCGAGGAAGGTGCGCATGCCGCCGATCACGACCATTGCCAGCAGTTCGCCCGAGAAGGCGACCGTGGTCGATTCCGCTGCCGCCAGCCGGTGCAGGAACACCAGCATGGCGCCGGCCAGCCCGGTGACGCAGGCCGACAGCACGAAGGCGGCCAGCTTGTAGCGGTTCGTGTGGTAGCCCTGGAAGGTGGCGCGCTGCTCGTTTTCGCGGATTGCCACCAGTGCGTGCCCGAATGGCGAGCGCACCACCCGCAGCAGCAGGTACAGCACAGCCAGCGCAACGGCGGCAACCACGCAATAGTAGGTCCACTGGTTGTCGAGGCTGAGCGGTCCGAGCGTGCCGCGTTCGATGTCGCCCAGGCCGCCCTCGCCGCCGGTCAGGCTGGTCCAGCGAAAGGCGACGGCGAAAGTCAGCGCGCATAACGCCAGCGTCAGCAGCGAGAAGTAGACACCGCGTCGGCGCAGGATCAGGAAGCCGACTATCAGCGCCAGCACCGCCGTGAACAGAACCGAAAAAAACAGCGGTGCCCAGATCTGTCCGTGAAACCAGCGCAGCTGTGCCACTGCCGCCGCATAGCCGCCGATGCCGAACCAGGCGCTATGGCCGAACGACACCAGGCCGGTATAGCCGACCAGAAGGTTCAGGCCCATCGCTGCAATGGCGAGGATCACCACCACCGTGGACGTGTCGAGCGTCAGTCCGGCGGCCTGCAACACCATCGGCAGCAGTGCCAGGCTGATGGCGCCGATCCATAGCGGCCGGTATTTTTTGTTCAGAAAACCAGTCATCATCCAGTCCGCCCGCTATTCAAATCGTTCGATGCGTTCACCCAGCAGACCGCGCGGACGGAACATCAACACGAGAAACATCAGCACATACATCGAAGCCTCGCCGGCGGCAGGCGCAAAATAAATCGTGACGCCGCGCACCACCCCCACCAGCAGTGCGGCCAGCACGACACCCCAGAAACTACCCAGTCCCCCAATCACGACCACGACGAAGGCCACCGTCATGATTTCGTTGCCCATGGCCGGCTGCACCTCCGCAATCGGCCCGAACAGCATGCCGCCCAGCGCGGCAGTGGCAACGCCGAGAACGACAATCGCGGTCATGTACGGCTGCAGCCTGATGCCCAGCACTGCGACCATGTCGGGGCGCTGTACGCCGGCGCGCACCACGCGCCCGAACGCGGTCTTGTGCAACAGCAGCCAGATGCCGGACATGACGATCATTACCACCAGCAGGATGAACAGCCGGTAGCGGGAAAACATGAAGTGGCCTGCCATCAGCTGGCCCTTGAATATCTGCGGCATGTTTGACGCCAGCGGCGCGGCGCCCCAGATCATCCGGATCACCTGCTCGACCACCATCGCCAGGGCGAAGGTCACCAGCAGACTGAGAATCGGATCGGCGCTGTAGAACCGGCGCAGCAGGAAGCGTTCGAACAGGATGCCGAGCAGGCCCACCAGCACCGGGGTAATGAAAATGCTGGCACCGAAGCCGAGGCGCTGGATCACCTCCAGCGACACGTAGGCGCCGAGCGCATAGAAGGCGCCATGCGCCAGGTTGACGACGCCGCCGACGCTGAAGATCAGCGACAGGCCGAGCGCCAGCAGCAGGTAGTAACCGCCGAGCACCAGTCCGTTGACAACCTGCTCCAGCAAAAACACGATTTCCATGGCGATCCAGGGTGGGAGAGAACAAGCATGCCGGCGCCAACTCGCGCCCCGCTGTGGTTGCAAAGCAGCCGTTGCCGCCTTACATTTTGCAAGCGCTCTCCGCCTTGGTCGGCGCCATCATTTCAAGTGGCTGGTTACTCGCCGGAACGGCCTCACCGAATTGCAGGAAATCGTACTTGTTCTTGGACTGGCCCTTGGGCTTTACCGTGAATGGATAGGCCTCCTGCATCAGCTGGTGATCCCATGACCGAAAATAGCCCTCGCGCGCTTTCAGGATGTCGAACTTGGCGCCGGACTCGAAGTAGGCGATCAGCTTTTCGGTATCGGTCGACTTGGTCGCGTTCATGGCCTGTGCCAGCATCTTGAGCGTCACGTACTCGACCCACGCATGGTTCTCCGGCGGTTTTCCATATCGTTTGGTGAAATTCGCGACGAATGCCTCGGAACCCGGCGTCTTCAGATCCTGGTGCCATACGGTAGGCCAGATGCCGCTCAGGTTGCCTTCGCCTGCCGCCCACGCGTCCGCGGTGTTGAGGTTGAAGCCGACTACCGGATAAGGCAGGCCGAATTCAGCATACTGCTTCACAAAATTGGTGACCTGATTGCCGGCCAGGTTGGTCGCCACCAGGTCCGGCTGCGCCTGCCGGATCTTCATCAGGTAGGGGCTGAAGTCGGTGACGTCGGTGGCCACCAGTTCGTCGCCGATCTGGATGCCGCCATTGGCCGCGAAGAATTTCTTGGCGGCTTTCGACAGGTCGTGGCCGAACAGATAATCGGCGGTCAGGCTGTATATCTTCTTGCCCTTGACCAGGTTGTCGCGCACCAGGGCCAGGCCGACCGCGTTGACCATCACAGTGACGGGAATGTCGACATAGAAGGTATAGCGGTTGCAGTCCTTGCCGCGCAATACGTCGGAGCGCGCGCCGGTGCACATGAACAACGTGTGGTAGCGCTCCGCCACCTGCGAAATCGTCAGCGCCGAGGCGGAATTGATCTCGCCCATCAGTACCGCCACCTTGTCACGTTCGATCATGCGTTGCGCCTTGGTCGAGGCCACTTGAGGGTTGACCGAATCTTCGCTGATGACGTCGAGCTGGCGTCCCATCACGCCTCCGGACGCGTTGATCTCGTCGCGTGCCAGCTGAACGCCCATTACCGCATATTTGCCCAGGACGCCGAGGAATCCGGTCTCGGGCGTCAAATGACCGATCCTGATCTTGTCGCCCTGCGCCATCACCATACCCGGAAGCCCAAGCGCGGCGCTTCCTGCCAGCGCCGCGCCGGCCTTCAGCACACTGCGCCGCGCTGTTGACCGCAGGACCGAAACCGCCTTGCCTTTCTCATGTTCCATGTTGTCGTCTCCTCGGATATGGTTATTTGTGGAAATTACGAATACGATAATAGGAATGCGTAGCCGAAAGTAAAAATACTATTTTCCGAGACCCGGTATACATTTTCCTTATGGAGTGCTCGATTCCGAAGTGAGGACGCGAATTGGATTTCAGACAGCTCAAGTACTTCGTGCAGATTGTGGAAAGCGGCAGCCTGGCCAAGGCTTCGCGCCAGCTCCACATCGCGCAGCCGGCGCTAAGCCAGCAGGTTGCCAGGCTGGAGGATGAAGTCGGAAAGCCGCTGCTGATCCGCACCTCGAAAGGTGTGCGCACAACCGAACACGGGACTGCGCTGCATCATCACGCGCGCTTTATTCTGCGTCAGCTGGATCAGGCGCTGTCGATCGCGCGCCAGGAGCCCGGCACAGTGCACGGCATGGTATCGGTCGGCCTCGCGGCAACCACGGTGTGCGCGGTCGGCGTTCCGTTCGTGCGCCGCATTCGTGAAAAATACCCGGGCATCGTACTCAATGTCGTCGAGGGCATGAGCGGCCACCTCGCGCAGATGATGCAGCTTGGCCAGCTCGACTTGTGCGTGCTGTTCAGCCGCGATGCGGTGTCGGACCTGCCATCCGAGCCGCTGGTGGCAGAAGAACTGTTCGTGATGCTGCCGGCGTCCAGCAAGCTGGTCGCGCCTCG
>Ga0164242_10007532_pt1 | contig 11912 bp, 11 predicted proteins | sample OricomgcompostMG_FD_108783 | JGI IMG/M metagenome (GOLD analysis project Ga0164242, IMG submission 108783) | Miracle-Growth compost microbial communities from Emeryville, California, USA - Original compost - Miracle growth compost (MG) ... | reverse complement strand
TCGGGGATTGTTACGCTACGCTCACAATGACGCGATGGTTTTATGTTTATAATAATAGCTAAAAAAACACATTTAAACAGCTTCTTAGGTACATTGCCATTCGGGCATGGTTTAACTGCCCTTAAAATAAGCGATTGTAAAACCTGTTAAGTAGCGCACCTACCGGAGCGCAATCCCTGTTTTTGTTAAATGCTATCAAGCTTTTGCTCCTAAAGGAGCAGGTGGTAAAACGATAAAGATGTGGGTACACGGTAGGCCCCGCCCCGGAAACAGGTAACGTACTACCTACACGCAAATTCTTCGCGTTGTTTTTTGCCACCGGCATTTTGCTCCCACGGAGCATGTTTATAAGTCAAAACTTGACTTAGATGCCAAGCCATCAGCCCTTATTTACGCACCGATAAATAATGATGCCATAGCAGCATGGTGGCTATGCTGCGGTTAGGCGCCCACTTTCCGGCTATTGTTATCAAATCTGCGCGGGGGGTAGCCGGCGGAAGCTTTTTTATGCGTTTCAAAGCATTAACAGCTGCCAGATCGCCAATGGGGAAAATATCGGAACGCTTTAAAACAAATAGGAGATAAATGTCAATTGTCCAGTTACCTATTCCTTTCAGGGCGATGAGTTTGGTCCGTGCCTCCTCATCGGTTAGCTGTTCCATTCCGGCTAAACTGATCTGCCCACTCAGTATAGCTTCGGCCAGGTAACGGATGTAAGCCGTTTTTTGCCTGCTGCAATAGCAGGCTTTCATTTCCTCGTCGGTTAATAATAAAATACGCGCCGGGGTAATTTCCTGAAGCCGTTCTTTCAACTTATTTAGTGCCGACAGTGCCGAGGCCAGCGATACCTGCTGCTCCAGTATAATATGTACCAACGATTCAAATGTATTGGGCCGCTCCCATAACGGCGGATAACCGTATACCCGGATGATGCCCGCCAGTTCATCATCAGCTAAAGCCAGCTGATCGCAAATGGAATGAAAATTGGAGTGGTTGAACTGGTGGAGCATAAGTGCCAAAATAAATAATTATTAATAGTAATTTAATGCTATTAATATACAAATACGTCATTGAGGCACGACGAAGCAATCCCCGGTTAGCAGAGCCACTTGCCGATGATTGCCACGCTGCGCTCACAATGAACGCGATGGTTTATGTGCTTCAAGAATATTAAATTACTAACTTTTTTAGGGATTTGCGTTTTCTTTTTTGAAATTTACCCTTTATGAATAACCTCCCTCCCTTGGCCGAACGCATGCGCCCCAAATCGCTGGATGATTATGTGGGGCAGCGGCACCTGGTTGGGCCCGGCGCTGTTTTGCGGAAGGCTATTGAATCGGGCTCGTTACCGTCAATGATATTCTGGGGGCCGCCGGGGGTAGGTAAAACTACGCTGGCCTATATTATTTCGCAATCCTTATACCGCCCGTTCTTTTCACTGAGCGCCATTAATTCGGGCGTGAAGGATGTGCGCGAGGTGATTGAAAAAGCCTCCCTGTTAAAAGAGCAGGGCGAAACCCTGCCTATCCTTTTTATTGACGAAATACACCGTTTCTCCAAATCGCAGCAGGATTCGCTGCTGGGAGCGGTGGAACGGGGTATAGTTACGTTGATTGGCGCCACTACGGAAAACCCATCCTTCGAGGTGATCTCGGCTTTGCTTTCGCGATGCCAGGTATACATTTTGCAGCCGCTGGAAGAAACCGACCTGGTGAATTTGCTGGAAAAAGCCATGCGTGAGGATGTTATGCTGCAGCAAAAAAAAATTAATATTAAAGAGCATGAAGCTTTATTACGGCTTTCGGGCGGTGATGCCCGGAAGCTGCTGAACATTTTTGAGTTGCTGGTAAACGCGTTCGCGGGTAAAAGCATTACCATTACCAATGATGCCGTGCTGGCACATGTACAGCAAAACATGGCTTTGTATGATAAGGCCGGCGAGCAGCATTATGATATTATATCGGCCTTTATAAAATCTATGCGGGGGAGCGACCCCAACGGGGCCATTTACTGGCTGGCCCGCATGATCGTTGGCGGGGAAGACCCTTTGTTTATTGCCCGCCGCATGCTGATACTGGCATCGGAAGATATTGGCAATGCCAACCCTAATGCGCTGCTGCTGGCCCAAAGCTGCTTTGAAGCTGTAAATAAAATAGGCATGCCCGAATCGCAATTGATCCTTTCGCAAACGGTTATTTACCTGGCAACCTCGCCCAAAAGCAATGCCGCTACAACCGCTATCGGGGCCGCTATAGCCCTGGTAAAACAAACCGGCGACTTGCCCGTCCCCCTGCATTTGCGTAATGCACCCACCAGGTTGATGAAGAATATTGGTTATGGAAAAGACTATAAATACGCGCACAACTTTGAAGGCAATTTTACCGATCTGGATTTTTTGCCCGATGCTGTAAAAGGTACCCAGATCTATCAGCCCGGCAACAACCCGAAGGAAAACGAAATCAGGGAAAAACTAAGAAAGCTGTGGGGAAACAGGTATAAGTATTGATACCTCTCCTAAATCCTCTCCGAAGGAGAAGACTTACCGTTGGTGGGAATATCATTTTTTTAAGCCCTTCTCCTTTGGAGAAAGGTTGAGATGAGATTATATTTGAGTTATGTACAACATTCGCCCGGCCACTGTTGCCGATACCGAAATTATCAGAAGTATAGCCGGGGAAGCCTGGTGGCACGCTTATGCCTCCATATTATCGCGGGAGCAGATCGCTTTTATGTTAGTGGATATTTATGCCGCGGATACGATAAGCACGCTGCTGGAAACCGGCAAACAACAATTTTTATTACTGATGGAAGAGGATCGGCCTGTAGCTTTTGCCGGTTATGCGCCCCGGCAGGAAAACCCTGAAGTTTACAAGCTGCATAAACTCTACTGCCTGCCTAAAAGCCAGGGTAAGGGATACGGAAAAGCTTTAATTAACGCTGTAATTGACCAGGTAAAGCAAGCCGGCAAATCAGTTCTGGAGCTGAATGTAAACCGGTATAATAAATCATGCGCCTTTTACCAGCGAATGGGTTTTAACATTGCCTATGAGGAGGACATAGCTATTGGCCCCTATTGGATGAACGATTATGTAATGCGCAAGGAGCTAAGCACACCGGCTTAACCCGTACGCGTTAAATATGCGTGTTATTGTTGAATGCTGATAAGCGTAATAGTAAAAATAAGCGGGGAATTAATTGGGATATCTCCGTTTGCCACGTTACCGTATGCCATAGCCGATGGAACATACAAAGTAATGGTTCCGCCGACATTGATACGGGGTACACCTATGCTCCAGCCCGCTATAACCCCGGTACTTAATGTCGCGTTGTACAAGTCGCTTTGGTCAAACACATTGCCATTAAGCAGTTTACCCACATAGCTTACGTTAACCACCGAGGCCGAAGTTGGATAGGCGCCGGTACCAGGTGTATCTATAGTATAATATAATCCGCTGGGGTCTTTCACTGGGCTGATATGGTTGGCCGTAAAATAAGCGTTAAGTGCCGCGTCATCTATGTTGGCTTGCGCTATTGTATTAAAATCGTCATCAGTAGTATCTTTTTTGCAGGCCGAAAAACCGGTGACTATTACTAAAAGGAGGAATAAATATTTTTTCATTAATCTATTAACTTTAATACAAGGGTATAAATTATACTGTTTACCGGTTTTATTTTTATGGACAGGCCGTAAAAATATAGTGTTTACCGGGTATTTATACCATCCGTTATGTTAAAATTTGTGAAATTTAACAGATGGCGCTTAAACTAAATAACCGTCTTAATTTTTAATTCGTTCAACTGCGTACCGGCTATGGTTGATGGCGAATCGATCATGACATCGCGGCCCGAGTTATTTTTCGGGAAGGCGATCACATCACGGATAGAATCCAAACCGGCAAAAATAGAGGTGAGGCGGTCAAACCCAAACGCGATACCACCATGCGGAGGGGCGCCAAATTCAAACGCGTCCATTAAAAAGCCGAATTGTTTCTGCGCCTCTTCGGGCGAAAAGCCCAGGTGCTTAAACATCAGCGATTGTAGTTTCCTGTCGTGGATACGGATGGAACCGCCGCCAATTTCGGTGCCGTTGATCACCAGGTCATACGCGTTGGCGCGTACGGCGCCCGGGTTAGTATCCAGCATACCGATATCCTCGGGTTTTGGCGAGGTGAACGGATGGTGCATGGCATGGTAACGGCCACTTTCCTCGTCCCATTCCAGCAGCGGGAAATCAACCACCCATAACGGCGCGAACTTATTTTTATCGCGCAGGCCCAAACGGCCGCCCATTTCCAGGCGCAGCTCGTTCATTTGCTTGCGTACCTTATCGGTTTGTCCGGCTAAAATCAGTATCAGGTCGCCGGGTTCGGCATTAAAGGCGGCTGCCCAGTTGGCCAGGTCGTCCTCGCCATAAAACTTATCAACCGATGACTTTAAGGTACCATCAGCATTGTAACGGCAATAGATCAGGCCGGTAGCGCCAATTTGCGGGCGTTTCAGCCATTCGGTAAGCTCATCAATTTGCTTGCGGGTATATTCGGCGCAGCCCTTGGCGTTGATGCCCACAACCAGTTCGGCATTATCAAAAATGCCGAAGTTTTTACCCTTTACAATATCATTCAATTCCACAAACTCCATCCCGAAACGCAGGTCGGGCTTATCGGAGCCATACAGGCGCATGGCGTCGGCATAATCCATCCTTGGGAAATCATTCAGCGTAACACCCTTCACATGGTTAAACAGATGACGGGTAAGGCCCTCGAAAATATTCAGAATGTCCTCCTGTTCAATGAACGACATTTCGCAATCTATCTGGGTAAACTCCGGCTGGCGGTCGGCACGCAGATCTTCATCCCGGAAACATTTCACAATCTGGAAATAACGGTCGAACCCGCTCACCATCAGCAACTGCTTAAATGTTTGCGGCGATTGCGGCAAAGCGTAAAACTCGCCGGGGTTCATGCGGCTTGGCACCACAAAATCGCGCGCGCCTTCCGGGGTCGATTTAATCAGCACGGGGGTTTCCACTTCCATAAAATCCAGATCGCTCAGGTACCTGCGTATCTCCTGGGCCATTTTATGGCGCAGCACCAGGTTATTACGGATAGGGTTACGGCGCAGGTCAAGGTAACGGTACCGGGCACGCAGCTCTTCGCCGCCATCGGTTTCGTCCTCAATCATAAACGGCGGAATTCTGGATTCATTCAATACCTCTATTTCTTCAACACTGATCTCAATCTCGCCGGTTGGTATCTTTGGGTTTTTGCTGGTACGCTCCAAAACCGTTCCGGTTACCCGGATAACAAACTCGCGGCCCAGGCTTTTACCTTTTTCGCGCAGTTCGGCATTAGTATCGGTATTTAACAATAACTGGGTTAAGCCATAACGGTCGCGCACGTCAATAAACGTGGTTCCGCCCAGGTCGCGCGATTTTTGGACCCAGCCGCATAAAGTTACCGTTTGGCCTAAATTACTGATATTTAATTCTCCGCAAGTGTGTGTACGTAGCATAGCCTCTGTTGATAAAAGATTGCAAAAGTACGTTTTTGAGGTGAAAGGAGAAAGCAGTGATCGGAGATTAGTTGATCAGAGATTAGTTTAAAGTATTTGTCATTGCTGTAAGGAGCGGAGCGACGCGGCAATCCCCTGGTTTAATATACCACTATGGAATTGCCACGCCTCCTTCGTCGGCTCGCAATGACAAATCATCGACTATACTAATTACCGACATTTGCAGACAGCCATCCCAGCCCGTATATTTACCGCAGATGAAACCTGCCGAGATCAATTTAAAATGGAAGGCGCTACAGGAGCGCATAGCTGAAGAGTTTGATTCAGATACGCCTGATATTAAAGTAATGCTTTTTTTAATTGGCGTACAGGAATTGGGCCAGGGCCCTCAAAAATTCAATAAACGGCAAAAAGAGGAGCTGATGCATATTGCCACCTGCAAGCTGTTCAGCATGATGGGGTTTTACGAGCTGGAGGGCCAGGACCAGGATGGATGGCCGCACTGGAAGCTGGTAAAGCCTATTCCTAATTATACCCTGCTGGAGCAGGAAATGACTATCAAATCGCTCATTATTAATTATTTTGAAGAGGTGTTGCCATGAAACAATTTTGGCTGTTAGGTTTGCTTTGCGTTATCACTTTTGCTGCATTTGCCAAAGGGCCCAAAAATCAATATATCCGTGTTAAAACCAGCTATGGCGATTGCATTATCCGCCTGTATAACCAAACGCCAAAGCACCGGGATAATTTTATCAAACTTGCCAAAAAGGGTTTTTATAACGGTACGCTATTTCACCGGGTGATCACCGACTTTATGATCCAGGGCGGCGATCCAGATTCAAGAACAGCTAAAGCGGGCGCGTTATTGGGCGATGGCGACGTAGGTTACACCATCCCGGCTGAATTTAACGACAGCCTGTTTCATAAAAAAGGCGTATTGGCCGCGGCCCGTGATGATAACCCGGCAAAAGCATCGAGCGGGTGCCAGTTTTATATTGTAGAAGGCAAGCGTTATACCAATGAGGAACTGGACGCGTTAGAGCAGGGCCGGCTAAAAGGCTACAAAATACCCGAATGGCAAAGGGAATGGTACCGTTCCGTTGGCGGCGCGCCCCAACTTGACCATAGTTATACCGTTTATGGCGAGGTAGTAAGCGGTTTGGATATGGTTGACCGTATTGCCGCCGTAAAAAGAGACGCTAACGACCGGCCCTTGCAGGATGTGCCTATGACCGTGGAGTTACTGAGCAAAAAACAATGTAAACAGTTGGATAAATTATGCCCCCCAGCCCCCTGAAGGGGAAGGTTATTTCGGAATGCGGATGTTCGGTTTCGGATTGAGAAAGGGTGTCATGGGGAACTTGTCGAACCATAGCGGGCGGGCCTTCTGCACCATCCTTCAACAGGCTCAGGATCACACAAATTTCGGATGTTCAATTCGGATTTATTATATCTCTGAACTATCTGGATATTTATTTTTAATTTTCAACCCCAAAACGAACATCCGAATTCTCAAATTAGATGAAAATCATTACCTATAACGTTAACGGCATCCGCTCGGCCCTTAGTAAAAACTGGCTGGCCTGGCTGCAGGCTACCGATGCCGATGTGGTGTGCCTGCAGGAAATTAAAGCCACACCCGATGTGCTGACCGACCTGCACCTGGTGGAACAATTGGGCTATCAGCACTACTGGTTCCCGGCAGAAAAAAAAGGTTATAGCGGTACGGCCATATTAACCAAACAAACCCCCAAGCATGTAGAATATGGCTGCGGCATTGCCGATTTTGACCGGGAAGGCCGCAACATCAGGGTTGATTTTGATGATGTATCGGTAATGAGCGTTTATTTCCCATCGGGCTCCAGCGGCGATGAAAGGCAGATCTTTAAATACCGTTTCCTGGATGAATTTGGCAGGTACCTTACGCTGCTAAAAGTTGAACACCCCAATCTGGTGATCTGCGGCGATTACAACATCTGCCACCGCCCTATTGATATTCACAATCCAAAATCAAACGCCAATTCGTCGGGCTTTTTGCCGGAGGAACGGGAGTGGATGGAAAATTTTATGGAATCGGGTTTTATCGACACCTTCCGGCACCTGAACCCCGAACCGCATAATTATACCTGGTGGAGCTTCCGCGCCAATTCGCGCGCCAAAAATCTGGGTTGGCGTATTGATTATACCCTGGCCAGCCGGTCGCTGGAAGACCGGATCAAACGTGCCGCCATCCTGTCGGAAGCCCGGCATTCGGATCATTGCCCCGTGCTGCTGGAATTAAGTTAGAGAGCCTCACCCAAGCCCGCCCCTGAAGGGAAGGGCTTTAAAAACACAACTAAAGTCTCCCCTTAGAACTGTTTAAATTTGTTTTTTAGCTATTATTATAAACACTAAACCATCTCGTCATTGCGAGCGCAGCGTGGACAACCGACCGAAGCCTCACCCTAAACGGCGAAGCCCTCATTAATACCTTTGAAAACGATTAAAACATGAATAATCCCTCCCCGAGGGAGAGGGACTTAAGAAGAAAGTCTCCCCCTTTGGGGGAGATTTAGAGGGGGCTAATTGCTACGCTATGACGTTCTTTTTATTTTTAGACAGCCTCTTAGGGGAGATTTAGAGGGGCTACCACCCAAAACTAACCGTCTTTTTCAGATCGGGATGCAGGCTCAGGTGAACCGGGCAGGTAAGGCCCGCATGTTCAAGGATGGCTTTTTCCTTATCGGTGTATTGCTGCGGAAATTTAAAATCGACAGTTATCTCAGCCACCCGGCGCGGGTTGGCAGCCATTATTTTGGTAACCGAACATTTAGCGCCATCCATGTTAATATGATGCGTACGCGCGGCTATGCCCATAATGGTAAGCATACAGCTGCCCAGGGAAGCGGCCAGTAGGTCGGTTGGCGAAAAAGCTTCGCCTTTGCCCTGGTTATCCAGCGGCGCGTCGGTAATAATACGTGTGCCCGATTGTACGTGTACCGCTTCGGTACGTAATTCGCCCAGGTAGGTGGTTTCTGCAGTAGCCATAATATTTCAGATTTTAATTGGTCAAAGGTATAAAGGTAAAATGGGTTTGGAAATATTATTTGCTTACGGAGACGCACAATCGTGCGTCTCTACAGTAAATCGCCCTCGTAGAGACACATGATGATGTGTCTTCCCACACGATGATTTTCCTTCCCGCTGTGTAAAAAAATCTTTGTGCCCTCTGTAGTTAAATTTTAACTTCGCAATCGCAAAAAATAATATGAGCGCGCATCACCATAAAATAGCTGCTGAACTTTCTATTACCGATAAACAGGTAAATGCAACCATTAATTTGCTGGATGAAGGGGCCACAGTTCCTTTCATCAGCAGGTACCGTAAGGAACTAACCGGCAGCCTGGACGAGGTACAGGTAGCCGCCATTCGTGACAGGATGCAGCAGCTGCGCGACCTGGATAAACGCCGCGACGCGATATTAAAATCGCTGACGGAAATGGGCAAACTGACACCCGAGCTGGAAAAGCTGATCAACGCGGCGGAAACAATGGTGTTGCTGGAAGATATTTATCTGCCCTATCGCCCCAAACGTAAAACCCGCGCTACCGCAGCCCGCGAAAAAGGCTTGCAGCCCCTGGCCGACCTGATCCTGGATCAGCAAAAAGCAGACCTTGAACTGGAAGCGGAAAAATATATAGATACTGAAAAAGGGGTAGCTACGGTTGAAGAGGCATTAGCCGGCGCCCGCGATATTATTGCCGAAACCATCAGCGAAAATGCCGAGGTACGTGCCAAAATGCGCGCGCTGTTTGTGGAGAAAGGCACATTCCAATCTAAAGTAATTCCCGGCAAGGAGGAATCGGGTATTAAATATAAAGATTATTTCGATTGGACCGAACCGGTCAAAACTGCGCCGTCGCACCGGGTACTGGCTATGCGCCGGGGCGAAAAGGAGGAGATATTATACCTGGACCTTCAACCACCCGAAGATGAGGCTATTGCCTTGCTCGACGGCGCGTTTGTGACCGCCAATAATTCATCAGCAGACCAGGTGCGCCTGGCTATTGCCGATGGTTATAAGCGCCTGCTAAAACCATCTATGGAAACCGAAGTACGCCTGTTTACCAAAAAAAATGCCGACGACGAGGCCATCAAGGTATTTGCCGAGAACGCGCGTCAGTTGTTGCTGGCCGCGCCAATGGGGCAAAAAAGGGTGATGGCTATTGATCCCGGTTTCCGCACAGGCTGTAAGGTAGTTTGCCTGGACGAGCAGGGTAAACTGGAAGAATATACCGCTATTTTTCCGCATACCGGGGCCGGGCAGGCTAAAGAGGCGGAGAAAACCGTACCGCATTTAGTTGAAAGATATCAAATTGAAGCTATCGCGATTGGTAATGGTACCGCCGGAAGGGAAACGGAGGCGTTTGTACGCAGCCTGAACATACCTGGCGTTGATATTGTGATGGTGAACGAGAGCGGCGCATCTATCTATTCCGCTTCGGAAGTAGCGCGCGACGAATTTCCGGATAAGGATGTAACGGTGCGCGGCGCGGTATCTATCGGCAGGCGGTTAATGGACCCGTTAGCTGAGTTGGTAAAAATCGATCCCAAATCAATAGGCGTTGGCCAGTATCAGCACGATGTAGACCAAACCAAATTGCAGGCATCGCTGGATGATACGGTAATTAGCTGCGTAAACGCTGTTGGCGTTGAACTAAATACGGCGAGCAAACAAATACTGGCCTACGTATCGGGCCTGGGGCCGCAGCTGGCGCAAAATATTGTGACCTACCGCAACGAAAATGGCGCGTTTAAACGCCGCGACCAGTTAAAAAAAGTACCCCGTTTGGGCGATAAGGCTTTTGAACAGGCTGCGGGTTTTTTACGCATCCGTAATACAAACGATCCGCTGGAAGCCAGCGCGGTACACCCCGAGCGTTATGCCCTGGTGCAGCAAATGGCTAAGGATAAAGGCTGTACTGTAGCCAGCTTAATGGCCGACGACCAGTTGCGCAAAAGCATCCCGCTGCAAAAGTATATGAGCGATACGGTGGGCCTGCCCACCCTGAACGATATTATGGCCGAGTTAGCCAAACCCGGCCGTGACCCGCGCGAGCAATTTGAAAGCTTTAGCTTTACCGATGGTGTAAATTCTATTAATGATTTAAAAACGGGCATGAAGCTGCCAGGTATTGTTACCAACATTACCAATTTCGGGGCTTTTGTGGATATAGGGGTACACCAGGATGGCCTGGTGCATATAAGCCAGATCACCAACCGCTTTATTAAGGACCCCAATGAGGTACTGAAAGTTGCCCAACGGGTGGAAGTTACCATTACCGAGGTGGATGTGAACCGTAAACGCATCTCGCTCTCCATGAAAGAGAACGAGCCCCGCCCAAAACCCACCGAGCGCAAACCCGACGACAGGAAACCGGCCCGGCAAAACAACCCGCAGTATAAAGGCAACAATTCCAAACAGCCCGAAGAAACGGATATGGCCATTAAGTTAGCGGCTTTACGAAGTAAGTTTAAGTAGGAATTAAAACTAAGCGTCATTGCCGAGCCGACGAAGTAGGCCTGGGCCACCGACCGGGGGAACTCATTAATGCCATTGAAAAACAATCTGATATTAATAATCCTCGGCAAACAGAGCCGTTTTGCATGTTAATCTTCGTACCGGGGATTATTAATGTTATGATTTCTTTTATTCGGCATTAATGAGCGCCTTCCGGTCGGTTGTCCACGTCGCTCCACGTCGCTCCGCTCCTCAATGACGCGCTTTACACCCAAACGATATCCGGAAATTTTAGGGTGTCGGATTCCCTGCGCTGGTTGGAAGGTGACAGCGTTGTTGCTCCTTAAAAATGCGTTTAATCCAGGCTGATCTGACGGCGGATGCTCTCTTCTAATGAGATGAAAGTTTCCGTGCGCTGTATCCCTTTAACGCTTTGTATCTGTTCGTTCAGTACTTCGCGCAAATGGGTGGTATCATGACATACGATTTTGGCAAAAATGCTATAGCTGCCGGTTGTGTAGTGCAATTCCACAATCTCCGGAACGGTTTGCAACTGTTTAACAGCGTCATTATACTGCGAGCCTTTTTCAAGGAAGATACCCAGGAAGGCCGTAATATCATAACCAAGCTTTTGGGGGTTAACTTCAAGGCTCGCGCCCTTGATAACACCCATCTCTTCCAGCTTCTTCATCCGTACGTGTATGGTGCCGCCCGAAACGATCAATTCCTTAGCGATTTCCGTATAGGGAGTGGTCGCATTTTTCATCAGGATTGATAAAATCTGGATATCCAGATTATCAATTTCTAAATTTTGAGGTTTTTTGTGAGGCATAAATTTGAATGTCGCTATTGAAATACAAGTTTAATTAAAATAAAAATAAAAATAAAATATTTTTATTGA
>Ga0164242_10007531_pt1 | contig 11913 bp, 9 predicted proteins | sample OricomgcompostMG_FD_108783 | JGI IMG/M metagenome (GOLD analysis project Ga0164242, IMG submission 108783) | Miracle-Growth compost microbial communities from Emeryville, California, USA - Original compost - Miracle growth compost (MG) ... | reverse complement strand
GTTAGTTGGCCAGGCAGCCCAACCACGTCTGTGTGAGTGCCGGATTCGCCGAACGCTGCCGACGACTTCTCGGTTACCGGTACGGTTGATTGGATTAATTACGTTCTGCGCCAACACTTTCAAGCTCAGATGTGCCCTTTTTGACGGTTCACGAATTTGAGCTGGAATCTGGACATCGAACGTCCACGTAGACCGTCACGGCGGTCTTCGGTAGGGCCGGCACCCCTCGATTTGGATTGTGGATCGCACTGACTTGGCACATGTCGAGCGGCAGCGTGTTGGTTCCAGTGACCCAATTGATCGACACTGTGTAACCGTCGGAGTGCAATTCCTGGATGATCCGGTCTGCGGGTTGACTGCCCGGTGTCGGGTCCGACAGGGCCGACGGTGAGCCGCAAATGGCTATCGTCCCCATGGCCGCAGCCGAACAGATAACTCCTACCAGCGTCTTCATTCCGCCCCACCACCCCTGAGATCAGATACCCGCGGTCGTCACTATTTGCAATCCAGTAAATTTAAAGTGTACGGCCAGTGAAGGCAAAGTGAACGCAAAGTGAACGATGAATTTGGGTCGGTTGCGCTGGCCGGCGCGGGTTGCCGGCCTCGTGTTGCTCGCAGCCTCAGGCCCGGCAGGCTCATGGCGCTTGGTGAACCCGGCCACACCTTTGGCCATGGAAGTCACGTTCGCCGACCCTATGGCGTCTGAAGAGTGGGAACGTCAAACCGGCGTTGCCGCTGCCGTACTACCCTGCCAAGGAGTAGAAGAGACACCATGAGTCAGGTCAACATCACCAAAAGCCAACCCGCCAGCTACCAGGCGATGCTCGCACTGCACCAGGTCTCGTCCACGGCCGCCGGTGATGCCGGCATCAGCCCGAAACTTGTTGAGCTGATCAAGATTCGGGCTTCGCAGATCAACGGCTGTGCCTACTGTCTGCGTATGCATGTCGCCGACGCAGTCAAGCTCGGCGAAACCACCGACCGCCTTGCCGTGCTGTCCGCCTGGCGCGAGACCACCGGCTACTTCGACGACGCCGAGATCGCCGCGTTGGAGATCACCGAATATGTCACCGAGATCGCCACGACGGAACTGTCCGAGGACATCCGCGCGCGGATCGGCAGTGCGCTCTCGGAGGAACAAATTGCCGCAGTGCATTGGCTGGCGATCGTGATCAACGCCTTCAACCGGATCGCGATCTCGAGTCACTACTCGGTTGCACCCGCGTAAACCGCGAAGCCCGCTGAATCAATCCGTTCAGCGATTGCACATGAGGTCGACATACGCGGTCTTGTATCGCACGAGATTATTCACGTTTCCGGTCGGGCCTCGCTGCACCCAGGAATGCTTGACGGCGGTGCCCTGTCGCACCGCAATAACGCTACACAGCTCAATGGGCGCGTTACCAACCTTGTTGAGTATCGGCCGAATCCCTTGCGCCTCCAGTTCGCTGATTGTCTCTTGCGCCGAGTCCTGGCCGTTGGACACGGCCAGCGCCGGCGCGGCTGAGCCCCAGCCCAGTGCGGCCACGGCGGACGCAATGACGATGCTTTTGACGATTCTGCCGCTCGACAATTCGATTTCCCTTCCAGTATTCAATCCATTTATTACGCATGATCTGTACGCAATTTTAGATGGAATCGAATGAAGGTCGAGAAACTCATATCCGACACATAATAATCGGCAGAGCAATTGCTCTGCCGATTCATAGCCGACTCAGACCGCGCCCCGATCAGGGGCCGATGCCGCTGCGGGCGGTCTACCCCGTCACGTCGCCGGTATGCACGATCATGATGTCGATCTTGGCCTTGCGTGCGACATCGGCCGGTACCGAACCCAGTAGTCGACCGACCGTGGAATCCAGTCCGACGTCGCCGACGATCAGCAGATCCGCACCGACCTCGTCGGCCAGGGTTGTCAGCGCCTCGACGGGAGCGCCGTGAACAACCCGTTCTTCGATGTCGTGCGCACCGGCCGCGGCGGCATGTTCACGGGCTGCACGCAGGATCTCATAAACCGCTGCGTCGCCGTGCATCCGATAGCCGCCGTCGCGCCCGAGGGCATCCTCGGCCCGGCGATCGGACGATTTTTCCGGCGCCGGCGGGCGCGACCAGCTGCCTTTCTCGGTCTGGTGAAAATGGGCAGAGGCGATGATGAGCTTGGCTTTCTCCTGCGCCGCAAGTGCGCCGGCGCGCTCGACCGCATGCATCGACGACGCAGAACCGTCGGTTCCCACAATCATCGTCCGGTAGCCACCCATAGCTGTTTCCCCTATCGTCGCAGCGACGTCACGACCATAGTGCGCCGCGGCTGGTTGGCGCTGGACTTTCGCGGTGGTACCGGAATGGTTACGTTGCTGTGCCCGACGGGAATTCGTTGGGGGCACGAAATATGTTGAAGTGCAACATATTCAATTTATTGAAGAAACTGACGCCATCGTCGAAATTGTCGGCGCGTTGCGTTCCGGATATTGCATGTGGCGAGCAGGTGACAGACGCCCATCGGCGGGTATGCCCACCTGCATGACACGTATAGGTTATTTCCTCAGCTGTGAACAATTCGGTCCGCACGAACTGGTCGATCAGGCCAAACGCGCCGAGGCCGCCGGCTTCTCGGCGCTGTGGATCTCCGATCACTTCCATCCCTGGAACGACGACCAAGGCCACAGCCCGTTCGTCTGGGGCGTCATCGGCGCACTCTCGGAGGCCACCTCGCTGCCGGTCAGCACGGCGGTGACCTGCCCGTCCGGACGCATCCACCCGGTGATCATCGCCCAGGCCTCGGCCACCGCTGCGGTACAGTTGCACGGCAACTTTCGGTTGGGCGTGGGCAGTGGAGAGGCCCTCAACGAGCACATCCTGGGTGATCCGTGGCCGTCGGCGGGAACCCGCCTGGACAAACTCAGCGAGGCGGTCGCGATCATCCGGATGCTGCACACCGGCAAACAGGTGAACTTTCGTGGGCAGTACTACACAGTCCAGGACGCCCGGATCTACACCACGCCCGAGCAGCCGGTCCCCATCTACGTCTCGGGGTTCGGCCCCAAGGCCACCCGGCTGGCCGGCGAGATCGGCGACGGCTATTGCCTGGCGATGCCGGACGCTCAACTGGTCGAACACTTCCGGGCGGCCGGTGGCGCCGGAAAACCCGTGCAAGCCGGTCTGAAGGTCTGTTGGGATCGCGATGCCGGATTCGCCGTCAAGACCGCGCACCGCCTGTGGGCGATCGAACAGCTGCCCGGTCAACTCAACCAAATCCTGCCGCGGCCATCAGATTTCGAATCGGCCAGCAGCTTGGTCAGCGAACAGCAGATCGCTGACGCCATCGCCTGCGGGCCCGATATCGGCAGACAGCTGGACCGGGTTCGGGCGTACGTCGATGCCGGGGTCGACGAGATCTATGTTCAGCAGATCGGCCCGGACATGGTCGGGTTCTTCGATGCCTGGCGGCGCGACGTACTCCCGCTGTTCGCCGCTTAGCGCGATACCAGTGGCAGCCATGCCGGCGCGGCGGTGAACTCCAGGCCGAACTGGTTGAGGGTCAACGGTAATGGCTCCTCGGGCCGCAAGGTCGGTGTCACGAGCTTGATCTCGAGCTGGCGGAGCAGATGCGCCAGGGCCGTGCTGGTGCTGAACAGCACCAGGTTTCGTCCCGGGCACTCGGCCGGTCCGGCGCTGAATGGCACCAGCTGTGGATGGCTCTCCGCACGCCCGTCCAACCAGATGTCCGGTTCGAATCGGTCGGCGAACTCCATTGTGGTGTCGTCGCGGTGAAACGCCGGCACGCAGATCAGCACCATCGCTCCGGCATCCACCCGAAGTTCGTCTTCGCCGGTATGCCAGGTGGTTTCGGTGGTGGTATCGCGCAACAAGACCGGCGTCGTCGGCCACAACCGCAATGACTCTTGAACCGCCGCTTGCAGATATGGACGCACCTGCGGGACATTCAACTCGTCGATCTCGCAGCGATGAAGGGTGCCACGGTGGGCGGTCAGCAGAGCCAGCGCACGGATGGTGGCCATACCGGCGGCATCGAATGCGAACAACCAGTGCGGTATCTGCCCGATCGGATCGACCGCGTCAGAGGCATCGGCGGCGCACAGCGCGCCCAGTAGGCTTTCGGGCTCGGGGTCCGCGGCATAGTGGCGCAACCGCTGCAGGAATCGAGCCCGACGCCGTCGGTGCTGTGGTACGGCGAACGACCAGTTGCCCGCTCGCCGCAACCGCCACAGCTCGTCGGTGACGGCATCATCGTTGCGGGCCGATGGCCCCAGCACAATCTGGCGTACCACCCGCCACCACATCGTGGTGAATCGGGCGGCATCGAAACCGCCGCGTTCCAACGCCACCGCCGCGAATTTCGCTGTCTCGGTGGCGATCACATCGGTGAACGGCTCGGACAGATGATGCACCGACACCGGGGTATCGAGAACCTGCTCATTGAGGGCGCGACGCGGTGCACGCAGAGCACCGCGGGTGATCAGCACCGCATGCGGCTGAAACTGTTGCAGCGCACGGTGTTTCTCCCGGTTGGCCGGATCGAACGGCGTTGGTGCACCCGCCAGCACTTCGGCCACATCGTCGGGATCGAGCGGCACGATGACCCGGCGGCCGGGGATCACCAGTTCGACCGGTCCCCTGCCGTATCGGGCCCGCAGTTCGCGCAGCCGATCCACCGATCGCTGGTCGGCCTGAAATCGTTCCAGTAGGCCCACCGTTTCCCGGCGGCGGGCAACGGCGCCCGCGGCGACCGACGGGCCGGCCAGATCGATGAGTGTCTTGATCGCGGCCGTGCCGGTGATCCGGTGATTGTTGTGCTCAGTCATATGTGCGCTCCTCTCGCTATGCGGAATCGGCGGGGATGTCGGGCCCGTGGTGCCAAGTGGCCAGGGCCCAGACCAGAAAGGCATCGAGCGCGATGATCAGCACCGACCACCATGGGTTGTACGGCAACCAAAGGAAATTCATCACGATGGACACTGCGGCCAGTGCAATGGCGGTCACCCGTGCCTGGACGCGGCCGACATACCATGCCGCGGCAATCATCAGCACGCCGAGAACAATGTGAACGATGCCCCAGCCCGTTGCGCTCCATCGATAGATGTACTGGCCGACCACGACCTCGCCGTCCTGAACCGCTGAGACGCCCTGCAGGAACTGCACCGCACCGGTCACCATCAGCAGTACCGCGGTGGCCCACAAACCCATTGCTGCCACGGGCTTTTCGATCAGCATCAGGGTATCTTCCTGATCGGCGCCGGTTCGGCCGGGAATCGATGTGGCAGCTGTTCCAGGACTCGACATGGATCCTCCCCGAAGTTGCGAGCACGGTCTTTCCGCCTTATACCCGCCACGTCGGCACTCCAAAACCGCTGATCGGTTCTCTAGTCTCGCGGGTCCTCGGACAGCGTCGTCTGGAACAACTTCAGCGCACGACCTTCGACCCCCACCGTCGCACCGGCGGCCACCGGCGAGGTGTCATCGGACACCCCGAGATCGGCGGCGGTGTCGATCAGCAGCAGCCACTGCAAGCCGAATTGTTCTGGTGGCAGAGTGAATTCGATGGGCTCGTCGTGCGCGTTGAAGCACAATACGAAGGAGTCGTCGACCACCCGCCGGCCCCGCTCATCCAGGTCGGGAATGCCATGGCCGTTCAGGAATACAGCCACGGATTTGCCGAATCCCGCGTTCCAGTCGTCCTCGCTCATCTCCGCTCCGCCGGGGGTGAAAAAGGCCACGTCGGGCGCTCCTTCGGCACCACGAGCGCGCACCAGATTGCCGCTGAAGAACCGCCGGCGCCGAAAGACCGGATGCGCCGTGCGAATGGCTGCGGCGGCACCGCTGAATGCGAGCAGTTCGGCATCGACGTTATCCCAGTCGATCCAGGTGATCTCGTTGTCCTGACAGTATCCGTTGTTGTTCCCGCCTTGGGTGCGGCCCAACTCGTCGCCGTGACAGATCATCGGCACGCCTTGGCTGAGCAAGGTGGTGGCAAGAAAATTGCGCTGCTGGCGGCGGCGCAGTGCCTCGATCGCCGGATCATCGGTCGGCCCCTCCACGCCGCAGTTCCAGGACCGGTTGTTCGACTCGCCGTCGTTGTTGTCCTCGCCATTGGCCTCGTTGTGTTTCTCGTTGTAGGACACCAGGTCCCGCAGGGTGAAGCCGTCGTGCGCGGTGACGAAGTTGATCGAGGCGACCGGTCGGCGCGCGGTGTGCTCGTACAGATCGGCCGACCCGGTCAGTCGGGAGGCAAATTCGCCGAGAGTCGACTCCTCGCCGCGCCAGAAGTCGCGAACCGCGTCGCGATATTTACCGTTCCATTCGGTCCACTGCGGCGGAAAATTACCGACCTGATAACCGCCGGGTCCGACGTCCCACGGTTCGGCGATCAACTTGACCTGGCTGATCACCGGGTCCTGCTGCACCAATTCGAAGAACGTCGCCAGTTTGTCCACGTCGTAGAACTCACGGGCCAGGGTGGAGGCCAGATCGAAGCGGAAACCGTCGACGTGCATCTCGGTCACCCAGTACCGCAGCGAGTCCATGAGCAATTGGAGCGTGTGCGGATGACCGACATTGAGACTGTTGCCGGTGCCCGTGTAATCCATGTAGTACTTCTGATCGTCGCGGACAAGCTGGTAATAGGCGGCATTGTCGATCCCCCGCAACGACAGCGTGGGTCCCAGGTGATTGCCTTCGGCGGTGTGGTTGTAGACAACATCGAGGATCACCTCGATATCGGCCTGGTGCAGATCACGGACCATGGCCTTGAATTCTTGAACCTGACCACCGGCTGTCGTACTCGACGCATATTTGGGGTCCGGTGCAAAAAATCCAATCGTGTTGTAGCCCCAATAGTTCGACAAGCCCTTCTCGATGAGCGTCGAATCGTTGGCGAAATGATGTACTGGCATCAACTCTATGGCGGTCACACCGAGGCCTTTGAGATGCTCGATGATTGCCGGATGGGCCACGCCGGCATAGGTGCCGCGGTCGCGTTCGGCGATATCGGGATGGCGCTGGGTCAGTCCTTTCACGTGGGCCTCGTAGATGACGGTGTCCGCGTACGCACGCTGCGGTGGTCGGTCGTTGCCCCAGTCGAAGAACGGGTTGATCACCACCGACTTGGGCATGCCGGCAGCCGAATCGTCATCGTTGTGACTGTCCTCGTCGCCGAAGTCGTACCCGAACAGGCTCTGGTCCCAGCTGAAGGTGCCGTCGATGGCCTTGGCGTAGGGATCGAGCAGGAGCTTGTTGGGGTTGCAACGCTGCCCGGCATCGGGATCGTATGGCCCGTACACCCGATAGCCGTAGTGTTGCCCGGGCACGACGTCGGGCAGGAACCCGTGCCAGATGAAGCCATCGACCTCGGGCAGCGCGATCCGCGTCTCGGCGCCATCATCGTCGAAAAGACACAATTCGACGCGTTCTGCGGCCTCGCTGAAGAGCGCGAAGTTGGTCCCCGAACCGTCGTAAGTCGCCCCGAGCGGATACGCCTTTCCGGGCCAAACTGCCGCTGCATCGTCCGGCTCAACCATGCGCATTCCTTTTACTCGAATGATCTGGATATCCCGATTCGCCCCGCTCAATCATGAACCCGTCCTGCGGCGAATGCTACTTGTGCCTAGACTCGCCGATGATGGCCGATCGGTGCACACCGCCGGTGGTTTGGCAATCGGAAAAACGGGAAATCAGAAGCGATTGCCGCACCGCGAGAACATAATTCGGGGCGTGCGCGGACACTACGGCAGAGAGGATGTCGAGCCAACATGGTTGCACCGGTGGTTTCGACATATCGGCTCCAGCTACGGGGCTCCGCCAGTGGACAGACATTCACCTTCGCCGACGCCGAGCACATCCTCGACTACCTCGGCGACCTCGGGGTGTCGCACCTGTACCTGTCCCCCGTGCTCACCGCCGTCGACGGCTCCGCCCACGGCTACGACGTCACCGATCCGACGACTGTTTCGGCCGAGCTGGGCGGGTCTGCGGGGCTGGACCGGTTGTCGAAGGCGGCAGCTGCCAGGGGCATGGGGTTGATCATCGACATCGTTCCCAATCACCTCGGGGTGGATCAACCGCGACAGAACCCGTGGTGGTGGGATGTCCTGACCTACGGTCGCGATTCGGCCTATGCGTCCTACTTCGATATCGACTGGGATGGCGGGGATGGACGAATCATCTTGCCGCTGCTCGGTTCTGATGACGATATCGCCGATCTGACGGTCGATGGCGAGCTGCTGCGCCTCGGCGATCTGGCGCTGCCCATCGCACCGGGAACCGGGCAGGGCACCGGAGCGCAGGTCCATGACCGCCAGCACTACCAGCTGATCGGATGGAAGAACAACCGGTGCGGATATCGCCGGTTTTTCGCCATCACCAGCCTGGCCGGCCTGCGCCAGGAAGATCGCCGGGTATTCGAGGCCACCCACCAGGAAATCGCGCGCTGGTTCGCCGACGGACTGGTGGACGGTCTGCGGGTGGATCACCCCGATGGCCTGGCCGACCCCGCGGGTTATCTGACGTGGCTGCGCCAGCTCATCGGACCCGATGCCTGGATCGTCATCGAGAAGATCTTGGCCGCGGACGAGGCGCTGGAGTCGACGCTGCCGATCGCCGGCACCACCGGATACGACGCCCTGCGTGAGATAGGCGGGCTATTCGTCGACCCCCGCGGCGCCGAAACCCTGACGGCGCTCTACGAAACGTGCGGTATCAGCTACCGAGCCATGGCTGCACTACGACAAGAGCTGAAGTCGACCACGGCCACCAGGACACTGGCCAGCGAATTGTCCCGAGTCCGGCGCAGCATCGTCGCCACCGTCGGCGCCGACGATCCGGCGATACCGCAGGCCGTTGCCGCACTGCTGGCCCATACCGAGGTCTACCGCAGCGACTACTCCGGACTGTCGGCGCTGCTCTCCAGCGCGCTCGCCGCCACCGTCGTTGCACATCCCGAGCTGGCCCGGCCCCTGCAGATCATCTCCGCCGCGCTGGCCGAGCGTGGCGAAGCCGAGACACGATTTCAGCAGTTGTGCGGAGCGGTCACCGCCAAATCGATTGAGGATTGCCTATTTTACCGCGATGCCCGACTGGTCTCGCTCAACGAGGTGGGCGGTGAGCCGCAGCGCTTCGGGGTCAGCACCGCCGAATTCCACCACAGCGCCGCCGGCCGAGCGCGGTTGTGGCCACAATCGATGGTGACGTTGACAACACACGACACCAAACGCGGCGAGGACGTGCGCGCCCGGATCGGTGTGCTGTCCCAGGACCCGGCGCGCTGGCGCACCTTCGCCGACCGATGCCGGCAGCTGGCGCCGCCGCCGGATGAGGCGACGGCATTGTTCTTGCTACAGAACATTTTCGGTGTCTGGCCGCGCGATGGTGAGGTAACTGCCGAGCTGCGTCGGCGGCTGCACGAATACGTCGTGAAGGCGATCCGCGAGGCCGCACTTCGGACCTCGTGGAACGAACCGGACATGGACTTCGAAACCGCGGTGCATCGCTGGCTCGACGCGATCCTGGACGGGCCGGGGGCGACCGAGCTCACCGGACTGCTGACCCATTTCGCGGCGCATTCCGACAGCGACAGCCTGGGGCAAAAGCTGTTGGCGCTGACCGTTCCCGGTGTGCCCGACATCTACCAGGGCACCGAGATCTGGGAGGACAGCCTGGTCGACCCGGACAACCGCCGGGCCGTGAACTATGACGAACTACGTTCGGCGGCAACGGAGTTGACCCACCCGAAGATGCGGGTGGTCACCACGGCCCTGTCCGTTCGCAATGAACGGCCCTCGACCTTCCTGCGCGGCGGCTACACCCCGGCATTTGCCGACGGCGATGCCGCGGATCATCTGGTGGCGTTCTATCGTGGCCACGACGTCTTGGTCGCAGTCACCCGGTACTCCCTCCGACTGGCCGAAACGGGATGGCGGAACACGACAATGACCCTGAGCGACGGTGTTTGGACGGACCGACTTTCCGGCCGGGCACATCACGGGAGGGTGACCGCCGCGGACCTGTTCGCCGCCCTGCCGGTGGCCCTGTTGGTGCGCGGCACGGAAGGCGACAACCTATGACCGATCACGAATTCGCCGTCTGGGCCCCCCTTCCGGGCGAAGTGCGCCTCGACGTCGAGGGCTCGATGTATTCGATGAGCCGGACCCCCGACGGCTGGTGGCGCACCACCGTCGACGTGCCCTCCGATGCGCGCTACGGATTCGTGCTGGACGACGACCCGACGGTGCTCCCCGATCCGCGCTCCGCGCGCCAGCCCACCGGCGTGCACGGGCGGTCACAACTGTGGGATCCCACATCGGCGAGCTGGACGGATACCGAATGGACCGGCCGACCCATCGCGGGCTCGGTGATCTACGAGCTGCACATCGGTACCTTCGCTCCCGCGGGCACCCTGGACGCAGCGATCGACAAACTCGACTATCTGGTCGATCTCGGTGTCGATCACGTCGAGTTGATGCCCGTCAACGCCTTCAACGGCATCGAGGGTTGGGGTTATGACGGTGTGCTCTGGTATACGGTGCACGAGCCGTACGGCGGGCCGGACGCCCTGGTTCGTTTCGTCGATGCCTGCCACGCTCGCGGCCTGGGTGTGCTGATCGATGCGGTATTCAATCACCTGGGGCCCTCGGGTAATTATCTGCCCAAATACGGCCCGTACCTGAGCGCCGGCAGCAACCCCTGGGGCGCGGGGCTCAATCTCTCCGATGCCGGCGCCGACGAGGTGCGCAGGTTCATCATCGACTGTGCGCTGCGCTGGATGCGCGATTTCCACGCCGATGGCCTGCGGCTCGATGCGGTGCACGCCCTGGTCGACACCACCGCCATCCACCTGCTGGAGGAGCTCGCCGCCGAAACCGACGCTCTGGCAAACCAATTGGGCCGACCGTTGGCGCTGATCGCCGAAAGCGACCTCAATGATCCCCGGTTGATCACTCCGCGGGACTGCGGCGGGTACGGATTGACCGCGCAGTGGGACGACGATATTCATCACGCCATCCACTCGGCGGTTTCCGGTGAGCGGCAAGGCTATTATGGCGACTTCGGCGCTATGGCGACGCTGGCGCAGACGCTGCAGAACGGGTTCTTTCACGCGGGGACCTACTCATCTTTTCGCGGTCGACGGCACGGCCGACCGTTGGATACCTCGACAATTCCCGCCACCCGACTGCTGGCCTACACCACCGACCACGACCAGGTGGGCAATCGCGCGATCGGTGACCGGCCCTCGCAGTACCTGACCTTCGGCCAACTGGCGATCAAAGCCGCACTGGTGTTGACCTCGCCGTATACGGCCATGCTGTTCATGGGTGAGGAATGGGGCGCATCCACCCCATTCCAGTTCTTCACCTCACACCCCGAGCCCGAACTGGCCCGGGCCACCGCCGAGGGCCGCAAAGCCGAATTCGCCTCGCACGGTTGGAGTACCGACGAGATACCCGATCCGCAGGATCCCGCGACCTTCGCCCGCTCGAAACTGCGCTGGGATGAGGCGACGACCGGTGAGCATCAGCGATTACGTCAGCTCTATCAGTCCCTGATCGCGCTGCGGCACAACGAAGCCGACCTGGCAGACCCCTGGCTCGACCACCTGCGGGTCGATTACAGCGAGGAACAGCGCTGGATCATCCTGAGGCGCGGTGCGTTCACCATCGCGTGCAATCTCGGTACGAAGGCTGTGACGGTTCCCGCTCGCGGCAAGACGGTACTCGCCTGGGGCGATCCCAGCGCTGAGGGTGACGTAACCGTACTCGCGGGGCATTCCTTCGCAATCCTGCGCTGACGTCCGGTGTTTGAGCGTCCCGCCCGATGGGTAATCGACATCGACCGGCTCTGACGGTCACGTCAATAGCCCCGACGAAGGAGTTCGCCATGATCATCTTGGGCATCGTGTTGCTT